>Ga0210409_10001477_pt1 | contig 30767 bp, 27 predicted proteins | sample IncBWH17MmetaG_FD_161649 | JGI IMG/M metagenome (GOLD analysis project Ga0210409, IMG submission 161649) | Forest soil microbial communities from Barre Woods Harvard Forest LTER site, Petersham, Massachusetts, United States - Inc-BW-H-17-M | ecosystem: Environmental > Terrestrial > Soil >...
GATAGGGTTCGTCAGTCTGCGACGCGCTTATGCGCGCTTGCGTGTTCGGCGCCGCGCCGGCGCTGCTTTGCGTATGTGTCGAAGCAGGCATCTGCGGAATTGCGCGGGCTCAGTTCTGAATGGCGCCTCGAATCGCGTTGTAGCACTTTCGCTGAGCATCAGATTGTAGGGAGCTCCCTTCGTGTCGCCGGAGATGCGAAAATCGGTCCGGTAGCACACGACGGGCTTTCCTTTGCCGAAGGCATAACCACACTCCCAGGCGGTACCGCTATCCGGGTCGGGACCATCCATGTTGGCGACTATCACGTCGGCCCAGTCTATGGCTTCGACGTCCATCCGAAAAATGGCTTTTGCTTTTCCCTCGCCCTTCTTCTGGCGCGGCTCGTGCTCTTGCGGCAGCCAAACTTCGAAACCCTGCTTTTTCAAGAAGCGCGCCAGGTCGGCGTTGAAACTTTGTTCGGCGAGCGTGAACAGCGGACCGGCCAGGTAGAGTTTCGTCATGGTGCGTCTCCGCGACATGCGTCATTCATCGCAGACCATGAATCGGACGTTTTTTGCGTGCCGTCGCCTTGTCTGCGGAAGCTACCGACGCGGTGCTCGCGCGCAACCTCACGGCGCACCCGGCCGCAGGGGCACGACCGCTTTGCCCCGATTGAGCCAGGTCACCGACAGATAGGCGCCGACCCATGAGCCGAGAGCGGCGAACGCAACGTAGGCCGGATTGCCGGTATAGCTGATCACCGAGAAGGCGGAGAGGAGATACCAGATCGAGCTCCAGTTCGCGGCGCGAAACCGCTGGCGCGAGGTCACCGCCGCGGTGAAGAAGACGTAGACCGCATCGGTGACGACCGTCGCAGCAAACACCGCAATCGCGACGAGCGGACTAAGGGTCACGTTCATGAGGGTGATGGTCATGTCGGGTGCTCCGTCGGCGATCCAGTTTGCGGAGAGTGGGCAAAGGCGCGGAACGCGCCGTGCCCACGAATCTGCTTTGGCCTGAAAGCGCGTGGGCTTCGCTGCGCTCAGGCCGCCCTACATTTCCTCTTCTTCCTCACAAAAAGCTCTGCGGGTCGATGTCGATGTCGAGCCGGATCGAACCTTTCGGCGTCGGCGCGGCGGCGAGCCAGTCGCGCAGATAGGCGGAGAGATCGAAGGCGCGCGGCGATTTGATCAGCAGCCGCATGCGGTGGCGGCCGCGCACCAGCGAGAGCGGCGCGTCGGCGGGGCCCAGGATGCGGACCTCAGCATGCGCGGGCGCGGCGCGCGCGAGAAGCCGCGCGAAGGAGTGCGTGGCGTGCTTGTCCTCCCCGGAGACGACGAGGCTCGCGAGGCGGCCGAACGGCGGATAGTGCGTGCGCTCGCGCGCGTCGATCTCGGCGGCGTAGAAGGCGTCGCGGTCCTGCGCGATCAGCGCGCGAATCACTGGGTGCTCCGGCTGATGCGTCTGCAGGTAGCCGCGGCCGACGCCGGCGTCGCGGCCGGCGCGCCCGACCACCTGGTGCAGGAGCTGGAACGTGCGCTCGGCCGCGCGCGGGTCGCCGTTGGCGAGGCCGAGGTCGGCGTCGACGATGCCGACGAGGTTGAGCTTGGGGAAATGATGGCCCTTGGCGACGAGCTGCGTGCCGATGACGATATCGAAGCGGCCTTGCGCGACGTCGTCCAGCTCTTCGCGCAGCCGGTCGACCGTGGCGACGAGGTCGCTCGAGAGCACCAGCACCCGCGCCTGCGGGAACAGTTCGCGCACCTCCTCCTCCAGACGCTCGACGCCCGGGCCGATGGCCGCGAATGAATCCCTGGCCTGGCATTTCGGGCATTCGGCCGGGTGCGGCATGGCGAAGCCGCAATGGTGGCAGACGAGCTGCCGGCGGAAACGGTGATCGACCAGCCAGGCGTCGCAGTTCGGGCAGGAAAAGCGGAAGCCGCAGGCGCGGCAGAGCGTGAGCGGCGCATAGCCGCGGCGATTGAGGAAAAACAGCGCCTGCTCGCCGCCCTCGAGCGCGCTCCTGACCGCGCCGGCGAGCGCGGGCGCAATGAAGCGGCCGGGCGGCGGGCGCTCGCGGCGCAGATCGATCGCCTCGACCGCCGGCATGCGCTGGCCGCCGAAACGCTCCGGCAGGGCGAGGCGCTGATAGCGGCCGCGCCGTGCGTTGACCTCGGTCTCGAGCGAAGGCGTCGCCGACGACAGCACCACCGGGATGCCGGCGATGTGGCCGCGCACGACCGCCATGTCGCGGGCGTGGTAGCGCACGCCGTCCTCCTGCTTGTAGGCGGGATCGTGCTCTTCATCGACGACAATGAGGCCGAGATCGGCGTAAGGCAGGAACAACGCCGAGCGCGCGCCGACGACGACGGAAACTTCGCCGTCGGCGACCGCCTTCCAGGTGCGCGCACGCCGGCGCGGTGAGAGCTCCGAATGCCATTCCGCCGGGCGCACGCCGAAGCGGGCGGCGAAGCGGTCGAGGAATTGCGCGGTGAGCGCGATCTCCGGCATCAGGACGAGGCTCTGCCGGCCGCGGCGGATGCGGTCCGCCACCGCCTCGAAATAGACCTCGGTCTTTCCCGAGCCGGTGACGCCGTCGAGGAGCGTGACGGAATAGCCGCCCTTGGCGAGCGTCGCCGTCAGAGCGGCGGCGGCAGCGCCCTGGTCGCCGGAAAAATCCGAGCGCGCAAAATCGGGATCGGGTTTTTCGGCGGCCGCCTCCGGCGGCAATACGATCGTTTCGAGCGTCCCTTCGTCGATGAGGCCGTCGATGACGCCGGTGCTCACCCCGGCTTCGCGCGCCGCATCGGCCTTGGCGCGCATCATGCCATCCGCGAGCAGTGCGAGCACGCGCTGGCGGGCGCCGGTCAGGCGTTGCGGGGGCGGGCCGGCGAGGCGCACGCCGACGCGTTCGCGCTCGGCACCGAGATGCTCGCCCATGCGCAGGCACATGCGCAGCACCATGCCGCGCGACGCCACCGTGTAGTTGGCCACCCAGTCGACGAAGCGGCGCAGCTCGCCGCGGAGCGGCGGCAGGTCGAGCTTTTTCGCGACGTCCTTGAGGCGGTTGTCGAGGCGCGGATTGGGCGTCGGGTTCTCCGCCCACACCACCGCCGTCGCCGCGCGAGCGCCGAGCGGCACGGAAACGAGGTCGCCCGGCACAAGCTCGAGCGCTTCCGGCACCCGGTACGAATAGGGCTTGTCGAGCGCCACCGGGACGAGGACATCGACGACACGCTTTGCCATGCCCCCATGGTTTCCCGATTCCAGCCGGTTAAGGAAGGGCAAAGGGCGAGGGCATATGCTCCGCTCATTCCCGCAAAAGCGGGAATCCAGTACCGAAATGCAGCGAAGAACTGGGTCCCGCTTGCGCGCGGAGGAGCGGACGATGGCTCCGAACAGCGAACTGACCGGCGTGGCGCCGAAAGTCGCGGCCGAGATCGGGAGCTGGCTTCGGCATCTCGGCGACGAGCGCCGCATGTCGCCGAAGACGGTCGAGGCCTACCGGCGCGACGTGGTGCAGTTTCTCGGCTTCCTTGCCGCGCATCGCGGCGGCGCGCCGTCGCTCAAGGACCTTTCCGCGCTCGAGCCCGCGGACGTGCGCGCCTACATGGCGGCGCGCCGCGCCGAGGGCATCGGGAGCCGTTCGCTGATGCGAATGCTCGCCGGCGTGCGCGGGTTTGGCCGCTTCCTCGAACGCAGCGGCAAAGGCAAGGTCGGCGCACTGGCGGCGGTGCGAACGCCGAAAATTCCCAAAACATTGCCGCGGCCGCTGTCGATCGGCGCGGCGAAACAGATGGCCGACCCCGCTCTCGCCGCCGGGGACGAGCGCCCGCAATGGATTCACGCCCGCGACGCTGCCGTGCTCGCTCTGCTCTACGGCGGCGGGCTGCGCATTTCCGAGGCGCTCGGACTCAGGCGCAGCGATTTTGCCGGCGGCAGGCGGGAGGTGATCACGGTCACCGGCAAGGGCCGCAAGGAGCGCATGGTCCCGGTGCTGCCGCAGGTGCAACAACTCGTTGCCGATTATCTCGCGCTCTGCCCGCACGAGGTTGGCGAAGACGGTCCGTTGTTTGTCGGCGCCAAAGGCGGCCCGCTCTCGGCGCGGGTCGTTCAGCTCGCCATGGCGCGGCTGCGCGGCGCGCTCGGCCTGCCCGAGACGGCGACGCCGCACGCCTTGCGCCACTCCTTCGCGACCCACCTCCTCGCGCGCGGCGGCGACCTGCGCTCGATCCAGGAGCTCCTCGGCCATGCCTCGCTGGCGACGACACAGATCTACACCGAAGTCGACGCCGAGCGGCTGATTGCCGCCTATCGCGCCGCGCATCCGCGCGCCTGAGTCTGATCTGTGTTATCCGTCATCCTGGGGCGCTGCGCCGCGGCGGGCCCGGAATGGCGAGCGAGGGGACGACAAATGCCGGAAGCACACGAGCAGCTGGAACAAGCCGAGCATGTCGAAGAGACGGCGCACTCGAACAGGAGGATCGCGCTCCTGATCGCCGTGCTGGCGCTGTTCCTCTCGTTCTCGGAAACGCTCGGCAAGAGCGCGCAGACCGAGGCGATCAGCGAGAACGTCGAGTCCGCGAATCTCTGGTCGTTTTTCCAGGCAAAGACCGTGCGCATGACGATGGTCCGCACCGCCGCGGAGGAGATGAAGGTCACGGCAGCCGCCATCAACGACCCGGCGGCCAAGGAGGCGATGGAGAAGCAGATCGAGGCCTGGCAAAAGACTGCCGCGCGTTACGATTCGGAGCCGGAGACTAACGAAGGCCGCAAGGAGCTATCGGCGCGCGCCAAGGAGGCGCAGGAAAGGCGCGACCTCGAGCTGGCGAAGTACCATCACTACGAGATCTCTTCCGCGGCGTTTCAGATCGGCATCGTGCTCGCCTCGGCGGCGGTGATCACCGGCGCCGTTGCGCTCGTCTGGCTCGCCGGCGCGCTCGGCGTCGCCGGGCTTGCGATTCTGGCGCTCGGCCTGTTCGCGCCGCACCTCGCGCACCACTTTTTGTAGGCGGCGAAACGGATGCGCAAACGCGGCAAGGTCGAGCAGCAGGCGGCGCGCAGCGCCCGCCTCTCCGCGGCGTTGCGCGAAAATCTCAAGCGGCGCAAGGCGCAGGCGCGCGGCCGTGCTGTGACCCGCGTGGCTGACGTGCACGGCTCCGCCGAAACCGGCCGCGGAACCGCACCAACAACTCCCGACTTTCGCCGCAATCGGGGTCGCGATTAGCGGGCGATTGACTAAGCCCCGGGGGTGGGGCGGCAAGGGGTGACAATGGATCGCATTCGCATCGTCGGCGGCCGGCCGCTGAGCGGCACCATTCCGATATCAGGCGCTAAGAACGCCACACTACCGCTGATGATCGCGAGCCTCCTGACCGAGGAGACTCTTGTTCTCGACAATGTGCCGCGGCTCGCCGACGTCGGGCTGCTGCAGCGCATCCTCGGCAACCACGGCGTCGACGTCATGGTGAGCGGCAAACGTTCCGGCGAGACCGCCGACCACGGCCAGACGCTGCACATCTCCGCCGCCCACATCGTCGACACGACCGCTCCCTACGATCTCGTTTCCAAGATGCGGGCGAGTTTTTGGGTCATCGCACCGCTGATCGCGCGCATGGGCGAAGCGCGCGTCTCCATGCCCGGCGGCTGCGCCATCGGCACCCGCCCGGTCGACCTTTTGATCATGGCGATCGAGCGGCTCGGCGCCAAGATCGATATCGAAGGCGGCTACGTCATCGCGCAGGCGCCGAAGGGCCTCAGGGGTGGCGAGATCGTTTTTCCCAAGGTCACGGTCGGCGGCACCCACACCGCGATCATGGCGGCTTCGCTGGCGAACGGCACGACAGTGATCGAGAACGCTGCCCGCGAGCCGGAGATCGTCGATGTCGCCGACTGCCTCAACAAGATGGGCGCGCGCATTTCCGGCGCCGGCACGTCACGTGTCATCATCGAAGGCGTCGCCAAGCTCGGCGGCGCGCGCCACAGCGTGCTACCCGACCGCATCGAGACCGGCACCTACGCCATGGCGGTGGCGATGGCCGGCGGCGACGTGCTGCTGCAGAACGCGCGACCTGAGCTCCTGCAGGCCGCACTCGACGTGCTGCAGGGCGCCGGCGCCACCGTGATCTCAAACAATCAGGGCATCCGCATCGCGCGCAACGGGTCGGCGCTGGCGCCGGTCGAAGTGACGACGGCGCCGTTCCCGGCGTTCCCGACCGATCTGCAGGCGCAGCTGATGGCGCTGATGACGCGCGCGCGCGGCACCTCGCACATCGTCGAGACGATTTTCGAGAACCGCTTCATGCACGTGCAGGAGCTGGCGCGGCTCGGCGCGCGCATCCAGCTCGATGGCGAGAAGGCGACGATCGAAGGCGTCGAACGGCTCAAGGGTGCGCCGGTGATGGCGACCGACCTGCGCGCCTCGGTTTCGCTGGTCATCGCCGCGCTCGCCGCCGAAGGCGAGACCATCGTCAACCGCGTCTATCACCTCGACCGCGGTTTTGAGCGCCTGGAAGACAAGCTCAGCCGCTGCGGCGCAGCGATCGAGCGCCTGGCAGGGTAACCTCCGCGGGGGTCGATCGCGGCGCGGCTGTCCGCCCTGCGAAGGCGCAAATGCCTTGCACACGACGGCACACGACCGGACATCGCGTCAGACGACGCCCGCGAATTCCGGGTCATGAACGGCCCCGCCGGCCTAAGGGGCACTCTCGGGATCGGCGGAGCCGTTCACTGCGTCGCAGTTTCACCCTTGCGGGATCGACGGCGGGCCGCCGGTTCTTGCCGCGATGCTAACATCGGGCTCCGTAGGAACACGGAGCCGACGGCTTCCGGGCGGCGCCGCAGCCCCGGGTCCGGGCATGACGCGATTGCGCTTTGCCATTTAGCGCTTACGTTTCCCAGGATCGCAGGATCATCAGCGAACGGGCGGCCCGGCCATGGACACCAAGCAATATCCCGTCACCCACACCGACGCGGAGTGGCACAAGCTGCTCACGCCGGAGCAGTTCAAAATCATGCGCGGGCACGGCACCGAGCCGCCGGGGAGCTGCGCGCTCAACCACGAGAAGCGGCCCGGTACGTTCTCCTGCGCCGGCTGCGGGCAACCGCTGTTTGCCTCGAAGCAGAAGTTCGAGAGTGGCACCGGATGGCCGAGCTTCAACGATCCGGTCGCCGGAGCGGTCGAGACCTCGACCGACCGCAGCTACGGCATGATGCGCACCGAGGTGCATTGCAGCAGCTGCGGCAGCCATCTCGGCCACGTGTTCGAGGACGGCCCGCCGCCGACGCATTTGCGCTATTGCATCAACGGCGTGGCGATGAATTTCAAGCCGGACTGAGGCCTTGCGTCGTCCAGGCAAACGACGGCGCCCGCGTGGCTTTTCGCCGCGGACGCGGCTCGGCTCGCTCCGCGGTTGTCATGAAATTGCAACATCCTGCGGCAAATCATGCCGCATTGCTGCACAATCAATCAGCTGCCGGCACTGGTGAATTTGCTGGATACTTGCCCGATTATCGCCGAATAATCGCCGGACAGTCAGAGCGATGAGCACTGCACGGGAATCGGCGGTCCGTCTGCTGCAATGGATGATGATCGCGTCGGTGGTTCTGCCGACGGCGCTGTTCACTTATGCCTCCTGGGTCAGCTACCGCGACGTCCACGCGGTGACCGACGAACGCATCGGTCGTTCGCTCGACGTGATGCAGGAGCAAGCGCTCAAAGTCTTTCAGACCGTCGATCGGACCTTCGCCGAGGTCGATGAGATCCTGCGCGGCATGTCCGACGAGGATATCCGCGTAGACCAGCCGCGGCTGCACGAGCGGCTCGCCCGCATCGTCGCGACGATGCCGCAACTGTATGGCATCCTGCTCGTCGACCGGGGCGGCAGGCCGCTCGCCGCGAGCACGCTTGCGGCGGTGCCGGACGGCGTACTCTTCAACGATCGCGACTATTTCCAGGCCCAGCTCGAGCATGACGCCGGGACTTACGTCAGCGACATGCGCTCGCCGCGCCTGCCGGGCATCGCCACCGATTTCTTCGACCTCTCCCGCCGCCTGGCGACGACGGACGGCTCCTTCGGCGGCGTCATCGCGGTAGCCGTGCGGCCGGCTTATTTCGAGGATTTTTACGCGCTGATCGGGCGGACGCCGGGCAGCTTCTTCTCGTTGGTGCGCGACGACGGCTCGATTCTCGCCCGCTTTCCGCTGGTCCCCGACCGCTCGCAGAAACTGAGCCCGAACAGCGGTTTGCGCACCGCCATCAGCCGCGGCAGCAACCACGGATTGTATACGATCGAGTCGGAGATCGATGGCGTTTCCCGGCGCATCGGCTTTCGCCGGCTTCCCGGCTTCCCGGTCTATGCGCTGGCGGGAGTGACCGGCGCCGCGAGCCGCGCCGAGTGGCTGTCGCACATGGGAACGTACCTGTTCGTCGGGCTGCCGGCGACGCTGCTGGTTTTCATCGTCCTCTGGGTGGCGCTCCGGCGCACCCGGCGTCTCTACGAGGAGGCCGACCGCCGCGAGGCGGCGGAAGGCGCGTTGCGCCAGGCGCAGCGGCTCGAAGCCATCGGTCAATTGACCGGCGGCGTCGCCCACGATTTCAACAACCTCCTCATGGTCGTCAGCGGCAGCGTGCATCGGCTGCGCCGCGATCTCCACGACGAGAAGCACACGCGCCTGCTCGATGCGATCACCAACGCCACGCAACGCGGCGAGAGCCTCACCCGCCAGCTGCTGGCCTTCTCGCGGCGGCAGACGCTGCAGCCGAGCGTCATCGATCTCGCCAAGCACCTTCCCGAGCTCAAGGATCTGCTCAGCCGGTCGCTGGGCGAGGACATCGAGATCCAGGTGCGCGTTGCCAACCGCGCGTGCCTGGTCAAGGTGGATCCGAGCGAGCTGGAACTCGCACTTCTCAATCTCGCGGTGAACGCGCGCGACGCCATGCCGTCGGGCGGCATGCTGACGATCACGGCGAAGCCGATCGTGCTGCGGGGCAAGCCCGGCGACGAAGGCCTTAGCGGCGAGTTCATCGCGGTCAAGGTCGCGGACACGGGTCTGGGCATCCCCTCCGATATTCTGCCGCGGGTGTTCGAGCCGTTCTTCACCACCAAGGAGGTCGGCAAGGGCACCGGGCTGGGGCTGTCTCAGGTCTATGGCTTCGCCCGGCAATCGGGGGGCGCCGCGACCATCACCAGCGCGGTGCGCCGCGGCACGGCGATCACGATGTTTCTGCCGCGCAGCTTCGAGACGCCGGCGCCTCCGCGCGAGCCTTCGATCGCGCCGGAAGCGGTCGAGCGCGCCGGCACCGTGCTGCTGGTCGAGGACAATGCGGAAGTCGCCGAGGTTGCGCGCGCCTATCTCGCCGACCTCGGCTATGACGTGAAAGCCGCTGCGAACGCGCCTGCCGGCCTCGCTCTCATCGAGGCCGACGGCGGCATCGATCTCGTCTTCTCCGATATCCTGATGCCCGGCGCCATGAGCGGGCTCGATCTCGCCCGCGCCGTGCGCCAGCGCTTCCCCGAGATCGTCGTGCTGCTGACGTCCGGTTATAGTTCAAGCGCGCAGGAGGCCGTGCGCCAAGGCTTTGCGGTGCTGCCCAAACCCTACGACCTGGCCACGCTGCAACGGGCCCTCGCAGCCGCGCGCAAGGCCGCCGGCAAAGGGGGCCGGCAGGCCGCACCGCCGGTGCCGCAATGCGCGGCGGGGTGAACTGCCGAGGCCCCCGTCAGTTTGCGAACGGCTCCATTTGTCAGCCGCGTATTCATGAAATGGAATGGCGCAACCGCGCGCTGTCCGTTTTCTCCTCCAGCAGCGGCGTGAAAGCAGACATCGCGGGAGGTCCGCGTGGGGCCGCTACGCAACCTGCCCAAATCCTGTGCCGTCATTGCCTTCTCAGACGAAGTACGGACGCAGGTACCTCCACGAGCGACGTCACGGCCGCGACCAGTTGCTCCTGGCTGAAGGGCTTGGAGAGCATGGCTGTCTTGGCGAAAGCCTTCGGCAGGCTTCCCGGCCCGTAGCCGGTCACAAACAGGAAGGGGATGTTGCGGGCCGCGAGCGCGGCTGCGATCTCGTCGACGGGATGTCCGCGCAGGTTGGCATCCAGCAGCGCTGCATCGAGCGCCGTGTCGTCGATGAGGCTAAGCGCTTCTTTGGCTGACCCCGCCGATCCTACCACTTCGGCGCCGACGCCTTCGAGCGCGGCAACGATATCGAGCGCAACGAGTGGCTCATCCTCCACCACCAAAATACGCTTTCCTGCCAGTCTGGGCGTGTCTTTCTCGACGGAGGTCGCCACGCCGTGCGCCGCGCCGCTGGCGAATTCGGCTGCTGACGACTTCATGGGCCGGTGTTCGCTCAGTGGCAAGGCGATGTTCCAGACAACCCCCTCGGCTTCGATCGACATGAGTGCGTCGCCCCCTTCTCCTTTCGCGCTTTGCTCGATCAATGTTCTGCCGAAGCCGCGCCTCGCCGGCGCACGCACGACGGGGCCGCCGCGCTCCTCCCAGCGCAGACGAAGCGTTGCATCCGCCACGGACCAACTGATGGTCACGATTCCCTTCGCGGTCGATAGCGCTCCGTACTTGATCGCGTTGGTGCCGAGCTCGTGGAGCATCAGCGCCGTATGCAGTGCCAGTTGTGCCTCCAGATGGACCGCTGGACCCCAGGCCGTGATCCTCGTTTCGTCGACGGCCCCAGCCAGCAATTGATCGCGAATCAGGTCGCGCAGATCGACGCCCTGCCATGTCGCACTGCTCAGCATCGTATGGACGCGTGAGAGCGATTGAATGCGCCCGGAGAAGCTGGTCACGAATTCAGCGGGATCATTCTTGGTCCGCCGCAGCATTTGATGCGCAATCGCCTGCACGCTCGCGAGCGTATTTTTGACGCGGTGATTGAGCTCGGCCACCAGGAGCCGTTGCGTCTCCTCCGCCTTTTTGCGCTCTTCGATATCCTGCACCACGGCGATGGCGCCGACGACCGCGCCGGCAGCATCTCGCATCGGCGCGGTCGAAACCAGGTTCCAAGTCTCGCGCCCGTCATCGTCGACGAAGAGCATCTCGATGCCCGGCACGACGGTCTCGCCCCGCAGCGCCCGGGCACCTGGCCACTCGCTTGGTTCCAAGAGCGACCCGTCCGGCGCCCACGCACGCCACCGTTCCATGCGCTCCGCATCGCGCGAGGGAACGACCGAGGACGCGAACCGCCGCATCGCGGCGTTGGCAATGACCATGCGGCCGCTTTGGTCCGTCGCGCCAACCGCCAGCGGAATCTGCCGAAGCACAGCCGCCAAACGGGCCTCACTCGCCTCCGCCGCCTTCGCGGCGTCCCGGCGAATGCGCGCCGTTGCAAGATTGGCGGCGACGCGGGCCAGCAATTCGCGGGCCGTGAACGGCTTGATCAGGTAGTCATCGGCTCCCGTCTGCAGTCCCTCGACCCGCGCTTCCTCCCCAGCCCGGGCCGATAGCAGGATGATGGGCAGGGTGCTTGTGCGCGGATTTGACCGAAGCCGCGTCAGCAGGCCGAGGCCGTCGAGCCGCGGCATCATGATGTCGCTCAACACCAGATCAGGCGGGTGCTTCTCTATCGCGGCGTGTGCAGCTTCACCATCTTCCGCCACCTGCACGTCGTAGCGTGCGCCAAGCAGGCGTCGCACGTAGTCGCGCATGTCAGCACTATCGTCGACGAGAAGGAGCCGCGGACGCTCGGCTGGCTCACCTTCGGTCTGCTCGCCAGCAGGAGCATCCCAAATGACTGGTTCATCATCCGACCCGGTGTCCGGGAGCCAGCGCAAGGCCTCCTCGACGAACGACTGCGATCCGATCGCGGTCGACACCCGCACGGCGGCAGACCCGACCTGCGCTGGTGAGAGATGGCTCCTTCCGAGCGGGACGCGGACGCAGAACGTCGTGCCTTCGCCGTAGGTGCTCTCGGCCGCAACCGTGCCGCCATGCAGCCGCACGAGGTCCTGAACCAATGCCAGCCCGATCCCTGAACCTTCATACGTTCGCCCTCGAGCACCTGCGACGCGGTGGAAGCGTTCGAAGAGCTTTGGCAACTCATCGGCGGGGATGCCGGTGCCGGTGTCGCGGACCGTGAGTTCGAAGTGCGCGCCGCTGTTACGCAGTTTAACCTCGATGACACCCTCGAAAGTGAACTTGAAGGCATTCGAGACGAGATTGAGGACGATCTTTTCCCACATTTCCCGATCGACATACGCCAGCTCGGACATTGGCGGACAATCGATGTCGAGCCGCAATCCGGCCTGCTCGACAGCCGAGCGAAAAACACTCGCAAGCTCCGCCGTGAAAGCCGAAAGGTCGACCGGTTCGTATGCCGCCCGGACGCGCCCGGCTTCGATGCGCGAAAAGTCGAGCAGCGTATTGACGAGCTTCAGCAACCGCAGACCGTTACGCTGGATGAGATCGACCTGTTGATACGGCGGGCTGGACTGCGCGTCGGGCGTACGGCCCAACTCGCGCTTCAATTCCTCCAGCGGCCCCAGCATCAGCGTGAGCGGCGTGCGAAACTCATGGCTGACATTCGAGAAGAACGCAGTCTTGACACGGTCGATTTCCGCCAAAGTCTCGGCCCGCTTGCGCTCTTCTTCATAGGCGCGCGCTTTGGCGATGGTCGTCGCGATCTGGTTTGCCGCAAGCTCATAAAAGCTTTTGTACTGTTCATCCAATTTCAGTCGTGAACTGACACCGCCGACTATCAGTCCAAATGGCTTGTCAGCCTTATTTGAGCGCAGCGGCAGAAGCACAGCGGCATGCGGCGGTTCGGGCCACGGCCCGACAGGCACTGCATCGAAGCGCGAAGAGAGGTTGGTCACTTCGACAATGCCGTGTCCGCGGAACGCGACCGCGAGCGGCCAACCCGGATCGGTGCCGGCCGGGTCAAGCGACACGACCTGCGGACTTGCGCCTTGCCCAGGCTCGGTCCCGGCCGCTCCCGCCAATCGCGCGTGCGCACCGTCTGGATCGACCAGGTAGAGAAGTGCGAACGGGACATCCTTGCTGTGCCGGGCAAGCGTCTGCACCGCGACGCGGCATGTTTCTTCGGCAGTGTTCTCCGCCGCCTCCGTGCCCAGATCGCGCAAAATGGAAACGCGGCGCTCGGCAACGACCTTTTGGCTGATCTCGTGCACCGTGGCGAGCACGCCTCCGATACCGCTCGGCGTGGCGGCGTCGGGCGCCGGACTGTAGGCAACGGTAAAGTGCGTCTCCTCGGTGAAGCCCGAACGCTGGATGTGAAGCTCAAAATCTTCAATCCAGGTGGACGGTCCGCCGCTGAACGGCGTGTCGATCAGGGGCTTGAGGATGTGCCAGATTTCGGACCAGCACTCGCGGACGGGCAGACCCAGCGCATTCGGGTGCTTGAGGCCGAGAATTGGAATGTAGGCATCGTTATAAATGCAAATGTAGTCGGGCCCCCACCACAACAGCATGGGAAACCTGTTGGCCAGCATCAAACCGACGGTGGTGCGCAGGGCAGGAGACCAACCCTCGGATGGCCCTAACGGCGTTCTGGACCAATCGAAGCCCCGGATGCGCTCGGCCATCTCGCCGCCGCCGACGAGCCATTCGCTCGATTCTACAAGCGGTCGGGCTTCCCTACGCAAATTCTTTCCCCCCGCGAACGCCGCATATCCGGCGAAAGCACGCGACTACGGCCCGGCGCTGGCGGGGCCATATCCGAAATGGTCAAGGGACGGAGATGGTTCCCCACTAGGCCGAATTTGTCCGCTGGCGACCAAAGGGCCTGCGGTGGAGCATGCTGAGACTGACTGCCGGCCCGTGCGCCGCTCGCTGGCGGCGTGCTTGCTTTAGTTCGCCAGCAGCTTCCGGCCACGGGTCTCGGGCAGCATCAATGCGGCGAGGATGACCACGGCATAAGCGCACGCCGCGAAGATGCCGATTGCGGTGCCCAGCGGCACCGTAGCGGACAATGTGCCGACCAGAGTCGGGAAGAAGGCGCCGATGCCGCGGCCGAAATTGTAGCAAAAACCCTGCCCGGCCCCGCGTACGCTGGTCGGGAAGAGTTCGGTCAGCACCGGCCCCATGCCGCTGAAAATGCCCGAGGCGAAGAAGCCGAGCGGGAATCCGAGCACCAGCATCAGCGAGTTGGGTATCTCGGCCTGGGTGTAGGCCACCGCGATGACGAGCGAGCCGATCGCGAAGATAAAAAAATTCTTCCGCCGCCCGATCGCGTCGTTGAGGTAGGCGCTGACGATGTAGCCGACCCACGAGCCGACGATGATCACGGCAAGGTAGCCGCCGGTACCCATTACCGTGAGGTGACGCTGGGTGCGCAGAAACGTCGGCAGGAAGGTGGTGATCGCGTAGTAACCGCCCTGCGCGCCGGTGGCGAGAACGGCGCCGACGATGGTGGTCGCGAGCAGGTCGGGACCGAAGATGTCGAGCGTGCCGCGCCGTGTCGCCGCCGTGGCCGCCTCGCGGAAAATCTTCGGCTCCGGCACGTTGGCGCGGATGTAGAAGATCAGCAAAGCAGGCAACAGGCCGACGAAGAACAGCGCGCGCCAGGCGATTTCCTGCGGAAGTAATTGGAACATGATGGTGGCGAGGATCGCCGCCGCGCCCCAACCCCAGGCCCAGGCGCTTTGCACCGTGCCGACGGCCTTGCCGCGATTTTCGGTACGGATCACTTCGCCGATCAGCACCGAACCGGCCGCCCATTCGCCGCCGAAGCCGAGCCCCTGCAAGCCGCGCACGATAAGGAGCTGCTCGAAATTCTGGGTGAATCCGGAGAGGAACGTGAAGAACGCGAACCAGGCGATCGTGATCATCAGGAGCCGGGCGCGGCCGACGCGATCGGCGAGCATGCCGGCGATCCAGCCGCCGAACGCGGAAACAACGAGAGCGCTCGTCGCCAGCAGTCCGGCCTGGGCGTTGGTGATATGCCAAAGCGCGATCAGCGCCGGCACGACGAAGGTGTAGATCTGCACGTCGAGCGCGTCGAGCGCCCAGCCGCCGAAGCAGGCCCAGAAGCTGCGCCGCTCGGCGGTGTTCAGCTCGCGATACCAATCGATCATGCGAGAGCGTAGCGCGGAATGCGTCCGCGCGAAATTCCGCGCGGTTTTAGTCCACAGCCTGCGGCGGCCCGCGCCGCCGTCGGGCGTCAGACTTCGCCGATCTCGCGCAGAATTTCGGCGGTGTGCTCGCCGAGCCGCGGCGACGGCCTCTCCGCCGCCATCGGGGCCCCGTCGAGCACGATCGGCGTACGCACGCCGGGAATTTTTCCGCCCTCGGCGTTCGCGCTCGGCAGCTCGAGCCGCATGCCGCGGTGGATCACCTGCGGATCGGAAAACACCTGATCGAGATCGTTGATCGGGCCGGCCGGCACGCCTGCGGCTTCAAGCTTGGTCAGCAGCTCGTTCCGCGACATGCGCGCGGTGAGCGCGCAGATGCGCGCGACAAGCTCGGTGCGGTTCGCGAGCCGCGCCTTGTTGTCCTTGTAGGCCGGCTCCTTGGCGAGATCCGGCGCGCCGAGAACGGCGCACAGCTTGGCGAACTGGTTGTCGTTGCCGCTGGCGATGATGATGTGGCCGTCGGCCACCGGGAAGATCTGGTAGGGCGTGATGTTTGGGTGGGCATTGCCCATGCGGCGCGGGACTTTGCCGGAGACGAGATAGTTGAGCGCCTGGTTGGCGAGGACGCCGACGGTCGAATCGACAAGTGCGGTATCGACATAGCCGCCGCGCCCGGTCTTTTCCCGCCGTGCCAGCGCCGCCAGAATACCGACCGCCGAATAGACGCCGGTGAAGATGTCGGAGATGGGTACGCCGGAGCGCAGCGGCTCGCCGTCGGGATGGCCGGTCAGGTCCATGAAGCCGCCCATGCCCTGCGCCATGAGGTCATAGCCGGCACGCGCCGCATAGGGGCCGGTCTGGCCGAAGCCGGTGACCGAGCAGTAGATCAGGCGCGGGTTGTCGCGCGCGAGGTTCGCGTAGTCGAGGCCGAACTTGGCGAGCGAGCCGACCTTGAAGTTTTCCAGCACCACGTCGGAGCGGGCGGCGAGCTTCTTGACGATGCGCCGCCCCTCTCCGCTGTCGAAATCAAGCTCGATCGACCGCTTGCCGCGATTGGTGCCGTGGAAGTAGGCGGCGTCGAGATGACCGCCGTCGGCGCCGGCCACGAAAGGCGGCCCCCAGGCCCGGGTATCGTCGCCGACGCCCTTGCGTTCGACCTTGATCACGTCGGCACCGAGATCGGCGAGGATTTGCCCGGCCCACGGACCCGCCAGAATACGGGCAAGCTCGAGCACGCGCAGACCGGCCAGCGGACCTGGCATGAACAGCTCCTTTACAAAGGCGCTCTATGACAAAGGGGCTCTTAAGTGACCCAGCCGTCCGGATTTGTCTACGGGGCCCCGTTTTGCCGGCTTGTCATCCTTTGGGGCAATCATTAGCTCACTTCCGCCGAGCGGTTTGGAATTGCGGTGAACACCTCGTTTTTCAGCGAAATGCTGCAAAGCATCGCGGATCGCAGCCGCGCCCTGATCCTGCGCGAGCGCCGCGAGCCGTCGCACGAGCGCTCCGCCGGCCTCATCGAGCTCAGCGAGGAATTGCTGTCGGGTCGCGGGGAGGCCTCGGGCGTGGCGCTCGCCAACGAGATTCTCGACGAATACGCCGACCTGACGATCGGACCGCGCATCGCTTTCTTCGAGGCGATGGCGACCACGTTCGGCCACGATCGCGCGCGCATCGACGAAGCGGTTGCAGCCTGGCGCGCTGATCCGTCGGCGAAGGCCGCGGCCGCATTGCATCGCGCCGCCGAGCCGCGCCGGCTGGAGCTCCTGCGCCGGCTCAATCTCGCGCCCGGCGGCACCGCGGCGCTGGTGCGCATGCGCGAGCAGTTCCTCGACGCCATGAATCGCCGCGACGACCTGCGCGTGGTCGACGGCGACTTCATCCATCTGTTTTCCTCCTGGTTCAACCGCGGCTTCCTGGTGCTGCGCCGGATCGACTGGTCGACGCCGGCCTTGATCCTGGAAAAGATCATCCGCTACGAGGCCGTGCATCAGATCCGCGACTGGGAAGATTTGCGCCGGCGCATCGACCTGCCCGACCGCCGCTGCTACGCCTTCTTCCATCCGGCGCTGATCGACGACCCGCTGATCTTCGTCGAGGTGGCGCTGACACGGGAAATTCCCGGGGCGATCGCGCCGATACTGTCCGACAAGCGCGAGGCGGTGGCGCCGGAGCGGGCGACGACGGCGGTCTTCTATTCGATCACCAATTGCCAGCGCGGGCTTGCCGGTGTGAGCTTCGGCAATTTCCTGATCAAGCAGGTGGTGGAAGAAGTCTCGCGCGAGATGCCGCGCATCGCGACCTTCGTTACGCTGTCGCCGGCGCCGAATTTCGCCGAGTGGCTCAACCGCGAGCGCGCCAACGAGGCGTCGCTCGTGCTCGAAGAGGACGACGGCGCTGCGCTTGCCGCGCTCGACGCCGCCGAGTGGTGGCGCCAGCCGGACGCCGCCGAAACACTCCGCGGGCCGCTGATGCGCGCCGCCGCCTGGTATTTTCTGCGCGCCCGCGATCGCCGCGGCCTGCCGGCGGACCCGGTCGCCCGCTTCCATCTCGGCAACGGCGCCCGACTCGAGCGGCTCGACTGGCTCGCCGACACGTCGGAGCGTGCCTTGCAGCAATCGTACGGCCTGATGGTCAACTACCTCTACAACCTTGACTACATCGAGCAAAACCACGAGGCCTACGCGCAGCAGCGCGTGGTCGTCGCGGCGGGCGGCGTGACCCGGCTGGTGCGTGCGCCTGCACGTGAAGTGGTGCCGGTCTCGGGGTGAGAGCAGCTCGTTGCATTCTCGACCTGCGTCTCCTTGCTACGCTGCAACGGTGGAATTGGCCGCTTCAAAGAACGATTGATTTGGGCGTGGGACACCAAGGGAGCAAAGCGGCGCATCCACTTATGCGGAGTGTTTTGCTTCGTGGTTTCTCGGCACTCGATCACGCGGTTTGAGAATCCGTTGATGCAGCGGGTTGTGCGGTCGCGGCCGGATGCAACGCAAAAATCGGAGGTCAGTCATGGCCAACTACGACGCGATCATCATTGGCACCGGACAATCCGGACCCGCCTTGGCCCTGCGGCTGGTGGCTGCAGGCTGGAAGGTCGCGATCGTCGAACGCAAACTGTTCGGCGGCACATGCGTGAACACCGGCTGCACTCCTACAAAGACGTTGGTAGCGAGCGCATACGCGGCACACGTTGTGCGCCGCGCCGCCGATTACGGCGTGAGAGTGGAGGGAGCAGTCAAAGTCGATATGAAAGCGGTCAAAGCGCGCAAGGACGCCGTTGTGGCGCTTTCGCGCGACGGCGTCGAGCAATCGCTGAAGGCGCTGGAAGGATGCACGGTTTATGAAGGGCATGGCCGCTTTGTCGCGGAAAAGAAAGTGGCAGTGAACGCATCCGAGCTCACCGCCGATCGCATCTTCATCAATGTAGGCGCGCGTGCCGTGATTCCCCCGATTCCCGGCCTTGATGACGTTCCCTACCTCACCAACAGCTCGATGATGGACGTTGATTTCCTTCCCGCGCATCTCATCATCCTCGGCGGCAGTTACGTCGGTCTCGAATTCGCCCAGGCCTATCGCCGCTTTGGCAGCGAGGTGACCGTGGTCGAAGCCGCACCGCGCCTCATCGCGCGCGAGGATGAGGACGTTTCGCAAGCGGTCGCCGATTTCCTCAAGGAGGAAGGCATCGACGTGCGCGTCGGCAGCAAGGTGATCGGGGTGGAGAAGCAGGGAAACTCGATCGCCGTGAAGCTCGATTCGGCGGGGAAGAATTCACAGATCGTCGGCACGCACCTGCTGGTCGCGGTCGGCCGGCGGCCGAACACCGATGACCTGGGTCTCGACAAAGCCGGCATCGCTACCGACACGCGCGGGTATATTCAGGTGGACGACCAGCTGCGCACCAATATCGCGGGCATCTGGGCGATGGGCGACTGCAATGGCCGCGGTGCGTTCACGCATACATCATGGAATGATTTCCAGATCGTGGCGGCCAACCTCCTCGACAACGATCGGAGACGCGTGAGCGACCGCATCACCGCCTACGCGCTCTACACCGATCCGCCACTAGGCCGCATCGGCATGACGGAAGCCGAGGTTCGCAAGACCGGCGAGCCGGCGCTGCTCTCGACCCTGGCGATGGAACGCGTCAGTCGCGCGAAAGAGCGAGGTAAGACCACGGGGTTCATGAAAATCCTGGTGGATCGAGACAGTAAGCAGATACTGGGCGCCTCCTTCCTGGGACTCGCAGGCGATGAGGTCATCCACTGCGTTCTCGATGCTATGTATGCCAAGGCGCCCTACACGGTGATACAACGCGCGATGCACGTTCATCCCACGGTGTCGGAGTTTATTCCGACCATGCTGGGTGCGCTCAAGCCGTTGCAATGATCGAGGGAGCGGCGCGTTCTCATGACTTGGAGGGTTCAGCTGTGCCCCCAGCAGGTGGGCCGCCGGCCGCTTCCACTATCGCACAGCTCCGACATTCCGGCAGTGCCCGAGATCGTGCCATCGCAGCCCGTGTCGTCCTTCGGTGATTTCGGGCACTGGGGACGGCTTGCGCCATCTCGGCCCGTCCCCGCCCGGCGGGGACGCGAAGGAGTAGGTGACATGCGCAACCTGCTCGGCGTTCTTGAAACCTCGCTCTATGTCGAAGAGTTCGAGCGCGCCTGCCCGTTCTACGAGCAGGTGCTGGGGCTCAACAGCATCTACCGCGATCAGCGGCTGTGCGCCTACGACGTCGGCGCGCGCGGCGTGCTGCTTCTCTTCCTGCGCGGGCGCTCGCTCGAAACCGTGCGCCTTCCCGGCGGCACCATCCCACCGCATGACGGGCGCGGCCCCGTCCACATCGCCTTTTCGATTGCGGCCGACGCGCTCGCCGCCTGGGAGGAGCGGCTCGAGGCCGAGGGCATCGCCATCGAAGGCCGGACCAAGTGGCCGCGCGGCGGCGAGAGCATCTATTTCCGCGATCCCGACGGGCATCTCCTCGAACTGGCGACGCCCGGTCTGTGGCCGGGGTATTAGTTAGGGCGCGTACCGATTTCTAAGGTGGACCTCGGCCAGAGCAGATGGCAGACGAGCGGATGTATTCACGAGACAGGCCTCGGAGTCGGTGACCGGTGACCCATCCTTCGCCCGCGAGCCGGAATGCGCGGAGTCATCGCGAGTCGCGCCGATGTTCCTGTCTGAGGCGCCTGATTTCGGCGCGGATCGGTGCAAAGGGACCATACTTGTGCTGCTCCTCGCTGAAGGTATCGGCATACGGTCCGTAGGGTGTATCCACCGGCTTCTCCAGCAGGTCCGGAAAGTCATGATCGAAGCCCGCCCGGGAAGGGCGTGGCCGCGACACGACATAGGCTGCAACGTCCCACGCGTCTTCAGTGGTAAGTCGTGGATCGAGATAGTCGGTGCCGTGAGGCATATTGAAGTGGACGAAGTTGGCGATGGTGATAAGCCGTGCCATTCCCGCACCGTCATTGAAGCTGTCCGGGCCCCATAGCGGCGGGATCATGTATCCGAGGTCGGAAGAGGGGATGCTGCGGCGCACGCCCGACCCATCAGTGTTGTGGCAATCGGCGCAGAGGCGCGCGTAGACCGTGTGGCCGCGCTTTGGATTGGCGGCGCGCGGCAGCTCCGGCATCTTTCCAGCGCCGAGCCCCGGCAACTGCTGGCCCGCCGGCACGCCGCTACTCAGAAACCTGATGTACGCCACGATGGCCTGCATCTCCGACGCGGCCGGCGGGAGCGGCTGACCGTTCATGCTCCGCGTCATGCAGGAATTGATGCGGTCTTCGATGGTAATTTCGGTCGCAGAGCGCGGGCTATATTGCGGAAACTCTCCGTATAGACCGAACAGCGGGAGCGCAAACTTCCGCACGCCCGCTGAGAGGTGGCAATTGGAGCAGGCGAGATTGTTGCCGGCATAACGTTGCGACACGTCGGGGACATTAGGGCCGATATAGGCATAGGTGGCTGTGATGAGATCACGGCCCCGCCTCACCAGAAGACCGTTCGCATCGTAGGGCAGCGCGCCGACCTCCGGGACAGTCCAGATTTGCGTGGTTTGCGCCTGCACGCCGCCGGCCAATATTGCGAGGATCCATAGAGTGATGATCGCTTGGACAATTGGCGCCCCGGCAACACGAATTCTCATGACAGCCCCTGATCCTGATTTGGCGAGCGTTTTTCGACTGCCGTTACCCGTGTAAGCATCCACGGTCGGCCATTGTGGAAACCCTATAGCCTCCTGGCGGTTGACGCCGGGTAGGCCTATATGAGGCGTTCCCCCACAAAGGAGCAGCGAATGGCCTCGCGCCAAATCAAAATGCCAGTAAAGGACGGGTCTGACAAAGACGTCGACGAAGCGCCTTCACAGCGCAAACGGCCGGAGAGCGGCCGCTATCTGCTCCAGGTCGACCGGCAAACCAAGGGCTCCTACCCGACGGCGGAAGCCGCGCAATCGGCAGCGCAGGTAATCAAGACCGGCTACCCGATCGTTCAGGTCTCGGTCTATGACAGCGTCGAGTACACCCACACGTTAGTGGAAGCACCGGCCGCGTCGTGATGAAGGTGTTTCTCACAGCGCCGTCACCAGTGCGATGACGGTCGGTCAGGGATGCAGCACCGTTAGCGCCAACATGGCCACAAAGACGAGGAGAATGGTCGCGAACAACATATAGATGGCTTTGGTCGCGAGGCTCGTCGCGGCTCCCTGATGCGGATTTGACACAGTATTTCCTTTCAATACGGATTTTGAGTGACGTTTCGCGCACATTTTGAGCGCGATGTCGAGATTGCGAAGAAGTCCGGTACGCGTTTTTTATTTTCAGATTGCCGTCGTTGCGGGCCACTATTGCAGTATCGTGTGTTAATGTCTCTGCCTATGATCGATCATGAAGACTTTTCGGTTGTCGTAAAAAATCGCGCCTCGCCACCCAAGCCGTGGCGATGGGAGATCTATCGCGCCGGCCGAACCAGCCCGATCGAGCACTCCGAGGTTTTTTTCGAGTCCGTCGCCGAAGCTACCCGCGCCGGAAAAGTGGCGTTGCAGTCGCTCTTGAGCGACTACCCCGGCTGACGCAGGGCCGACAGGAAGTCTTTGACAAGTCTGGCGGTATCGCTAGAACCAAGCACAGCTTGTTGGACTGCCCAAAAAACGGCGACCTGCCGAAGTCTCCGCCCGTTGCAATCGGCCGCATGGTGCCCATCGGCAGGCACGAATCCGAATATCGGTCTTGTTTCCTACGGCGGGCGCCGTCGGCGGCACCCGAATCGTGTTCATCCGTGCGCCAGCGCCCCGAGCGCCCTGGCCCTCGGCCTCTCAACCGCTCGATCGAAGAGGAACGCCGCGTGCAGGTTCTCGTCCGTGACAACAATGTCGACCAAGCGCTCAAGGTGCTGAAGAAGAAGATGCAGCGCGAGGGCGTGTTCCGCGAGATGAAGCTGCGCGGCCACTACGAAAAGCCGTCCGAGCGCAGAGTCCGCGAAAAGGCGGAAGCCATCCGCCGCGCCCGCAAACTCGCCCGCAAGAAGTTGCAGCGCGAGGGCCTGTTGCCTATGAAACCCCGGCCGGTCGCGGGCGCGCCCGGTAGAGGCGGCCCCGCGCGTACGCCACGGCCACCGCGCTTCTGATCGCGGAGCGCTTCCGCGGGAATGAGCGGGTTCGAGGCGGGCATCAACGCCGGCTTCACGACTTCCCGTACACCGGCACGATGGCGCCGCGGGTAACGCGGTTATCCGGCGAGGCGAGGAACAGGATGGTCGCCGCGACCTCTTCGACCTTCGGCCAGAGGCTGTAGTCGGCCTTGGGCATGGCCCGCCGGTTGGCGGGCGTATCCATGATCGAAGGCGCGACGGCGTTGACCAGGATGCCGTCCTTGACGACTTCCTCGGCGAGTGCGGTGGTAAGCGCGGCGACCGCCGCCTTGCTCGCGGCATAGGCGACCATGCCGGCGCCGCTGCGCCACTCAAGGCCCGGGCGGGCGGCGACATTGACGATGCGGCCGCCGCCGCCCTCGGCACCGCCGCGCGTCATGGCGGTCAAGGCAGCGCGACAGCACAAGAGGCAAGTGACGAGATTCATGTCGATTTGCTGCCGCAGCGCCGCCGGGGCGGCGTCGCGCAACGGTCCGGCGGCAAAGCCGCCGGCAAGGTGGATCGAGGCCCAGAGCGGCGTGACGGCCTGGTAGAAGCTGCCGACCGCCTCGTCGTCGGCGAGGCTGCCGGTGACGGTCAGCACGACCTGCCGGTTCTCGCGCAGCGGGAAGCGTTGCGCCTCCGCTTCGTCGTGGCATGGCACGTGGCATATTGCGCCAGCTTCGACGAGCGCTCCAACCACGGCGGCGCCAAGCGCGCCGGCGCCGCCGGTGATCACCACATGACGATTGCGGAAATCCATATCGCACGCCTCCTGTCGCCATCATCGCCCATCCGCGGCCGGAGGCAAGACGGCGTTGCGCTTGCCCGCTCGCGAAAACATGGGCTTTGCTATCCTGCGGGAGGGAGCGTTCCGTGGTCGAATTCGATCTCGCCATCATCGGCGGCGGCATCAACGGCGTCGGCATTGCGCGCGATGCCGCCGGCCGCGGCCTCAAGGTGTTGCTGGTCGAGCAGAGCGACCTTGCCTCCGGCACCTCGTCGGCATCCTCGAAACTCATCCATGGCGGGCTGCGCTATCTCGAGCAGGGCGCCTTGCGCCTGGTGCGCGCCTCGCTCGCCGAACGCGAAGTACTGCTGCGCATGGCGCCGCACCTCATCCGGCCGCTCCGCTTCGTCATGCCGCTCGACGAGGCGAGGCGCTCGCCGCTGCTTATCCGCCTCGGTCTTTTCATCTACGACCGGCTCGGCCGGCGCCAGATCCTGCCGCCGTCGCGCTCACTCGATCTCATCACCGACGAAGCGGGTCAGCCGCTGAAGCGGCAATTTCATCGCGCCTACGAGTATTCCGACTGCTTCGCCGACGATTCGCGCCTCGTCATGCTCAACGCCGTCGATGCCGCCGAACGCGGCGCGACCATCCGCACGCGCACACGCTGCGTGCGCGCCGAGCGCGGGCCGCGCGGCTGGCGGCTCGTCCTCACCACGCAGGGCCAGCGCGAAACGGCGACGGCGCGGGTCTTGGTCAATGCCACGGGCCCCTGGGCGGAAATGGTGACCGATACGCTGCTGAAGCAGCCGCCGCGCCGGCTGCTGCGGCTCGACAAAGGCACTCACGTCGTGGTGCGGCGCCTGTACGATCACGACCGCGCCTATATCCTGCAGACGGCCGATGGCAGAGTGGTGTTCACCATCCCGTTCGAGCGCGATTTCACGCTGATCGGGACCACCGACGAGGCCTATTCCGGGGACCCTGCCGTCGCCGTGCCGACGGCGGAAGACATCAGCTATCTGTGCGGCGCCGTGAACGAGTATTTTCGCACGGTGGTCAGTGCCGCCAACGCGGTTTGGGCGTTCGCCGGCGTGCGCGCGCTCTATGGCGAAGGCGCCCGTAAGCCGCAGGACATCGGACGCGACTACACCCTGTTCCTCGACCGCGGCTTCCGCAAGGCACCGCTGCTGACGGTCTACGGCGGCAAGCTGACGACCTACCGCCGCCTCGCCGAGGACGTGCTCGCACGGCTCGCCCGTTTCTTCGGGCGCTCGCAGCCATGGACCGCGCATACGCCCTTGCCCGGCGGTGACTTCCCCTATAACGGCACGGCGGCGTTGATCGAGCGCACGCGGCAGCGCTGGCCGTTCCTCACCGACGACCATCTGCGGCGGCTCGTCGGCGCCTACGGCACGCGCGTGGAGAACATCCTGAACACGGCCACCCGGCTCGACGATCTCGGCATGCGCTTCGGCGCCGACCTTACGGCCGCCGAGGTACGCTACCTGATGACGAAGGAATGGGCGCAAACCGCCGACGACGTGCTGTGGCGTCGCTCGAAGCTCGGCTTGCGCTTCACCGACGCGCAGCGCGCCATGCTCGACCGTTTCATGGCGCTAGCGAACGCCTGATGCGCTTTCGCTTCACCCCTGCCGTTAACCCGGTGCACGCCACGCCGGCGGCGGCCGCCGATTTGCGGGGCGCACAGCACCCCGACACTGGGCGGCGCCTTTACCAACCCGCAAGGGCCGCACGCCACGCACTGGCGGCACTCGCGCGGACCGAGTGCCAAATTTTGCGACTCGACAAACTAAACGCAGCGACGCACAGTTTTCGCATCACCGACTAGGTCAGCGGGCGTCGGTGGCTGAGAGACCGGTCGCGCTCCCGCCTATGCACCGTGGCGTGATGCCCATTACTCCCTTCCTGACCGGGCAACCGTTTGACCCCGAGGCCGTTCGCGCGATGTCGGCGGCATTCGACAGCGTGTGCCAATCGCTGGGGCTGCGCGCCGGCGCCGATCCGGCAGCCGAAGTCATTGCCAAGAAAATCATTGAGTTAGCGCAACGGGGCGTGCGCGATCCGGCGGCGCTCGGCGAGCGCGTGCTCAGGGAATTGGACCTCGACCAGTGACGACATGGAGTTGTGGGGCAAACCGATTTGCGCTATAGAACGCGTGAGGTCGGGCTCTTTCACTGTGTCATGACAACGCTCGGCCAGAGAGCCCCGGGACTCTAGCGCTCGGGGTTTCTCATTTTTCGGGCCTGCCGCAGCCGGTTGGCGGGACGAGGTTCAAGTTTTCTCGATCATGTTCTAGGTGTTGTGCAGCGCGCGCCATCCCGCCGCGCCGCCGCGGCTGGAGCGCGCATGGGGACCGTCGGAGCCAAGAGAGGTTTTGCGCCCTGGGCCGATCCGAACCCGCGTCCGCTGCTCCGCCTCGAGGCCGTCACCAAGGGCTTCGGCGGCGCTGCCGCAGTCGATCATCTATCGCTCGATGTCTTTGAAGGCGAATTCTTCGCCCTGCTCGGACCATCGGGTTGCGGCAAGACCACGCTCTTGCGCCTGATCGCCGGCTTCGAGCGGCCGGACACCGGCCGGGTCATTCTCGACGGGGTCGATCTCGCGCCGGTGCCGCCTTACCGGCGGCCGGTCAACATGATGTTCCAGAGCTATGCCCTGTTCCCGCACCTCAACGTCGAGGCCAATGTCGCCTTCGGCCTCAAGCAGGAGCGCCTGCCCAGGCGGGAGATCGGGCAACGCGTCGCCGACATGCTGGCGATGCTCAAGCTCGAGAACTTCGGGCGCCGCAAGCCGCACGAGCTTTCCGGCGGCCAGCGCCAGCGCGTGGCGCTGGCGCGGTCGCTGGTCAAGCGGCCACGCCTGCTGCTGCTCGACGAGCCGCTGGCGGCGCTCGACAAGAAGCTGCGCGGGGAAACCCAGTTCGAGCTGATGGAGATTCAGCGCCGGCTCGGCCTCACCTTCGTCATCGTCACGCACGACCAGAGCGAAGCGATGACGCTCGCCGACCGCATCGGCGTCATGGATCGCGGCCGGCTCATGCAGGTCGCGCCGCCGGCGGAAATCTATGAGCAGCCGAATTCGCGCTGGGTCGCCGACTTCATCGGCGACGTCAATCTGTTCGAAGGCCGGCTCGGCGATGACGGTTCGAGCATCGAGGGCACCGCGGCCGGCCGCCTGCGCACCGCCGGCAAGGTCGACGCCGAACCCGGAGCGCCGGTCTGGGCCGCGGTGCGGCCGGAGAAGATCGCCATGACGCGCCAGCCGCCGGCATCGAGCGGCGACAATTGTCTCGCCGCCACGGTCGTCGATATCGGCTATCTCGGCGACATGTCGCTCTACAAGGTGCGCCTCGCCGGCGGCGCGCAGATGAAGGCGGCCATCGCCAATATCGGCCGCCGTCCCGACGGCGAGGCGCCGGCTTTCGACGAGGAGGTGTGGCTCATCTGGCCGCCGGAGGCGACGATCGTGCTGACGCGTTAAGCGAACGAGCTTGCGGCGCTGTGCTCGCGAGAATGACCGGGACGGGGAAAGTATGAAGCGGCAACGGGAGGAGTCGTTCTGGCGGACGCTCGCCGTGCGCATCCCCTATGCCTGGTTGCTGGCGTTCTTTCTCGTGCCGTTCCTGATCGTGCTCAAGATGAGCCTGTCGCAGACCACGATCGCGCAGCCGCCCTACACGCCGGTGCTCGACCTCGCCGCGGGCTGGCAGGGCATCGAGGCCTTCTTCGCCGCGCTGTCGTTCGACAACTACGTGCTGCTCGGCTCCGATCCGCTCTACCTTCTCTCCTATCTCAAGAGCGTCGAGATCGCCGCGTTCTCGACACTCATTCTGCTCGTCATCGGTTATCCCATCGCCTATGCGATCGCGCGCACGCCGCGGCGCTGGCAGGCGGTGCTCGTCGTCCTCACGGTGCTGCCGTTCTGGACGTCGCTCCTCATCCGCATCTACGCCTGGATGAACATCCTTGAGCGCGACGGGCCGCTCAACCAGGTGCTCGTGGCGCTCCGGATAGTGAGCGAGCCCCCGGTCTGGCTTGCCACCGACACCGCGACCTATATCGGCATCGTCTATTCCTATCTGCCGTTCATGGTGCTGCCGCTCTATGCGACGCTCGAGAAGATGGACGAGACGCTGCTCGAGGCGGCCGCCGACCTCGGCTGCCGGCGCTGGCGCGCATTCTGGCGGGTGACCTTTCCGCTGTCGGCGTCCGGCGTGCTCGCCGGCACCTTGTTGTGCTTCATCCCGATCGTCGGCGAGTTCGTCATTCCCGATCTGCTCGGCGGCTCGCAGTCGCCGATGATCGGGCAGACGATCTGGACGGAATTCTTCGGCAACAAGGATTGGCCGGCAGCCTCCGCGGTCGCCGTGGTGCTGGTCTGCCTGCTGGTGACGCCGATCCTCGTCTATCAGCATCAGGCCATGCGGCTGGCACGGCGGGACTGAACCATGCGCAAGGTCTCCGCCTTCAACATCGTCGCCCTCACGCTCGGCATCGCCTTCCTCTATCTGCCGATCGCCGTCCTGGTGGTCTATTCCTTCAATGCCTCGCGCCTCGTGGCGGTCTGGGGCGGCTGGTCGACGCGCTGGTACGCGGCGCTCGTCGACGATGCGCCGCTCATCGATTCCGCGCTCATCAGTATCCGCCTGGCGCTGGTCGCGGCGAGCGCGGCGACGCTGCTCGGTACGCTCGCGGCGCTGGCGCTCACGCGTTTCGGCCGCTTCCACGGCCGGCTCCTGTTTGCCGGGATGATCTATGCCCCTCTGGTCATGCCGGAGGTGATCACCGGATTGTCGCTGCTCCTTCTTTTCGTCGCCGTCGCCGCCGACCGCGGCTTCTGGACGGTGGCCATCGCCCACACCACGATGGCGATGTGCTTCGTTACCGTCATCGTGCAGTCGCGCCTCGTCGATTTCGACAGGAGCCTCGAGGAGGCGGCCATGGATCTCGGCGCCTCGCCGTTCCACACCTTCGTTGCAGTGACCCTGCCGCTGATTCTGCCGGCGATTGCCGCCGGCTGGATGCTCGCCTTCGCGCTTTCGCTCGACGATCTGGTCATCGCGAGCTTCACCACCGGACCGGGCGCGACCACGCTGCCGATCCGCATCTATTCCGAGGTCCGCCTCGGGGTAAAACCGGAGATGAACGCGGTGTGCAGCATCATGGTCGCCGTGGTCGGCGTCGCGGTCATCGCTGCTTCGCTGCTCGCCAAGCTCACCGGCGGCGCCGGTGCATCAAGGCGGCCCAACGTGGACCGTTGAATGGTCCATTCCCGATCAGCGTCCAGCCGCCGCACCGACGACCAAACTGTCTGCGCCGGAGCGCGCAAGCGGCGCCAGCATCTCGCGGATGTCAGGCAGGTGCTCGCGTCCCCAAAAGAGTTCGCCGTCGACGAGGAGGGTCGGCACGCCGAAGACGCCGGCCGTTTCCGCCGCCGCGCGGATCGCGTCGTGTTCGCGCCGGCCATCGCCCGCGAGAAAGTCGTTGAAACCCGTCGCGTCCGCGCCGGTCTCGGCCAGCGCCGCCGCGACCACTCTCGCGTCCTCGATATCGAGGTCGCGCCGCCAGAAGCGCTCGAACACCCGGTCGTGGTAGGCGCGGAAGGCGGCTGTGCCCTGCCGTTTCGCCCAGAGCATGCCGATGGCGGCGGTCGAGGAGTCCCAGATCTTGCGCGTGCCGAGGATGACGAGGCCGCGTTTGCGCGCCTGCCGCCGGCAGTCCATGTAGGAGTAGCGCACCCGCCGCCACTGATGCGGGCTGCGTTCGGACTCGACGACTTCGCCCCGCTCATCGAGGCGCGCGCTGCCGAGGTAGCTGGGGATGTCGAGGGTGTAGGGGAGCCAGTCGAGCCGGACCCGAAATTCGTCTTCGAGGCGATAGATCAAATCCTTGGCGAGATACGCATAGGGGCTCTTGTAGTCGGTGTAGACGACGATCGTCTTTGCCTCATCCATGACGGCACCGACGCTTCGGCTTGGCGCATCGCCGGCGCTTCGCTTGTCTGTTCCGGCCATCAGAGAACCACGTGCTCGCGGGTGATGATGATCGGCAGATGCCCCTCGGGCAGGAAATGGGCTTCGTCGGCGCGGGTCGCGGCATATTCCGCCGTCGCCGCGCCGCTCCTCATCTCGGCGGTCGAGGCGAACCACGTGACCGCCAACCCGTCATAGGGCGGCGCTGCCCCTTTTTGATATTCGCCGAGCGCCAGATGATTCTGCTCGTAGCGGCAGATCGAGGGGATTTTCGCGGCGAGCGGCCCGTGGACGTTGCGCCAATAGGTGCGGAACTCATCGAGCGCCATGCCCGGGCGGCGCTTGACGAACTCGATGTTCTTTACCGCGTTGCCGGGAATGGCGCCGTCCTTGATCACGTGGACGTCGACCGGCATCGCCACCGTCCGCGCGCGGTCAAGGAACGCGCTCTCCTCGTCGCGCGCCGGGGCGAATTCCGGCGAGCGCATGGAATGCTCGTAGTCGTCGAGCGAATCGAACCACATCTCGCCGACGGCATCGAACAGGAGTTCGCCTCGGGCATAGCCCTGCGGCAGCGCGCAGGATTGGACATAGCGGCGCAGGCCGGGACCGCATAGCGCCAGCCGCCCGTATCGGGTCCGCAGATGGTCCTGGAAGTCCTCGACGGAGAGGCCGGTGCGGCGCTTCATCAGGATCGCAATCTTCACCATGCCCGCTCTCCCGGCCGGTTGCGCGGCCCGCGGCCGCCCCGCCGCCATCGCCTACTGCTGCAGCTCATCCCGGAGCAGCCGCTTCAATACCTTGCCCGAAGGATTGCGCGGCAGCTGGTCGCGCACGATCAGCTGCTTCGGCACCTTAAAGCCGGCAAGATGCGCGCGGCAATGTTTTGCCAGCGTCTCGTAGTCGAGGCTGTGTCCAGCGTTGAGCGCGACCACGGCAACCGGCCGCTCGCCCCATGTCTCGTCCGGCACGCCGATGATCGCCGCTTCGCGCACCTGCGGCAGCTGATAGACGACGCGCTCAACCTCGGAGGAGGCGATGTTCTCGCCGCCGGAGATGATCATGTCCTTCACCCGGTCGGTGAGATACAAAAATCCCTCGGCGTCGAGATAGCCGACATCCCCGGTGCGGAACCAGTCGCCGTGGAAGGAGGCCGCCGTCTTGTTCGCGTCGCGCCAATAGCCTTGCGTGATCTTCGGCCCGCGCAGACAGATCTCGCCCGCCTCTCCGGCAGCAAGCCGCGCCCCGGCCAGGTCGCGGATCTCGATTTCCACATGGGCGAGCGCGCGCCCCACCGACCCGATCTTCTCGAGCTCACGGCCGGCCTCCATGAACGAATCGCCGCTGCACGATTCGGTCAGTCCGTAGGCGTCGATGTAGCGGC
>Ga0210409_10001478_pt1 | contig 30765 bp, 39 predicted proteins | sample IncBWH17MmetaG_FD_161649 | JGI IMG/M metagenome (GOLD analysis project Ga0210409, IMG submission 161649) | Forest soil microbial communities from Barre Woods Harvard Forest LTER site, Petersham, Massachusetts, United States - Inc-BW-H-17-M | ecosystem: Environmental > Terrestrial > Soil >...
TTGTTGAAATGGCGGAGCGATTGCGCAAAGTAGCGGCTGCAGAATTTGCCAACTTCTCCTTGCACGACCCAATCAATAATGTGATGCGACTCTACATTTGGGAGGGCAAAGATTTGGTGACATCTCCCCTGGAAGTGCCGGTGGCGGAATCGCCCGCCGGTTGGGCGTGGCAGAATCAGCAGCCGCTGGTAGTTCCTGATGTGGAATCGGACCCACGCTTTCCCCCTGTCCTTAGCTTGCTGCGAAAAAAAGGCTTGCGATCGTATTGCTGGTTGCCGCTGACCACCGCGCAAAAGCGCTTGGGTGCGCTGGGGCTGGGCAGTTCTCGGGCAAATGCTTACGGTGAAAAGGATTTGCGGCTTCTACCCCGGGTTGCCGACCTGGTCGCGATGGCGGTGGAGAACGCACTGACCCGCGAGGCTCTTCAGCAGGAGAAGGAACGCTTGCAGATGCTATTAGAGGTCAATACTACTCTGCTCACCAACCGCGACCTGCAGAAACTGTTTTCCGCGATTTCTGACTTCATGCACCGAATGATTCGGCATGACTACGCCAGTGTGGCCGTTTACAACAAAGCTGCGCATTCTCTGTCTTTGTATCCGCTGGATTCACCATTGACCAAAGGACTGGCCGGCTTGGACACCACGCTCCCGGTGAAAGAAACCCCAGCGGGCCACGCCTTACTGGAGAGAGAGACTAAGATCTTCACTAAGGAGGACCTGTCGGGAATTCAATCTAGCTATGTAAGCCAGATGTTGGAGCAGGGAATCCAGTCCCTGTGCTGCATTCCGCTGATTACGCGCAAGGGTGAACTAGGGACCCTGAATCTGGGAAGCACTCAGGAAAATGCCTTCGAGTTCCGCGATATCTGGCTCTTGCAGCAGGTGGCGGCACAAGTAGCGCTTGCCTTGGACAATGCCCGGGCCTACCGGGAAATCGCGGAACTCACAGACAAGCTGGCCAAAGAGAAACTCTACTTGGAAGATGAGATTCGCAGCGAACTTTAGTAACCTCCAAAATAGCCAATAAAAACGCACATATAAGAATATATTCTAGTTTAATGTGCTAGATATTGTGTTAGTATCGAAGACATGAACAGGAAGCCAGTGGTCACGGTTTATGCGCGGCACTCAGGGAAATGCCCACACGAAGGGAAAGAGTTTTATCGGGGCTGTGACTGTCCCAAGTGGCTGAGGTATTCACTCTCGGGCAAGCAGCATCGCATCGCGGCCTCGACACGAACCTGGACCGTAGCCGAAGAGAAACGGGAGGAGTTGCAGAAGCGTTTAGACGCCGGAGACTCGCCGGCCGTAGCAAGCAGTTCGGAGCAAGCAACAATCAGCGCTGCAATCGAGACGTACCTCATAGCCAAGACCTCAGAAGGAATACAACCAGCGACCCTCCGCAAGCTGCGTTTCCAGCTTAGTGCTCTTGAGAAGTTCATGGCGGCCCGCTCGAAGTTCTTTCCCGAACAGCTAACGGCGCAAGATGTCATTGAATACCGCGCAACATGGGACGGCTGGAAATCAGGGCTCACAAGACAGAAGGCACAGACGAACCTAAGAGGTTTTCTAAAAGCCGTCGGCCGCGCGGATCTTCTGTCTGTTCTGAAAAGCATCAAGCTGTCCCGCGAAGACTATGCCCGCCTGAAGCCCCGACCGTTCACAGAGGCAGAGTTGAAGCGTTTGCTGGCCCAAGTGCCGGTGACGTTCCCTGAGCCTAAGAAAGCCGCCCGCATGACGGCGTTGATTCACTTGATGGTAAGCACAGGCTTGGCAATTCGTGACGCCCTCCAGTTAGAGCGGGCGAACCTAGAAGGCGGATGGCTTCGAATCCAGCGGCAAAAGATGCAACAGACGGAGAAGGGCAAAGTCACACAAAAGCTTGATGAGTCTTTGGCCCGCGAACTGGAGACGGTAACAAATGGCAATTCTCGGTATGTGTTTTGGAACGGCAACAGTGATGCGTTTGTTGCGTCCAACAACTTGCTGGCGGACATAGGGCAGTTGATGCGCGATGCCGGTCTGTACGTCAAGGGCAACGTTTCACACCGATTCAGAGATACCGCGGTTGACTTTTGGCTTGGTAAGGGCGAGTCCCTTTCTACTGTGGCGATGCTCTTGGGCAACACCGTGGCAATGGTGGAGAAGCATTACGCCGATCTCGCCTCAAAGCGTATGGAAGAACGACTCGCTAAGGTTCCGACAAGGTCGTGGTAGGTCGGGGGGAACTATGGAAACGGGAGCACGGCAAATATGTAACTGAGTGGACGCCTCCGCCTCCAAAGCTTCCCCGGATCATAAAGGGCCACAGTAAAGACTGAGTCGAGACTGACAAATTCCGTCCTCTCCCGGCGGTACTTTTTCACACTCGCGGAAAGCGTTTTCCCCTCCCCTCTTTCCCGAATCCATGTACCTTCGTTAACAAGCGTCAAGACTCAGCACACCTAGCTATACGCACCGTTCGCGGGCCTTGAGCAGAATCATTCGGTTGTGGGATGGGCACGGTGTTTTACCCCCGTATAGCCGAGGGTCAATCAAGTGTATAGCGACTCGACCCCCTACTCTACGCTTGAGCAGTTCGGGAAGTGGCGTGGCGGTTGCAAGTAAGTACGTAAGTCGCGGCTCTGGGCACGGGCCGATGGGCCATGGCCGTTAGGTCGGCGGGCGATGGTCCGATAATGTGCATAGTTAAGAGGTAAGTTCAAAAGTTTTTAGCAGCGTTTCTGTCGAGAGATTAAGAGTTCATCAACACAGTATCTCCCTCGACAGGAGACCAAGCGGACGTTGCTAGCCTTCGGGCCGGTGCGTCCGCTTTTGACTTTTATGGAGGGGACATGTCGGAGTTACTGAACGTCGCCCAGGTCGCGGCCATTTTGAAATGCTCAGAGGATACCGTGGTCCGGCGCTTCGCCAAGCTGCCCGGTGTCGTAAATCTCGGCACGAAAGGGTCACTCGGCAAGCGCCGCTATCGAGTGCTGAGGATTCCTAAGCATGTCGTGGAGAAGTTCGTCGGACATCCGGTTACCGTTCCGAGTTTGGAGCATAAGCGCCGACAAGCACGGAAGGATTGGGAAACCCAGGCCATTCAAGGGTTGGCTAGGGCCGTCATCGAAAATGCAGAAGATCCAACCTCAACGGAGCTATTCAAAAAGCTCTTGGTGAATGCGCGAACATTAACCTTGATCTGCTGGCGCGGGTAGAGGGGAAGACCTCCCTGGAGAAATTCACAAGACTGGCCAAGTACATTGCGAACCGCAACACCTTCACACGGGAGTCCGGCATAAGGGCCCTAGTCGGGGTGGGACAAGATACCTGCGGATTTCAGTCTCGAAAAGTTGAGGTTGTTTCAAGACATGCCTTGCGCTCATGGCTCGATTTCGGATCATGGGTCTGTTGAGCTGATTATGGAAGTTGAGGAACAAGCCTACCTCCCGGAAGAACTAGATTGACAGCGCGAAACGGCTGGGCGCTAGGGAAAGACCGGCCACAACCAACAGGGGAAAACATGGGGCAAGCAAAGATAAAACGGGAAGCAGTGGAGAAAGAAGTGGAGGGGATGCAAAAGTTCTCCGCTCTGCTCGATAACATTGATCCATCGCACGGTCCAGTGAAAACGGAGCACACGAAGAGTGGGGGAGTGTGAGGCGTGTCTGCACACTTCGGCGTTCGCTCGGGCACTCATCGGAAAACTCGTGGACCTCAGTTACGTCACACATGATACGTACAAGTGTCTGATGGTTCGCGTCATCAATACTCTCATGCAACACGCACCGAGCGAGGGCGGCGACTGGAGTGAGAAGCAGATAGAAAGAGAACATCGAGTTCACTAAAGCGCGACACGGCGAGCGCATGAGATAGATCGCCACAACCGAAAAGAGGAGGAAAACGCAAAATGGCTAGATACGTGGTGTTGGCTGGAGATGAAGAAATCGAAAACGGGGGTGATGATTCCGATCACGTCACGGCTCTGTTAGTCAATGCTTCAAATGAAACCGAGGCCGCAAGCATGGCTAAAGAACTGGCGAAAACTCTGGGTCTAAACATTCTTGCTTGCCATGATGGCTCGGCAGTCTATCGGGTGTTTGGAAGGTAGTCGCAAAGCCGAGCGTATCGGCACAACTGAAAGAGGAGGAGATGATGGCGTCACTCACAGAATACTGGCGCAAACACTACACCGGCAAGAAAAAGTACGTCCTGGGGCAAGGGCATGTTCTGCCGGTGGGACATTGCGTCCTTTGTCTCAACGCCGGCGTTCTAAAATCCGCCGACCTGGAGGAGACGACCTGGAGGAGATTGAGGTACACGGGAAGAAAGAACTGGCGCACCCTGTTGTGCCTTGCTTCTGTCCCAACGGCCGTCGGTCACGTTATGTTTGTGCGCGGGGCCGATGCCCAAGAGAGCGGACTACCGTATCCCGAGGAGGTGGCCCAAAGGGAATACGAAGCAGCGGCGGGGGCTACGGAGAGGTTGTTTGATGGTGCAGAGGAGGACACAAAACCCGTGTCTATGACAATTCATTGATTGCTGCAAGAGAGGGGGCGGACTGCGGCGGAACGTGAAGGGCAAAACCCTCAACCGTACATGTGGCGCGCGCATGGGAGCCGCCCCCACTCTTGGAGCAATCCCGCAAGCCGGAGCGAAGATGGCGGAGAGGAAAACACTATGGAGCTAACACAAGAGTTCAAAGATGGATGGGACGCGGCACTCGAAGATATTGCGAGGCAGTTTCGCAAACAAGTACCAGTGAGTGAACTGACACCGGAGGCCAAGGAATTTGCCGAGTTTGTTCTCCGGCTTCTGTTCTTGGATCACAGCGCGTGGGAGGAATCTTACGGGGACCCTCCGGGTCAGATATTCCATGTGGCGCGGTTCTCCCACGAAGAACGCCCCCACTACCTCAAGAGCCCGGTGTTTGTTGACGGCTTCGACCCATTTCCGGAGCGGGAGGAGGTGGGCAAGTGAGCAAAAATTATGTAATCAAAGACACCGCCACGCGAAACTTTGAACCGTTCTCCCCGATTAGCCGGGGGCTGTTCGAGCAGATAGCTGCCCACCAATGGAGGGCGCGCCACTACAGCGCTAGTCCCAGGGAGAAGCGGGATACATATCAGGACGTGCGGGAGGGTGGGCGGGTCCTCACTGCGAAATATGTACGGGGGCTACTCGCTGGGATGCGGCATGTACGCCGGATAAGGTGGGTAACGGGAGAGCCGGGGATTTTGTTTGACGGTGGTATCCACGGGTACTGGTTGCTCATACAAGTTGGCTACCACCCCAAACCGGAGACACAGTCACCTGAAGACCGGGCGTGGTTTGCCCAGCGTGCCCGACGAATCAAAGCGCAAGAGGAGGCCCATCATGGACAGAAATGAGAGAGCAAAGCAGAGGTATCACCGGGACCTTGAACGGCGGGTAATGGATTCCATCCAGAAGGGGAATGCGCTGCCTGTGTGTGACGGTTGCCGTAAGGAGGTGGTGGAGTCGTTGGGGTTGAAGTATGAGGGAGAGAACGCTCCATGCCCCGACTGTGGAGGAGCCACGGAGACAGATGAACTCGGCATCATACATCACTTCCACAATGCAGAGTGCCGGATTGCCTCGAGGTTGGAGGCATTGACAGACGAGGAAGAAACACACATCCAATGAGAAAGAAACCCAAGTCTCGTAAGCTCCGTGACCGGCAATGGCACAAACTCCGCACGGCAAAGCGGATCGGGCTCACGGGGAGACACTTTCCACCTAAGCTGGCGCGGACCATTTTGGGGCACATGCTCCGGCTTGACGGCAAGAAGTGCGCCATTTGTGGCAAGAGGGGGAAGGTTGAAGACCATGACCACAAGCGGATGAGGCACCGAGGCAAATTATGTCACAAATGTAATGTGACTTTAGGGCTCATGGATGACTCACCGCAGAGGTTGCGGAAGGCGGCGGAGTATTTGGAGAGGTACGAAGCGTACATCCAAGATGCGGAAACGCGGACGGAGTGGCCGGGGGCTGTGGGGTTTGAGTTGGAAGCGGATCATGTGCTGGAAAGCATGTACAAATATTTCCCAACGGCGGAGAGAGCTAGGCTCTCGAGGTGGTTGGAAAGGAACTGGGACAAAATATGACGATTGAAGAGATTGTCGAAAGAGTGATTGCGTTGAGGTGGATTGAGAAGACTCACGGCATGAAGACCGGGAGGAGTCAACAGTCCATCCTCCGCGCGCTACCAGATGCGGAGCTTGCCGAAGTGTCGGTGCTCTTGAAGAGGCGCGAACAAGAATTGGAAGAGAAGGAGAAAGTATGACAACAGCAAACGGTATGACGGTGGAACTCGAGGAGTTTTTCGAGAAGGCCAAGAAGAGTGAGGAGTTTGTTTACGGCCCTCGTAACATCAACACGGAAACGGCGGAGGGTAGGAAAAGGGCGCTGATGCGGTCTGATCCTTACGAGTGGGTCAGGGCGGGATGGGTGGAGCAACCAGACCTCTACTCCGTGGAGGCCGCTCGAGAGATGTGTGAAGAGGAAGCCTATCAAGCCGCCGTCAGGGATGAGTGTGCGGAGCACGCCATCTATTGCATGAGGGGGCAGCTCATCCACGATTTTCCCCAAGAGGTGATTGACCAGTTCACCCCGGCTTACATGGAGGGCTTGGCGTGGGATGCGCGCAACGAGAGGGCGGCGGAATGCGGCGGGACCATCCTCACCATTTGGGATTACTTGGAGCAATGGGATGAGGAGCGGCCTGAGGAAAGATCAGGGCACCGCTTTATCTTGGGTCCACGGGAGGGAGAGTTGCACGGCATATTTGCGTTAGGCTCTCTGCATTTAGTGCAGGGCTCCTCAGGTGCCGGTAAGACATCGGTAGGGCTGAACCTTTTGAGAGCCCAAGAGAAGGGAGAGTCCTATTTCGGTAGGGCGGGACGCGGGAGGTCTTACTTGGTTGTTTGGCAGGATAGGTCAGAGGATGAGCTACGCCGACAGCTTGAGATGCTAGGGATGGAGAAGGACCCTCCGCCTTACGTTGTCGTGACCGCAAAGCAGGGGAACATGGAACCGGCGAAAGCTCTGGAAGAGATTTTGGCGGCTCAAAAGACGGTGCCTGAGGTGCTATTTGTCGAGGGATTGGACATGTGGGTGCCGGATGCCAAGGATATGAAGTGGGTAGCAAACGCCGCAACCAACGTTAGGGCTGTGGGGGAGAAGTACCATTGCGCCATTGTGGCGACTGTCGGTATGCCCAAGATGAAGCCGAAGGAACGTTACACGGCACCTCGAGACAGGGCTTTTGGGTCGTCGGCATGGGCACGGAAGGCGGATACGGTGGTAGACATCACCGTGGACGAGGAGGATCACCCCAAGTGGGGGCAGATTCGGCATGTGCAGATACTCTCGAGGACGGCTAGGGTGCAGAAGGTGGAGCTGGGGTTTGATAAGGAGGGGAAGCTCGTTGTCATCGAGCCCGCTATTGTCGTCGGTCCAGCGCCGGAGGTGCCGACGTTGAGGGAGATCATGCAGGAGCACAAGTGCGGATGGGACAAAGCACGGGAGATTCGAGACACCCTGGAATCGGCACGGAGGGGGCGGAAAAGGCCAAAAGCTGATGCATCGTAATCTTGCAACTCTGCCACTGGAGTGGCGGGAGTGGCAAGAGTGGCAGTATATAGCAATCAATAGTTTCGGCTCATAGAATCAACAATTTGTGATTGCCGAGTTGCAGGTTTGCCACTCGTTTGCAACTCAAAAATTTGAGTGGCGAGCCAGTGGCAAAAGCCGCCACTCCCAAAGTTGAGTGTGAGCAACTCGCATTTGTTAAAGGCGAATAAAAGGAGAAAGTATGACAGAAGCACAGCAGTCAGTGGTACGAAGTGTCCGGGAGGGTAAGGACGGGGTTCAGGCTATTGCCGACGCTTACGAGCTGTCCCGGACGGATGCGTTCAAGAGGTTGGGGAGGGTCCTCAAGCACCGTGAGGTCAACTCTGCCATTGGCGCTAGCCCATTCCTGCGGTGCGAATAATTATTTGTTTGTTGGATCTTTCCGCTAAGATGCTGAGCCCGTTGGCAATAGCAGTCTCTTCCCTTCAAAGCCGCCCAGCGTAAGTCTCGCCAATGCAACAGATAGGAACGTGCAGTAGGCCAATCCAGCCGTGTGCTTTCAATAGCTTGCACTTTCCAGGCTGTCGCGTGGCCATCCTCAGGCGGGAAAGAGAATCATGCAGTAATCATGCAGCTCGACCGGCAACCCATTGACAGCATTGGGCCGGCATTCGAGTTACGGTTGAATAGACCGTCGATAACCGATCTCGCTTCGGATCTCGTTTCAATCTCGCGAACGGTAACCATCTTTTTCGGCAAGAATTAAGGAAGGCCGGGTAGGTCCCCCCAAAGGTCCTCCCGCCAGGCCATGCGCCATGGCACACATCGATTTTCCTAGTTCGACGGCCTATTTCAGCTGAACTCTGTGAGCGCGACGGGGCGGATTCCGCCAACCTCCGCCCGGGCTGGGGTCCCATAAGAGCGCTCATCCAATCTGCCATAATCTTCCTCACTCATGTGCGGGCCCTATCGACTGTCGCGGAGAAAGCAGCTTGCCGAGCACTACTTCGACAGCGCCGATTGGCAAGGTGGGCTAAGCTGAAACTCCGCGAAGTAGAGAACGGCTCGCAGGTGACTCATCACACAGCTCTGGCATTCTCTTTTGGCCAAGACTTCGTCGCAACTGTACATGCGTTTCCTGGTAGTCACCATCAATCGAAGATGGGAACCCTAGAATAACGGGAAGGCAGAGAATGAGACAACATAGCTTTTGCTCGAGCGCGCTTGTATCGATTTGTTTGTCATCGTTTGTGTGGGCAGTCGGTGGGTCCTCTACGGAACATGTGCTCTACAACGGCAAGATCTTCACCGGAGAGCCCGATCATCCCTACGCCGAGGCGGTCGCTATCCGCGGCGACAAGATTCTCGCCGTAGGAACGAATGCCGAAGTGACAGCCGCGGTTGGCAAAAGCGCCGAGAACACAGACTTGCAAGGGCGTTGTCTGCTCCCGGGCCTGATCGACAGCCACGAGCATTCGATTGATGGCGGCGTCTCTCTCCTTACCGCTGAAGTCGACGACCCGGGTATCTCTCTGAACGATCTGGTGATTTTCGCCGCCGAGTCAAGAAAGAACGGCAAGGGGATGCGCGGCGACGTTCTCTACATCACGGGTCTGAGCTCGGGACACTGGTTGAACACCGATGACCTGAACGCCCGCTTCAGCACCAGGGCCTACGCGAACCATCCCGTGCTGCTTGCTGGCTCAGATGGGCACACCGGCTGGGCCAATCGGATTATGCTGCAACGCGCGGGAGTCACCAGGGATTTTCTGGCTCACCTCTCAGAGATAGAGCGCAGCTACTACGGCTTCGACCGCAACCTGAAACCAAACGGATTCCTCGTGGATGCGGGACTGGACAAGGCATTCGCACAATTGCCCGACCTCACGCCGGAGCGATATCTGGAAGCTGGCCGTGCTGCGGTTCAGTACAACCACCGCCTGGGAATCACCGCGTGGCTCGATCCGCAGGCAACCACAGCGGACTTGCAAACCTACCGGCGTCTGGCGGAACTCAGCGAGCTCGAGGCGCACGTTGCGGCGTTTCCGGAAGTGCATCCGCGCAGCGAAACCGATCCTCTGGCAAGGATTCAGTCCATTCGCAAGGAATACAGAAACATTCCCAACCTCACCGTCCCCGGTTTCAAGATCTTTGCAGACGGTGTGGCTGAAATTCCGGCGCAGACGGCGGTCATGTCCAAGCCCTACAAGAACACTGGCTTGTCGGGAGAGCTGCTTTTCGATCCTGTTCCATTCGCGGCGTTGGTGACGGCCGCAGACAAACAGGGCCTTATCGTGCATGTTCACGTCATTGGTGACCGGGCGGTGCATGAAGTCCTCAATGCCTTTGAAGCTGCGCGCAAGGCGAATGGCAACAGCGGGCTGCCGCATACCATGACACATGTCCAGTTCGCCAGTCCCACCGACATTCCGCGCTTCGCGCAACTTGGAATCATCGCAGCGCTGCAGCTTTTCTGGGCCACCGCCGAGGAAGACTCGGTCGAACTGGTGAAGCCTTACATCGATCCCACAATTTATGAATGGATGTATCCGGCGCGTTCTTTGCTCCACGCGGGCACCGTGATCTCGGGTGCAAGCGACTGGCCCGTGTCCACCGCGAATGTGTTCGAGGCCATTTACCAGGCGGAAACGCGCAAGGGGCCGGAAGGAGTCTTGATCCCGTCGGAGCGGATGCCGCGGGAAGCCATGCTCTATGCCTACACACGCAACTCGGCCCGCGCCATGAACCAGCTGAGCAGCATTGGCACGATCACGCCGGGGAAGCAGGCCGACCTGGTGCTGGTCGATCGCGACGTGCTGACGGTTTCGTCGGAAGAGCTGAAAGATACCAAAGTTCTGTGGACAATGTTTGGTGGCAAGGTCGTTTACCGGGCAGGACCCTGAAGACCGGACCTTGACGGAACAAGATTGTTCCAGCTAATAGTGCTCCGCAAGAACCTGGAGTGCAAAAATGGGGATGAGAACTAAAGACTCGTCTGTCGCCGCCCAGATGATCAACGCAAGATGGAAACGGCGGCCACGAAGCCCGCGTTCCGCGATGCTCTGAAATTCCGCCGGTGCCTGATCCCAGCGGACGGCTTCTACGAGTGGTCGCGGGCGGGGAAAGCCAAGCAGCCGTACTGTTTCGAAGTCAACGAAGGCGAGTTGTTCGCATTCGCGGGAATATGGGATCGCTGGACGGATCGTGGCAACACGGTAGAGACCTGCTCGATTCTGACCACGACACCAAATGCGGTGACATTATCCGTCCACGACCGCATGCCAGTCATCCTTGATCGCGATAGCTACGACCTCTGGCTCGATCCGGGGATGAGAAACGTGGGTATTCGAGCGGAGACTAATTTCAGGCGTGGTGCGGCTCGGCGGATATGACACGTCTCCTGCCGCAATTTCCAACCATTCGTAGACTAAGGGGCGTAATGTAATCGGTGGAACATAATCTCACCCGGCGATTGCCATGTTCGGTTCCAGCGCGAGCGACCTCCGCCCCGAGCAGCGGCGCAGTCCGCGCTTTCCATTCGACTCGCTCGTGCGCGTGACTGCATCCCGTCTCGGCGAGGAGGCTCAGGTATGGGGCCGCTCGACCGACCTCTGCCGAGAGGGCATTGGGGTGACCGTCACCGGCGAATTAACGCCCGAAGAACTGGTCGCGATGCAGATTCCGCTGCCTTCGACCAAGCCCATGAACGTACGCGCCTCGGTGCGCTACTGCAACCAAGCTCACTGCGGATTTGAGTTTGTTGACGTGCACAATCACCAGCACGATGCGATTGAAGCTGCCTGCGAGAAGCTCAGCAAAGCGAGCGGACATGAGTGAGGCATAGGCGGAACACTGTCAGTCGAAGCCCGATTGAGATCAGACGTTGAGCTTCCAATACCCGCTCAGCGGAGCCCTTTGGACTTTTTGTTCGCCCAAGAGTACGTCGAGTGCTGTGGCAATAGAATCGGGGCGCTTGCGCAGTTGTTCCGCCAAATCGCGCTCGCTGACGACTACGTCCCCAGTTGGGTAGCGTTGATGGACGTTACGTCCATAAGTTGAAATCTTGTCGGCGAGTGCCCGGAGTTCCTTCTTATTCCTTCGCTGTGCACGCTGATCTCGAACCTCATCGGTTTCCAGACACCATCTGCACGTAGCTGCAATTCCGACAAAACCGGCGACCACTGCGCCACTCTTCCAGTGCTGAGCTATCCACGAAGGAATACGTGCGAGGGCATTAATCATGAGTATGATTTGGTCCGGCTGTCGTCGGCAAGGTACAGAGTATCCCGCCAATATGTGCGTCCCGAAGATTACAAAAGACCAATTCCGACTGATGTTGCTCACATGGACGGCAGGTACATCTGTGACAAATGCGGCCGTACGGAGGGCAATTTCAGGGTGTGGCCTGTCAGCAGCGCCCTTTTTCTTTTGTCCGGAAAGCGGATAGTCGTTTGCTACAATCCCAACCCGAGGGGGAATACATTGACATACTCGCGCAGTTGAAGGCTGCAAGCGACAAATCCCTCGGCTCTTCGGCAACAGATAGCGATCCGTTCCGGTGATTTTTAGGAGAGAGATGGAACAAAAGCGGGCTGTGGCCGCGAATCTTGTTTATCGCGGCCACGAGCCTGCCATTTACCTCAGTGAGTGATGTGGGCCTCAAAGGGTTGTGGATCGCCTAGTCGGCCATCGGACCAAGCGGTGTAATCGATCTCCCCTGTAAACGGTGGTCCGGTACTACCCACAGCACCGACATAATTGTCGGTGTAGTCACCGAAATTGGGAACGATGTCAGAGCTGACCGCATTCCAATCCGACGCCACATTCGTAATCTTGATGTTAGATGGCGTCGCAAGTGTCAGCGGACTTACTCCAACCGCCTCGTAGACATTCGTGACCGCTGTATTTGGTGTTGCCCTGCCATACCAGCTAATGTAGAGGTTGCCATCGTCATCAGTGTTGCGCATGCCGGGCAGGAATTGCCAACCGTGTCCTGCGGTGGCAGCGTTATCCACGACTACGGGCTCGAACTGGACCGGAGTGGGGAATGCACTCCCGGTGAACCAACTCTGCAGCAGTATATCGCCGCTCGGCTTGAACCTGGCGTCGTTCCACACGATGCTCACCGTTCCGTGGGTGGAGCTAACCGCTATTCGTGGAAAATCGTTCATCGGGAAGCGGTTATACCCCGGAATCATGGCGGCAGATTCGGAAACCACCAGTGCCGCGGTTTGGGCGGTCGGTGCCGAGCAGGAAGCTGCCGGTAGGGTTAGGCAGCTGTGTGGGACGTAGCTCACAACCTCCTTCGTGGGGTCGGTTGCGCATGCGCCGACACCAAAGACGCTGGGCCAATTGTGCTCAAAGGCTACGTAAACATCGCCAGTGCTGACGTCCACGCCTGGATAAGCGCCCTCGTTCTCACAGGCGTTCACATCTGTTGGGGCAATGATCAGATAAGGCGGAGGAAGCGGGCCGACGGCCGAGCCGTTCGAGCAATCCGGATGCATGGGGTTCGCACTCAGGTCACAGGCTGCCAATTCGATCGCGTTGGCGACCGCGCCTGAAAAGCCGAACTCGGTATAGGAGATGTAGAGTTTGCCTCGTTTCGGATCAATGGACATAAAGTCCTTGTCCAGGAAGCTGTAAAAAGCACACGTCGGTGGCGTACCAAACTCGAAACACTGGCTACTGGTAGCAACGACGACTGGCTGTCCACAGTTGAGCGAGGCTGCGGAACCGAAGCCGGTTACTTGGCACGGGGTAAGAGCTATGTCGTTCGGCCCAGTACCAGTGGTGCTGGCGAATATGCTGCTGATATAGAAATAGTGTTGTCCTTGAAACTCCCAAGCCTCCACGCTGGGGTCACCCTCGAAAAGGATACTAGCGCAGTTGACATTGGGGAGCCCACCGAGATCGGTGAAGGACGCCCCTCCATTGTTGGAGAATCCAAATCCTGTTAACTCCTCCTTGTTGTTTGGCGAAAGGCATGGCGCAAAAAACCCGGTGGCATCGTTCCAGGCCTCTACTACATACTGGTCGGCAGCGGCGATGGAGGTCTCGGATTGACCAAAAGCCTCAGTCCCATTCGGCGAGATATCTTCAGCGGGATTGGCGGCGTCCACGTTCCTAATCCCAGATGGGCGAGCCAGGACTAGTGGGCGGGTACTGGCCGAATTTAATTGGAATCCAAAACAGTACATTTGCGCGCCCTGGGACGCAAATATCTTTCCGCGGGGGTTTAGGTTGGGATTGAATAGCTTCTTGCAGAAGGGGGTCCGTTTTCCTATTTGTGCATTGGCGGTTCCAGGCACGAGGGCAACGGTCAGCAAAGCCATCGCGCCGAGGAGGAACAGGCTACAAAATCGCTTGGCAAGAGAGACCATGAACTATTCTCCTTAGAAATTGGTCGTTATTGAGGACTAGTGGCACTTGCCACCGGTGCGGATCCAAAGCCCAAAGTACTTCTCCTTCCCCGTGGGGCGGGACGTTCGGTAGAGAACATTTATTTATTAGTGGTGGGTTGGTGTTGACGAGGACATTGCGGGCGCGATCATACCACACCGTATCCGCCCTGGCGTTGTCCATTCTGACACTCTTGAGAAGCAAGAACCGACTTCGGATGCGGTCACTGTTTTGCACAGTGAGGACAGGGGATACAGGCTGAATTATCGCACCATAAAGAGTCTGTAGCCTTGCCAAGGGCTCGTCGTACGTGTCTCGATCCACGAAAAAAACTCACTAATTGCAAGCGGGCAAGACACCCTCTGACTAGATTCGCTAGGCGCTAAGTCGTTCGTTCGTTTCGACAATACTGCCCGCCAGCGCTTTCTTGCCTGCGACCAGTCTTGCGACTGTTGAGAGCAAAGTGTCAGGACCGTCGCCTTTCAATAACATATACGTTATCGTGATGGCTGGTACTGCGTAAGGTTCGGTCACCTTGGGTACAGACCGGCGTTCTATCAATGCTCTGTGGACTGATGCTGAATGCCCTGGTGACCGAGGCCAACGCTGGGGCGATGCCAGTTGTGGGAATGGCCTCCACCTTGCATCCCATGAGCTCGTTGTGGCGCGCTGCGACAGTCGAACACGCGGCTGCCATTTCTAGCAGATCAAGCTGGGCTCGGGCTGTTTAGTGTGGGTGATATTGGGTTGCTCTTTGGGGATATCATCATTGTTGTGATTTGCCTACAACGAACCTCTCAAAACGGAAGACAGAACCACTCCGTGTGACCACTCTTGGTAACGAACCCAGCTTTCTTCAGCGAGCATTTCCTACTGTCCCCGAGCCTTAAATTGATGATTGGCCGGAGTAAACGTAGCGTGTGGTTTCTATAGCCGAAATCCACACGACAATAATTCGTGCTGTGGGGCATCCATCGGAGGGAAAGTCAAGTGCTCGTTAGCGCCGAGTCGGCGAAGCAATTTCAAGTGAAAGTCTTATTGCCTCTTGGCTGATGCCAAAACCCCTTAGAACTGCTCGTGCCTCCTTTTCGGACGGGTACTCTTGTACGGCATTCGAGTCGTGTTTTGGCTTCGCCACTCGAATCTCAATTTATTTGACGGTGCGCAACGGTGATGTGCCGAGCTTGAGGCTCAATGCGAACCTGACGACGCCGGCGCATTACAACGATCTCGACCTCGCTAAGAACGATCCTTCCTCATTCGACCGACTTTCGACCTAGATCACCAGCGGATTACGAGTAAGGTGATCGATATCGACGACTACGGAGTCGATCTTGATGGTTCAGGCACTGTAAGCCTATGCGGGCTGCGATATGCATGGACGGTTTTGGAAACGAAGCAGGCAAGGATCAAAGGATGCAACCCGCCATCGGAGCAGAATTCAAGGAAGAATGTCTGCGACAAATTGCCGAACCGGATGTACGCATGAGCAGGCGGTTCAGCCTGACCGCGCTCCCATCGGGAGACGGCCATTGCGGAGGTGTCACAATTTTTGCCAACACGCATTGGCTGAGATTCCAAAATGTGGCAGAAAACTCAAGCAGTTGAGGGCTGCCCGCGACAAAGCTGCATTCGAGTTAGGTCGGTTGGAGGCTGCTGTTTCCGCTTTGTCAGGCTGGCCTCAAGGTCAGTCAAAACCACGAACCCACGTCGAAAGATCTCGGCTCCTGCTCGAAGGAAGATTAGTCTCGCGCAAAAAGCGCGATGGGCGAAGCGAAACTCGCACGAGTTGAGTATGGCCAAACCTAGACGCACAATTTCAGCAGCGGGGCGCAGAAAAATAGCGGCGGCTCAACGCGCAAGGTGGGCGAAGGTCAAGCAAGAGAAAAAAGCAGCTTAGAACTTAAGGGAATAACGGCATCTGTCACCTCACGTGTTCAGATGCCGATGGTGTGATGCAACTCATGCTTCCGACCCGAACCTAACCGATTCGCCAGAGCTTCGACGCAGATTTCCTTGTTTGTTCCGGAAACCGAAATCTTCGGGCTTGGGGAACTAGTGCCGGTCCCTGTCGTCATCTGGATGTTCGTGCCGCCACTTCCAATATTCCGACTGTTCTTTTGCCTTCAGCTTGGAGAAGTCACGATTCTCGTGCCTCTCCTGCTGCCAGTTCCGGTAAGCGCTGGCCTCGCGATCATCCCAGTTGTGGTAGTCCTTGTGCTCACGGTCGTAGTACCGCTTCTGGTGTTCGTTTTCCCGCTGTCTGTCATCTTGATGCCGGTCATCCTGCCGATTTAAAGCGGCCCGGAGCCCCGTAGGTGCAATTAAGACCGCACCGAGTAGAAATGAACCTACGTACCGATATATACGCTGCATGTAATCCTCCTTCAGCCTGGGGGATGCTCAGATTTCGGTCGCGGTCACGATCTTGCGGTCCTACGTTGTCCGTGAGCCCATCACGAAATGCAAGATCAGAGAGATTACCGCAAATACGAGTAGCAGGTGAATGAGTCCACCCGCCACGTGAAACACAGAGAAACCGCCGATCCAAGCGATCAACAGAATAACAAACAATATCGTCCAGATGCTCATCGTGCCTCCTACGTTGGATTGAATTGTGCGTTCTATTCTCCAGAAGTCCCGGTTGCCCCGCGCGGCTTTTTCCCAGTGGTGCGCTCACGGACCCTTTCGCCGAAGTCCGAAACCTTGTCGACGATGTCGGCTCGCGTTTCGTCCCCGCTGGCCGGTGCGATTAGCAGGCCGACTCCTACGCCAATGCCCACTCCGATCAGCAGAGCACTCACTTTGCCGAATAGTTGGGAATCTTCTTTGCCGCGAAGAGCGTCGGCGGCGTGGCCCAGGCGGTCGGATGCGGTTTCATACGTCTCCCTGGCTCTGCCTTTCATGTCGTCCATGTTGTCTGGCAGACGCTCACGTAGGGTCTCAAGCAGATAAAGGCCGGTACCGAGCAGGGCGGTCAAAAGTGATTCTTGCTTCTTAAATTTCATTTGGCATCTCCAGACGATAGTATCCTCGATAGATCAGTTGGGTTCCGATGAGTTTCGCAGGAGAAAGAGGCCCCGGCCAATTCCGACCGAGACCCCTAACCAAAGGCCTAGGAAGCACGGCGCTGGCCGCCCTGGTCCTTTTGCCCCTGCCTGTCATCCTGCTCCTTATTGCGGTCCTGAGAAGGGTCCTTCTTTGAAACATCCTGCGGGTTCTTCTGTTGCTGTCCGGATTGTTGGCCCGATTGCCCAGGATTCTGACCCTGATTCTTTTGAACGTCGTCTGTCATTTGGATTTCTCCTTACCGCTTGCGCGGCGTGACGGTTGAATGATGGTGCATACCTTGGGTGCACAAAAGGCTTGCGCGGTTGTGCCGCTTAATTAAAGGCGTATTTCTATAAGGGTTCGTGACGGCAAGTAATACGCTGTTGACCTGATGGCGCAAGCTTTGGCTCGTGGAGTATCCCTGAGCCAGGGGTCGTGCGATGACCAAGTGCATTCTCCTTGTCGATGACAATGCAGTCATCCGGCACATGTTGCGGACGGCCTTCGAGGAGCGCTCAGATTGGGAAGTGGGAGAAGCACAAAACGGGCGGGATGCAATCGATAAAGCACAAGAATCGAAGCCCGATTTGATCGTACTCGACCTGTCGATGCCCGTGATGAACGGGTTAGAAGCCGCCCCACTGCTCAGACAGATGCTGCCCGCAGTGCCCATCATCCTGTTCACGCTTCACGACAACGAAACATTGGAGCGGGAAGCATTATCTGTCGGGATCAGTGCGGACGTTTCCAAAGCGGCTAGCATGAAGACGCTGGTCGATCAGGCCAAGAATTTGTTAAGAGCCGCGTGAGCCCGATTCCCAATCGGGAAAATTCAGGCTGTCCCGTTTAAGAATCCTCAGTGCGCATCTCGCACCCTGGATGACCTGACGCTCGGTTTCCCCGTCTTGAGCCTCGCTCAATTGCTGAAGCCGTCTAAAGATGGCGGTCTCTGCCTCCTGTACGCGTTCAGCCAATTTCTTAGGATCAATTTCGAGCAGAGCTTCTTGGTAGGGACTTTGCCAGTCGGGATAACGCAGAGCAGTTGAACTGCGGAGTCATCAGACTCCCTCTTCCGCGGCAGCCGTGCCCTGCCTGCCAGTCGCCAGAGAACGGCCCTCGACTTTCCCCGTGGGAGGAATACAGTCCGTACCCGATGGCGCAATCGGACGACCGATGGCAGCCTAGGTCGTGTCAACCAGAGGACATATGTTTAGCTTGATCTCTCGGCTATGGTTCGAGGACGACGGTCAGGATATTGCCGAGTATGCCGTGATGTTGGCCGTCATCCTCGTTCTGGTGGTCGGCACTATTCGTCTAGTCGGTTCGAACGCGAATAATGCCTTCTCCTCAGTAGCTAGTTCGCTCCACTAAACCCAACCGGAGAGTGCGAGGTTGATCGTCGGGAAGCAATGTAACGGGGTTATGATATTCATCGCGTGCGCAGTCATTGTGCTTTCATTGGTCTTCGTGGCAATCGAGCGCGGAAGAACCACTATCCCCAAACATGCTCCGCTGCATCAGCAGAACTGAGTTCCTCGGGACATCCAGTCATTAGCTCCACCGTCTAAGCGCCGAGCTGTGCCCCTTATGCTTGTAGTGATAAGCGTCAGCCGTCAAAATGGCAGCATTGGGATTAGCGTAGCCAAGCCCCAATACGGTTCCAGTTCTGCGCAGACCTATCCTTCGGAAAAAGAAGCCCGAGTAGTGCTATCGGCTTTCGGAATAGACGAAGCGACCATAGATTCTTACTGGAAATTGCTTTACCAGATGGGCGCAAACGAGCAGTTGAGATTCCCGCCGATGAACGTCCCCCTGCATGAATTGCTGGCATTTGGGTTTGAGGTGTGAAGCAAACAGCGAAGGGATTCGCCCGTGCCCGAGTCGTCTGACGAGCCTTAAAACAGGCGGCAGCAGCCTTCCTCTAACGGCTATCAATGAAGCGTTGGAGGTACCAGCACAGATTGCGGATCGAAGCCACGCGCCTGAAATCGCCAATCAAATTCGCGCCTTGAAGTGGGAGGCCGCAATGCCTTGTTACGCCTATGAAATTCAGACCGCGAGAGACGTGGCGTGAATATTTTGTCGTCTAGTCGCAAAGGAGCAGTCCGATGACTAGAGCATTGCTTTTCGCACGGGTGCTGACTAGCGCATCTCCGGGCAGTTCAGGACAAGTGGCGACACCAGCCAAATATCCGCGTGTAGTCACCGAGCTGCGTCTCGGGACACAAACCGAAACGATCCCAACGACGACATTCTTCACAACCCTCCTTGTGAAGCTTTGCCGGCGGCTTCAACTGTCAGAAAATGTTTGAGCCTGGCTCGGTCTTCGGGAGCCATGTGTGTAAACTCTATTCCATTGCCAACTTGGAGGTCGCGCGTCACGACTATGCCTCCTGCGCTCACCTTTACATCATCGATCCAGAGCACAATTTTCAATTTTGCTCCTACTTCTAGCGTGAACATCATCTCTACGTAAAAACCTTCCAGGCTGAGATCAGCGGTTTTGACGCAGAGCGGCGTTGCGGTCCTCTCCGACTGTAGCTCTGCCTCGACTGCGATTTTCATTCGAGGATGCTGCCTGCGGTCTTCCCGCTACGGCTCTGGGGATCATCAGGACTGGCGGGACCCATGCCTCACCTCCGAGTACGATCTTATGCGCTCTTTTTCGCGGTTATGGCGGAAAACGCGGACCAGCGCTGCTCGACGTTCTGGCTGCCGCAGTGCGGGCAGGTGACCTTTTCCTTGTCATGCTCGGCAATGGTCAAAATACTCGAAAAGGTCTTCTTGCAGGCGTGGCAGAAGAATTCGTAGTGGGGCACGTGGACCTCCCACAGTCTTGAATGGTGGCAGCAGAATTCTAGACCCTTTGGTCAGCAGTGCTCAACCTGGGGTCAGGTCACAAATTCCGTGTGCCGAGCGTGGGTGGCGGATTCTGGGAGGTTCAGCGGGCTGGACTTGGAGAATGAAGCCGCCGCCTTCCAAGCGTCGGAACGTCCTCGCCGCCAGGCGGAGGAGAAACAGTCTTCAGCTTCTCTTGCCATCCACATTGCAGATGGTTGGCAACCGCCCCATGCGGTTGCTCGTCAAATGGTTGTGTTCAGAGTCATTACCGCGGTTGTGTTAACTGTCAGTTTACCTTTTGCGTGCCCAAGTAGCTCGCAAACTTCTGATGGGCGACCGCCTGCGAACGAGTTTGTACGCCAGATCATCGACAACGAGTTGCAAGCCGAGAAAAACGATCGCAGTCATTGGATGCTGCGGCTAGAGACGCGAAAATCTGGAAAAACCGAAGTGAGGGAAGTAGTAGAGACCAAGGACGGAGACTTGGATTGGCTGATTTCGGTGAACGGAAAGCCTCTTCCGGAGGACCAGCGAAGCGAGCGACAGCGAGGTCTCCAACGTTTGATAAGTAATCCCGCAGAGCTGAAAAGATCACAGCGAGAAAAAGATGAGGACCAGGTGCGAAGTCAGCGGCTGCTGAAAATGCTGCCGGACGCCTTGGACTTTGAATATGGAGAACAGCGGGGAGAATTGGTCGAACTGAAATTCAAGGCCAATCCGCACTTGCGACCTCCATCACATGAGGCTGCTGTCGTACATGCGATGGAAGGCGTGTTATGGGTCAACGGGAGGCAAAAACGCCTAGTGGAAATTTCTGGACATTTGACGCGCCCAGTGAAATTCGGCGGTGGCCTATTGGGGCATTTGGACGCAGGTGGACACTTTTATGTGAAGCAGGAAGAGGTTCAGCCCGGTTACTGGGAATTGGCGGCCCTGGATGTGGATATGAAGGGCAAAGCGCTTTTCTTCAAAACCATCGGCGTGCAGGAAGAAATAAAGCGCAGCATATTCCGCAGATTGCGGGATGATCTGACTGCCGCGCAGGGTGCCAATCTGCTTTATCAGCAGGTGCGGACAACTAGCGACGCCCCAGCCGAGAAGCATCAACGCCACCTGGGCCCGCGACTAGCAATTGACGTGCGACCCGACTAGACTGCCTGCCGTTTTGTCTCAACGGGCAATCCGGCGTTCTGCCATGCTTGGAACCCGCCCTGAAGAGCCCACGCGTTTTTGTAGCCGTGTTGCTGAATTTTGCGCACCAAACTGGCGCTAGAGCCTTCGCGTGGTCACGTGCAATACGCCACTGCAGGTCTGTTCCTGGGGATTCTAGGAAGGTGTTTTCTTCGATAATTGTCGAGCGGCACCCGGATCGCTTCTGGTATCACGGTATCCGTTTCCGCCCAAGCAGTGTGATTGCACGAATAGCCATCTGCAGGCGCTGACGGCGGAAGGCCTTCATTGGTTTGACGCTATTTCCCATTGGTATTTGTTCCATGCCCTGACCATGCGGCACGCTTAATAGACACCCGAATGTGGTTCAGAAAGCGAGGGCTAACGTCAGATCGCCGAGTTCGCTGCTAAATCCGGTCTTACCATCGAAAAAGGCTGTCCGATAACCACTGTGGTTTCATCAAAAGATTAATTCCAAGTGCTACGCTCGCTGCCACGGTTTATACCGACAACGATATACAGGAAAAATTCCTCCCGTTTACGAATTTCAAGGTATAGGTCGCACAGCGTGAACGCTGAAGAATCGGTGTGTCGCCATTAGGCAGTGCGACGGAGGGGATCTTTGCGTGGCAGTACCACCCGGAGCGAAGGTCGAATCACAGTATCGATTGCGACCGGTCGTTGCTGCAGCAGTATCCCTTCCAGGAGATCTCATTATGAAGAAGACGATATTTGCGTGCGCAATGAGCGTATTGTTGCTTGCAACCACCAGTTGGGCAGACGATAAAGAAAAAGACGAGGATCGTCTAAAGAATGCCGGCACGGTGCTGACAGAGATTCTGAATCTTCCAGACAACATTCCTCAAGATCTCCTCGATAAAGCCGACTGTGTGGTTGTTTTCCCATCGGTTCTCAAGGCTGCGTTTGTGGTCGGTGGTAGTTATGGCCGCGGTGCGATGACGTGCCGCAAGGGCGAAAATTTCAACGGCCCTTGGGGCGCGCCTTCAATGATGGCCCTTGAGGGTGGCAGCGTAGGCTTTCAAATCGGCGGACAAGCGACTGACTTTGTCCTTCTCGTGATGAATGACCGCGGTGCGAATGGAATCTTGAGCAGCAAAGTGAAACTCGGAGCAGACGCGTCGGTAGCAGCAGGACCAGTCGGTCGTAACGCATCGGCAGAAACCGATGTCTCGATGCGTGCTGAAATATTGAGCTATTCACGCGCGCGAGGCCTATTTGCAGGCATTTCGCTCGAGGGTTCGACCATCCGACCCGACAACGACGCAAACAAGAGAATCTACGGTGAGAAAATCTCGGCGAAGGATATTGTAATTGCTCACGAGACGCATGTCCCTCCCGCAGCAGAGGGCCTGATCTCGACCCTTAACGGAAAGACGCCGAAGCACAAGTCGTCATAGCAGTTCTCTGAAACCGGTTTGAACGAGAATGTAAGTGGGTCAAGAATGTCGTATCCGCTGGGGGCTGCCAACTGGAGACTCGCAGCGTGCTGTATCAACTTTCGGCACCAATCATCGTGCATGACCCCACCCGGCGACGATTCCCGCTATTCGTGCGTACGATCCTCGGAATCATTGGTGCGAACGGTTACCCGCCTGGCTCCTAGCATTCCTGCGATGCCCGGCTTATTCAGGGCACGATGCCGTATTTCGCCCTCAGAAATTTCTGCAGAGACGATCAATTCGATTCTGCTCCAGCAACCTCCACCAGAAAGAAACATTCGTCAGCACTCCGAAGTCTTGGTAAAATGGCCGACGCCCTTCGTCAAACACCCTGAAAGCCGCGCTAATAGGCCCCTTTTGCTTGGCTAAGCCAGGCCAAAAACTAACCCCGAAAGGAGATCCCATGCGAGGAAAGATGCGTTTGTGCTTTAACTCTTTGCTGGCATTCCTTCTGTGTGTGATGGTGCCCGTGTCGGCGAGTGGCCAGAGGCGGAAGGCAGCAGCACTGGTTGGAGGGAACCTTCTGCCGGACGGTTTCTACATTACTCCTACCGCTGCACCTGGCTCGATTTTCCAGGACCTTCCCACCGGACTGCGTCCCGACAGGTCTGCCAATGCGAATGGCGCGGTGACTACTGCACTCAGTCCAGACGGCACCGCCTTGCTGATCTTAACTACCGGTTACAACACGGGCTTCAACACGCAGGGACCGAGCGGTACCCCGATCGTGCACCCTGCGCTCGACCCCATCACGGGAAAACCGACGTCGACCACCACTCCGAATGCGGAATGGGTGTTCGTGTTCGACGTCCGCGGTAAACGGCCGGTGCAGAAGCAACTGATAAACATTCCCAACACCTATCACGGCTTGCTCTGGGATCCGTCGGGCAGCCGGTTCTATGTTGCCGGAGGCATCGACGACCGCATCTTTGTTTACAAGGCGAGCAGCGCCGGAGCCAGCGCCGCCGCGACCTTCGCACCGGATGCTCCGTTCGTGCTCTTGAACCACAACACCCCAGCAGACGTGCCAATCCAGGAGTTTCCAACTGGCGGCTTGTTCAAGAATACGCCGATCAACGACAACCCCATTGCACTGGGTATGTTTATGCCGTTCAGCGCACTTGCCGCTGGATTGGCGATCAGCCCGGATGGCTCGACGTTATACGTCGCCAACTATCAAAACGATTCGCTCTCGATCGTGAACCCCGCAACTCGCACTGTGTCAAACGAGGTGGTCTTCTTCGCGCCTGGACAGACGAAGGCAATCGGCGAAATGCCTTACTGGCCGGTGGTGGTATCAGATTCCACGGGGGCGCCTTTTAAGACTTATGTGAGCAGCCAGCGCGATGGCCAAGTGCTATCGGTGAGCCCTACCGGATCGTTCAAGGTGATCAAGGTCGGTGGCGAGCCGAACCGCATGGTGCTTTCCGCCGATCAGCTTCGACTTTACGTCGCCAATGGCGACCTTGATGAGATCGAGGTGATCGATACCACGAAGGATGTTGTCAAGAGCCGAATCTCTGTGGCTCGCCCCGGTTACAAGTACAAGGGCTCCAGCCCCAACTCCCTGGCCCTCAGCCCAAATGGCCGCCAGCTCTACGCCACGCTGGGCGGCGAGAACGCCGTAGCTGTCATCGATGTCGCATCTGAGCAGTTGCTCGGCCGCATCCCTAGTGGCTGGTATCCCAGTTCGGTGACAGTCAGTGCCGACGGCAAGACGTTGTTCGTGGTCAACATGAAATCGAATGCCGGCCCCAACCTGGAATACCGGTCCGACTGCCCTGGCATGGGCATACCGCTAGAGTTTTCGACGCTTCTGTGCCCACCGCCGAATCCGACCTCCCGCAACGAATACATCCTAGCCCTGCTGAAGGCAGGTCTGCTCACGATTCCTGTGCCGGACGCCAACACGCTTGGCTATCTGTCAGACCTAGTTGACGCCAACAACGGCTTCTTCAACCCGCCTCACGATCCCATGATGGCGTTCCTGCATGATCACATCAGGCACGTGATTTACATCCAGAAAGAAAACCGTACCTACGATCAGGTGCTGGGCGATCTGCCGCAGGGCAATGGCGATCCGAAGCGAGTGCAGTTTCCGCGCCCGATTTCTCCGAACCATCACCTTCTCGCGGAACGATTCGCTTTGCTGGACAATTTCTACGATGCAGGCGATGTAAGCGGCGACGGCTGGAACTGGGACACCCAGGGCCATGCTAACGATGCCACGGTCAAGAATGTGCTGGTCGGCTATGGCAACGCGAACTTCAATATCCCATTCGACTGGAATGGCAATCCGCGCAACATCGGCATTGCGGTGCCAGACAAGACCAGTGGAACGCCGGGGCCGAGCACTGTCCGCATTACCACGCTGTTCGATCCCACCGGCAACTCATCCATCGAACCCGGGCCCAAGGACATCACCGCTTCACAGGGCGCCGACGACCTTGACCCCGATGCTCTCGGTGGCTACATCTGGGACACCGTACTTCGGGCAGCCAAGACGGTTCGCCATTACGGCCTCTATGCCGACGAGAATTACTATGTCGTGCCTTCGGCGGGCTTTCCCTTCTACTTGCCCATCGTCCGCGACGCGTTCGCAAAAAAGGCAATTCAGGCGGTGCCGGGGCGCCCATCCCTGCGCGGTCGCACGGATCTTTACTACCGTGGCTGGGACCTGAACACGCCCGATCAATACCGCTTTGAGGAGTGGAATCGCGAGTTTAACGAATATGTAAAAAATGGGAATCTACCCGACTTCGAGATGGTCGATTTCATGGAGGACCACTTCGGTAACTTCTCGTCGAATGCCGGCAATCTGGAAAACCCACTCGCGCAGATGGCGAGCAACGACTACGCCTTGGGCCGCCTGGTCGAGGCCGTATCGAAATCGCCGTATTGGAAGGATACGGCGATATTCGTGGTCGAAGACGATGCCCAGAACGGACCCGATCACGTGGATGCACATCGCTCGACAGTTTTCGTAGCGTCTCCTTATACGAATAGTGGCGCGGTCATCCACACGAATTACAACTCCACCAACGTGGTCCGGACGATCGAAGATATTCTGGGCGTCAATTACCTGGGTCTTAACGATGCCAACGCCAGACCCATGTCTGACGTATTCATCAAACAACCCAACCTGCAACCCTATACCGCGCCTATTCCTGGCATATTGTGCCAGCCTCCGGTAGACCCGAACCTGGTGCCCGAGTGCCACAATCCAGGAAACCGGCCGGTGACGGTCGCGATCAAACCGTTACACGACGGTGCGTGGTGGGCGCGAGAGACCAAGGGCTTTAACTTCAATCATCCCGACCTCATCAATGCCGATTTGTTCAATCGGATTCTGTGGAAGGGAATCATGGGAGATGACAAACCCTACCCTGGCCATGGAGTTCAGCAGGGAAATCGCGAACCCGAGGACTCTGATCGCGATTGATCCAATCCATCCAGTGCTTTGCAAACAGCGCGAAGGGGGCTGGTGGCTTCATGGCGCCAGCCTTCAGGTTCTCGGGCAAGATTTGGGCTGACGCACAATTGGCGCTCCACAAGACTAGTGCTGCAATGAACAGACAGCGCTTTCCTATTTTTCTAGTGATTGCATGCAGCCGTGTGAAATGCGTCGTGTCGAGATCACCTATATTGAAGAAGGAAGGTCCATTCGGGAGCAAGGGGTTCCTTCCGAGTCCGGTTGGGTTCTCTACAATGTCACTGTGTATTGCGTTGGTCCTGACGATCTTGGTTTGGGGCCAGACCGAAAGGGCTTCCAATCCCGTTTCTTCGCTGGATCAAAATCTTTACATTAAGGTTCAACTGCCTAGCTCCACGAGAGTGTCCAAATTCAGAGCGGGAGACATACTGGAAGGAAGCCTCGCCCGAGACCTATACAGCTCTGAAAGAGAACTTTTTCCCGCCGGAAGTCGAGTAAAGCTGACGGTTGAAAGCACCGAGAAACGCCGCCGGGCGCGTGATGACCATTGGCCCTGGATCGTCAAGGTATTTACGCCGCGCTATCAAAATTCTCCGTTGTTTCGAAATGCACGAATCATTGATTCAACAGGAGAAGAGAGTTCCTTTCAGGTGGCTTTCATCTCTGTCAGTCGCAAGTTCGAGGTGAGCGCAAGAACCAAGCGCAAGAAGAAGATTGCCGATCCAGATACTGACGCTGCCTCGTCGGTGGCAGTCCGCGATCTACCTTCGATAAACAGAGAAGGGCAACAGAAGGCGATCAGCGGGCCTGTAATGATCCTGGAAGCATCGCAGAATGCAGCTGGCAAATTTCTTCCGATACAACCCGAATCTCGAGGTCTAGACCTGGAGACGGTTCCGACCGGAACGCAATGCAGAATCCTATTACTGGGTACGGTCAGCGCGTCAAAAAGTCGCCCCGGGGATGCTGTGCGCACACGTCTGCTGGAACCGATCCTACTGAATGCTCGCGTGGCGTTGCCAGCGGGCAGCATATTTGATGGCACCGTAGTCAAAAGGACTCCTCCGCGAATATTGAGTAGGGCGGGATCCATTTATTTGAAGTTCGATGAAGTCATTCTTCCGGACGGCAGTCGCTTCGCTATTTCCGCTTCTCTGTTCAGCGCAGAGTTGAATCGCGGCTCGCACAGCCACATCGACCCTGAAGGACAGATCCACGGTGAGCGGCCAGGCAAGGCGTGGATGCTGATTAACGGCGGACTGACCGCTGGCATTAGCAAGGAAGTAGATGACGCCGCGCAGCTGATCATCGAAGCGATTGTATCGTCAGCCACGGACGTTTCGACCGCGGGAGTCTCGCGCATTGCTTCCACGTGTCTTTCGGGCGTGTTCCTCCTGACGCGGCACGGCCGAGACGTTGTATTACCCCGTTTCACCGAGATGGAGCTTGTGCTAAACCGCCCCCTTTCATTGGGAGGCGCGATCCAGCGGAGCTCGCCAACAAACATGGAAAACGAACGAACGTCTTCGCTCAGTTCGAAGTGAGGGAAGTCCACGTGCGGCGGGGCGTCGGGCATTTCGAGCTGGACGACGATAAGTCCCGCGAAATTCATTGCAGCTTCGCGTACTCCGCCTTGGCTTCCTTCAGGATGGGGATGTCGGGGTCGCCGTCCTTCCAGAGGGCGAAGAAGTCCTGATAGGCTGTTTTTGCGCCAGCCGAGTCACCCGTAGCGGCGTGGACTCGTGCCAAGCCTAGACGGGCCAAAGACTCAACTGGCGACGCTCCGGCCATGCCGCGGTGGTCGAGGATTTTCTGAAACTCTTGCCCGGCAAGATCAGCATGTCTTGCTCGCAATTCTGAATCCCCTCGCAGATATGTTGGATAGAGGAAGGGCATCGGCGGAGTCGTGGTTAGGTCATAGGGGAGGGCGACCTCCAGGAGTTTCACAGCCTGCTCAGGATCGCCGCGGCCGAGTGCAATTTTGGCTCGAATCGTAGGCAGCCAGACGCTGTTGAGCAGTGTACTTTCCGGGAAGCGTTGGTGCAGACCTGCAGCGATCGTCTCGCTATGGGTGACGTCCTTAATTTCAGCGAAGCTCAGAGCGGCTAATACGCTTTCGTCCTGGCCAGAGGCAAGGGCGAGGGCGGCTCCCGCATTCTTCCGTGCCGAGTCCACATCACCATAATCAGCCGCACATAGAGCAGCGAACGCCAAAGAACTTGCAGCAACGTCTTTCAGATTCTCCTTTTGAGCTGCCAGATTGGAACGTTGGAAGAAATCCAGTGCCCTGCCCAGCTGTCCATGGTAAGCCGAGTTAATTCCCTGAGCGCGAAGCAGGAGGCTCTCTCCTTGCGCCTTGCCCATGGCCCAGGTTACATGCCGCTGCATCGTCGTGTTATCGCCGTTCAGGGACGCTAGCCTGTACAGACCGAGATGCAGGAACTCGTCATCGGGTCTTCGCGCCAGACCCTGTTCGAAGATGGTGCGAGCCTCGTCGAAGCGATCGAGAGCAAGAAATTCAAACCCCTTATTCTGTATTACGAATGCAGTATTGGGATCGAGGCGTCCGGCCTCCTGCTGCTCTTGCAGCGCTTCCTCGTGCCGTCCCAGCTGACTGTAAGCAACGCCCAGATTGACCTGGGCAGCGAGGTCCCGCGGGTAGGTCTTAGTCCAAAGTTGGAGGACCTGAAGTCCACGCACCCTGTCCTGGGTGACCAGCTCGTAGTAGTGGGATTCGATATAGAATTTTTCTCGCTCACTGGTACGTTCTCGCCGATCGAATGCCTGTTTTATGTATTCAATGGCCGGTTGATCTTCCCCGAGATTGTCATAGGCCTGGCCCAAGGCGGCGTAGGCGAGGGCAAAATTGGGGTCGAGTTCGATAGCATGCTTGAAGAAAGGGATTGCATCGCTGTCTTTTCCGCTTATGTGTAAGTTCCAGGCGGTGGTATAAGCCTTGAGCGCGTCAAGGGACGGGGTAGTGGCCCGCTCGACAGGCGCATCGTACTTTTGGATCGTGGCGAGTGATTCGCCTAGCGTTCCGCGCATCTGCGTTGCAGCCTGACCCAACGACTTGAGCACTTGCTCGCGGCTTTCGGCTTCGACCTGTTGGCTGGCGAGGGAATCTCCTGTCCGGCAATTGGTGGCGTTCAACCCAATCGCATAATGACTGCCCAGGCTGGAGATGGAGCCGGCGATCAAGGCTTTGCTACTAGTGCGCTGGCAGACGTCCCGGGCAGCGTCTTGAGTGAGGCGGCGGCTCGTGGGCTGGCCCATCAAACCAAGTTGCTCTCTTACCTGCTGGTCCGAAAGGACATGGAGAAAAGGCGACTGCTCCAGTTGCACGCGAAGAGCCTGCTTGAGCGTGTCATCGAAAATAGGTTCGCCGGTAGTGTTGGCGAAATCGGCAAGGACGACGGTATCCTTCTCCGTCAGCTGCTTTGAGAGGTGTAAGCGATAAAGAATTCCGCCAACAATGAGCGCTATGACAATCACGCAAAGGGGAACAACAATCTTCCAAAGCTTCCTCCCGGCTGAGGGAATCTCCCCGACCCTCGCAGCAGCGGACGATGAGGACGCAGCCACAGCGGGGGCGGCACCGGAAGGTGTCTGTGCTGGAATAGCAACAGCAGCGGGCGTAGCATCCTGCGCCACGAGCACCGTCCCAGAACTAGTCTTCGGCACGCGCCCGGTCTCTGTATCCCGCTTCAGCCGTTGCAGTTCAGCTCGCATCTCAGAAGCGTGCTGATAGCGTAGGTTACGATCTTTCTCCAGAGCACGATTGATGATGTCTTCCAGCTTGGACGGAAGATCACGATTAAAGCGAATCGGGGGTGGCGGTTCTGAATCGAGAATGGCTTTGAAGATGAGGCCCGAGGTTTCGCCGGGAAAAGGCAAAGCCCCCGTCGCCATCTCGTACAACACCGCGCCGAAGGAGAACAGATCGGTGCGGGCGTCGAGTTCCTTCCCCTTAACTTGTTCCGGCGACATATAAGCTACTGTGCCCACCATCGTGCCTGGGCTGGTGAGATGCTCCTCGCCCACCGCAGCCGTCTGGGTGTTGAGAGATGCAATCTGGCTAGACGAACTTGGTGGCGCAACCTTGGCCAGCCCGAAATCCAAAATCTTGGCATGGCCACGTTTGGTCACGAAGATGTTCGCTGGTTTGATGTCACGATGGACAATGCCTTCCGTATGCGCAGCATCCAAAGCGTCGGCAATCTCGATTCCGAGCGACAACAGCATCTCGGTTTCTAGCGGACGCCCAGCGATGCGATGTTTCAGCGTGATCCCGTCTAGAAACTCCATCACGATGAAGGACTGATCGCCGTGCTTGCCGATCTCGTAAATGGTGCAGATGTTCGGGTGATTAAGGGCGGATGCCGCCCGCGCTTCCCGACGGAAACGCTCCAAGGCTTGTGGGTCTCGGGCCAAGTCTTCAGGAAGGAACTTCAGTGCGACGAAGCGGCCAAGCTCGGTGTCCTCAGCCTTATAGACCACGCCCATCCCACCGCCGCCCAGCTTCTCAACGATGTGGTAATGCGAGATGGTTTCGCCGATCAAGATTGGACTCCGCTCAGGGCTGCCATGTTAGGGACGCTCGGGAGAGAAGTCAACGCGAAGCCGGGGTAGTATGGATCGGGGAAGAAAACAACACCCCCTCTCGTCAGCCCTGGGCGCGAGCGTACTCGCGTGGCGGGTGCCGGAACTGACAGACAAGCTGTCGGCGATTCCAAATCTCCAGCACACATCTCTGAGAAAAAAAATCCTTATACCATACTAGGTATGGTATCGTATGCGGGGGGGGAATCAGCGAGCTTAAGTGGAT
>Ga0210409_10001479_pt1 | contig 30765 bp, 25 predicted proteins | sample IncBWH17MmetaG_FD_161649 | JGI IMG/M metagenome (GOLD analysis project Ga0210409, IMG submission 161649) | Forest soil microbial communities from Barre Woods Harvard Forest LTER site, Petersham, Massachusetts, United States - Inc-BW-H-17-M | ecosystem: Environmental > Terrestrial > Soil >...
GCAGTGGTTAGAACGGAAATGAATGCAGAGGAAAGAATCGCCGAAGATTGCGCATCCGTACCGTTGCGCGCAGCTGGTTTCGTTTCAAAACCAATTTCTTCACACGTTCCTGTCCCCACGTTTCCTAGGGAAGAGTTTATGGAAATCAACTCGAACGCACCAATCGTCTCCCGTCACGAAGTCGCGATCAACGCGCCGCTCGAATCCGTGTGGTGTGTCTTTACAGGGATCGATAGCTGGCCTGAGTGGAACCCCGACATTACGAAGGCAACCGTTGCCGGGCCAATCGCGGTCGGGACGGTCATTCACTGGGAGACTGCGGGAATGGCAATCCCTTCGGCCATAGGCGAAGTCGTGCCCCTAAAGAAAATTGCCTGGGACGGCGAAACCGGCGGCATTCTTGGTATCCACGTGTGGACATTTTTGCCGACTGCAGAAGGTGCACACGTTCGCACAGAAGAATCATGGGAGGGCTCAGTTCCTGCACAGACAAAGGATCTCCATGACGCGTTGGACGCGTCTCTCGTTCGGTGGCTCTTATTCTTAGAGCGCCGCGCGGAAGCCGCAGGCTCGTGACGTTGGCAACCCATAGCAAGCTCAACCCCATGCGCGGGGCCCGAAACCGGCGGTGACTGCTCGTATTGCCGATTACATTGTGAGGACGGCGCGGAAGCGAGTCTTGCCCTCCGCAACGCGCTCGTAGGCCTTTGCAGCTTCGGCCAATGGGTACGTTTCAATTATCGATTTGACTTTTCCCTGGGCCACGTAATCCAGGGCTTCGTAGAGATATTGGGGGCCATTCTGCTGGCTGCCGATGATTTTGATGCGCTTGAAGAGCAACTCGATCAGCGAGATGGAAAGCGGTTCGGCGTCGGCGCCCATAACGATGAACCTGCCATCCGGGCGCAGACCCTGAATGCTGTCCATCATGGATTTGGTCGAGTTGGAGGTGCTGAGAATGATGTCAGCGCCGCCCGCCGCGGTGAGGCTCTTTCCGTCGCGGACGATTTCGTCCGCGCCCAACTCGCGAATCATCTTGTCCTTATCGGGAGAGTGCGAAATCGCGATAGTCTCGAAGCCCGCAGCCTTCGCGTATTGCACCGCAAGGTGCCCAAGCCCACCGATTCCAAGCACGGCCACCCGCTCGTGCGGCTCCGGATCGGCCCAGCGGAGCCCGCTATAAACGGTATACCCCGCGCAAAAGATCGGCGCCGCTTGCTCGTAGGAAACCTTGTCGGGAATCAGATAGGTTGCGTCGGCGTTCATCAGCATGTACTCGGCGTGGCCGCCCTGCGTATCGGCTCCCGTGCCCTTCAGATAGGGGCAGAACATCCTGCGGCCGCGCTGGCACCATTCGCAGCGTCCGCAGGTGGATTGAATCCACGCCGAACCGACGCGGTCGCCTACCTTGCGAATGGTCACATCAGGAGCCACGGCAACGATCTCGCCAACCGGCTCGTGGCCAAGGATTCGAGGAAATTGTCCCGGAAGGTGTCCAAGCGTTTGGTGGACATCGGTGTAGCAGATGCCGCTTGCATGCATTTTCACGAGCACTTGACCTATTGCCGGTTCAGGCCGAGGAACATCCTTGATCTGCCAGGAACTGCTCACGGCGGGCACGACTGCGGCTTTCATAGGGCTTCCTCCCAACGCAGTTCGATGCGAGAGGAGTTGTGGTCGGTACATGATTTTGGCCGCCAAAGCCTTTCCTGAACGCCAATACCTGTTTCGGCAGCACGCCGCCGACGCCGGTTGATGCGCAGAGATGCCCTCCTACAATGGAATTGGGCCACTCCCGATGCGCTGCCCCAAATGCCAATTCGATCATCCGCTGCAGAGCACCGAGTGTCTGAAGTGCGGAATCGTTTTCTCGCGCTACCGGGCGGCGCTGGAAAGCGCGGCGAACCAGGTTAATCCGGACGTCGCGGTGGCCGTGTCCGCTCCTCAGGTACCGGCGGGGCCTGCTACTGCTGCCAACGACGCCCTTGGACGCATCGATGCCCGGACCGAGTTGAAGTACCGCATCCTCGCGCTTCCCTTGGCCTTGCTTCTGGCGCGCCTCGTTGCGGGCACGCCTCTGCGCATGGCAGCAGCCATGCTCGCCATGGTGCTGCACGAAAGCGGGCACGCCATCACTGCCTGGCTGACGGGCCGCTGGGCCGTGCCGCTGCTCTGGGTTACCCCGCACGGCCAAGAACGCTCCTGGGGGATCGTTCTGCTGGTGACCGCCGCCATTCTCTTTGGCGGATTCCTTGCCTGGAAAGCGGAGCGCTGGGGATGGGTTCTTGCCGCCGGCGCGGTGCTCCTCCTGCAACTGATCGTTCTGTCTTCGCCGGCAGAAGCCATGATCGTTTTTTTCGGCGATGGTGGCGCCCTCGTGCTGGCCACCATCCTGATGGCGACGTTTTACGCGCCGCGCGAAAGCCGGCTGTATAAGAGCTGGGGCCTGCGCTGGGGATTGCTGGCCATCGGCGCGCTCAGCTTCATGCACGTTTTTCTGATGTGGCGAGGGCCGCTCGAAGATCTTCCGTTTGGCGAGATCGAAGGAGTGAACCTCTCCGATCCCAGCCTGCTCACCGAAATGTACGGCTGGACGGTCCTGCAAATGGTCGATCGTTACGTACGGTTGGGCACCGTCTGCCTCGTGGCCCTGCTCGCGCTCTACGTTTGGGGATTGGTCTCCGCGTATCTCGAATTGCGACGGAGCCCGGCTGCGTAGAAGCGCGGCAAACCGAAGCACGCCAAGAAATCCACAGGGAGCAGTTACCTCTGCGCGTCCTGTCCTTTTGGGCAGGCGATTTTCGTGCGTGTTGTGGGGGATGATGGATTCGCCCAGCAGCGAATCAGCACAAGCAAACCGGCGGTTCGAACCGGTCACACTCGGCGACTGTGGGCCTCAGTGTGGGCGCCATGAACGGAAAAATGGCTGCCATCCTTTCGAGTGGGGGAACGTTTCAAGATGCTCGCGGAAATGCATGACAAGCAGAATCAACTCTCCAATGGAGTTTCTGCTGAAGAAGCCACTGGGTCGATTTCTCTTCTTGATCTGGCCGAAATTCTCGATCAGCACAAAATCTGGGTGGAATCCGGCGGGGAATCCGGAGTCAAAGCCGATTTATGCGGAGTGAATCTCTCCCACTCGGATCTTACCGGGGTCAACCTCGAAGGAGCTTTTATTCAGCGCGCGAATTTAATTGGCGCGGATCTTTCGATGGCTAATTTGCGCGGAGCTAGCCTGGTCCAGGCTGATTTGCGAGAAGCCAATTTACTCGGCACCGAATTGAGGGGTGCCAATTTGATGGGCGCGAACCTCTATGGCGCGGAAGGCGTCTGGGTCGGGCGCCTTGGCGGAACGAATCTTTTCGACGCCATTCTTCCGGAAACAATCGCATCCTTCGACAGCACAAAAGCAATTTCCGATGCTTCAAAAGTCGCGCGATGGTTTTATTTCTTAATCCTGGGCGCGAGTCTTGTCTGCATCGCACTGGTCGGCTTGACGACTGACGTGCGTCTAGTTGTCGATGCTTCCGCGATTCCCGTAGCGCGTTTCCCCAAAATTCTGTCGATGACCAGTTTTTATTTGGGCGCCCCGCTCGTACTTTTCATCTTGTATCTCCGCTTTCATTTCCTGCTGCTGCGCTTGTGGGGAAGCATGTCCGGGCTGCCTGCGGTATTCAAGGATGGGCAAACGCTGGAAAAAGACGGGCCGTGGTACTTGATGGGTCTGGTGAGACGGCATTTCCGTTGGATGCGCGAAGGTCGCTCGCCTTTTTGGGTGTTGGAGACGATCGTAGCGACGGTGCTGGCCTATTGGGTAGTACCGGCCACCCTCTTCTTGTTTTGGTTGCGGTATCTGGTACGGCAGGATTTTCGCGGAACGCTGCTGCACGCATTTCTCTTGACGCTCTCCGTGGCCGCTGCGACGTGTGTTCCGACGATCGTCGCGCGCGTGCTGCAACCCGGTGATTTGTTGCGGCAGAAGTCGAAGAACCTATTGCGATTGAGCTTTGCTACAGCGCGCGTGGCCCTACTGACAGGTTGCGCATTGCTGATTTTCTCGCTCGGAGTGAACCGCGGTTTGCCGTCCGACAGCAATATTGCAACGCAACACTCGCAAGCAAGTTTGCTGAGGTGGGCCTCGGAAGCGATGCAGTCGATCGGCTACAGGCCTTACGCGGAGTTGACCGAAGCGACGCTGTCCGGGCCGCCGCCGCACGGGAATTGGAGTGAAGAAGCTCTCGCGTCCGTCCCGGGAGCGAAACTGAACGAAATGAATTTGCGATTCGCGCGAGCCTACAAGGCCTATCTCGTGAACGCCAAGCTCTGGCGTGCCAACCTCGAAGGCGCTTACCTTTCCGAAGCCGACATGCGCGGCGCCAATTTGCGCGAAGCCGTTTTGCGAGATGCAATTTTAGATCGTGTCCAAGCGTCGAAAACGGTGATGGTTTCCGCGGACGCGACCCGCGTAAATTTCACCGGCGCCGATTTGCGCGGTGCTGATATGTCCTTCGCCACACTCGAGAACGCCCTGCTTTCGAACGCGAAACTCGCCGGCGCCTCGCTCTATGCCGTAAATCTTCGCAACGCTCAAATGTTGCGCACCGACCTGACACGCGCTGACATGCGAGACACGAAAATGGAGCATGCGATCCTGTCGTTTGCGATTCTGGAGCAGACCGATCTCTCCTCAGCAAAATTGCTCGAAGCTAACATGACCGGCGCTCAATTCAAAGGAACGATTTTGATGGACGCAGACCTGCGAAACGCGGATTTGCGCGGCGCGTTTTTTAACGGCGCTATTTTTCGCGGAACAGAAATCACCGGCGCAAATGTAGCAGGGGCAGACATGCGCGGCGCGCTAGGATTGACCGCTGACCAAGTCTGCTCAACGCATGGCTGGCAGGCCGCTCAGTTCGACGCAGATGTCCTCGCGCAAACGCGAAGCCTTTGCGGCGCCGGGCACTAATTCTTCGAAGTCCGTCAGTTCCGGCCAACACAACTCACCCTCCGTCACGAAGCACCACGGCTCTCGCGGTTCTTTTTCAGGTTCTAGCCATCCGTGGTCTCTCGAACTTTCTCTCAAGAGTCGGGATAACGCATCTCACCTCATCCTCTACGCGCTTCCCTGTATGGTGCGACCCTCCCCAGCCATTTACCATTCCGCTGAAACTCACCGGGACAACCGGCTGAGGAAGGAGGTCGCTGACGGATGCCATTACTAACGGTAGTGACGGTTTTGATCGTCGTGGGTGTTCTGCTCTGGCTAGTCAACCGATTCATTCCGATGCAGGGAACGATTAAGTCCATTTTGAACGCCGTTGTGGTGATCGTTGTGGTGCTGTGGCTCTTGAATGTATTTGGACTTTTTAGTTCCTTTTCCCATATCCGCGTTGGTAGCTAGCTCAATTGCTGTGCTCTTCATTTGGTTTACGCAAGGGATCGGGCCCTGCCCTCTTGGGCTAATGTTTTCAAGAGGGAGCCGTTCTTCTGCATTAGCGGGCCTGGCTATGGATCGCTCATAGGCCAGCGCGCCAAGACGCTTTTCCGGAGCGTTACTTCGATTTCGATTGGTTGCGTAGCGCGGCGAGAATCCACTTTTGCAGAACGACCCGGCAGTGAGGCTTAAGCTCGCGAAACTCCACGCCCATACCCACGGCTGGTTTGACGTAGATCACCGTTCCTTTCGCCTCGAAGTATTCATTTGCATAGAAAATTTTCACAAACACCGGCGATAGCTCGGCGAAGGGTGCGGGCGTCTCAAGGTAACAACCGTGAAGGCTGATTTCCGTTGCACGAACGTTGACAGTGGCACTGGGCGAGCCTTCGGGGGCGATCTCGGCGTTCGCGTTGAACGAAAATCTGAAACCGCGGCGGTCTGGATTCATGGCTTCTAGCCTAATGTATCGGGATTGATGTTGTCGCTCGCCTGATGAACCGTTCGTTGCGAATTACATAACAGCATCATCAAGCGTGGGAGTCGCGGCCTGCCGATGAACGGGCAGGTCGGATATGTAGGATGAACCGGTTACGCCTCAGAGGAAGCACGTCAGACTTGAAGATTGCGCAGGTACGGAACGCTGGCTTTCATGAAGTCGAAATTCATTTCAACGAAGTAATTCTGGACGCCGCCCGTCTTTGCCGCAGTGAAGATTTTCTTCCAGTCGAGAGTTCCTTCTCCCACCGGCACGATTTTTTTGGTGGTGGCGGACCACCCTTGGACGTGCATGGAGAAAAAGCGGCCCGGATATTTCATGAAATACTCAGCGGCGTCGAACCCTTCGCTGATGGTCGAAACCTGGAACTGGAAATTGACGAATTTGGGATCGAGAAGGCCGATCAGGATGTCATAGGTTCGTTTGCCGTCAACCGAGGACGTCTCAAAGTTTTCGTTATGAAGCCCCTGGCGGATTCCAGCTGCGGCAGCCTTTTCGCCCATTTTGTTGTATTCATCGGCGGCGCGTTAGACGTCGTCCATCGTCGGCTTTTTGGGACCGTCGAGACTGGCGACGAGCATCTGGGTGAGGCCGAGATCTTTGGCCCACGCAATTCGGCCGGCCTGATCTTTTCGCAGCTCTTCCATGCCGAAGTGCGAGCTGATGCAAGTGACACCCCAATCGTTCAACATTTTCTTGAGTTCGGAGCCTTTGTATTTGGCGAGGCCGCCAAAGCCCGAGTCGTCGTAGCCCACGGGCGAGCAGAGCTCGATGTTTTGAAAGCCGGCGGCGGCGAGTTGCTTGATTGTCCCGGGGAAGTCTTTTGCAATGCCTTCTCTAACTGGCCAGGTTTGGCAGCCGATCGGCAGGCCCAATGGATTTGCGGCGAGCTCGAACGCGCCTGCCGAAAGAAGACTGGCCGCGGCGGCTATTGTAGCCGTGCTCTTGATGAATTCTCTTCTCGAAAGCTCTGACATTAAGGTCTCCTAGTTTTTGTTTTCGAAATCGTTGCCACCGCCTCTAAGTGTGATTCCCCTATGCCCAGTAGGATATCGGGCGGCGAGCACTGGCGGTATGGTTGGCGGAGGGCGGCGGTGCTTGGTCGCTTGTTCGTAACCGTAGCCAATCTCGACCAATAGCTTCTCGGACCATGGTCTGCCGAGGAATTCGATGCCCACCGGGACGCCGAGCGTGGCCGTCGGAGTTGGGGAAGAAAATCCGCCTGGTACGACGATGGAAGGAAAGCCGGTCACTGATCCAAGAGCGCCGTTGCGCTCCGTCTGGGTCTCCCCAATGGGCACCACAAGCCGCTTCTGATGCGGGAACATTATCGCATCGAGTCGCTCGTCAGCCATGATCTTCATGACCCGCTGCTGCAACTCGGAGCGCTTCTGAAGGCGTAGGCGATAGCTGTCGTCCATCTCGAGGCCTTGTGCTTTCGTGATGTTGTTCCTGATGTTTGGATGAAACTTGCCGGAAGAGATGATTTCCTCGAGCGATTCAACGGGCGTGTTGCCCGCGGCAAGATAAGCGTTAATTGTCGGCTTAAATTCGTACAGATGAACGCTGATATCAGAGGTAAGCTTTCCGCTATCGAGATCTGGGGTGTTCAGCTCGACTACCGTTGCGCCAGCCCTCTTTAGATCCTCGACCGCTTGGTTAGCGACAATGTTTACCTCGCCGTTGATGGGTGCAATGCCGAAGAAACTGCGTAATACGCCGATGCGCTTGCCCTGCAGACCATTGGCCTTTAGGAATTTCGTGTAGTCCTCCTCGCTATTCCCGACGCTCCAGGCCGTCGCCGGATCGTTCGGGTCATAGCCGACGAGCACGTTTAACATCTTCGCCGCGTCAGTAACGGTGCGGGCGAGCGGACCAGCGGCATCCTGGGTGAATGAGTACGGGATAATACCGGCTCGGCTGACGAGACCGAGCGTCGGACGAATACCCACGATGCTGTTCGCCGACGCGGGTGATCGGATGGAGTTGACGGTGTCGGTGCCAATGCCCGCAATCGCGAAATTGGCGGCCACACCCGCGCCGGTACCACCACTCGACCCGCCAGGCGTGCGGGTTAGGTCATAGGGATTGAGGGTCTGTCCTTGGATCGAGCTAACCGTTTCACCCCAGATCGCGAACTCGTGCAGGTTGACCTTAGCGAGGATGATTGCGCCCGCGCTGCGCAATTTCTGAGTAATTGCCGCATCGGTGGCGGGAGTGTATCCCGTCAGGCTGAGCGAGCCGCCCGTGGTCGGCATGTCCTTCGTGTTGACATTGTCTTTCAGCAGCACTGGGATTCCATGGAGCGGGCCGACGAACTCCCCGGTCTTGTGGAAATGTTCATCGAGCGCGGCCGCCTCTTCCAAGGCCCGGGGATTGAGAAATATCACCACATTGAGCTTCGGGCCCGCCTGGTCGCAGGCCCGGATGCGCTCCAGATAGGCCTGCACCAACCTTACGGATGTGAGAGCGCCGGACTTGTACGCCGCGTGCACATCGCTGATCGTGGCCTCATCGAGATGAAATGATTTGACTGAATTCTGCGCACCAGCGTCGTTCGCCATCAACATGACCGTCCCAAACATCAAAAGGCGCATAAATTTCATAGGAACTCGCATCGCGGGCAAGCGCTCCAAACACGAGCCGGTTTGTTATTTTTCCTCGCCAAAGAGCTTGATGTCTTCCGGGCCTTCTTGAAGAGGGCCGGTGTTGCGGCCCTGCACTAGCTCGCGAATTTGCGCAACGATATCCGGATTGGCGAGTGTAGTGATGTCGCCGGTATCCATGTGATTGGAAATAGCTGCCAGCACGCGGCGCATGATCTTTCCCGAGCGCGTTTTCGGCATGTCCGGAACGATGTGGACTCGCTTGGGACGTGCGATTTTGCCGATCATCGTTTCGATGGTGGAGATTACTTTGTCCTGGATGGTTTTGTTCGAAGGAACGCCCGGTTTCAACGAGATGTAAACCTCCGGCACTCGGCCCTTGATTTCATCAACGACGGGAACGACGGCAGCCTCCGCGATTTCTGGGATGCTGAGACAGGCGGATTCGACTTCTTTCGTCCCGAGACGATGCCCCGCGACGTTGATCACGTCGTCTACGCGGCCAAGAATGCGGTAGTATCCGTCGGCGGGAAGAACGGCGCCGTCCGCCGCGTAGTAAGGCCAGTCGCGCCAGTCTTTGCTCTTGGGATTTTTGCAGTATTTCTTGTAGTACTGATTGACGAAACGATCCGAGCTGCCCCAAATCGTTTGCATAATGCCAGGCCACGGATTACGAATGCAGATATTTCCAGCCTTGCCGGAGCCAGGCTTTACTTCTTCGCCGTTCTCGTCCCAGATGACGGGATAAATCCCGAGGACTGGCGGACCTGCGCTTCCGGGCTTCATGGGATCTAGCGCAGGTTTCGTGCTGCAGAGGAATCCGCCCGTTTCGGTTTGCCACCACGTATCGACGATGACCGCTTCGCCTTTGCCCACCGTTTCGTAATACCAACGCCAGACTTCCGGCTCGATTGGCTCGCCAACGGTGGTCATGTGCTTGAAATGATAGTTATATTTTTTCGGCTCGTCGCCGCCCGCTTTGCGAAGCATGCGAATGGCGGTGGGCGAAGTGTGGAAGATGTTGACGTCCAGACGCTCGGCGATGCGCCAAGGGCGCGCCGCATCGGGGAATTGCGGCACGCCTTCATAGAGGACGCTGGTGGCCCCGAGCGCGAGCGGGCCGTACACGATGTAGGAGTGGCCAGTGATCCAGCCGATGTCGGCCATGCACCAGTACACGTCTTCGGGATGAATGTCCTGGTAATACTTTGAAGTGCCCGCCACGTAGGCGAGATAGCCTCCGGTGCGGTGCTGGCAGCCTTTCGGCTTGCCAGTTGTGCCGCTGGTGTACATCAGAAAAAGCGGCGCTTCCGCGTCCTGAGAGACGGGCTCGACGATTTGGTTGCGATAGTCCTTGAGGACGTCGTCCACAAAGTAGTCGCGGTCCATAATCATGGGCGACTCAGAGCGGAAGTGTCCGGCGTAGCGGCGCCAGAAAAGCACTTTGTCGATGTGCTGACCTTCTTTTTTGGCGGTGGCCACCGCGATATCGGCGCTGGGCTTGTGATCGACCCATTTGCCATTACGGTGATATCCATCAGCGTAGATAAGCACGCGGCTGCCCGAATCAGCAGCGCGCAGACCGCAAGCTTCTCCGCTGAAACCCCCAAAGACGACGGAGTGGACGACGCCGAGTCTCGCGCATGCGAGCATCGTGATAGGCAAATCGGGAATCATGGGCATGTGAATAGTGACGCGGTCGCCGGTTTTGAGTCCGGCAAAATCGCGGAGCATTGCGGCGACTTCGTTCACGCGTTTGTAGAGTTCCTGGTACGTGATAACCGTGGCCGGTTCGTTTTCGGGCTCGGGAACGAAGATCAGAGCGGCTTTGTTTTTGTGCTTGGCGAGATGGCGGTCGACGCAGTTGTAGCAGGCGTTCAGCTTTCCCCCGACAAACCATTTCCAAAAGGGAGGGTTGGATGTGTCGAGAGTCTTGCGCCAGGTTTTGTCCCAATCGAGGAGCTTGGCATAGATGTCGAAGCATTCGGGAAAGTGTTTTTCGCGGAATTTTTTTACGAAGGCGAGATCAGCCAGATTAGCCTGGGCTTTGAATTTTTTGGAAGGGTAGAAGTATTCTTCTTCTTTCCAATGAACGGCAATCTGCGCTTCGGTGAGTTTGCTTTTGCTGTTCGACGCCTTCGCTTTTGTCTTCTGGCGAGCTTTGGCCACGGCGACAACTCCCCTTGAAAGTTCGATTTCGGTTGTGACTCTACAACGAGGACAGTCTGGTTCGGGCAAGCTCATTTCCTTGGTGGAACGTGCTTGCCCGCCAAAAATGATGCTCCCGCGAGGGCGGGGGAGTCAATCCGCGCAGCCATTTGGAATGCGTCGATTCGCTACTTCATCCCGCCGACTTCGTCCCAAATCTTGTGGCCGTAGGTTTCCTTGAGCAAGATGCTTCCTAAGACCAGAGTGATGCTGGCCACAATCATGGGGTAGTAGAGCCCAGCATAGATGTTGCCTGTGGCCGCGCAGACGGATAGCCCGATGAGAGGCACCAACCCTCCAAAGACGCCGTTGCCGATGTGATAAGGCAACGATAGAGAGGTGTAGCGTATTTTGGCCGGGAAGGCCTCGACAAGATACGCGGCGATAGGTCCGTAAATCATGCAAACGTAAATTACTTGAATAAAGACGAGCGCGACAAGCAACGGGATGTTTGGACTGGGTGCTTCCTTCGCTGCAACCAGGGCTCCGTTGGCATCCGTGGTCATAGGCGTCAAGGCGATTGCCCCGGTAACTTTGTTCTTCGCCGATTTGACCGTGACGATATTGTTTCCTGCCGCGCTGGTCATGGCCTTGTAGATGGGAATATAGGTCGTAATTGCAAGCAAGCAGGCAAGCATCATGATCCATTTGCGGCCGAACTTATCGGAAAGGTATCCAAAAAGCGTAAAGAAGGGCATGGCACAGAGGAGCGCGATTGCCACGATGATGTTGGATGTTTTGCCGTTCACTTTGAGCACGGTCTGGAGATAAAAGAGCGCGTAAAACTGTCCGGTGTACCAAATCACGCCTTGTCCTGCGGTAGCGCCGAAAAGAGAAATCAGCACGCGCTTGAGGTTTTCCCATTTTGCAAAAGCGTCGGTGAGCGGCTGCGTGGAAGTCATCCCAGCGCTCTTGATCTGACTGAAGATGGGCGATTCCTTCATCTTCAACCGAATGTAAAGAGAGACAGTGACCAGGACGATGGAGATAAGGAAAGGAATGCGCCAGCCCCAGCTCTTAAAGTCGTCTGCGCTCATGGCTTGCTGCGTGCCGAGGATGACGAGTAACGATACGAAAAGGCCGAGCGTTGCCGTAATTTGGATGAAGCTGGTGTAGAAGCCGCGCTTGCCATCGGGGACATGCTCGGCGACATAGACAGTTGCGCCGCCATACTCGCCTCCAAGCGCCAGCCCCTGCAAGACACGAATGAGCAAAAGACAAATTGGCGCGAACCATCCCGCGGTCGCGAACGTCGGGAGGAATCCGATGAGCGCCGTTGCGCCACCCATGATCGAGAGAGTGACGATGAACGCGTATTTGCGGCCAACAATGTCGCCGATGCGACCGAAAAAAAGCGCACCAAAGGGACGGACAAGGAAGCCAACGGCAAAGGTCGAGAGATAGGCGATCAACGCGATGGTGTCGTTGCCAGCCGGATAGAATTTCGGAGAGAGAACGGCGGCGAGACTGCCAAAGATGTAGAAGTCGTACCACTCGATCATCGTCCCGACTGCGGAGGCGAGAATTACCTTGGGGATGCTGTCGCTTCCTGCTCCGCTGGCTGGGACTACGTTTGCCTGACTGGCCATGCTTCCTCCCGTTGAACTACGGCCTGCCGGTATTATTGGCCGTGCGCACACGAACGCACTTCCAAGCGGCCTCAAGACACACTTTTACCTGAGTTGTGATTCCTTCCTCTTGAATCCCCCCCTGTGACCCGCAATGGGTGCGAGTCAGGCATTCAGTGGCGGAAGGTCGGTAAATCGCACCGTTCATATACGGCCCCGCGCGCGTTGTCAAGAAATGACTTAGCCGCATCGAATGGCGCAGCAGTTCTTCACATGCCTGGGTGAAAAGCCGAGAGCCCAAGGAGCTGGCGCTGGAGTGAGGAGAGGGAATCGTGATAAAAGGTCTGCTTGAACTTGCATAACGCTATATTTTTGTTTTTTGCCGGGGCACTGGGCGGGGCTATTAACGCCGTCGCTGGCGGCGGCAGTTTTGTGGCGTTTCCGGCGCTCATGTTCACGGGAGTGCCACCTGTGTCAGCAAATGCCACAAACACGCTGGCGCTTTGGGTCGGCGTCACGGCCAGCGGCGGGGCGTACCGGAATCGACTGAGTATTTCGCGCCGGGTGATGATTCCCCTGATTGTGACCAGCGTGATTGGCGGGCTTGCGGGCGCTTTCCTTCTGATCAAAACACCGGCGCAGACTTTTTTGAAGGTTATGCCGTGGCTGATGCTCGGCGCAACGCTTTTGTTTGCATTCGGCAAACACCTGACGGGACGCATCGCCGCTGGAATTTCCAGCGACGCGAGCCGGGGAGCGATCACGGGCGCTTCAGTTTTTGAGCTGGTTGTGGCGGTCTACGGAGGTTATTTCGGCGGCGGGATAGGAATCATGAATCTGGCGATGCTGGCCGCGATGGGCATGACGGACATTCATGACATGAACGCGCTGAAAGTCGTGCTGGGCGGCGTGATCAATGGTGTGGCGACGGTCACGTTTGTCATTACTGGCGCGATCGTGTGGCCGCAAGCCATAGTGATGATCGTTGGAGCGATTCTGGGCGGGTACTTCGCGGCGCATTATGCGCAGAAGCTGCCGCAGTCATGGATACGGGCCTTTGTGATTCTGGTTGGGGCGGCGATGACGGTTTATTTTTTTGTGCTCGGATATCGTTGAAGGGACTCGGGCTCAAGAGAGAGAGATACATGAGGAGTGAATGATGAAGACAAATTATTGGGCGGTTCTTGTCTCCGCCGTCGCGTATTGGATTCTCGGTGGGCTTTGGTTTGACTTATTGTTCGGCAAGCAATGGATGGCGCTCGAAAAAATGTCGCCGGAGCAAGCCAGTTCGGCGAATCCCGTGTGGATCTGGCCGTTCATTCTCACTTTTCTGCTGAATATCTTGATCGCATTTGTGCTGGCGCAGATCTGTATCTGGCGCAACGCGAACACGGCCGCGCGCGGTGCCGCAGCCGGCATCTTTCTGTGGATCGGAATCGTAGGTCCGATTGTTTACACCACTTACATGTATGAGATGCGGCCGATGCAGTTGTTTGCGATTAATGAGTTTTATCCGCTTGTGGGGCTGTGTTTGATGGGCGCGATTCTCGGAGCGTGGACCAAGAAGGCCACGTAACTTAACACGTCGCGAATTCTGTAGGGGCACGGCATGCCGTGCCCGTCTTCGTCAGCCGAGACGCAACAGCTCGCCGCGGATCGACGCGTCTAGGATTTGTACGATGTGGACGACCGGAGTCGGATGGCCTTGGCGGGCTAGCGAGGATTGGAGTTGGAGCAGGCAGCCCGGGTTGCCGGTGGCGACGACTTCGGCGTTGAGGGGAACGATGAGTTGAGCCTTGCGATCGCCGAGGGCGTTGGCGGCGTCGGGTTGCACGAGATTGTAGATGCCCGCGGAGCCGCAGCAGATGGCGGCTTCTGGGATTTCTGCTAGGTCAAGGCCGGGAATATTTGCAAGCAATTGGCGCGGTTGAGAGCGAACACCTTGGGCGTGTTGCAAGTGGCAGGAATCGTGGAACGCTACGCGCAAGCGCAAAGGACTTCTTGCAGCGCGCGGTGGTAGCTCAGTGAGAACTTCTGTGACGTCCTTGCATTTTGCGGCGAAGGCTTTGGCGCGTTCGGCATATTTTGGATCGTCGCGAAGCAGATGGCCGTATTCCTTTACATTGGAGCCGCAGCCGGCGGCATTCGTGACGATGGTCTCCACGTTTGCTCGTTCAAACGCATCGATGGTTCTTCGGGCGAGCTCTAACGCGCCCGTTTCTTCCCCTGCATGAACCATCAGCGCGCCACAGCATGGCTGGTCTTGTGGCGCGACGACTTCACAGCCTTCGGCTGCAAGGACGCGCGCGGTGGCGGCGTTCACCTGTGGAAAGAATTCGCGTTGCACGCAGCCTAGCAGGAGGCCGACACGGCGGCGCTGCGTCCCTTGTGCTGGCGTGATTTCCGGGACGCGCTCGTTTTTCCCGAGCTGCGGCATTAGCGCTTCCATGGATTGCAAGCGCTTTGGGATAAGCCTCAGAAGACCAACACCACGAACTAGCGATTGCATGCCGGACTTTTGGTAGGCGAGAAGCGGCCAACGCAACAGGCGCAGACGATCCGGCCGCGTGAAAATCGCGAACAGAAATCGGCGATGGAATTTTTCGCCGAGGGAGCGCGGATGATGCCGCTCAATCTGCGCGCGCGTGGCTTCGATTAACTTCCCGTAGTCGACGCCGGATGGACAAGCTGTCCTGCAGGCCATGCAGCCGAGGCAGGAATCGAAGTGGCTGACCCACTGCGGATTCATGGTCGCGGCGCCTTCGCGGGCGAGCTTCATTAGATAGATGCGGCCGCGCGGTGAGTCCATTTCTTCATTCCATAAAACATAGGTGGGGCAGACCGGCAAACAAAACCCACAATGAACGCAATTCTCGATGATTTGCGTGGACGGCGGATGATGCGCGTCGAACACGCCGAGCGATGGATTTGTGTCAGGAAGAGTAGTCATGAAAGATCGCTGTTCGCTGTCACTCGTGAACATAACCGAATGGCGATGCTGCTGGCAAACGGTGAAGGATCTACGTCGAAATCATTTTTGCGGCGAAAGTGAAGTTTGCCGGAGTTCGTCGATGTCTTTAAGGATGGTTGCTACTAGCGATTCGACGACAGCTTGGCCTTTTTCGCGCGTGGCTAAGGTGGGATCGCCCCAGGCACCGGTAGGGGAATAGGTGCCTTTTCCTTGAGGATCTCGCGTGAGGCCGCCGGGTTGATTGGCATTGAGATCGCGGGCGGCTTTTTTCATGCGAACTGATTCGGGAGCGATGTACAGCATCATCGAGGTTTCGATTTCGTCGGCGTGCGTGCCGCCGGACTGGCGAACCTTTTTCTCGACGGGATCGTCCCTGGTGAGGTCAGTGTAGTGAAGGACGATGCCGTCCTTTGCGAGTTCCGCGGCGGCTTGAGCGAGAGGCCGAAGCGTGGAGATGCCGGTGTTGAGTATGTAAAACCGGTGCGGGCCGTAGTGCGCGAGAGAATGGATGATGTCGGTGAACATCGCGCGTGCGGTGTCCATGCTAAGCGAAGTGGAGCCGGGATATTCGAGGAAGGCTGGATAGAAACTGTAGTTGATGGTGGGAGCGATGACCGTATTTTGTGTGGCGGCATCGAGAACGCGCTTCTTGAGATATTCAGCCATGAGGAAATCGTTGTTGAGTTGAAGATGACGGCCGTGCTCTTTGGATTCGGCACCCAGAGCGATAACTACGACGGTGTCGGGAGTGAGCACGTGTTCCGCTTCGTCCCACGAAAGGGTTTCGAGAAGAACGGCGGAGTTCGCGCGCGTGGACTGCGGTGCGGAGACAGCAGGTGCGGGCGTTTGAGCAGAAGTGACGACGGCAACGCCGAGCGAGAAGATGAGGAATACGAGCCATTGCACGGCCTGTCTTTTTAGAATGTTTAACTGTGTCGTAAGGCTCATGAACCACACCTCACATTTGGTTTGAAAACTAACGCGCGATGGGGCCGGTCTTGATTCCGCTGTTGAGATCGTAGACGGCGCCGATAGTTCCGACGAGACACGTTTGGCGAGTGAGGCCGAGAAGATCGCGCAGACGGTAAACACTTTCAATGCCGGTGCAGTGCGCGCCGAGAATGCCGGCGGTCTGGTACTCCTTTAGTTTGGAAGCCGTCCAGGCGAGTTGCTGGTCGCTCGCGGCAAAAAGATGGAAGCCGCCGATGGCCGCATCGACAGGAGCGGGGCGCAGAAAACCGCGCGCGTATTGCAGCGTGTTGATGATTCCCGAATGGCCGCAGCCGGAAAGTAGGACGAGGCCGTGCGAAGTATTGAACACGAGAGATTGATCGTCGGGAACAGTGTCTTCAACCCATGCGGTTCCAGTGTTGACTTCTGTGCCCGCCGGATAATTCTTTTCGGGATAAGCGCGCGGAACCGGGCCGGTGAGCCAGATGCCGGGAAAGAGTTCTTCCGGTTTTTCGTGGATGACGAAAACGCCTCCAGTGGCCTCGAAGTCTTTTTTCATCTGGATCATGGGATTGGGATTGTGGCCGCGGCGCTCGAGGAAGATTCCGTCTGCCACGTGAACGCGAGAGAGAGCTTTCGGATTCGATTTGGAGAATTCGCGGCGGAGAGTCATGAGGCCGGTGGTGTGATCGTCATGAAAGTGGCTGAGGATTACGTCCTGGACGTCGCTGAGATCGATTTTCAGTTCACGTGCGTTTTCTAGAACGGTGTTGGGGCGGGCTCCAGTGTCGAAAAGAATCTTATGACCATCGGCTTCGACCAGTGCGGCAAAACCCCATTCGCCAATACCGTCGTCGGCGAGCATAGTCGAGAGAATCGTGATTTTGAGAGTGCGAACCTCGGGGTGAGAATCACCTGGGGCAGATTGCGCCGCAACGCGGCTTGAGGCAGGCATCAGCAAAATAGCAATCAGAGGAAAAACAATACGGAATGTTTTCATCGACGAACGCTCCTTGATCAGATGCCACCGAGAAAGCGGCCAGGATTCAGTGTGTTCTTTGGATCGAACTGATTTTTTACGGCCCGCATTAGAGGCAGAGCGTCGCCGGATTTTCCCCAGGCGTCTAGATATGGCATGTCGGCTGGGTGATGGAATGCCGCGAGTGAACCGCCGCTTGCTTCGAGCTCGAAACGAAGATCCGAAAGAACGGCGTGGAGATTTTCTGGCGTGGCATCCAAGCACATCCAACCGATGCCAGTGGCTTGCATTGTTAACTTCCAATGTGTTTTGCGGGAAGTAGCAGCGCGTTGCACGGTTTCAATGGTGCGCGCGATTGATGCTGGGAGTGTGGCGATTTTTGCGACTGCTACTGTTCCGGAATTCGCGGAGTCCCTGAGTTCTTGCGAAGCGGCCCAGACAGCCGATGGAGCGTCGGTCGCGGTTGCGGGACGAGCTAGTTCTCGCAATTGGGCTTCTTGCGCGGCGATACCTGCTTCCGTGCCTTCGAAGAGAATGTCTACGACAGGCTCGGCGTCTTGTGCGATTCGCGCTTGCAGAGAAGTATGAGCCAGTTTGGAATCCTGAATGGCGAGGATAAGTCGCTGCATTTCTTCGAGATTGCAGCCGGAGATCGACATCGTTTTCACGTTTCGCGGCAGAGGATGGAGGCGAAAGACAGCGCGGGTGATAACCGCGAGCGTACCGAAGGCGCCGGTTATGAGTTTGGGGAGATCGTAGCCTGCGACATTTTTTACGACTTTGCCACCGCTGGAGGCAAGAGTGCCATCCGGAAGAGCGAGCGTGACGCCGATGATCAAGTCGCGGAGCGAACCGAAACGAAGACGCAGTGAGCCGCTGTCGTTCGTCGAGAGAACGCCGCCTATCGTGGCTTGTTCAGGCCAGAGAGGATCGAGGGCGAGGCGCTGGCCGTGTTGAGCGAGCGCGGACTGCAATTTTTGGATGGTGGAGCCAACTTCGACGCTAACGGTGAGGTCGGCCCAGGCGTGCTCGATGATTTTGTCGAGGCGAGCAGTGGAAAGAATGACGTCGGCGCGAGTTGGAGGATTGCCCCAGGAAAGCTTGGTGCCACCGCCGCGAGGAATGACGGCGAGGCCTGCGTCCTTTGCGATACGAAGAACGGCGGCGAGTTGTTGCTCATTGACGGGTTCGAGAACAAGCCGCGGCTGAATATCGCAAACTGCGTCAGCCGAGCTGGCCGCGAGGACGGAATCGCGAGCCAGAATCGCACGAAATTCGTGTTCGATGTCGAGCGGAGTGGCCGGCATTTGAGAGACTCAGTACATTACAACGCCCGCCCGCCGTCAAGGCGCACTCTGCGGGCAAGAAGGGGAGCCGACACGAGCTAGGCAAAGCCGGTTCCGCAGTTTGTGATGAATTCATTTGTCAGGCGTATCAGAGGAATCGACGTAATAATCTCCGCCCCGCAACGTCCTAGAGAATGAACCCGGCGCTGAAAGGGGTGAGGCCAACATTCGATGATCTTCGCTGAGAGCCTGCTCCAGGACGTGGGTTACGGGGCCCGTACGCTGCGTCGCAATCTCGCGTTCACCGCCGTTTCCGTGCTGGCGCTTGCACTCGGTATCGGAGTGAATACTGGCACCTTCACCGCCTACAAAGCGCTCTTGGGCCGGCATCTGGACGCGCGCGATCCCAGCAGAATGGTGAACCTCACGCTGATCCTCCAGTCGGGTGCCAACTCCTTTTTGTTCAGCTATCCGGACTACGAAGAATACCGGGATCATGTCCAAACTTGCAGCGGACTCATCGCGGTGGACAACGATCAGCTGACGCTTACAGATGCGGGCGGCGTCATCAGCCAGCGCACTGCCGCGGCGGGCTCTCTTTTCGGACGGCTCAGGCTTCTGCCTCCGGCGGTCGGGAACGCCGAGTTCGCCAGCACTTTCATCGTCTCGGAAAATTATTTTTCGGTGCTTGGTGTCGCTCCCTTGCGTGGCCGAACCTTTGAATCGATAGCCTCCCGTGAGCTGGCGACTTCGCCATCGGTTCTGATCAGCGAGAATTACTGGCAGAAACGCTTCGGCAGTGATCCCGCAGTGCTCGGCAAAACCATCCGTCTAAATGGAGCGTCGTTTACCATCCTCGGAATTACGCCGCATGACTTCGTCGGCACCAGCATCGGTGTGCCAGATTTTTGGCTTCCGCTGACTCTTGAACCGCTGGTTCATCCGGACTCCAACCCGCTACATGATCGCGAGAATCAGCGTTTGCGCATGTTCGGCCGGCTCGCGCGCGGTGTTGAAATGCGCGAGGCCCAGGCGGAGATGACGCTGCTCACTTCTCGGATTCGCGGCCTGCACGATCCCAACTCCGAGCTAAGCCGGCCCGCTAGCGCACTGGTCTTACCGGGCTCGCCATTGCCCGGCAGGCTACCTGGAGCACTCAAGTTCACGGTTCTACTTATCATGATCGCTGCTGGCATGGTGCTCGTCATCGCGTGCGCTAATGTCGCCAGCCTGCAACTGGCGCGCGCGACGACGCGGCAAAGCGAACTGAGTCTCCGGCTGTCGCTCGGAGCCAGCCGGGCGCGGCTCATACGGCAATTGCTGACAGAGAGTGCGTTGCTTGGCTTGCTCGCCGGCCTGATCGCATTGCCGTGCACTTGGGCGATTCTGAAGGCTGGAGCGACCTTGTTTGCGCAAGCGTTTCCCGTTGAGGTTGGCACGATCGTTCTTCACGTGACTCCGGACCTCGAAGTTTTTGCCTACGTGCTGGCAATTTCTGTATTCGCCGGCGTTTTGTTTGGTCTTACACCGGCACTGGAAAGCTCGCGGTCCGCACTTTTCTCCGCGATCAAAGGGAGCGCGGGAAGCTCGCCGGTTCGCAGCCGCCGTCTGCGCGATCTCCTCATCGCTTCGCAAGTGGCTGTTTCGCTGGTGCTAATGATTGCCGGAAGCATGCTGATTCGCAGCTCGCTTCACGCGCTGGAGATGCCCACCGGCTACGATGGCAAACACGTCGTCGATCTCGACTTCCGTTTCCCCGAAGGAACGAAGTACGGACCGGAGCGCAGGCTTGCGATCATCCGCGAACTTCGCACTCGCATCGCCGTTTTGCCAGGAGTGGCGGAGATCACCAGCGCCCGCGCACCCGACGACAAGAACGTTCGCGCCGCCGATGTCTCGCTCAATGGAGAAAAGCCCTCACCCGAGAACTCGCAGGGCAACGTCTACTACACCTGGGTTCAGCCAAACTACTTCGAGACGCTCGGCATTCCGTTGTTGCTCGGCAGCGGCTTTCAACCGCAAACGGGCCAGCCGGAACGCTCGGCGATTGTGAGCGAATCGGCGGCCAGAGAGCTGTGGCCCGGTCGAAACCCAATTGGTAGAAGCGTCCGTCTAGGAACCGACCAGAAATTCCACACCAAAACCGAATTGCTTCCCGACGGTCCGACCTGGCAGGTTACGGTCGTCGCGAGTGATACTCGGGGCGTCCAAATGGATGCCAGCGACTCCGCCCAGATTTACCTGCCATTGCCGGAGGACCGGGTGCAGGACTATCCGATCCTCATCCGCACACAATCCGATTCGGCGCTCGTCACGCTCGCGCTAGACTCAGCGGTTTCGGCCGTCGATCCGGACATCGTATCTTCCACCGCGACGCTTCAGGAGATGCTGCGCCAGACACCACCTTTCCTCGGAGCCGCTTTTGCCGCTGCCGTTGCAACCACCGTGAGCCTCTTCGGGCTTGTGCTGGCGGCCATGGGCATCTGGGGCACGGTGAGCTACATTGTCGTTCTGCGCACGCGCGAAATCGGCATCCGCATGGCTGTGGGCGCGCAGAAGCGTGACGTCTTCGGTCTCGTCTTGCGCGAAAGCATACGCCCCGTGCTCGCTGGGCTGCTTGTTGGAATGGTTCTCGCTGTCGGAGCTTCTTATCTGCTGCGCGGCATTTTGTTCGGACTGCACATCATCGATGGCATCTCGTTCGCGGGCGTCTCCCTTTTGTTTTTGGCGATTGCACTCCTTGCCGCATACCCTCCATCCCGACGAGCCACGCGCGTCGATCCCGTTGTGGCGCTGCGATACGAATGAAATGTGTTTGCGCCCGAGAGGCGCAATCCGAACTCCGCAATTTCATTTTGCGTTTCCGATTCGTGCCTGCATCCGCGCACGAGCCCTTTGCCGGAGGTGTAGTTCGTAACTCAAGGGACTTGACCCGCGTCTATCGTATTGGGCCCGGTGATCCGATCAGCTAAGCGTTGTGCTGGAGAGGAAGCAGCGTTCTTGCTCGGATGGAGGGAAGGGATGTTCCTCAATGCGCGACTCCGCTTTTTCTTGATCCTCTCTTTGCTTTACACAGCCACGGTCTCAGCCCAAGAACTAATCGCGCCAACCCAGCCTGACAACAGTACGATGTTCCTCGACGTGGTCGTGACTCCGAAGTCCGGACCGCCGGTGAGCGGTCTTCAGCAGCAAGACTTCACCATTTTGGATAATAAAGTCCCGCAGACGATCCTGACGTTTCGGGCGGTCCGTGGGCGCGAGGCCCCGATCGAGGTCGTGCTTGTTGTCGATGATGTGAACGCCGGTTTTGCGAACATTGCCTACGAGCGTTCGGAGATCGACAAATTCCTGCGAACCGACGGGGGCCAACTCGCCCACCCGATGGCCCTTGCGTTCCTGACGGATGACGGCATCAAGGTTCAGGACGAATTCTCAAGCGATGGCAACGAACTCAGCGCAGGACTGGATAAATACAGCCTCGGCTTACATTCCATTCGTCGCTCGGGCGGAATCTACAGCGCCGTCGAGCGTCTCCAGATATCCTTGAAGGCCCTGTTTGAGCTTGGGACAAGCGAAGCGGCCCGACCAGGGCGCAAGATCATTTTGTGGATTTCGCCGGGCTGGCCGATCCTCTCTGGCCCCGGCGTTCAGGAACAGATAGATGCAAAGCAAGAGCAAGAGATCTTCAACGATGTGGTGAAGCTGTCGACGCTGCTGCGGGAAGACCAGATCACCCTCTACAGCATCGATCCCCTGGGCAATGCCGATTTCGGTGGGCGCGCCTTCCGCTGGGAGGCCTTCACCAAAGGAATCAGCAAACCTAGCCAGGCCCAATGGGGCAACCTAGCCTTACAGGTGATTGCCACGCAGAGCGGCGGTCTTGCGCTCACCTCCGGCAACGACATCACAGCATTCTTGAGACAGTGCCTCGCCGATACGCAGGCCTACTACGAGATCTCGTTCGCTCCGCCCTTGGACCAGAAGCGAGACGAATATCACCATCTAGAAATCCATCTTGCAGACCGCAAGCTAACTGCGCGCACCACCCAGGGCTATTACGCGCAGCCTTCGGTTCATTAATGGCACAATTTGGGGGCTTATGTCCGTGCTGCTGGGCTGCTCGACGGCCAACGATGGATTGGAGCCAAAATCGCGCGGAATTCGTGTTCGATGTCGAGCGTCGTCGTCGGCATCTGAGAGACTCAGTACATTACAACGGCGGTCTGCCGGGATTGTCCGCGATAGCAGCCTCATTCGCGAGACGGAGAGCGGCGACGCTGAATCCGAGTGGGATGATCTACGTGAACAATCGAATAGGAGCTAGATTCTATTCGTAGCGCAGGGCGACCAAGGGATCGACGCGGGTGGCGCGGAGCGCGGGAATGTAGCAAGCCAGCAATGCAACCAGAGAAAGAAGCACGGCGACCCCGACAAATGTCAACGGGTCGGTAGCGCTAATGCCAAAAAGGAGAGTAGACATGAGGCGCGTGATCGCGATCGATGCGGCAATGCCGATTCCCACACCGAGAGCAGCCATGCGTGCACCTTCGCCTAAAACCAAACGCAAAACGTCGCCACGTTGGCCACCAAGCGTCATGCGAATGCCGATCTCCTGAGTGCGGCGCGTAACGGAAAAGGCCACAACTCCATAGATACCAACAGCTGCAAGAGCCAGAGCAGCGGCAGCAAATAATGCGACAAGAAGAAGCAGAAAACGGCGGTCCGCGAGCCAGCTGCCCATTTCATCTGCAAAGGTGGAGAACTTGACAGGGGCATCGGGAGCGAGGTCGTGGAAGATGCCGCGCGCCGCAGAGACGATCGCTGCTGGTGGTGCGGCACCGCGCATAACGATAGTGGGCGATGAATTTGCGTTCATTCCGCGCTGGCGGTAATCGACATAAATAATGAGGCTCGGCGGACGGTCGAGGCCTGCGGCGCGAACATCGCCAACGATGCCGACGATAGTCAGCGGCTTCACGTTGCCGTCCATATTGCCGAAATCAATCAGTTGCCCGACGGGGTCCTGATTTGGCCAGCGCTGGCGAGCCAAGGATTCACTGATGACCGCAACATTCGGCGAATTCAAGTCATCCTGATCGCCGAAGATGCGCCCACGGACAAGCGGAATGCCAACGGTGCGGAAATACCCTTCGCCCGCAACACAATATAGGGCGTGTCCGACTTGGGAGGGATTTTGAGCAATACGGTCCCATTCATCGAAATTCGCGGGCGGCTTTTGGCCATTGAGTATCAGAAAATCTCCGTCAGCGAGATCGTCGCCCGCCGCGACCGGAATCGCTCCAGACAAACCGACGGTTTCGGCACCGGGAATCGCGCTAAGGCGAGCCAATAGACCGTCCATGAGATGGATTTGCCGCGCGATGGCTGACGGGTTCGTCCCCCATTGTCCCTGCGGAATTGGAGGGGAAAACTCCATGGTGATCAGGTTTTCCTGGCGAAATCCAGGGCTCGTGGAGATGAGGCGCAAAAAGCTGCGGCCGAGAAGTCCTGCCCCGGCCAAAATCACAAGAGTGGTGGCAATTTCGCCCACCACCAAAAAGCTGCGTAACCGGTGGCTAGTGCCCCCGCCGCTGTAACTGCGAGAGCCGGCGCTCAATGCTTCCTGGAGATCTCCCGCATCGGCGCGCCAAGCGGCAAACAGCGCGAGCGAAATAGCGACAGCTACGATTGCGGCCAAAGCAAACAGCAGAACAGATGTGTTAACCGCGATGCCTTGCTGCCGAGGCAGCTTCGTCGGAAGAATTGCGGGAAGTACCTTTACTGCCCAAGTCGCAATTAAAATGCCCAGTACGCCTCCAGTGAAGGAAAGCACAAAAGACTCTGTAAGGAACTGCTGAACGAGACGGCCGCGGCCTGCCCCGAGCGCCGCACGCACTGCCAATTCTTTGCGGCGCGCGGATGTGCGAGCTACAAGTAAGCCGGCGACATTGGCACATGCGACCAGCATCAAGAGGCTCACGGCTCCCAGGAGTGTCAGGAGAGCCGTGCGCACATCTCCGACCATTGCGTCGGCGAGCGGCACTACAGCAGCGTCGTTGAGATCGACCTCTTTTCCGTACTGCTCTTTAATACGGCGAGCTATGGCGCTGAGATTCGCGCGGGCTTGAGCCACGGTGACCCCGTCGCGGACGCGCCCGAGACCTCGCCAATTGTGCGCTGTGCGGCTTGGAGTCTCCGAGTCGAGTTCGCGCGGAATCCATGCCGCGACCCCAGGCGGAAAATCAAATCCTGCCGGCATCACTCCGACAACCGGATAGACTCCTCCCTCCATTGCCAAATGGTAGTTGGAGAGATCCGCTGCACCTCCGAGATATCGCTGCCAATAGCTATAGCTGACGATCATCGCCGGCGCGCCGTGCAGGCGCTGCTCGTCCGGGGCGAACGCGCGACCGCGAAAAGGCTCGACGCCCAGCGCTTTAAAGAAGTCGCGGGAGACTACGGCGATGTCGACACGCACAGGTTCGCTGCCGCCGGATATAGACGTCAGTCCAAAGCCGTAGGCCGCGAGACTCGAGAACGTGTTGTTCTGTGCAAGAAAATCGTCGAAATTGGGGTCCGACAAGTTCATTTGGTGGCCGTCGGGAGCCTGTTCCCACACGCGCACGATTTTTTCCGGATTCGGATAAGGAAGCGCGCGGAGTAGAACGGCATCCACAAGAGAAAAAATTGCCGTGGATGCGCCGATGCCGAGCGCGAGGATAAGGACGACGACGGCAGTGAAGCCAGGATTTTTGCGGAGTTGGCGAAGACCGAAGCGGCAATCGGAGATCACGGAGTGGAGCCAATTGCCGGTCCGTTTTTCGCGAACCTCTTCTTTCACTTGTTCGATACCGCCAAATTCGATTCGCGCGGCCCGTCGTGCTTCTTCCGGCGGCATGCCTGCGCGAATGTTTTCTTCGGTCAGGATTTCTAGCTGGGTGTGGACTTCCTGGTCAAGGTCTGCATCCACACGGCGAGATAAAAAAAGATTCCGCAGGAAACTTTGGACTTTCACAAGGAGCGGCATGCTAAACACCTCGCTAGGATGTTTCCAGGGCTTGAGCGATCGCCCATGAAATCCGGCCCCATCGCTTAGTTTCGGCTTCGAGTTGCTTCCGTCCAGGCTTGGTCAGGCGGTAGAATTTCGCGCGGCGGTTGTTTTCCGAGTCTCCCCAAAATGATGAGATCCAGCCTTCTTCCTCCATTCGGTGAAGAGCTGGAAAGAGCGAACCAGGTTTAACAACGAAAGTCCCGCCAGTGATCTGCTGGATTCTGTGCGAGACTCCCAGTCCATGCATCTCACCGGCGATAAGCGATTTGAGGATCAGCAGGTCCAAAGTCCCCTGCAAAAGGGTTGTGGGTTCAGAATTCAAGTCGCATCTCCTATCGGCAATCTATAGGAATAGTACAGATCCACATATAGAGTGTCAATAGGAGCGGGTCACTTGGGGCGAATGATTTGTCTTGTGTGGCTCCCCACCCCACGTGTTTTCATCCCACGGAAAGTGGCGGGCCAAGCAGCTCCATGCCGTAGGCGCGGTAAATCTCCGCTTCATTGGCGTGGCCTCAAAAAAAAGACTGGGGTACTCGTGCTCATTTGTCTTTCGACAGGGAGACGATCTGGTCTTTGGCCCAAGTATCGTCTGGATGTAGCTCCAGCACTTTGCGGTAGTCTGCGATGGCTTTGTCGATTTGTCCGTTGGCTTGATGAGCCATTGCGAGCATGTGGTAAGACCATAGCGAATCCGGGTGATTGGAATCGAAGCTCATTTCCATAATTGTCATGGCTTCTTTGTATTTCTTTTGGGCTAGCAGGGATTCGCTCAGCTGATTCAGCGAGGTCTCGCCGAAATCATACTGTCCACTTCCGTAATACTTCTGGCGCAAATCGTGGTACAGAGCTACCGCGGAGTCGATGCCTTTTTTTTCGATGGCTTCGGCTAGAACGCTGTTCAGCGTGCGGGGCTCGGTTAAGCCGTGATGGCAGGTTACGCATTGCACTGGGATCGGACTCGTGGAGACTTTGTTGATGTAGTCCCGATTGATCGCCGCCACCATCTCGATCATCAGCCTCGCCGTCTTCTTGGCTTCCTTATCGTCGGCTGCGAAGTCCATTTCGAACTTTTTTCCGCCCGGTTTTTCGACGTGGCAGTGTTCGCACCGCACATTCAGCGCAAACGCAAATCCCCGCATCATGGACTGCAACTCCGCCTTGGAGATGTCCTTAGGCAAGACTTTCAAATTGGTGAATTTGTCTGGAAGCTGGGCCTGCGCCGCCTCGGCCCAGAGTACGAGCCCAGCAAGCGCGATCCACTTCATCTCGGACCTACATACAGTCATAAACGTCCTCCGCATATTCAGACCCCGCAAAGGAGCGGCTACATGCTATGACGCGCGGTCAGGCTGGCGGTAAGCTAGGCGAGCTGACCCGTGTCTAGGACCAAGTGCGGGCAAAGAAGAGAGGAGCAGAGTAAGACCCAGCCTCAAACGCGAGCCTGGAGCACCTGAGGTTAAACGGCGGTGGCGGGGCGCGGATTAGTTCTTTTGAGGGGGCTGTAGAAGTGGCGGCGAGAGGTCCGGATGATCTCGCAAATACTGCTCGAGGGGCTCGTTGCGCATCACAACTCGGAATCCGTGGCGCGTATTCACATCGATGGTTCTCTGTGCGTCCAAATCGTCGAAAGCGATCACCTGCTCGACGGATTTCGTGCCGGTCTCATCGAGCATGGTGAAATGTATCTGGTCGTCGACGAACCAGTAGTCGTTCACGTTATACACCGTGCCGTCCTGCAGACAGAGCTGCACTAGCGGCTGCCCATATAGGCTGTAGATGTAAACAGGACTCGCGTAGGTGAGGGGCGGGGCGAGATAGTGTTCCGTAGTAGGTGCAGAAGACAAGAAATCGCCGCAGCCGGAATTCCAGCCCCAGACGGGGCCACAGTACAGCCACCAAGAAGAGTTGAAAGCTTGCCAAGACCAGAGAAACGGCGCGCGGATGAAGAAAGGACGGCGAAGAATGAGAAGGGAGCGCTCCGGGAAACCACCCGGTGGGCGCAAGAACATTGGGCGTGAGGCTGGTGCGGCAGCCACATGCGGTGCGCCTACATGGCCTCCAGTTCTGAAGTGTCCGCCGCCAGACTGCGGGTGGCCGACGTGTTGCGCTAGAGCGGTAGAGGTTTGAAACCAAGCGCAAGCCAGCATACCGGCAGCAACGATCAGGATTTTCCTTAGAGTTGAAACACGAAGGACGACGAGCGGCATATAGGTACCCTCCTTGCAGCATTGAGACGGGGCTGCGAGGATCGCGCGAATGCGCGATAACCAAGTCTAATACTTTGAGGCGTGAATTGCATCACGGACAGGCATGCGACCCAAGCAGAAGCGACGATACGGCTTTTGCTGTGCTCTCCGTTCCTACATGCCTATAACATCGAGTTATAAGGCGCGAGTTGCGAATCAGGTGCAGCCGGTGAAATCAATGCGCGCTACGTTTGTTATTGTTCCAGCCGTGACTTTCAGAGGCTGATTGTTTATGTCTTTAGCTGTGGTCTGTTCGGACGGAATGCAGTCCAAAACTCCGCCGCTCAAGGGTTGTGCTGCAATCGCATCCACTGTGAACAAAACGTCTCCTGCGGCAGGGGCTGTGTAAGCAACTCCCGAAGAACTGAAAACGCCAATGGTGGGATTACTCGCCGGGACGACCAAAGAATAGGGCGAGCAATTTGCGTTTGCCGGGCTACCGACCGGGCAGTTGGTATTGGTGGAAACGGAGACGAGTCCTGTCGAAAGAATCGCAGGACTGGTGTTGGTGGCCGAGATTGTTTGCAATGGGATATTGAGTTGCCGCGCTATGGTCATAGTTGTGCCGACGGAAACGGACTGGAGAGCGGCCAAGCTCACGTCCACCGAGGCGCCACCCGTAGCCGTGCTGGCGGTTACAAATCCTTGGAGAATTGCGGGAGCGGACGCGCCAACTTCTGCAACCAGTGGAATAGTATTGAGATTTGTGCCATTGGGCACGTTTAGAACTGAGGTGGCATTGTAAGGAAGATTGTTGGGCCCGACGGCGACGATGACGATATCAAACGTGCCGGAAGGAAGAGGGCAGAATCGGAAATTTCCGCTGGCATCCGCGGCAGTCTCCATGAGGATGCGGTCGATCCCTGTGCTGTCTGGCTCTTCGATGGCTACAAGAACGGTGCCAGCTATGGGCGCTTTCGTGTTGGAATCGACCGCCTGGCCGCCGATGCCGGAGTTGTTGGGGTCGATTTGCCCCGCCGTGAGCGTTGGCTTCAAGCGAAACTTGCCGTTTCCTTCCTGGACGATGGAAGCGCAAGCGTTGAAATCAATGTTGAGGTCAACGCTTTGTCCCGCAGCGACCTGGATGGGGCCGCCGACAATCTGTCCCGGGGGAATTTTTAGCCCCGTATTAGCTTGGCTGCTCAGTTCCAGTTCATGGAATGTGCCGTCGCTGAGTACGACACAATTGAAACCATTGCCTGCGCAAACATTTGTGGAGGGAGTTCCTGAGCCTGAAGCGGAATTGGACACCAGCAATAAACGGATTTGCTGATAGCTCCCTACTGGGAGGCTTGCTGAGCCGAGTTGCGCCAAGACACAGTTGGTTTGCACATCGGAGAATAAATCGATCTGCATAGGCTGATTGGCAAGCTGGGGCGCCAACTCCTGCCAACCGGAACTGCTGTCGGTAGCGTTAGGATCAATATGCGCCTGCACAGATCGAACAGTGATGTAGACATGCATAAAGTCGCCGTTGGGATGTTTGCAGCTTGGCGGATCACTGATTGAAACCGCGACTGTGCCGGTCTGCATCTGCGTCATCTGCGAAGTGGAGATGCCACCGCTGCAGCCCGCGACGAGCCCGGCAATGCCCACTATTCCCAGCGCACACACCGCCACCAGGTTTTCCCTTAGACGGAAAACGCAAATGCAATTCATCTGTTTCTCCTTTGGTGGGAAGACGCAGGGAGTCTTCCATGGCAGTATGAACCCTTGGATTGAACTTTTACACGCCGCAATTAGAGAAAGGCATCGTGCAAGTGCCTTCTGGAGGGACTGCGCCGAACTCTCACAGATTTTCAAGACTGATCAGAGCACCCGCTTAACTTTTTACGTCGATCGTGACCGCCTGCGCTAAATGGAACGTAAGTGGTGTCTCCGGCCTGAGATGTATGTCCTTCTTCCCAGTCACGAAGGCCACAGCGGTGCCAGCTCCGGCACCGACCGGTCCTCCAATCAATGCACCTTTACCGCCACCCGCTAGCGCGCCAACCAAGAGCCCTCCACCCCCACCTCCGGCGATCCACGCCCAGTTCCGCTTCTTGTGATTGCCGCCGATCTTCTGGGAAGCAGTTGTTTGCAGCTGATAGGACTTGCCAGCCACATCGACGGAGTCAAGAGAGAGTTGCAAACGCGCGCGACCCATCAAGCGGCCTGACGGGCGCGCATCTACAACGAGTCCTTCGACATGAGCACCCTGTGGAATGACAGTGTGTTCATCAATGACGACAGGCGCAGACACCGTAGCTTCGAAATGATCACCGGGACGGCTCTGGTCGCTTGCCAATCCTTGATCAAGAGTGACAGCAATCGCCGTCTGTTCGGGAACAGTCACAGGACTTGGTCGGCTAGTGAGAGCCGCAGTCACCGCAACGATCCCCACCAAGGAGAGTAGGACTAAGAAAAAGGCAAAGTAACGGTTCTGTCTGAGAAACATGACACCTCCAACTTGGAAAAGGGCAGGACGTATGCCGTGAGGATTCCTTCTAACTTCATGATTCTAGAAAGATTTATTTCCTATGGAATTTAATCGAACGGGAAAAAATCCAAACTCCGTAGAATTTTGGGGTACCAAAACTACTAGAAGCGGTCGGCGGCGCCGGAGAGTTCGGCGGGGTGGGGCACGTATTCGCCGGGTTTTTCGCCGCAGAGGCGGGGGGTGGGGAAAACTTTAGTGGGATTGCTTAGTTGATGGGGGTCGAAGGCGCAGCGTACTCTTTGCATGGTGGCTAGGTCGGGTTCGGCGAACATTTTGGACATGGCGTATTTTTTGTCCTGGCCTACGCCGTGTTCGCCGGTGATGGAGCCGCCGGCGGCGATGCAGAGATCGAGGATTTTGGCGGAGAGGGCTTCGGCGGCGAGTTGCTGGCCGGGGATGCGTGCGTCGTAGAGGACGAGAGGGTGGAGGTTGCCGTCGCCGGCGTGGAAGACGTTGGCGACGCGGATGCCTGCCGCGGCGCTGA
>Ga0210409_10001480_pt1 | contig 30731 bp, 30 predicted proteins | sample IncBWH17MmetaG_FD_161649 | JGI IMG/M metagenome (GOLD analysis project Ga0210409, IMG submission 161649) | Forest soil microbial communities from Barre Woods Harvard Forest LTER site, Petersham, Massachusetts, United States - Inc-BW-H-17-M | ecosystem: Environmental > Terrestrial > Soil >...
GATCCTCTCGACAGCAATTCCCGCTGTTTGGTCGGGCCGCACGCGATCTCTTCCGCGCAGCCATTCCTCGCATTCGTCTTTCGTATAGAAGCGCATGGCGATCACAGTCTACCCGCAGGCAGACGCAGGTATCCACCTAAACTGTCGTTATCAGGCATTTCACTCAAATCCCCTCAGGGAAGGCAGATGTGTAATCGAGGTTTTTCATCAATTGACAACATCACTCGTTCACGTGCAGCTTGATTCTGTTTGACAGGATTGTGCCGCGCTCACGTGACCAGAACGGGTCGTTTGGCATCTTCATCGCTTGTCGTGCGTAACTCTCTGACAAGTAACTGGTGTACTTAACGACAAACTCGTAATCGCCGGGTTTGGTAACGAAGTGTTTTGTGGGCTCTTCCAAACGCGTTCCAATGAAGTCGCCGCTAGACAACAGAACGAAATCGTAAGGTTGTGGTGGCGGCGGCAACTCGTCTGCCATGAAATCCGTCTGCACTTCCTTTCCAGTTGCGTCGAACACGTGGACTTCAGTCCTTGCGATTCCCCAACCCCACTGGCGACACACAAGCAGTCGGTCAGCGCCCGTGTTCTCCCGAATGATTTCCAAATGAATTGCTCCACGAAGGCTGTATGAATCCTGGTCGCTGCGAAGGCGAATACCAAGTTGCGAATCAGTTGTTCTCTGTGCAGGAACAGAAACGGCTAACATCAGCAAAACTAACAATGCGAGGACTGTTGGTTTCATTGCAGCAGTTTACGCCTGAGTGCCGACGCGAGGGCTCGGTCAACTGTCGCAAATAGGCCGTTACACTCAAGTTCCCCGCCCCAAGGGAAGATGAGCGTGATCGGGATTTTGCAACAAGTATTGGCTTGCGTGGGATCAATTCCTGTCAGATGTAGCGGCCAAAGTCTCCTCGCGCCGCCAGGCCGACAGCCCCGGCGCACCGAGCGCCAACATCCCTAGCGTAGCCGGTTTGGGAGCGGGTGACGTGTGGGTTGCGGGAACCGGTTGACCGTCATCGTCCGGGCCTTTGGTCGCGCCTGCGATGATCGCCTTGCCGGGGATGGTTTCGTAAGCGTAGCCGGTCAGAGTCGCTGAAAATGGTCGCTGCTGAGTGTCCACCTTCACTCGTGCCCAGCCGAAGTGGATCTTTCCTTTAATGGTAAACTTTAGGCCAAGATAGGCCTGCAAGTTACTCTGCCCCGCCCACACACCGCAAGTAGTTGCCTTAGTGGCAGCGGCCATCACCGCAGCACGGTATGGGTTGTTGAACTCTCCTTTAGGTCCTATCCTCTTGCCCTTGGGCAGCGCAGCGGCACCCGCTAAAATTCCCCCACACTCCTTGCTGTTGGTCATCCACATTTCGTTCGGTGACTGGGACTGACGAACCGACAGGGTCCGAAAGCTGAAGGTGGTGCTATGCGTCCATTTGTTCGAGAGCCCGAAATCGGGGGTTCCGTCGTGGTCAAGATCAATGCGAAACAGGCCACCGTTTGCCTTAATCGCTACATGGGCCGCCGTGTAGACGATCCTGGCTTCAGCCGGCTTCGCGAAGCACAGCGCTCCAACGCCGGCCGCGCTCGCGGCCAACGCATACATACTGAGCTGTTGATGGATTGACTCGGAGAGGTTTGCTGTCTTACGGGGCAGGGGTGAAGCTTTCATGGGACATTCCTCCGGCGGCTCACAATCCTCCATCAGTCCGAAGCGAAAGTCAATACCGTGATTTACCTATTTTCTCCCCAACGCGAGCCCCGCCCCCGCGAGTGGGACAAGGAGCAGAAGGTCAACTGGCGAGAACAAGTCGTTACACTCAAGTTCCCCGCGCAAGGGAAGATGAGCGTAATTAATCGGGATTTATCGTCAGTTGACCAAACGAGGCTATAATCGGGTGCCACTTCTGTTGTACAGAGGAGGTCTGCCTGTGAAACACACTCTTCTTGCATCCGCACTGGTTGTAGTACTGGTTTCGTCTGCCGCAGCGCAGAACAATGACCGTCTCCCTCAGGCCAGTCTGGATCGCGAAGTGGATTTACAAGTGCCGGCCCATGCCGCGGTTCTCGGCAACCCACACCACCGAGCCCAGACTCCGCCCAAGTACTGCAAGCCCTGCCTGTTCTACGCGGGCGATTTCGACCCCAACGCCAGCGATGCTAATGGTCTAGCCAATGAGTTCGATCTCATCATCAGCACGGGCGCAGCCGTGTACGTTCCTTTCATGATTCCCAAAGGAAAGACGTGGACCATTACGGGTCTATTCACCAGCAACTTTATGGATGTGGGAACTCTTGATCCTGCGACTAGCCCGTATGAAATTCGTGAAGCTATCCTTAAAGCCGGAGGCAACGGTGGCAAACTGGTTTGCCATGGCCGCAAGCCCGCCACTCTCACTGACACCCATACGAACGGCAATTTTGACATGCTTATTTACGCAACCAAGGTAGAGCACATCAAAGGCTGCCGATTACCCCCCGGGAGGTACTGGATGAGCGTGGTCCCCTACTGCACCAACCCCAACGACAGCACTTGCACGAACACTTGGCGTAGCTACTTGGCCAATGATGATGGTGCGATGGCAAACAGGTTCGGCCTCCTTGAACCTGCCAATGACTCATTTTTCAATTCGGTTTACTTCGGCGCAAATTGGCAGCCTTCGTCGGAGCAGCAATCCAGTATGCGCTTCGTTGTGGGCGTGGAAGGAACAGCGAAGTGAGGTAATCGGCTGCGAATCAGACTAACCTCAGTTTCCGCTATCAGGCCATAGCGCTCAAATCCCTCTCTAAGCCTACCTAATGTCCTGCTTGCAACGCCCATAGGGTCTGTGCCGTAGTTCCAATCCTGCGGCATAGGAGGCCGTCGTCATGGGCAAACAGAGAATTAAACCGAATTACCGTCGCCGAGTGCTTCGCTTGCCCGATCTGGATCATTGCAAATTAGCCGTGCTCAATAGCCTCGGATCACCGGCTTCGCGCCGTGTGTACGAGTACGCCATCGATCAGTTCATTGCTTGGTATTGCTCCGAACCTCGCCTGGCCTTCAACCGCATCGTCGTTGTGCGCTATCGCCTATATCTGGAATCGCGGCATCTGGCCGCCAACACCATCAACCAGCAGCTTGCAGCGGTGCGGCGCCTCGCTCACGAAGCCGCCGACTCAGGTTTGCTGAGTCCCGAGTTGGCCGCGGGGATTAGCCGAGTGAAAGGGGCCAAGCAACTTGGGTTTCGCTCCGGGAATTGGTTGAGTGCAGAGCAAAGTTCAGAAGTGCTGCAACAGTCTTGTGGCGATAGCATGCGAGCCAACCGCGACTACGCCATGCTGGCCATGCTGTTTGGTTGTGGCTTTCGCAGGTCGGAACTTGTGGGCTTGGAGTTGAATGACATCCAGATGCGTCAGGGGCACTGGGCGGTGGTGGATTTGATCGGCAAGGGCGGTCACATCCGCACCGTGCCCATTCCGAACTGGGTGAAGGCCGCTATCGATCAATGGACACGAGCCGCTGGGGTTTGTGAGGGCAAAATCTTTCGAGCGGTGGCCGGACGGGGAAAGGTGTGGGGCGGCGGCATCTCACAGAACGTTGTCTGGTACGTGGTCAGAACCTGCTGCGAGAGAGCAGGCTTGGAGCACATTGCACCGCACGACCTGCGGCGGACCTGCGCGAAGCTCTGCCATGATCGCGGCGGTGAACTAGAGCAGATTCAGTTCTTGCTGGGCCACGCATCGGTTCAAACCACAGAACGCTATCTCGGCTGCAAACAGAATCTCGGACACCCGGTCAACGATCTTTTTGACCTCGCAAAGGACGGCAGGCTGCATGAAAACGATGATGAATCTGCCCGAGCGAAAACTCCGATCCAGTAGAAATGGCATCCCGGCCGGGGATAGAATGCCAGCACGGAGGATCGAACCATGACCAGCCCGTCCGCGTCTCAAGACAGCTATCCCTACCAACACGAACCGATTTGGTCGAGATCAGAAAAGGCCATCGCCCGCAAAGCCTTCGACACTGCCCTGGGGCGAGAGCTTCACGAAGTGATTCAGGAAGCAAAGAGGATGGCCAGCCGGATCCAGCAGTCGTCGGATCTGTGGGACTTGGAAAGTTACCTGACCCAACGTCGTAAAGAGATTGATCGCAAATACGACTTTCGCGGTTCGCGACTTACAGATGTGTTGGGGAGACTCTTGTACGAAAATCGACTCGCCGAGGAAGATCTGCGCGGATTGCCGGAAGAGAAGATGAAATCGATCCGTTCTTTCGCTCAGTTTCTCAGAGGCGACGCAGCCTGATCTGCATTTGAGCGCTATGACCTGTTTTCGTCAGTCTGGGAGAATGGAGTAAACTGCGCAAATGCCGAGCGCACGCATTTGTCGCTCCTGTTTATTAATTACACTCGTCTTCGTTGTACAGTTGCTCTAGCCGCTTAATGTCCGATCGCAAACGAATGCTGAGTGGACGCCCGGCGCAGTTCCAATGGGGTCTCGCATCGGCCCGGCTGCGGCATTTCCAGTGATTAAGGGAAAACCATACACGGCTGAGGTGTTGCAGCGGCAGACTAGCGTCTTGCAAGACGGAACGAAGCGACTAGATGAGGCTCACAATATTCACCGGCGCGACTCGGGCAGAAGGCTTCTCGATGAACAACTCCCCTCGCCACACGTGAAGCTAGGCGACGGAGAGACATTCACGCAACACGGTTTCGTGCTGGTTGACCCGGTTAGCATGGTATCGATGCAGTGGGACGATGATTCGCGAACAGTAGTGGCCAGTTCTATTGCTCAACCGCCACTCATGGACAACTTCGCTGCCCGATGCCCACACACTTCCGGTTACGCAACCGTAGAGCAGAAGGACTTAGGCGAGCGGGTAATTCATGGTGTTGCCGCGGCGGGATGCCAAACTACTGCCGCGACTAGTGGAGAACACTCGATCACCGTCGTCATCGAGACTTGGCGCTCTGAGGTACTACACATGACGCTGCTTATAACTGAACATGAATCGGACGGTTCCGAATCCCGGACCGAGATAATACATCTAGATCTCGGAGAGCCTGACCAAACGAAATTCGGGCCGCCGCAGGAGTACAAGCACATCAACTGGCGAAAAAATCCCGATAGCGCTGATTGGCCGGGGTTTTGAGCGCTATGGCCTCCCTTGAAAAGAGGCGTAACTGACTGCAAACAGATGGTTCGCATGGGACCTCTTTTCATGCTTCGTTGTGACCGGATTCCGGTCATGCTGACCTAGTTTCATCAGTTGACTTCCGGTTTGCCCGTCATCTGTGCGGTGGTTTGAGCGGCGCTTCACAGCAAGCCGAGATGGTCAGGATACTTGGCCTGCAAAGAGCCTACCAATGTGTCAAATTCAGGGAGGCTGCGCAGATTCTGAAGGCAAGTGTCTTTTAGAAAAAATGGCCAGCAAGCAAATCCGTGATTGACCGCGCGTTCAAGCCATTCAAAAGCTGCATCATGCCGGCTCAGCAACGAGAAGATGCAGGCGATCTGATAGTAGGTGTGGTGGGCGTGCCCGAAGGACTTGGCGCTGCTGCAGGCCAGAGTCACACACCCGAGGGCTTGTTCAGCGTTTCCCGTCAAAGCCCAATACATGCCCATTAAGCTGACGATCAGCGGTTCCTCGGGGAACAGCAGGATCGATTCGTCGAGCAGAGGCTTTGCATCGTTCCAATCGCCGGTCATCAGAGCGTGTTGCGCGGCAAAGTAGCCGATATATTTGTTGTTTAGGCTCTCACCTCGCCAAGCTTTGATTTCTTCTCCTGCGAGATCGAGGTCCCGGTTCCAGAGGTAAACCTGGACGATGCTGTGGTTGACCGTCTTCCTTGGCTGGAATGGACGCCCTCTTTCATACATTTCGCGAGCACGATCGAGCAGACCAATGTGCGCCAGAATCGTGCCCAAGCGGTTGTAAGCGCGCGGCAGATTCTTTTGCAGGGCTATCGCCTTCCGCAATTCGACGATCGCATCCAGATGCTGGAAATTCTTTAACGGGCTCCAAAGCAGAAACGCCTTCGCGACGTGAGCTTCGGGCAAATCACGGCTGAGTTCGAGCGCTCGAGCGCAATGAAACTCAGCTTTCTCTGACCATTTGCTGGTCGGGTCGACCTCGAGAAAACGAGTTGCACAAGCGAGCGAGAGGGTGGCATGGGCGAGAGCAAAAGACGGATCGCGCGTTACTGCATTGCTCAGTCGCTGGACCGCTTCATCTAGTAGCGCATGATCTCCGGCGGAGCTGAGACGGTATCCTCGCATGAACTCCGCATAAGCCAAATGGTCTTTGCTGTACCGCTGGGCTGACTCCGTCTGAGGGCGCAAAGGTCTGTTCAATGCACTCGCGATTTGCTTAGCAATTTCATCTTCCAGTTCCTCAAGACGATTGATGTCGAGGTCGCGCTTCCAGGCGAAGCCTGCGCCCTGCAAGTGTGAGTCGAACATCTGCAAAGCAAGACGCCATTGCCCCTTCGATTCTCGAATGGCCCCGTGAACGACAAAGCGTACACCGAGGCGTGACCCGACATCCGAAGCACTCATCTCTGCCGGTACGCCCAGCATTGAGGAGGTCGGTAAAACATCCACATCCTTAAGGTTTCCAAGGCGCGATACCAATGCGTCAGCGAACCCGAGGGACACACCCTTGTCGTCCGCAATGTTTCCTAGCAAACGCAGCGGCAGTACAGCAACCGTCGTGCGTTCCTCCGGTAGGGGAAAGCGCCTGCGGTTGGCATCGGCTGCCGGACTTTCGTCGACTTCCGAACGCGAACAGGACGCATCGATCAAGCGCACGGGTCCGATGAAGCGGTATCCTTTGCCGACTACCGTCTCCAGAAACCGGGGCTTCGCTGTGCTGTCGCCTAAGGCGGTCCTAATTTTTCGGACGACGTTGTTGATGCTGGCCTCCGTATCAACAAAGAGGTCCGAACGCCAAAGTTTCGTGACGATGTCCTTGCGCGTAACGAGCTGCTCCCGACGCGCCACGAGAAAAATCAACAGCTCCATGCGCCACGAGAAAAATCAACAGCTCCATCGGCTTCTTTTCTAGCCTGACCGGCCGCCCTTGGCATCGAAGTTCATACCGACCCAGGTCCAGCTCAACTTCGCCGACTCGTCGTTTTGCGCTCGGCATAGATGTCCGTTGCAGAGATTATCCCCTAAGATTGAATAATTTACGACGATAGATGAAAGATATAGAAGCGTTATCCGGTTCAGATTGCCACGAAGCTTTGGTTGGAGCAATATCATGGGCGATTTGTTTCGACTTGAACTATGGAGGCAGAGTCTATGAAACGGAGCGGATATTTGAAAACGACGCTAGGAGCCCTGCTGTGCGGGCTGATTATGGTTTTCGGTCTTGCGGGGCAAACCGGTTCTGCAAAACACGCGTTCACTCCCGATACGATTCCGTACGGCCCGGCACCCGCTTTTATGTCTCCGGGCGCCCAACTCGCGGTTCTGGAGGGCAACCCAGGGGCGACGACTGGGGATTTCACTGTGCGTGTGAAGATGCCTGACGGATATCGCATCGCGCCGCATTGGCATCCGAATCGGGAAAATGTCACGGTGATCAGCGGGACTTTCAAAGTCGGAATGGGGGATCGCTTCGATGAGACGAAGATGGGAGATTTCCCCGCCGGGAGCTTCGCCTTTCTTGATCCCGATATGCATCACTATGCAATGGCCAGCGGAGAAGTCGTGGTGCAAGTTCATGGAACCTCTCCGTTGCAGTTCAACTATGTCAATCCAGAGGATGACCCAAGCCGAAAAAGATAGTCCAAAGGCGCTGCTGAGTTACTTAGGCAGCGCCTTTGGTTGGATGGTCGGCCACTAGGAAGTTATCGGACCGCCACCTGGTAGGCAATCGCTTCAGCTGCTGAAAAATCCCGATTACGCTCAAAACCCGCCAATGAGCGCTATGGCCTCCCTTGAAAAGAGGCGTAACTGACTGCAAACAGATGGTTGCCGTAGAGCCTCTTTTCATGCTTAGTTGTGACCGGAGTCCGGTCATGCTGACCTGATTTCATCAATGATGACTGAAATCTGGTGGACGATCTCGCTGGAACCATGGGCTCTGGCTTTCATCCATATGGGTGGGCCGCAGGCCCATGGGAAACTCAAAACCCTGGTCAAGTCTGTCAGCTAGATTTTCTTGTGTATTCGTTGCCATTTCCAACCTACATTCGGCTGTTCAGGTGCACCCAAGCGGCGAAGACGCGCTCACGGAATTCCGCTCCAGCACTGCTTACCAAATCACCTTAAGAGCCACCTGAATCTGCCTTGACGTAGTTGACGTGGAGTCCAGCAGACCGGGGGTCAGACCCCCAGAAGTTCCATCCGCATTAAATACCTGGTTGTTGGCTGTTGGTGGATTGAAATTCGCACGATTAAGGACGTTGAAAGCTTCCACTCGGAACTGAATGTTGAACAGGTCAGAGATTCGTTCGACGTAGTTGTTCTTGAACAGAGATAGGTCGAAGTTGACCAATCCGGGGCCCACGATGCTGTTGCGTCCGCCATTGCCCAGCAGGTTCGCACAGGTGCCGGGGAATTGGGGAGCCTGCGGTGTTCCTCCCCCGATGAAGGGTGCACACTTCGCTGCAATGTCCGGGGTTGCAACCGGAAGCGCAAAGCAATTCAGGTTCAGGTAGTTGAGTCCGCCGTGGACGGGGTTACATCCATGCGCGATGTTGGGAAAGTCGTAAGGGTCGGTGCTGTTTACTCCGAGAGGATCAGGCGCGATCAGGACCGTAAAAGGTAGACCGGTGCTTGCCTGGAAAATCCCGCCGAACTCCCATCCGCTTGCCGCCCAGCCTAGAACACTGGGAAGCCCATGGGGTTTCGGAATTTCCCAAGTGTAGCTTACGACTAGGTTCTGGGTCTGGTTGAAGTCGGAAGGTGCGCGCCGCAGCCCGGAGTCGAAGAAAAACTGGCTGGACAAGCCATTCCGGAATTGATCACCATCGGTAGAGCCTGAAGCGGTATCAATGCTCCGTCCCCAAGTGTAGGAAACTTGCCCCGAGAGGCCGTGACTGAGGCGCTTTTGCACTTGGACTTCCAAGGCATTAAAGTTGGCATCGGAATTCCAAAGCGTCGCGGGTACACGACCAAAGTATGGGTTGATTCTGGTGGTGGCGATCGGATTGGCCTGCGTGCCGGTCGGTGAGAATCCAACCACGCATGCGTTACCGGACCCGTCGGGTCCGCAAGGCCAAAGATAGCCTTCCGGAGTGTTGGCCGCGGGCAACACTATGGAGGAATCATCCGTCTGCATCAGATTGTGCACGGCCCGCGACCCTACGTAGGCAATCATTCCCGTAGCGTTGCCCGCAAACGACCGCTGAATATTCAGGTTCCACTGCATCACGTAATTGCGTTTAGGGTGCTGGTCGATGTAAGCGGCGCGCTGCGAGGTGGTGCTGGCCGAGAGGGTGTAGTACGCGGCGTCCGGGTTCAACGAAACCGGGCCGAACGATCCGGCCGCAAGATTCGAACCATTCACAGACTGGTAAAAGGGTACTGTTCCGTCCACCGTGTGCCGCAGGTTCGCCGGGAAAATTTGTACGTCGAACACTCCGAAGCCGGCGCGCACGGCAGTCTTGGCATCGCGGAAGGGGTCCCAGGCAAAACCAACCCGCGGTTCAAAATTACGAAGCGTAGGATTCGCAAACAAGGGCGACTTCACAACGACAGCAGGAGCAGTCAGACTCGGCAGGCTGGCCAATCGGCCGCTGGTTTCCGAAGGCACAGTAGTCATCTCGTAGCGCAACCCCAGGTTGAGAGTCAGATTGGAGCGCAGGTGCATATCGTCCTGCAGGTAGGCCCCAAACAGGGTCTCTCGCATCCTTCTTCGCTCCACGGTGCCGGGCGCGTCGGCAATCAGACTTAAGGGCTGATTGGTGAGAAAATGCGCCAGTGAATCAAATTCGAAATCTCCACCCGGTTGAGATGGCGTGGATTGATTGTCGAGGATTCGCTCGACATTTGCGCCGAACTTCAGGCTATGGATTCCCTTGGTAAAAAATATATTGTCATAAATCTGCCAAGAGTTCCAGTTGTACTCGGCGGGCGCTTGGGTACTGAGGCCGCCAGTAAAAAACGTTAGTCCGGGCACCCCGATAAAGCCTACCGTATCTCCCGGCACATATCCGAGACTAGTGTCCGCCGCGAGTGGATTGATCGCCGTGCTGCCCGAAGGGGCGGCGGCATACTCGCGGTGATAGCCCAGACGGAAGGAATTCATGAGAGAGGATCGGAACACGTGGTTCTCTTCCAGACTGACCAATTGCCGCCTGGTCTTCGTGAAAATCATTTTGTTGTTGAATTCGTCATTCTGCGAGGACGGCGAATTGTCGTACATGTAGCTGCCTGCCAGATTGTCCTTATCCGAGAACTTATGATCAACCCTGGTGATAAAGTAGTTTTCGCTGGTAATTGCAGATCCCGAGAAACTGTAAATTCCAGTGTCTCCAGAGACCGTGCCGTTGGGCAGGGGAAAGAAAGCCAGATAGGGTTTTACGAAGGGATCCACTGTGACATTGCCGGTGCTCAACTGTCCACTGCGGGCAGCGAGCGAAGGAACGTTGTCGACCATGCTCAAACCCAGCGACTGCCGCAGCCCCTCGTAGTCACCGAAAATGAATGTCTTGTCCTTCCGGATCGGACCTCCCGCTGATACGCCGAATTGGTTGCGCCGGAAAGGGGCAATCGTGGGCGGATCAAAATAGTTGCGAGCGTCGAGCGCGCTGTTGCGCAGGAACTCATACGCGCTACCATGAAACTGGTTGGTGCCGGAGCGGTTGATGCCGCTGATGACTCCGCCCGACGTGCGCCCGTACTCCGCGGGCTGATTGACCGTCAAGACGCTAAACTCCGCGACCGCGTCCGCTCCCAGATTGCCACCCAAAATACTGCCCGGAGCCTGGTTGGTGTAGTCGTTGATGCTGATCCCATTCAGCAGGTAATTGTTCTGCTGCGGACGTCCGCCGCTGATGGACAACTCAACTCCGTATCCGCGGCCCAGACGGTCCGTGCTCGACACCGGCGCCATGATGCGTATGGTCGAAACGCCCGGCTGCAATTGTGCCAGGTCCGTCCAAGATCGTCCGTTGAGCGGCAATTCGACAATGGTCTTTGAATCCTCGACCCCGCTGATGGTGGACGACGCCAGTTGCAGATCCGAGGACACCGCCGTCACTTCTACGGTTTCGTTGATGGTTCCTACCCTCATGGTGAAGTTCAGAACCTGCTGCGATCCGATTGCCAGGGTGATACCGTTTTGAACGGAGGTTTCAAATCCCTGGGCTGAGACTCTGGCCTCATAAGTTCCGGGCAATAGGTTTGGCGCCGTAAAGATCCCCTGCGTGTTCGTGGTGATGGTTGTAGTCACGCCGGTCGCGAGATTCTTGATGGTGACTTTGGCGTTGGGAATGGAGGCACCTGAACTGTCGGTGACCCTGCCGGAAATGGTTCCCCCGACCACTTGCGCATGGAGAGCGCTGCAGCAAAGAACACTCAGCAGCAGTGCCAGGGCTGCTACGAAACAGAATACGGATTTCAGTGAATTGTTCCCGGACGCCATTGATGACCTCCTAAGAGTTTTGCGGATCACGCGGTCGGATCGCTTATTTCGGCCCGGTTCTGCTGACATTGGATCTGTGGTTTTCCTTGCGGGGCCAAAGTATAGACCAGAACGCCAGCAGTGCAACAGAAAAATGAACTTGTTCTATATTTTCAGCAACCGACCCGGTACGTCTGAGCCGGGCGTCATCACGCGACAGTAGAATCGATCTCCTCAAGACGTCGCTTCCTTGGCTCAACCCCGAACCGCAGGACCACGAGGATTTGCACGATCAGAAGCGCGATCAGGAAACCGAGCACACCCTTGATTTCGTAGGATCTGAACAAGGCCACGACGATAAACGGGGTTAGGATCGTCGCTCCTCGCCCAAAGGTGTTGCAGATTCCCGACGCTCGCATCCGCACCTCAGTCGGAAACAACTCAGGGATATAAATTGCAAAAAATACGCCGACCAACACATAGATCGGTATCATGAGCAGGAAACCGACCACCAGCAGCACGCGAGGGTCGCTGACAAAGGGATAGATGCTGCCTATGGCGATGGTAAGGAGGGATGCGGATATGATCGTCGGCTTGCGCCCCCACGAGTCGGCGGTGAACGCCCCGAGGGCTGTCCCGAGCGGCGCCCCCAGGGAAATGATGAGGGAATAGTAAAGAGACGAGGCGATGCTGCGCCCCTGCTGCACAAAGAAACTCGGCAGCCAGGTGACGAACCCAAAGATGAGCGTGTTGACCACGATCAGAGTGGTGGCACCTACGATCATGCGGGGCAAGAGGACAGGGCTGAGAAGCGAACCGAGGCCACGCGCATGGATCGCAGGTCGAGAGAGCTCAGGCTCCCGAAGCGGAGCGTGATGAAGTGACACTTCACGTTCGATAGCCAGAAGAATCGCATCCGCCTCTTCCGTCCGGCCACCTGATTCCAACCACCGCGGCGACTCCGGCAGCGCTTTTCGCAAGTACCAAACGACCATCGCGCCCACTCCGCCGAGGACGAACATGATGCGCCAACCGAAATGGGGGATGAGGAGGGTTCCAAGCAGTCCGGTGACCGGCAAGCCGCTGACCACGAAAACGGAGACGATGCCCAACCATTTCCCCCGAGATTGCGGAGGAACGAACTCGGTCATAGTGGCGTATCCAACGACATTCTCCGCGCCCAGCCCCGCTCCCATCACAAACCGCAGCAAGATCAGCACCAGCATGGAAGGCGCAAAGGCGGCCGCGATAGACGCCAGACCGAAGATGGCCAAATTGGCTTGATAGGTGAACCGCCGGCCGTACCGGTCGCCGAGGAAGCCCGTGAAAAACGCTCCCAACATCATTCCAAGAAATGTGACGGAAACGAACTGGGCATTCTGGCCCATCGTCGAAAAGCCACTATGTAGTGTCGCACCGAGCACAGCGCCTGCTACATAGATATCGAAGCCATCGAAAAACATTCCGATGCCGATCAGCCACAGAATTCTGTAATGGAAGGAGGAAATCGGTAGCCGATCGAGACGCGCGCCCGCGTTCGCCGTGGCAGGCAGTTCATTTCTCCCTGGCGAGCAGGGTCAAGCTGCCCACGGTCAAGGCTTCGATGGCTAAGCGGCAATTCTGGTTGAAGTTGTTCTGTTGCGCGGTCTGGAAGAATTCTTTGCAGCGCCGCGCTGCGCTTGGGTCGAGAGCAAGAATGCGCTCGCTCAAGACATCCGCCTCCCGAGATAAATCTTGCGCCGGGCAAACTTGTGAGATGAGGCCGATTTGCATTGCCGTCGGCGGGGCGATGGGATCGCCGAAGAGAACAAGAGGAAACGCAAAGCGCGGCAATGCGTACTCGCCCAGATAGGCCATAATTGCTGCCGGAGGAAGACCGGAACGCATCTCGGGGAACTTTAAGTTGGCGTCCTCCGCCACCAGAACAAAGTCACACAAGATCGCGAGCCCGAAGCCGAAGCCGAAAGCGTCGCCTTGCACCTCCGCGATACTGATCAGCGGCGAAGTTCGCAGCGAACGCTTGACCTCGATGATGCGAGCGGCTTCGCTGCGGATGGCCTCGACGTCCCGGCCGGCGCGCTCCCTCCCCGTGCAGAAAACCCGGCCGCGTGCTCGAATGCGTAATACCCGCGCGCTGGGGCGACTTGCTTGTTCCTGGAGCGTAGCCAACATCGCATCGAACATTGCACCGGTGACGTTGTTGCCATGTTCGGCATTGTCAAGGGTGATGGTAAGGACATCTTGCGTGCGTTCGATGACTAGTCCAGGCGCAGCGGGATGGTCAGAGTTCTCAGTCAGCACGCCGCCAACGGTATACAAGAAGCCAGAGCTGTGTCAATCCTCTCGATCTGAAAAGGAGTCGGCATCTCCTCTTTGGACCGTTACTGGTCAATCTTGTGTTGACCTTCAGCTTTCTAACGGACTTTGCCCCACCCGCGAGTGCAGGGGAAGCGGGTACGGGGCCAAAAGCTAGGTTGTCCTCTATATGGGAGCCAGTTGCACTTCCTTGCGTGCGAGGCACCCGAATGCAACTGCATGTTATCCAGGAGAAATGAATTCAATGCCCATTGATTCTAAGATGATCGATCTCTTCAACCGATGGGAGCAGGTTTGGCACGAAGGCAAGTTCGGGCCGCGTCGTAAGAACAACACAACTTCGACAGTAGAAGCTTGATTGCGCAGAACGAGTAGCAGGTCTCAGAACTTGAACTGCACATCCAACTGCATGCGGCGGGGAGGCACGGCCGCCACCGCGTATCCGAAAAATGGCGAAGTAACGATCCCTACATAAGTCACGTCATTCGGGTGATTGAGCACGTTGAACGAATTCAGCGCCACGGTCAGCATGCGTGCTTCTTTGCCCGACTTTGAAAGCGCAAAGTCATGTGCGAGGTTCAGGTCCAGTTCGATAGTCACGTCATTCGGGTGATTGAGCACGTTGAACGAATTCAGCGCCACGGTCAGCATGCGTGCTTCTTTGCCCGACTTTGAAAGCGCAAAGTCATGTGCGAGGTTCAGGTCCAGTTCGATCATCCCTGGCCCCGGCAAGGTATTGCGCAAGACGCCTGCTGGGCGGTCGTTCACAATTCCGTCCTGATTGTTGTCGGCTCCAGTCGTGATGTTGACTGGCTTTCCTGAATAAACCGAGAGCGCCGCTCCCGCGGTGAAGTACCGGGTGGGCTGCGACGAGGCCAGCAAGTCGAACTTGTGCCTGCGATCGTTGTCCGAAAACTTTGCGCGAAGAAGACGGGACGCGCTCGGCACGGGAACGGGACTGAACCGAGCCCAGTCATTATTGTCATCGGCAGAGTGCCTGTCAATTGTCGTAAAATCCCGATTACGCTCATCTTCCCTTGGGCGGGAACTTGAGTCTAACGACCTGATTTCATCAACCATCGGCTCAGATCCACCTTAAGCAATTGGCGTTTCGTACCAACACAATTCGTAGGTTTGACCGACCAAAGGATTGGCTGTAGGGGTTAGAATGGTGCCGTTCGGCGAGAGGATCTATGAAACGATGTTCGTCAAAAGCGGCTTCCAGGCTTTCCAATTCCGTTCATCACCAACTCAACTTGTACGCCCTTGCGCCAGTGCGGCGGGAGTAAGCTTGCTGGCTTTGGTGCAGCCGTCCGAAGCGAAAATCGTTTACACGAAAAGCCACCACGTCATCGGAACCAACGTCATCTGCGGTCTCGATCTTCATAACGGCTCAGAACTCACCTGTGAACTCAAAATCCGCCGTGCTTTTGGACGTTGCTGGTTCGACTCCTCCCTTTCCGATGTGGTACACACTAACCTAACCCCATTTTGGAGATTTTGATGGCTCTAATAAAGACTTCCAATCCAGCATTGTCCGGCGACGTGTTTCGCGCGGACGGCGCCGTGTTCGACGACAGCATGACCATCTCCGGTACGGTTAACAAGGCTGGCATTTTGTTGATCTGCGTGGTGGTCACCGCAGCCTGGAGTTGGAGTCTGTTCACACGCTCTCTTCAGACTGCGCTGCCACTTCTCGCCGTCGGGGGCATTGGGGGCTTCATCGTCGCACTGGTAACCATATTCAAGAAGGCTTGGTCTCCAGTAACTGCGCCAATATATGCGTTGCTGGAAGGCTTGGTACTGGGCAGCGCCTCCGCCATGCTGGACCTGCGTTTTCCTGGGATCGCCATACAGGCAGTTGGCTTGACTTTTGGAACGTTGGTGGCATTGCTGCTCGCCTACCGGTCCGGCCTCATCCGTGCCACCGAGAAATTCAAGATTGGGATTGTGGCGGCGACGGGCGGAATTGCTGTCTTCTATCTGATCCAGTTTGTGCTCGGGTTCTTCGGCATTCACTTCACCACCATCAACGGCTCGGGCATGATCGGGATCGGCTTCAGTGCAGCGGTGGTGATCGTTGCTGCGCTCAACTTAGTACTGGATTTCGATCTTATCGAGAGTGGAGCCCGTGCCGGCGCCCCGAAATACATGGAATGGTACGGCGGCTTCGCTTTGATGGTCACTCTGATTTGGCTGTACTTTGAAATACTGCGCCTCCTCTCGAAGATTCGCAGCCGAGACTAGTGTCTGACCCTGCAACGGTTCTTGCTTGAATTCCACTATGGCGCAGGGTGTTCTACATTTAAGACAAGGAGGGACGACCATGAAGAGCACAAGGCAACATCGGAGTTGGACTTTGAAGATATGCCGACGCGCGGCAAGTATCACGCTGGCGTTAGCTGTCGTGCTTGCGCCGGCGATATCTGCCACGCAATCAGCGCAAGCCCAGACTTACACGGTGCTTTACGAGCTTGGTGGGAAGCACGGAATTTTCCCGGCAGCAGGTTTGATTGAAGATGAAAAGGGCAACTTCTACAGTACGACGGAAAACGGTGGGACTTCCAACGGTTGTGTAGACGGTTGCGGGACGGTGTTCAAGCTCGACAAGACCGGCAAGGAGACCGTGCAGTACAGCTTCACGGGCGGGGCGGACGGAGCGATCCCTATTGCCGGTTTGATCCGAGACGAAGCTGGCAATCTCTATGGCACGACGGACGGGAGTGGTGCTTCGGGCAACGGAACGGTGTTCAAGCTGGATGCGAACGGCAAGGAGACCGTGCTGCATAGCTTCGCGGGCGGGGCGGACGGAGCTGACCCCCACGCAGGTTTGATCCGGGACGCGGCGGGAAACGTGTACAGTGTGACGGTGGGTGGTGGCACATCCAATCGGGGAACGGTGTTCAAGCTGGATACAAACGGCCAGGAGACGGTGCTGTACACCTTCACGGGCGGGGCGGACGGTGGGTTTTCCCGAAGACTGGCTGATCCGGGACGCAGCCGGTAACTTATATGGTATGACGGAGGCGGGCGGCAATTCCAACCTCGGCACGGTGTTTAAAGTGGATCCGCAAAACAACGAAACCGTGTTGTATAGCTTCGGGGGCCAGCCGGATGGAGCGAATCCCTTTGCAGGTTTGATCCGGGACACGCAGGGCAATTTGTACGGCACAACCTTCCAAGGCGGCACCGGCTGCGGCATCGTGTTCAAGCTGGATGCGAACGGCACCGAGACCGTGCTAAACAGCTTCACTGGAGAAGCGGACGGGTGCAATCCGGCTGCACGTCTCGTCCGAGATGCGGCCGGCAACTTATACGGAACGACGGTTGTTGGCGGCGGGGTGTTCGAATTAGATGAGTCCGGCACGCTGACCGTGCTGCATCAGTTCACTGGGGGCACGGATGGGGGCACTCCGTTGGGTCCGTTGCTCAGAGACGCAGCGGGTGACCTCTATGGCACGACATCCGAGGGAGGTCGACTGCTGTGCACCGGGGGGCATCGAGCGGGCTGCGGAGTGGTTTTCAAGCTCACTCCTTGAACACGATGGCAAGACCGACGCAACCGCGCGTGCTAAAAGTCAGTCGCGGGCGTCGAGTGAGCACAAGGAAGGACGTTGCAGTAGGGATCCAACGACCGCGGCGAAAGCCACGACTGGCGAGCCCGCTCAGAGGGCCAGCCCGAATAGTGACCGATTGGAACGTGGCGCATTCGTTTTGCTTTGTGCCCGGTGTCACTTTAATGTAAGAACATCACTCACAATTCCAGACACCAGCTTCAAACCCATATGCCTTTATCACGAAAACGCAAGAGGGCAACCAACCAAGAACCGCCGGACGTGGGAGCGTTCGTCACGGCTGGGTTGCGTGCAATGAAGCCGTGTCTTCGATCGTATTGACTAGCGAAAAAAACCTAGCTCTCCGCTCTGCACTTTCTGCCGAAGGTCCAGGACCAAAGTTACGGCCCGAAGACATAGGCAGCTCCGGCACCGGGATATTCGAAGCTCGGGTCCCAGTGAACGAAAATCGCCCCAACGATCGCAGTATTCCCGGTCATGGCGATGGCTTGGCCAAAGTTGTCGCCGGTAAAACCGTCCCTAGAAACCAGCTTCGTCTTGAATTTTGAGGTCGTCTGCCAACCGGTTGCTGGCTTCGTGAAAATGTAAACCGCACCCGGCGTCCGAAACCCTCGAAAAGAGACGTCAGGTGCACCCATCACCACGGTATTGCCTTCGATTAGAACAGAAGTGCCGAGAAGCACGGGAATTTGTGAATCGGGAACCGTTAGCTCGGCAGTCTCGGTAGAATTCGTCCATCCGCTGGGAGGTTCGACAAAGATGTACCCTGCGCCCTGCATGGCGTTGGAATGGTAGGGAGAGCCGACAATAATGGAACTGCCGCGCAGGGAAACAGAGTTGCCGAAAAAGTCTCCGGGCTTGGCATCCGAGCCGGTGAGCTTGGCAGTTTCGGTAATGTTGGTCCAACCTAAGGCAGGTTCGACGTAGACATACGCCTCACCTGTAAACGCGCCTTGAGGTGCACCAGCCACTACGGTTTTGCCGTCAGTCGACACAGAATCGCCAAGATAGCCACCCGCGCGCGGATCAGACGCGGTCAGCTTGGCGGTCTGGGTCATGTTTTTCCATCCGCCAGCGGGTTCTACGAATACATAAGCCGCTCCGGCATTAATTTCATTGACCATGGCCTCGTATGCGCCCACAACGATCGTGTTTCCGCTGATCGAAAGGGACTCGCCAAATCCGTCGCAGGGAGCGCCGTCGGAGGCGGTCAGCTCTGCCACTTGTTTCAAGGTGCTCCACGATTTCCCAGACTTCACAAAAACGTACGCCTTGCCCGGCTGGCACCGGTTACCGTCTCCATTTCTTCTTGCACCCACGACGAGAGTGTTTCCGCTAATGGCAACCGAAATTCCGAATAAGTCGTAGGCTTGGCCGTCTGACGCCACGACGGATCCAGTTTGCGTCATGGTCTTCCAGCCGGTTGCGGACTTGACGTATCCATAGACCGCGCCTTGCAAAACGTTGCCTCGAACCGTGTGGCTGGGAGCTCCGACAAAGATTATGTCGTTTCCTGATGCGACCGACGTGCCGAGTACGTCTCCCGAAACTCCGTTCGTCGCCGTGAGTTTGGCAAGTTGGACCGCATTGCCGGCATAGGAAGATGCGGCACAGAAAACCAGAGCAACGATCAGACTACGAGTGCTGAACGATCGCATGGGTAAAACTCCCCGAAACGCAGCGCTGGGGGCGCCACCAGAATTGCGCGATCACCATTCTAACTTGCCCCTTGCAGCGAAAGCCACGAAATCTCGCATTCGATGGGCTTTCAACTGGAATGCTAGGAAAACGGCGGGCCGGTTCTTAGGTTCGGGGCGGTTTGCTCCGGCCAAACTCTGGATGCAATCCCGTTCTGCTGCAAATCTATTCTTCTTGCCATCTCGCGTTACATCCCGAGCGCTCATCTTCCCTTGGGCGGGGAACTTGAGTGTAACGGCCTCCCTCGAAAAGAGCCGTAACTCACTGCAAACAGCAGGTTGGCGTAGAGCCTCTTTTCATGCTTCGTTGTGACCGGAGTCCGGTCATGCTGACCTGATTACAACACTTATGGATTCCCAGCGCAGCAGGGACTAAGTGTAGTTCTAATGAAGGCCGCAATTCTGGCGGTCAAATTAGCATCTATGGGACGATTTCGAACACGGTGCCTACATTGTTCGTACCTCCAGATGAGGTTGTGCCGTAGAGGTTTCCGTACTTATCAGAGATGAGACCAGCTTCGGGTTGCTTGCCGTCCTGAGACAACTGGAATCGATGGAGCACATGTTCTCTCCATTTGCCTGAGACAAGCTCCAGCTCAAAAACAGTGCCACATCCGAATCCAAAATCGCAGCCGTTTCCGCCCCCTTCCGTCGTTGTGCCATAAAGGGTTCCAGTCGGACCGAGCAGCAATACTCCTTGAGGGGACTCGCCATCCTGCCCGCCCCTAAGTGTGTACAGGGTGGTTTCTTTCCAGTGTGTATGTGTACCAGGTGACACCTCAAAGACATTTCCGCAGCCATACTGCCCGAAGCAATAGGGGCCACCTCCAAGTGTGGTTGTCCCATAAAGATTTCCGGCCGAATCAATTGCTAAGCCAGCCATCGGATTGCGACCATCCTTACCAGTGAACCGGTGAAGGTCTCTTTCTCGCCATTCACCACCGTTCGGAGTCAATTCAAACACAGTGCCTAGTCCACCGTTCCCAAGGGAAGCCGCGCCATGCAGATTCCCGGCTTTGTCAAAAACCAGACCACCGATGGGAGCACCACCCGAAACTCCGAAAATATAGATCGCACTTTCTTGCCAGCCGCTGGAAGTGTGCTTCAGCTCAAAAACAACACCGCCATCGAACTGCCCGCCATGAATTGTCTCGCCGTACAAACTCCCTTGTCTGTCGAAAACCAGCTTTCCCGTGGGCAGATTTCCGTCGTGATCTCCACCCATGAACTGATGCAATACGCTGAATTTCCACTCTCCGTTCTTCATTGGGGAAAGCGAAAAAACCACTCCGCAGCCTGTTAAGCTGCAAGAAAGGTCGCCACCACCAGATGCTGTGCCATAGAAATTGCCCTCGCGGTCCCGGACTAGACCACCTTGGGGTGCGAATCCATCGCCGCCGCCCGTGAAACTGTACAGCACTTTTTCATTCCATCCCTCACGGCTTGGTACCAGCTCGAAAATGGCACCATTATTGGAATCGCCACCGCCCGAGCTTGTGCCAAACAGGTTTCCGTTATCATCGAATGTGAGAGCAGCCAGAGGAAATTGGGCGTCACCTCCGGAACCGAAGGAGTAGAGAATCTTTTCGTGAGCAGCAGCCCACGCTCCAACAGCCAGCAATCCCACCGCCGTTGTCACCAGAACACATTTGTGGCTGTATTTCATAGGAGTCTCCTTGCCTAGCGTAGAAGAGATGGATTCCGGATTGCGTCCTTCTGTTCCCAATTTCTGTATTTCCACGATGAACGGGCCTAGTTGCGCCTTGGGGCATCTGTTCTAGGCCCACAGCTCAGGGCTCTTATGCCTTCTATTGAGAAAAGCGGATTGCCTGTGGAAACGGGCTCAAAAAGCTTTGCGTCTGTTCCGAAATAATCCCAGAGAGCGCGTCATTCAATACCCCACAACCCCCTACTGAAGAAATCGGAAATGGTGGGCGGAAGACGACACGTTAGGGCAAGAATTTCTTTATCGCTCCGGGCGGAGCTGGATAAATCAGTTGAAGCAGGCATGGGTTGCTGTGGGCAGTTTCTCGGCACTAAGAATAGGGTGAGTCAATCAGCGAAAGGACTTGCATGACACCCTTGGAAGTCAGTTGGTGAAAAATCCCATAGCGCTCATTGCCGCCTGCGCCGAGGGTTTGAGTGTAACGGCCTGTTTACAGCAGCTACGAGTTCCGAGTGCTAAACGCTGCAGGCCCTTCTGAGACTTTTCATGACCCTGCTTCGTAACACTTATGAGCGGGAGAATTGCCGATGAAACCCTCCTTGACCTTGCTTGTGGTAGTCCTCCTGGTGCTGGGCGTTCTGGCCGGATGCGCGTCCGGCCCTAACCCGTCCAAAGGAACGGCCAGCGAGCACGGTGGAGTTGCGGGCTTCTGGCTCGGCCTCTGGCAAGGCTTTATTGCGCCCCTTGTGTTCGTGGCCTCGCTGTTCCGGAGAGACCTCAGTATCTACGAGGTCCACAACAATGGCTCTTGGTACAACTTCGGTTACCTGTTCGGTCTAGCCTGCTTCTTCGGCGGCAACGGCAACCGGGCGGCGCGGCGGGCGGTGAAGTCTGGCACCCCTCACGGAGGCGCGGGTCAATGAGCGAAATGGCCTCCCTTGAAAAGAGCCACTCGGTCGTGGTCCGAAGCGAGCCGGATTTTCAATCCATCCTTAGTGCCCGCATGGGATCAATCGAAGCCGCACGCCTGGCAGGCAGCGCCGAAGCTCCAGCTGCGAGTAATAAAACTGCAATCGCGGCCAAGGTCAGCACGAGCGGATCGAAAGCGCTGACCTGGAACAAGAGCGAGCGCAGCAACTGCGAAGCGGAAATCGCTCCGAGCAGACCCAGACCGCAGCCAATCGCACCCAAGCGCATACCGGAGCGGAGAATTATCCCGATAATGCCTACTCGCGGCGAGCCCAGTGCCATCCGAATGGCCATCTCCTGCGTGCGTTGGGCCACGGAGAACGCGATCACGCTATAAATGCCGACCACCGCCAGCAAAACGGCTCCCACTGCGAACGCCGTGATCACGGCGGTATTGAAGCGCCGCGGGGCCTCGGTGTTGGAGACAGCCTGCTCCATGGTTTGAATCTGCGCGAGCGCGAGTTGCGGATCCAACGATTGCACTGTCGCGCGTAGAGCATTTTCCATTTGTTCCGGCGGTAGCGAGCTGCGGAGAACGACATAGCCCGTGTTGCCATTGATTGACGCGGCCGAGCCAACTTGTCCCAGCGAAGCTTCATACTGCTCGACCGGTTGATAATACTGTTCTTCCGTTTCGACGTCAGCGGCGTCCTGCTTAACATTGGCGACCTCGCCGACGATGGTGAGCCACGGGCTTTGCATTTCAGGCGTTCCCACGCGCAACCGCTTTCCGATCGGATCTTGTCCCGGCCAATAGTGTTCTGCCAGTTTTCGGTTCACCAGAATCACCAACTGGGCGCCGGCCTTGTCCGTTTCGGTGAGCGCACGCCCACGCAAAAGCGGAATGCCCATCGCACGGCAGTAGTCGCCAACGACCAGGGAGATTGTGGCCAAGCTAATGTTCGCACCCTTAGGGGGCACGTACCCATCAACGATGAAGGCGCTCTGATTACCCTGGCCAGACATTGGTACGAGCGAAGTCAGGCCGGCAAAATCCGCGCCAGGAAGTTCCCGCAGCCTGCGCAGAAGCTCATGGTTAAACTCATCCACCGCGGATTGTGAGGAGTATTTCTGACGAGGCAGAGCGTAGCTGGCGACAATTGCACGTTGAGGGCGAAAGCCGGGATCCACCGCTCGCATCTTCTCAAAACTTCGCAGCAACAGACCCGAAGCTGCCAGCAACACAAGTGCTACCGCGATCTCGGCCACCACCAGAGCCGAACGGAGCCGCGCGTGTCGGCCGCCGGAACTTCCCGTGCGGCCCCCTTCTTTTAGGCCATCGTTCAAATCGGTTCGGACGGCGGCGAAAGCAGGCGCGAGTCCGCAGAGAATACCGGTCGCACCCGCGAGCAACAAAGCAAACGCAACAACTGGCCAATCAAGTCCGATTCCATTGACCATGGGAAGAGTCTCCGGCATTAGCGCAAGACAGACGCGAAGTGTTGCACTAGCAATGATCAGTCCCAGCAGGCCACCGCTGACACTCAACAGAAGACTTTCGACAATTGCCTGGCGAAGCAGCGTGGCCATGCTAGCTCCGAGAGCAAGCCGCACCGCAATCTCGCGTCGGCGACGAATGGCGCGCACCAGCAGCAATCCCGCGAGATTTGCGCACGCGATCAGCAGAACCACAAGCACGGCAAGAAATAGAACGTGGACAAGAGGCCGGGCCTGAGCCACGGCATCCTCTTGCAACGGACGCACCACGCCGCTGATGTGCAGCCTCGCCATGAACGGCGGATAGTTGCGCATGATTTCCTGTGCAACCTGCTCCGCGTCCGCTTGCGCTTGAGGCAAACTGATCCCGCGTTTCAATCGCGCCACTATTTGGAAATCCCAATTCCCATCCCCATTGCTTATTTCCTGTGGCGTAAAGCTCATCGGCACCCACAACTGGCTTTGATTGAGCCGGCCCGGCAACAGTGGAAACTCGAACGTCCGAGGCATGACCCCGATGACCGCATAGGGCTTGCGATCAAGCAAGACCTTAGTCCCCAGAACGCCCGTGTCCCCATGGAAACGGCTTTGCCAGAGCGAGTAACTGAGCACCGCAACCTGCTCGCCCTGGTCGTCTTCCTGTTGGGTAAACACCCGGCCCAGAAGCGGCGCGACTCCGAGCGTCGGAAACGCTCCTCCGGTCAGGCGTGAGCCATTAATCTGCGCTGGCTCGCCGGCCCCGGATAACTCATACGTGGTATTGTTCAGCGCTCCCATGCTCTCAAAGACGTGAGTATCCCGCATATAAGCGCGGACATCGGGGGCAGTCACTGCCTCGCCATTCGGAGTAAGGCTGACGCCTTCTAAGTTGTCCGCCACCAGCACCAGCCGGTTAGGATCGTGGAACGGAAGCGGACGCAGTAGGACAGCCTCAACAATCGAGAAGATCGCGGTCGCCGCCCCAATTCCGAGCCCGAGAGTCAACACCGCCGTAGCCGCAAAGCCCGGTGACTTCACAAGGTGCCGCGCCGCATGACGTAGATCCTGAAGCAGCATAGCCACGAATCCTCCTGGGGAGGCCCCACCCTCGAAGCGCAGTTTGCGGGCCAAAGTCGTGGTCGCCTACAGAGTTCATCCTGAAGGAGATAACGCCCCGAGACAGTCGAAATTACGCCTGACTTGTCCACAATCGGGAAGCACCGTTCGGCAACGGACACCCTTGTCACAAAACAGGCATCGAGCCAACTAGACCCTGCGCCGGTGGCAGCGACCTTGACCCACCAACTTCGCTCGCATTCAGATTCTAGCGATTCGCCTCCTATCGCGGATTTCGGCGCGGAAGACCGCTGAACAATCGCCATTTTTCCCCTTTGACCTTGGATGGGTTTTGAGCGTAATGGCCTGGTTTCATCACTTAGCCTGGATCGGCGACAGTTTTTGGGGCGTAGAATGTTGATGCAGCCAGGCATTCCTGACCGTCTGAATGCACTTCTGTGGATAGCGCCTCTACCAGACTCATCCGCCCTACTCTTTTTCGAAGAGCACAGAGCTGAACAGTCATTTTTTGTTGAGCCAGTTTGGGCCTAGTGTGGTGGTGAGTTCGAATACGGTCCCGCAGCCGTTGCTAGGGGCACAATTTCCGCCAAAGTAACCCCCTTGGCCTGCCGCGCCATAGAGTTTGACTGACCTGCCAAGAACCACGCCGAAAGGCTCTCCCCCATCGCCTTTCCCCGCAAACGAGTAAAGCACGTCAAAGCTCCAGCCACCGTGGTGGTTCGGTACTAGGCTGAACACGGTGCCGCAAGCCATCCCCACACATGAGCCTTTGCCTCCCGCGCTTGCTGCTCCGTACAGATTGCTCATGGCGTCGAAGATGACACCCCCGATTGGGAAGGCTCCGTCGCGCCCGCCGGTAAACGTATGCAGCACGGTCTGACTCCACTGACCGCGGAAATTTTTAGGCGCAGCTAAACGAAACACAGTGCCACACCCGCAGGACGGATCGCCTCCGTTGGCTGCGGTGCCGTAAAGGTTCCCCGAGGGATCGAATACGAGTCTGTCGAAGGGAGAAGCACCATCCCTTCCGCCTGTGAAGCTATGCAGCACCCGCTCCTTCCATCCGCTGGTAGTGTGTATCAGCTTGAAAACTACCCCACAACCATAAAACGCCCCGAAGTGGCAAGAACCGGAGCCGCCGGCACCCGTCGTGCCGTATAGGTTTCCAGATTGATCGAAGATTAAACCAGCGGAAGAGCCTGCCCCATCACTTCCTCCGGTGAATACATGGAGGGTTGTTTCCGTCCAGTGGCCGATTGAATCGGGTGACAGTTCAAAGACTGTACCATAGCCCGATCCGCCAGGGCCCCCGCCCCATGTGGTGCCGTAAAGATTCCCGGCAGTATCGAACACGATGCTGGCCTCGGGAAAGCACCCGTCACTTCCGCAGGTAAACTGTACAGCACGCTTTCCTGCCAGCCGTTCCGGGAGGGCATCAGCTTGAAGACGGCACCACCGCCATACGCTCCGCCTCCAGCTGTCGTGCCGTATAGATTTCCCGCGCTATCGGCGGTCGGCCCGTCGTCGTCGACGGGGTATCCCCCGTCGTTCCCATTTGTGAAGCTGTAGAGCACGGTCTCGGTCAGATGCCCCTTGGTGTCGCGAGTCAACTCGAACACGTTCCCGTATCCGTACACACCACCGAAGGGCGAAGTACCCCAAAGATTGCCGGTTGCGTCGAGCCTCAAGCCCGCCCTGTATCCGGTGCCGTCCGTGCCATTGAACGCGTAGGCTTTTTCCCTGATCGCTGCCGAGGCAGTGCTACCCAAAACTATCGTTAAGAAGATGGCCGCGAAAACCGAAGCGATGAGTCCCGAGGGTCTGTTGAGTTCCATGAGCCACTCCTTTGCGGTTAGCAGATAGGCAAAGAACCCGGAAGTCAGTTGGCGGTGATTCTACCACGGTCCAATCTGTCTGAACTCAGGCTCTTCCCTAAACTCGAAATCTAGGACGCCACCTACATCTGCGCATTACGCGGGACCACTTTCTTAGTTGATGAAACATCCCGTGGCTGTTGAAAAACCCCCTCTTTTGAAAAAACGGTCCCGGTGAAGAGATAGAAAATGTCCACGAAAATCGAGAACGCCGTTTATAGGGCATCCTAGCGCGATGAAATTTCCGTGAATTTCTGAAGTCTGAGTTTTTCAACAGCCACTCCCCATTACACTCATCTGGCCCAGCGCGGGGGGATTTGAGTGAAATGGCCTGTTTTCGGAACTTATCCATCCGCTCAGCGTCCTGCTTTTACCTCACGCGATGGAAAAGGAAAAACCCCAGCGCCTAGCTGGGGTCGAGAAACGCAACTCGCGGAGGAATGTCAACTTGATTGAGAAGGAACACCAAGAGCGAAAGTGTCGGACTCCTTACGTCGCCACAGCGGGATCCCTTCGGCACCGAGAGCGAGCGCACCGAGTGAGCCGATTTGCGGAGCGTCTGGTGTCGGGTTGGATGCCGACTCCCTGGGGCCAGAATAATTGTCCCCTGCCCTGACGTTCTTGTTAGGAATTGTCTCGTAAGCATAGCCGGTCAAGACAGCCTTCACACTATTCCCGTAGAACTTGACGTTGAGTCGGGCCCAACCCAAGTGCGTTTCTCCATTAACGACGAATTTCAAACCGAGATAGCGATTCTTTACGTTGATCCAGTACCCCGGCGGCGGGAAACATCTTCCACAAGCCATGAGCCCGCGGCCGCTGCCCCATGAGCCATTTACCTTGATGGGAGCGCCCCAGGGGAGGGCCGCCGCCTCACCGCTTAAAAAAAGTATAGGGACAAACGCGTTCCCTGCGCCCTGCGGAGAGAGCCACACGCTAACATAGCTGCTGTTACCGCAGGTGTTCCTGTGAGCACCAAGTCCTTGCCACGTTGAACAGGTCGGATGATCGCTCACAACGGTAAACTTAAAGTCGTCAACGCCGTCGTGGTTGAGATCGAGATAGGAATCCCCGACGGGAAGAATCTGGTTCGCGGGCGTGTAGACAATTTTCGCTTCCGCTGGCAGAGCCAGAGCCAGCAAGCTGACTCCGGCCGCTCCTGCGGCAACGGCATACGCGTTGAGGTTGCGGAGAACACAATCTGGAAGGTGAGCAAGCTTGCGGGATCGAGAAGACTGCTGCATAAGATCCTCCTTGAATCTACGGGAGTTCTGGTCGTTTCGCCTCAGGGGGTGCTGCGTCCCGTGGTGGGGCTGCTCTTCGTGGAGGCGGGACGTATTTAATTAAGATAGGAATGAGCGCGTCATGTCAGTAACAGAGGTCACGGCGTGATGTGCGGTGATGGCAAGGCCGCCACAATTGGCGAAACATCCCGATTACGCTCATTGACCGGCTTATGAATGCCATGGCCTCATAACAACAGTTACTTCCAAGTTGCGCGCGACTCGGACAGAAACGAGTCCCCCGCTCCGATTAATCGACACGACTGACACTATTGCCAGTATGCGTTGAAGTTCCACTCTTGATTTAATTGGTTGAAGGCGTTTTCTAGGAGTCTACGCAATGGCCGAAACTGGAAGTTCCAATATCGAAATCGCCCATCACCTCAGCGAGCCTAAAGAATCGGCGCAGTCTTTGGGATACGAAATATTGGAGATCGCGGAGGCCTTGGTGCTGGCCGTAGTCGCTATCAGCACGGCCTGGAGCGGCTATCAGGCAGCGCTTTGGACCGGGCATCAGGCAGAACTGTACGGCCAAGCAAGCAAACTGCGGGTTCAAGCTGAGGGAACCGCCACATATGCCAATCAGGAGCGTTTGTATAATGCTTCGACCGTGGTTGAGTGGCTGAAGGCTGAAGCTCATGGCGACAAGAAGCTCGCCGACCTCTTTGAACGGCGGTTCCTCCCCGAGTTTCGTCCCGCCTTTGAAGCCTGGAGGAAGACTGAACCACTCAACAACCCCAATGCTCCGCCGGGCCCTCAGTTGATGGGGGAATACCGAAGCTCCAAGACGGAAGAGGCGGCCAAGTTGAATGAACAAGCCACAGAAGCATTCGAGCAAGGCACACGAGACCGGCAACTCTCCGACCAATATGTGCGAGTAACGGTGACACTGGCAACCGTGCTACTGCTGATGGCGATCAGCCAGCGTTTCAAGACTCGAAGTGTCCGATTAGGGCTGCTAGTGATCGCAGCTCTCCTGCTGTGCTTTCCGGTTTACCATGTCCTTACGCTGCCCCGAGCATAGACCTGTCTGCCACCACCCGCCGCTATGAGCTGGTGGCAGTACTTTCCAGTAGACGCGCAGTTGATTGCCGATGCTCGGGCGGTGGGTTGATTTCAACTGTCGTAACATCGCGATTACGCTCATTGAGGGGTTTGAGCGCAATGGCCCGGTTACGGAAGTTGACCGCCGCGTCTAAGAGAAGAGGTATACTCCGCGTCTAGCAACCTACAGAAATGGCACCGTGCCGCAAGTGCGTTGGTTTTACGGAACACCTCACTTTTGCCCTCCAGATGGTGTGTTGCCGGCTAACAGGAAGTAATCCAAGCCGCCAACTGCCAGGCAAGCGTCTCAACTGGCGATAAATTCCAATTACTCTTATTGAGGCGTTTTGAGCGCTACGGCCCGAGCCTCGGACGAACGAGACGCGCTCTTAGTAGCATTAATCAGCACCGTGACCACGCCGGTCGAATTCTGGTTCAGAGTGTCCGCGACACAAGCCAGCACTATGTCCGGACGACCATCTTTGTTTACATCCGCCACCGCGACCGACGGCGCCTCAGCCCCGCCTGACGGAAAGACTTGCGCCGGCAGGAACGCGCCGTTGCCTTTGCCCAGTAGAACGGTGACGGAGCCGTCATTCGTTCCGCCGTTCGACGTACCCCAATTTGACACCACGATGTCGAAGTTCCCATCGCCGTTCACATCGGCGGCAACCACGTTGAATGGCGAATTCGCCGCCAGGTATCTAACCGCAGGCTTGAAGGTGCCATTGCCGTTCCCAATCAACACCGCAACGTTGCCCCCAGGAGAGCCCGGACCGCACGCCAAAGGCCCGCAATTCGCCACGAGAAGGTCTGGCTTGCCATCCTTATTCAGATCCGCTACCGCTACGGAAACGGCACCATCCCCACCTGACGGGTAGGTTTTAGCTGCCCGGAATGTTCCGTCGCCCTTCCCGAGCAACACGCCAACGGATCCCTGCGCGGGCGGAAAACTGCACTCGGTCGCGCAATAATTTGCCACCAACAGATCGGGCTTCTTGTCGCCATTCACGTCTGCTATCGCGACCCAACCGATGGCATCGAATCCGCCAGTGCTATAGTTCTTAGCCTTGTTGAAGGTTCCGTCGCCTTTCCCCAACAAGACAGCGACGAAGCCCTGTGGACAACCATTCCCACAGCCGGCTCCGGTGGTTGCGACTGCGAGATCGAGCTTGCCATCGCCGTTCAAATCACCGACCGCTACGTGCGACCCAAAAACGGATGCCGCGCCCGAGCTGTAAGTCACCACCTTCTCAAAAGTTCCGTCGCCTTTGCCCAACAGCACACCCACGCTCCCCGTCGCACAATTGCTTCCAAGGCAACCATTCGCCACCACCAGGTCCAGCCTGCCGTCGCCGTTCACGTCGGCAACGACGATGGAAAAAGCACTTTGCCCGCCGGAGTCGTAATTCACTGCCTTATGAAACGTTCCATTACCCTTCCCAAGCATGACACTTATGGAGCCCTCAGGGTTGCTCTTGGTCTGCTCCTGGTTCGCGATGATAAGGTCAAGCGTACCGTCGCCATTCACGTCCGCAACCGCGACCGAATAAGGATTGTATCCGCTGGTGAGATAAGGTACTGCTTTCCGAAAATTTACCTTTTCCGCAGCCGCGAAACGGGAAACTGTATTGTCGGTCTGCGGCCCACTGACTGGAGAGCTCTTACCTTCGCCGACGCCCGGCTGCGCAAAATGTTGCCATGACCCGTCGTAATCCGGAGCTGAGTCTACCTTCTGGGCCGAGGCCGCAAAACCAACCACGAGCGTCAAAGCTGCAATCAACCGAAAAACACTGTTCAGATCACGGACGTTTGCGACGGAGTTACGCTTCATAAAAACCTCCTCGATGAAAGTTATAGGACCGCCCTGGAACGGTCCTGGGATCCTGTCCAACGGCATGGGTACGCTATCTAGAAAGGCCCCGAGCAGAATCGAACGCGGCAATTGTTGTCCAGGAAGAGAATGGTGTCAACCTGGGGCGGGCCCACGCCCTATCATCGATCCCCGTACCTGCCATGAAAACTGCGGATCTGTTAAGGAGAAATCAATGACCTATGAGCGTTAGCTATTCTCGTGTTACGTGGTGTGCCCTCCTTTGGAATTCCGAGTTTCATCGGCGGTCCCGGATTAAGACTAACGGCTTCCGGCCGACTGTAGCCAATCAACAACAGAACACCTGCGATGCTCAGCAGCGAACCAACCTCCAAAGCGCGAATCATAAGCTAGCCCTAACGTTACTTGTAAGTTGCGACG
>Ga0210409_10001481_pt1 | contig 30705 bp, 27 predicted proteins | sample IncBWH17MmetaG_FD_161649 | JGI IMG/M metagenome (GOLD analysis project Ga0210409, IMG submission 161649) | Forest soil microbial communities from Barre Woods Harvard Forest LTER site, Petersham, Massachusetts, United States - Inc-BW-H-17-M | ecosystem: Environmental > Terrestrial > Soil >...
TTGACCGGACGCCATCCGAATTACTATTCGGCCGCTTGCATACCCGCTTCCTCCTTCCGGCCATAGCAATAGTGGCGGCCTCGGCCTCGGCCCAGGACGCGCGCGAAACACGCTTGGTCGACTCCGTCCTCGCGCGCATGACGCTCGAGGAGAAAGCCGGACAGCTCAACCTGCTCCGCGGGACCGGCGTCCCCACCGGACCCGCCTCGGCGCCCGGGAGCGACTCGAGCATTCGTGAGGGGCGCGTGGGGTTGTTCTATGGCGTACGTGGGGTGGCCGAGACGCATCGCATCCAGCGCATCGCCGTCAATGAGACTCGACTCCACATTCCCATACTCTTCGCGGACGACGCGATCCATGGGTACCGCACCATCTTCCCGGTGCCTCTTGCCGAGGCGGCGAGTTGGGATCCTGGCGCGGCTGAGACCTCGGCTCGCGTCACTGCTACCGAAGTCGCGAATGACGGCATCCAGTGGACGTACGCGCCTATGGTCGACATCGCGCGAGATCCCCGCTGGGGGCGCATCGTCGAAGGCTCCGGCGAAGATCCTTACCTCGGCTCCGTCTTCGCCGCGGCGCGCGTGCGAGGGTTCCAGGGGGCGAATCCGCTCGTCATCGCAACCGCCAAACACTTCGTCGCGTACGGCGCGGCCGAGGGTGGACGGGACTACAACACCGCGGATATCTCCGACTCGACGTTGCGGGACATTTATCTACCCCCGTTCAAAGCCGCCATCGATGCCGGCGCCAGGTCGATCATGGCGGCGTTCGATGCGCTCGACGGAGTGCCCATGCACGAGAATCGGCGGCTCATCACCGGCGTGCTGCGCGAGCAATGGCATTGGAATGGGATTGTCGTCTCCGACTATACCGGCATCATGGAGCTCATGCGCCACGGGGTCGCGGGGACGCGGGCCGAGGCGGCCGAGCGCGCGATCAATGCTGGTGTCGATGCGGATATGGTGAGCGAGATCTACGTGAACGAGTTGCCTGGGCTCGTTCGCTCAGGGCGCGTCAAGCAGACCACCGTGGACGCCGCGGTCCGACGCGTGCTGCGGGCCAAGTATGAGTTAGGGCTCTTTCGAAATCCGTATCGCTACGGCGACTCTACGGCGCCGGATACACTGTTTCGCGGAGCGGCGCGCCGCATCGCGCGTGAGTCGATTGTCCTGCTCGAGAATCGGCAGCACACGCTGCCCTTCGCGAAGAACATCAAGACTCTCGCCGTCATTGGCGCGCTGGCCGGCGACTCGGCTTCGGCTCTCGGGCCTTGGGCCGCGGTCGGGAGACCGAGCGAGGCCGTCACGGTGCTCGCCGGCATTCAACGCGCCGTCTCCCCTGAGACCAAGATCATCTACGGTATCGATGCCTCGGCCGCGCAGAACGCGGACGCCATCGTGCTCGTCGTCGGAGAGAATCGCGACATGAGCGGCGAGGCCAGTAGCCGCGCGTTCTTGGATCTGTCGGGCGATCAGGAAGCGCTCGCTGAGAGCGTGATCGGGAGCGGGAAGCCCGTGGCGGTCGTGCTTCTGAATGGTCGGCCGTTGGCGATCGGGTGGTTACACGATCACGCACCCGCGATGATCGACGCGTGGTTCCTCGGCAGCGAGATGGGGAATGCCGTGGCCGACGTGCTGTTCGGCGACTACAACCCTGGCGGGAAGCTGCCAGTCACGTTCCCGCGGACCGTGGGACAGGTGCCGATTTACTACGATCATCTGCCAACCGGGCGGCCTCCGGATCCGAACGAGCACTACACAACCAAATACATCGACGAACCCTGGACGCCGCTCTATCCGTTTGGGTACGGGATGAGCTACACGGCATTTGGATACGATTCGATTACCGCGAAGGTTGACGGAGATACCCTGAGGGTCTCAGCCGTCGTGACGAACACAGGCGCTCGCGAGGGCGATGAAGTCGTCCAGTGCTATACGCACACATTGGTCGCGCATGTGAGCCGCCCGGTGAAAGTCTTACAGGGCTTCCAACGCGTACACCTCGCGTCAGGAGAACGCCGGACGATGAGGTTCGCGGTACCGCGCAACCGCCTCGGCGTGGATGAGCCGACGACCGTCGATGTATTCGTCGGGCCGAGCTCGCTCGACGGGCTCACGAGCCAGGTCACGGTCCGGCCGTAACACGATGAGGTCGTAAGGCGCCAAGAAACGCGGCAGGCCCCACGGCCGGGCGTGGCGCGTCGCGCGCAGAGCCGGATCAGCGAGCGCGCGCTCGACGCGCTCCCGGCCGCCCTGAAAATCGACCTCAGGGTCGACTCCGGACAGGACACGCCAAACCGCGTCCGCCCACGAATGGATGCGCGGCGACACCGCGATCACCCGGCCGCCCGGCCGCGTGACACGGAGCGACTCGTGGAGACAGGCGCCGGGGTCGGACATGAACTCGAGCGCGCTGACAATGACGACCGCGTCGAAACTGCCCTCGGCGAACGGGAGAGCCATCCCGCTGCCCTGCGCCGCGACTATAGAGACACCATCCTCGGCGCAGTCCGTGACGACCGCCGCTCCCCGCGAATGAACGTCGATCCCGACGAGCGTCCCCGCGTAGCGGGAGAGCTCATAAAAGAAGATCCCGCTGCCGTAGCCGATCTCTAGAACGGCATCGCATCCCGGTGGAAGCGCGTCCCTCACCCAGCGAAGCCGCTGCCGCAACATCCAGCCGGCACCACCCGTGTAGTAGTGGTCCACGAAATCCACCGGCCCAGTCACCGGAAGTTGTCCCCGAATGGGGAGACGAAGCGCCGAAGGTAGAGTCATCGGTCTGTTACTATGGCAATCGGCGGGCCGCGGCATAGCTTCTGGGCCATGCGCACCCTAGCCACTGTCCTGCTCGTACCACTCACGCTCGCCGCCCAGCAACCCCGGCCCAACACCATGGCGGGACGATCCGCTGTCTACGCGCCCAACGGCGTCATCGCGACTAGCCAACCGCTCGCCAGCTCAGCTGGATTGGCTGTGCTGGAACACGGTGGAAACGCCGTCGACGCGGCCGTCACCGCCGCGGCGGTGCTCGGCCTCGTGGAGCCGATGATGACCGGTCCCGGGGGCGACGTCTTCGCCATCATCTGGTCGGCGAAAGAGCACAAGCTCATCGGGCTCAATGCCAGCGGACGAGCCGGCTCGCTCATGACGCGCGAAGCACTGATCGCGCGCGGCCGGACGTCGGTGCCGCACTCGAGCGTCGAAGCCGTCATCGTGCCGGGAGCCGTCGCGGGATGGCAGGCGCTGCTCTCGAAATACGGGACCATTACGCTGGCCCAAGCGCTCGCGCCGGCGATCAAGCTGGCCGACGGTGGATTCCCCGTCTCGCCCATTATCGCCCGCGACTGGCACGCCGCGGCCGATCTCCTCGCGAAAGACGAAGGGGCCCGCAAGACGTTCTTTATCAACGGGGACCACACACCCGCCGCCGGCGAGTGGTTCACGAACCCCGACTACGCCGCGTCACTGCGGCTCATCGCCACCCAAGGGCCGAGCGCCATATATGGTGGCGCACTCGGCCAGCGCATCGTCGACCGCGTCAAGACACTCGGCGGGTTCCTGACGCTCGATGACATGAAGAAAGAGCACGCGACGTGGATCGAGCCCATCTCCGTCCCGTTCCGCGGATACCGCGTCTGGGAGCTGCCGCCGAACAACCAGGGCGTGGCCGTCCTCGAGATGCTCCGCATGCTCGACAAGGACGATCTCAACGCACTCGGCTACAACTCACCGGCGTATCTCCATCGCCTCGTCGAAGCCAAGAAACTCGCCTATGCGGATCTGGCCCAATACGTCGGCGACCCGGATGCGATGACGGTCCCGGCGTCGCATCTCCTGGCCGATGATTTCATCGCGCAGCGCAAAGGGCAGCTCGATGCCGCGACCAGCGCGACTGATCGGGTGGATCCGGGGCCGGCGGCGACGCGATCTGAGACCATCTATCTCACGGTCGCCGACAAAGACGGCAACATGATCTCGTTCATTAATAGCCTGTACGACGAGTTCGGGTCCGGAGTCGTCGTGCCCGGGACCGGGTTCGCGCTCGAGGATCGCGGGGCAGGGTTTACGTTGCAACCCGGGATGGCGAACACGGTCGCGCCAGGGAAGCGGCCGTTTCATACGCTGATCCCGGCGTTCGTGACGAAGGACGACCAACCCTATCTGAGTTTTGGCGTCATGGGTGGCGCGATGCAGGCGCAGGGGCACGTGCAGGTGTTGCTGGATCTGCTCGTGTTTCACATGGGACTGCAGGAAGCCATCGACCAGCCGCGGTGGCGACACTTCAGTGGCAAGCAACTAGGCCTCGAGGTCGCGTTCCCCGATTCCACCCGGAACGCGCTGACCGCAATGGGGCACAGTCTCATGGCTGACAGTCTGCTCGTCGGACAGTTCGGCGGCGCGCAGGCGATCCGAAAACTTTCGCGCGGGTGGGAAGCGGCGTCAGATCCGCGGAAAGACGGATCAGCCATCGGGTACTGACCCGTGAAGAAAGTCCGCATCATCGGCGTCCCACTCGACTTGGGCGCGAGTCGGCGCGGCGTCGACATGGGGCCGTCGGCGCTCCGCATCGCGCGACTGGCCGAGCGCATGCAGGAGTTCGGCTTCGGCGTCGAGGACCGCGGGAATGTCGTCGTCGGACAGCGCGAGCAGCTCGCGGGCACCGGACAGGATGCCTATACCGCCATCGCCGACGTGTGCCGCGCGCTCGCGGTGTCGACCGCCCAGGCCGTGCGCGACGAAGTGAGCCCGCTCGTCTTAGGCGGCGATCACTCGCTCGCCATGGGATCGGTGGCTGGAGTGGCGACCGCGTTGGCCGAGCGCAAAGAGCGACTCGGCCTGATCTGGCTCGACGCGCATGGAGACATCAATACCCCCGAGACGAGCGAGAGCGGCAACATCCATGGTATGCCGGTAGCCCATCTGCTCGGCTACGGCGACGAGCGGCTAGCGCGCATCGCGAATCCTTATCCCGCCATCCGGGAAGAGAATCTCGTCATGGTCGGCTTGCGGGATCTCGATCCGCCCGAGCGCATCATGATCGGGAAGCTCGGCATTGCCGCCTACACCATGCGTGATATCGACCAGCGCGGGCTGGCGAATGTCATGGCCGAGGCGATCACGGTCGCATCGAAGGGGACGGGCGGGATACATGTCTCGTGCGATCCGGATTGGATCGATCCCATCGAGGCGCCCGGGGTGGGCACGCCCGTCCGCGGGGGGGCGACGTTCCGGGAAGCGCATCTGGCGCTGGAAATGATCGCTGACTCGGGGAAGATGGTCTCGATGGACTTCGTCGAGATCAATCCTGTGCTCGACGATCGGAATCGGACGGCATCACTGGCCGTCGATCTGATCGTCAGTGCCTACGGCAAACGCATTCTGTAGGAAGGCCAGGACGCGCTGCCATGCTTCCGGTGCGTGGACCGCGGCTTGGGGCGTGCCGGCGAATCGGAAAAAGGCGTGGCCTTCCTCGCGGTACATCGTGAGGGAGAATGCCTTCTCGTTTGCGATCAGGGTGTCTTGGATTGTCTGGATATCCGAACCGGAAATGCTCTGGTCCATGCCGCCGAACACCAGGAAGAGCGGCGCCTGGATCTTGGGCGTGTAGTCGAGCATCGGTGGGCGGCCATCGTAGGGCGACTTTACGATCTGTGCGCCGTAAAATGAGATCGCTGCGCGGATGTCGTCGAATGTCGCCGACATGAAAGCGACCGAGCCGCCCCAGCAGAATCCCCACGTCGCGACTTCGCCTGTCGCATCTGGCTGACCTCGCACCCAATCGATGGCCGCGCGAATGTCTGATCGCACGTCATCGTGCGACAGGACGTTCACGGCCGCGCGGCCGCGGGTCATGCCATCTGTGTCGTACGGGGCGAGGAAGTGCGGGTCCGTGCGGTGGAATAGGGCCGGGAGGACTGTCAGGTAGCCCTCGGCTGCCAGCATGTCGGCAATGTGCTGGAGCTCGGGGGTGATCCCGAAGATCTCCTGGAGCAGGATCACGGCCGCGAACGGGCCATCGCCCGATGGGCGGGCGACATAGGCCGGCATGAGGCCGTCGCGGGTCTCGATCTCGATCACGTTTCTATAATAACGCGCGGTCGTCAACGCGCCGTCGCCGCACTCGTCATGCCCGGAGCCACGGCGCGCGGAGCGTAACAGTAGACGCACGCCGCGAAGCGGCGGCGCGCTATTCTGGCCCGAGGGGCTAGCCTAGCCGAACCCTAGCCCTGACCAAGCTCGCCAGCGAGATCGATCACCCGCGCGATCCGGTCGGTCGCATGCCGCCAGTTCTCGCGCACGGCCCGCTCGGCCGCCGCGGGCTTGCCCGTGTCGATCGCCTCGATCACCGCCGCGTGCTCCTCGATGGAGGAGGACACGTCACTGGCCAAGAGCCCGATGTACATCCGGATGTAGCGCTCGGCCTGCGGCTTGATCGCTTCATGCATGGCGATGAGCCGCGTCCCGCCGGCCGCCACCACGCAGCGGCGATGAAACTCCTCGTCGTGTCGATACAGCGCGTCGAGGTCCGAATGCGCTGTCCCAAACGCGGCGTTCAGCTTGCCCAGATCCTTGGCCAGCGCGCCCCGGGTCTTCCGGGGAAGCCGGGCTGAGAGCGCGGCCGCCAGCCCCTCGAGCGCGCCGACGATCGTCAGCAGCTCCTCGGCGTCCGCCCGCGTGAGCGGCGCGACCGACAGCCGAGCCTGGTGCGCGCCCTGCTCGGCGCGGACGTAGCCCTCCTGCTGGAGGCGGCGGAGCGCCTCGCGGACAGGCGTGCGACTGACCCCGAGTCGCCGGGCGACATCGGTCTCGATCAGACGGCCACCGGGCGCAAGCCGACCGCGGACGATGAGCTCGCGCAGCCGCTCATATGGCTCCTGGTGTTGCTCCATGCGTCCCGCATAGACGGCATCGGACACAGAAGTTCCCTCTGGCGGGATTGTAGCCAGAATTGTATACAAATATGTATGCAAAGTATCTTCTACCGAAAGCCGCTGAGCGCCCTGCGCGCCGAGGCCGAGCATAACCCGCTGCGCCGGTCGCTGGGACCGGTGCAGCTCACCGCGCTCGGCATCGGCTCGATCATCGGCACCGGCATTTTCGTTTTCACCGGCACCGCCGCGCAAGACGCCGGACCTGCCCTCGTCCTCTCCATGATGTTCGCCGCCCTCGGCTGCGCCGCCGCGGGGCTGTGCTACGCCGAGCTCGCGTCGATGGTCCCGGTCGCCGGGAGCGCGTACACGTACGCGTACGCGACCGCGGGACAGCTCGTCGCGTGGATCATCGGCTGGGACTTGATCCTCGAGTACTCGCTCGCGGTCTCTTCAATCGCCGTCGGGTGGTCCGGGTACTTCGTCAGCTTCCTTAAGGGGTTCGGCATTGTCCTGCCGACGAACCTCACGTCAGTGCCCCACGGCGTGAACGTGCCGGCATTCGTGATCGTGCTCGTCGTCGCGGCGCTGCTGGCCAGCGGCATTCGCGAGTCGGCGCGGGCCAATACCGTGCTGGTCGCGATCAAGTCCGTCGTGCTGGTGGTGTTCGTGGTGGCGGGCTTGAGCTTCGTCCACAAGTCCAACTTGACGCCGTTTATTCCGCCGAATACCGGGGAGTTCGGGCACTTCGGCGTGAGCGGCATCCTGCGCGGCGCCGGTGTCATCTTCTTCGCGTTTATCGGGTTCGACGCCGTCTCCACGGCGGCGCAAGAAGCGAAGAATCCTCAAAAGGACATGCCGACGGGCATTCTTTGGTCGCTGGCGATTTGTACCGTGCTCTACATCGCGGTCGCGCTCGTCCTCTGCGGGCTCGTGCCGTTCACGAAGCTCAATGTGCCCGATCCGTTGGCGGTCGGCATCGACGCCACCGGTCTCAAATGGCTGTCGCCCGTGATCAAGATCAGCGCGATCTTCGGGTTGTTCAGTACGATGCTCGTTCAGCTTCTGGGGCAGACGCGCATCTTCTTCTTTATGAGTCGCGATGGGCTGCTTCCCGAGCTCTTCGGTCGCGTGAATCCGCGGACCCGCACTCCGGTCGTGAGTACTATGCTTGTGGGGGTGCTGTGTGCGTTTGCCGCGGCCCTGTTTCCAATTAGCACGCTCGGCGAGATGGTGAACATTGGGACGCTGCTCGCGTTCACCCTGGTCTCGATCGGCGTGCTGCTTCTGCGACGCTCTGACCCCGACGCACCGCGGCCGTTCCGCGTGCCTGGTGTGCCCTATGTCCCCATCGCCGGGGCGATCATCTGCGTGGCGCAGATGATCGGGCTTCCCTGGCAGACCTGGGTGCGACTGGTCGTCTGGCTCGTGATCGGGCTGACGATCTATTTCTTACGTCGTCGGGGCCGCGTGCTTGCGCCGGCTCAGGAACTGGAAAAACTCGACTCCCTCGCGTAGCCGACGCTTGGCCATCGTCGGGCTCCGCATCATCTCCGAGGTCATCTCGGCGATCTTGCCGGCGCGGAAGTAGAACTTCTTGTACATCGTCTCGACCGAGTCGAAGATCTCGGTCTGGCCGAGGTGATCGTACGAGAGCGACGCGGTCTGGCGTCCGTGCTCGTCGACCAGGTGCGTGCTGTCGTCGTCCGACGGGAGCCAGCCGTTCTCTTTGGCCTGGTTGTAGAGATACGTGCCGGGGTATGGCGCGGCGATCGAGACCTGGATCGTGTGCGGGTTGATTTCGCGGGCGTAGTTGATGGTCTCCTGGATGGTTTCTCTCGTTTCACCAGGAAGACCCAGAATGAACGTCCCGTGAATGGTTATCCCCAGGTCCCGGCAATCTTTCGTAAATCTCTTCGCGACATCGATGCGGAGACCCTTCTTGATGTTGTTCAGGATCTCTTGGTTCCCCGACTCATACCCAACAAGAAGCAAGCGCAGGCCATTGTCGCGCATCACTTTCAGCGTCTCATACGGCACATTCGCCTTCGCGTTGCACGACCAGGTCAGACCGAGCTTGCCGAGGCCCCTCGCGATTTCTTCGGTTCTCGGACGATCATCGGTGAACGTGTCATCGTCGAAGAAGACTTCCTCGGCCTTAGGGAAGTACTTAGGTATCAGCGCCATCTCCTCTAATACATGGCCGACACTGCGCGTCCGATATCGATGGCCACCTACCGTCTGCGGCCAGAGGCAGAAGGTGCATTTCGAGCGGCACCCGCGACCTGTGTACAAAGAGACGTAAGGGTGCTTCAAGTAGCCGATGAAATAGTCTTCGATCCGAAGGTCCCGTTTGTAGACATCGACGACAAACGGGAGCGAATCCATGTTTTCGAGAATCGCGCGATGGGGCGTATGTACTGCACGCCCCTGATCGTCGCGATACGTGACCCCGTCGACCGTGGAGAGCGGCCGACCCTCGGCGATCTCCTTGATCGTAAAGTCGAACTCCTCGCGCGCCACGAAATCGATGACCGGCGAGGCCAGCAACGACTTATCGGGCTCGACCGCGACCTTCGCCCCAACGAACCCGATCATTAGCGAAGGATTCTCGCGCTTGAGTGCCTCGGCGACTTTGACGTCCCCCGGGAACGAAGGCGAGCTCGTGTGTAAGACGGCCAACTCGTACTGCTTGCCCAGCGGAAGCACCTCGGCCAGCGAAAGGCCGGCGGCCGGAGCATCGACGAGCTTGCTGCCCGGCACCAGCGCCGCGGGCTGCGCGAGCCAGGTCGGGTACCAGAACGAGCGCACCTCACGCTTCGCCTGATATCGCGAGCCGGCCCCACCGTCGAATCCCTCGTACGAGGGCGGATGCAAAAAGAGCGTGCGCATCATTTAAGCGTAACTCCCTTCTTCACTCGTGCGAAGGACTCCGTCAGGCCGAACCCATAGCTCAGTGCCGCGCCACGTCACGCGCCGACTCATGTAACTCATGATCCACAACGCGAATGACATGAGATCGCGCACCGGCACGAGCCACACGAGATACCAGGGCCGCGCCATGCTGGCTCCCACGCGATCCGGGTCCCACGCCGCGGGCCGCGACACGACGTAATGTAGTGTGACTCTCAAGAGAACGGCGAGAGCCGGCAGGATCAGCGACCAGCGGGCGAAGTCGAAGGTCGCGCTCGCCAGTAGGGTGAGCGGCACGACATACGTCAGAAACGACATGGCATGACCGAGCGGTGTCACCGTGCGGATCGTCCGCATCCAACGCAGCTCGTGGCGAATGAGATCGGTCAGCGTCGGCTCGTTCACCGTCGCGACGACCTCATAGCGTGGGATCACGCAGCGGAGGCCGAGCTGACGGACGCGGAGGCCGAGCTCGTAGTCGTCGGCAAGGAGAGGAGCCAGGACCTCGAAGCCACCGACGGCGGTCAGTACCTCGCGCCGCAGTGCCATGGTCGTGCCGGAGCAGTAGGCGTTCGACCCGAGCGCGTTGGCCACGAGGACCGAAGGAATGAATCCCTCGTCGATGGCCAGCGTCCCGAGCTCGGACCACAGGCCGCCCGCCGGCCGACCACGATAGCTGCACGACACGATCCCGACCGACGGGTCAGTGAGCGGTTCGACGACGCGCCGCAAATACTCGGGACCCACTCGAATGTCGCTGTCGGCGACGACGATCATATCGTAGCGCGCGTGCGGCGCGAGATGCACGAGCGTGTTGACTTTTCGGTTCTCGCCGAGCCGCGTCGCTCCCGGAATGATCCGAATGTCGAGATGCGGATATTCGGCCGCGACCTTGCGCGCAACCTCGAGCGCCGGATCATTCGCGTCACGCGCGCCGAACAACAACTCGTAGGTCGTGTGGGACTGCTCGCAGAATGATCGGAGGTTCTCGATGAGGCCGGGCTCGAGACCGCAGAGTGGCTTGAGGACGCTAACGGGCGGGAGCGACTTCGGTTGAACGGGTCGTGGTGTGCGAAAACGCCAGCCGGCGGTCACGACGAGGCTGAGCGCGACATAGCTCAGCGAAAAAACAGCGAACATGAGCGCAGCGAACGCCGCGTATGCTTCGATTGCCATGGTAACTACTATTGCTCCTGGCTAACTTCGGAGTGGACGGCCTGTCCCAGCTTACAATCCCCGGCTGCCCTATTCCTGTTCCCGGTTCGCTTTGAACTCGTCTGCCTCGCGCGTTCGTGCCGCGCTCTGGATAGCCGGTGGCGTCGGACTCATCGCCGCCGTCCTGCTCATACTTCGGGAAGGGCTCCCCGACATCCTGCGGCTGCTAGATATCGCCGGATGGCGTCTCCTCTGGCTAGTGCCCGCACACGTCATACCGTTGGCCTGCTTCGGTGCGGCCTGGCAGTGCCTCCTGGGGAGCGAGAGCTCGGCGCAGCCGAGCTCTTTCCAACCGACCAGTCGAGCAGCGCGATCAGCGCTGCCTCGACGCGCCGCGGAGCGGCGCCCTGGTATAGTCTATCTGACATGGGGTGCAATAGTTCGAGAGGCCGTGGCCGGATTGTTGCCGGTGGCGCGCGTCGGCGGCGAGGTTGTGGGTGTCCGCCTCTTAGTACGCCGTCGCGTCCCGGCGTCCACTGCCAGTGCCAGTGTCATAGTCGAACTGACCCTCACGATGGTGGCTCAGGTCACCTTCGCGGCCCTCGGTTTGGTATTCCTCGCCGGATATCCGACCGTTGGTCCAGCGGTCCGCATCGTGGCCATCGGGATCGTCGCCAGCATATTGGCGATAGTGGCTTTCGTCGCCGTCGTCAAGCGATGGGGGCGCTCGGCGTTCGCGCTCATGCAACGCGTCATCGGTGCGTTGGGTGGCGGGGAGCAAGTGGGGGGCGATCCCGCGCACTTCCATGAGATCCTCCACGCCATGTATGGCGACCGGTTCGGGGTCGTGGCGTGCGGCGTATGGCAACTGGTAGGATTCGTGGTCGGCGCCTTCGAGACCTGGTTGGCGCTTCGGTTGATTGGGCAGCCCGGTGACGTACGGATGGCGATTGTGCTGGAGAGTCTGGCGACGGCAGTCCAGAGCGCGATGTTCATGGTACCCGGCGGCCTCGGTACGCAAGAGGGCGGGTTCGTCCTGTTTGGCGCCGCGGTGGGCCTAACTCCACAGGTCTCCCTCGCGTTGAGTTTGGCACGTCGGATGCGGCAGGTCCTGCTCGGGCTTCCCGCCCTGCTGTCCTGGTACTGGACCGAGCGGAACTCTGACCGGCCCAGCCGCATTCCCTACTCGGGACCTACAGGAGCCGATGAGTATTGACGGTGGGGCCTTGCAGGACCGCCTACTGCCGGGCGTCTCGCGAACCTTCGCGCTGACGATTCCGCAGTTGCCGCCGGCATTGCGACCCGTAGTGACCAACGCATATCTGCTCTGCCGAATTGCAGATACGATCGAAGACGAGGTCGCGTTGTCGCCAGAGGAGAAGCTGCGGTTCTCGGACTGGTTCATTGACGTCGTGGCTGGCCGCCGGCCAGGCGCCGCGTTTGCGCACGCGCTCGAACCCCACCTGACTGTCTCGACATCGGCCGCTGAACGGGAGCTCATTCGTGAGACTGCGGGAGTTATTCGGGTCACGGCCTCGTTTGGGGCGCGTCAACGGGACGCCCTGGAACGCTGTATTCGGATCATGTGCGATGGCATGCCACGGTTCCAGCGCAACGCGAGCCTCGACGGGCTGGCCGACGTCCCCGAGCTCGATGCGTACTGCTACTACGTTGCCGGCGTGGTCGGAGAAATGCTGACGGAGCTCTTCTGCGTCTACTCGCCCGACATCGAAGCCCGGCGCGAACAGCTTGCGCCGCTCGCCGTGTCGTTCGGACTCGGCCTGCAGATGACCAACATCATCAAGGACATCTGGGACGATCGCCGGCGCGGCGTCTCCTGGATGCCGCGCGATGTCTCCATTGACGACATGATCGGCATCGCCCACCAGCACTTGCGCGATGCGCTCACGTATACGTTGACCATACCCAGTCGAGAGACCGGGATACGACGGTTCCTCTTATGGGCATTGGGATTGGCCATCCTGACGTTGCGTAAGCTGTACCAAAATCCAACTTTCCTCTCGGGGCAGAGCGTAAAGGTCTCACGCCGCACGGTCCGCGCGACGGTATTCGTCACGTCGGTGCTCGTGCGCAATGATCAGCTCCTGTCACGACTGTTCGAGCGTGCGGCCGCGGGACTTCCGCTGGCGATGCCGCTGTCACCTATTGCTTCTGTCGCATGAGCTCATCCCTCGTCAGCGTCATTGACGTTGAATCACAACCGGATCCGGCCGCATTGGATGCGGCGATCAAGCGCGCCTCCGAGGCGCTGATCGCGCAACAAGCGGACGAAGGCTACTGGCGGTTCGATCTCGAGGCCGATTGCACCATCACGGCCGAGTACATCCTGATGATGCACTTCATGGATGAAATCGAGACGTCGCTGCAGGCGCGGTTGGCGGTGCATCTCCGTGCGAAGCAGGAGGCGCACGGCGGCTGGGGCCTGTTCCACGGCGGGCCGTTCGACGTGTCGTGCTCCGTCAAGTGTTACTACGCGCTCAAGTTCGCGGGTGACTCGGCCGACGCGCCCCATATGGTGAAGGCGCGGCGCGCCATCCTCGCGCACGGCGGCGCCGCGAAGGCGAACGTGTTCACGCGCATCACGCTCGCGTTGTTCGAGCAGATTCCGTGGCGAGGGTGTCCGTTCCTGCCCGTCGAGATTGTGTTGCTGCCTCGGTGGTTCCCGTTTCATCTCACCAAAGTCTCGTACTGGTCGCGCACCGTCATGGTGCCGCTGGCGATTCTGTGCAGCTTGAAACTCCGTGCTCGGAATCCTCGCCGAGTTGATATTCGCGAGTTGTTCGTCACGCCGCCCGAGAAGGAAAAGGAATACTTTCCCGCGCGTTCGACGCTCAACCGCGCCTTCGCGGCATTGGACGCACTCGGCCGCAAGAGTGAGCCTCGCATTCCCAACGCGGCCCGCCGTCGGGCACTATCACGCGCGACCCGGTGGTTTACGGCTCGCCTCAACGGCACCGATGGACTGGGCGGCATATTCCCCGCGATGGTCAATGCGTATGAGGCATTGGCTGCCTTGGGATATGGATACGACCATCCGTACCGCGTGCAGGCGCGGCAGGCCCTTCGGAAGTTGCTGGTGATCAATGACGACACGGCGTTCTGCCAGCCTTGCGTCTCGCCCGTGTGGGATACGGCGCTCGCCACACTCGCGCTTCAAGAAGTCGGTGACGAGGCAGCAGAGACGGCCAGCGAGAAGGCACTGGACTGGTGTGTCACGAAGCAGCTCAAAGAAGGCTCGCCGGGCGATTGGCGCGATGTGCGGCCGGGCGTGAGAGGCGGTGGGTGGGCGTTCCAATTCGCCAATCCGCACTATCCCGATCTCGACGACACGTCCGCCGTCGCGTGGGCGATGTCGCAATCCGAGGATCGCTCGCGCTACAAAGAGTCCATGGCGTCGGCCGCCGAGTGGATTGTGGGCATGCAGAGCCGCAACGGTGGGTTCGGTGCGTTCGATGCCGACAACACCGCGCGCTATCTCAATCAAATTCCGTTTGCCGACCACGGCGCCCTCCTCGATCCGCCCACGAGTGATGTCAGCGCGCGCTGCGCGCTGGCGCTCTCGCGCTACGGCCGGCCCGAGCACCGGTTCGCGCTGACGCGGTGTCTGGGGTTCTTGAGGGATGAGCAGGAGCCCGCGGGCTCGTGGTTCGGGCGTTGGGGCACGAACTACGTCTACGGCACGTGGTCGGTGCTCGTCGCCCTCGAGCAGGCCGGCGGCGCGGCGGATCGTGGCGTGATCGCGCGTGGCGCCGCCTGGCTCAAGAACCGACAGAACGCCGACGGCGGCTGGGGCGAATCGAACGAGAGTTACTGGGATCAAGGGTGCGTCCCTCGCCGCGACCCGAGCACCGCGTGTCAGACCGCATGGGGTGTGCTCGGGCTGTTGGCGGCCGGCGAAGCGGATTCGGCCGCGGTGCGGCGTGGGGTAGCCTATTTGCTCGCGCGGCAGGACGCGGATGGGCTGTGGGATGATCCCTGGTTCAACGCTCCCGGATTCCCGCGAGTCTTCTTCCTCAAATACCACGGGTACGCGAAGTACTTCCCGCTATGGGCACTGGCGCGATACCGGACGCTGTCGCGCGCAGGCGCAGCGGCGTGACCGGCGTTGTCGCCGCACTTCCCGCTGAGGCACGGTGGCTCAAAGCATCGGCGCTCTCGGTGCGGGTGGGAGGTGTCGGCGCCGAGCCTGCGCGGCGGGCGGCGACCCTGCTGATCACGGATGGGGCGAAAGCCCTCATCTCGTGGGGCACGGCGGCGGCGCTCGCTCCGATGCTGAGCGTCGGCACGTTGGTGCTCGCCGACCGCGTGATCGCCGACGCTGGCGCGCTCGTGCCGGACGTCGCGTGGACCGCGCGCGTTGCCGAGGCACTGAAAGGGATCGTCCCCGTCGTGCGCGGTACGATCGCGTGCCCGACCGACGTACTCCGCAGCGCCAACGACAAGCATGTGTTGGCTGATAAGACCGGTGCCATCGCGGCCGACATGGAGAGTGCGGCCATCGGAAGCGTCGCCCGCGAGGCGGGCGCGCCTTGGATCGTCGTACGCGTGGTCTCTGATGCGGCCGATACCGTCGTGCCGTCGAGCGTAGTCGACGCCATCGATAGCGCCGGAGCGTTGAGCCTGCCGCGTCTGTTGGGCGGTCTGCTGCTCAATCCCGGTGATATGGTCGCACTTCCCGCGTTGGCTCGTGGGATGCGGCTGGCCGGGCGCACGATGCGGAGCGTGGCGCCCGTGTTGGAGGGAGTGTGAGGGCGCTTGTCACCGGTGCGACGGGGTTCGTCGGGGCCGCGGTGGCTCGGCGTTTGGTGGCCAACGGTAACGCGGTCCGCGTGCTCGTGCGCAAGAACGCCGACCGGCGCAACCTTCACGGGCTCAACGTGGAAGTTGTCGAGGGCGACCTCACCGATCGTGCGTCCCTCGAGCTGGCGGTTTCCGGATGTCAGGCCGTGTTTCACGTCGCGGCCGACTATCGGCTTTGGGTGCCAGACCCGAAGCGGATGTACGCAACCAACGTCGATGGCACGCGCGCGGTAGTCGAAGCAGCCGTCAACGCCGGAGTCGAGCGTATCGTATACACGAGCAGCGTCGCGACACTGGGTTACCGCTCAGATGGACAACCGGCCGACGAAGACACGCCGTCGACGCTCAATGACATGATCGGCCACTACAAGCGCTCGAAGTTTCTGGCCGAAGAAGCCGTGCGCGGTTTGGTTGTTACGGTCAACCCATCGACCCCAGTGGGCCCCGGTGATATCAAGCCCACGCCCACCGGCCGGATGATCCGCGATGCGATTAACGGCCGCATGCCGGCGTACGTCGATACGGGACTCAATGTCGTTCACGTCGATGACGTCGCGACCGGCCATCTCCTCGCGCATGAGAAGGGCGTCATCGGGCGCCGCTACGTCCTCGGCGGAACCAACATGACGCTGCGCGAGATTCTGACGGAGTTGGCGCGAGTATCCGGTCGAAGGCCGCCGCGGTGGCGGCTCTCGCACCGGGCGGTACTGCCGATCGCGTACATCGCCGAGGGCTGGGCACATGTGAGCGGCCGAGAGCCGCTCGCCACGGTCGATGGTGTGCGGTTATCGGCGAAGTCTATGTACTTTTCGAGTGCGCGCGCGGAGCGCGAGCTGGGCTATTCGCCGGGCGACGCGCGAATGGCGCTCGATCGCGCCGCGGAATGGTTTCGACGAGGGGCAGGCGTATGGACTTGATATTAGCGCAGCCCCGCGGCTTCTGTGCCGGCGTGGTCCGCGCGATCGAGATCGTCCAGCGGACGCTCGAGGTGCACGGATCGCCCGTGTACGTCCTCCATGAGATCGTCCACAATCGGCGCGTCGTCGAAGATCTCCAGCAACGGGGGGCGATCTTCGTCGAAGACCTGAACGACGTGCCAGCTGGTTCGGTGCTGATCTTCAGCGCGCACGGCGTGGGCCGCAAAGTCGAAGAGGACGCCGCCTCACGTGGGCTTCGCGTCCTCGATGCCACGTGCCCATTGGTCACCAAGGTTCATCTGCAGGCCCAACGGTACGCGCGAGAAGGGCGCGAGCTGATAATTGTTGGGCATGCGGGGCATGTCGAGGTCTCAGGGACCCTTGGCCAAGTAGACCGAGCGCATGTGCTGTGTACGGTCGAGGAGGTCGAGCATCTGGTCGTCGCCGATCCAGATCAGCTCGCTTACGTCACCCAGACGACCCTCAGTATTGACGATACGAGGGAAGTGGTCGAGGCCCTGAAAGCGAGATTCCCCAGCATCAAGGGGCCCGGGCTGGACGACATCTGCTATGCGACGCAAAATCGCCAGAATGCGGTGAAGGAGCTCAGCGCTACGGCCAATGTTCTCCTTGTGGTCGGTGCCAGGAACAGTTCCAATTCCAACCGACTTCGTGAGGTCGGGGCCCAACACGGGGTGCCGTCATATTTGATTACGGGCGCCGAGGACATCGATCCGGCGTGGCTGCCGTCCAACGGCGGACGGGTGGCGATCACGGCCGGAGCCTCGACGCCGGAAGTGCTGGTGGACCAAGTGATCGCGCGCCTGCGCGCGATGGGGATAGGGTCGATATCAACGATCGACGGCGTGAAAGAGACGACGACGTTTCGGCTACCGGCCGAACTAACGCAACTCGAAGAGAAGATGGCCTAATATGGGAATTCCATTCGCGGCGCAGGCGAGAATCGCGCGCTATGTAGTCGGCAAGAAGCTCAAGGGCGAGAAGCGCTTTCCGCTCGTCCTCATGCTGGAGCCGCTCTTTCAGTGCAACCTCGAGTGCGCGGGGTGCGGCAAGATCGCCTACTCGAACGACATTCTGCGGCAGCGCCTGACGGTGCAAGAATGCTTGGACGCCGTCGACGAATGCGGCGCGCCGGTCGTGGCGATCCCGGGCGGCGAGCCGCTGATCCACAAGGACATGCCGGAGATCGTGAACAAGATCCTGGCCAAGGGGAAACTGGTCTCCCTGTGCACGAACGCCATTCTGCTCGCCAAGCGGCTCGATGAGTTCACGCCATCGCCGTTCTTGATGTTCTCGGTCCATCTGGATGGTCTGCAAGAACGCCACGATGCGTCTGTCTGCCGCGATGGTGTGTTCGAAAAGGCCGTCACCGCTATCCGTTTGGCTCGCCGTCGCGGTTTCCGGGTTTCGATCAACTGCACCCTGTTTCAGGGCGAGGATCCTGATCAAGTCGCGAAATTCTTGGATTTCGTGACGGATGATTTGGGAGTCGAGGGGATTACCCTCTCGCCAGGGTACAGCTACGAGAAGGCGCCGAGACACGACGTCTTCCTCGGGCGGAACGAGAGTAAGAAGCTGTTCCGGGAGATTTTCAAAAGAGGGCAGGGTCGCAAGAAAGGGTGGCCCATGACCGACTCGTCGCTCTTCCTCGATTTCCTCGCGGGGAACCAGCCGTACGAGTGCACGCCGTGGAGCACACCCACGCGCAACGTGTTCGGCTGGCAGAAGCCCTGCTATCTCCTCGTCAACGAGGGCTACGCGCCGTCGTTCAAGGCGCTGATGGACGACACCGACTGGGAGAACTACGGCACGGGCAAAAACCCCAAGTGCGACAACTGCATGGCGCACTGTGGCTACGAGGGCTCTGCCGTCGACGACGTCTTCGCGCATCCCATCAAGGCGATGATGGTGTCGCTGCGCGGCCCGCGCACCGAGGGCCCGTTCGCGCCCGATCCCGAGGTCCGCTACACCCGGAGCGGTCGCGCGCCACTCACCGTTATCTCTGATTCGTCGTCGCTCAGAAAATCGAGCTGATCGCCGTTGCGGCCTTAGGCCTCTGGCTCATCGTACTCCTCGCGCCCTGGCGCGCGTGGAGTACGGCCGAGCGCCTGGACGCTGATCCCTCGGCCACGGGCCGACACGACGATGTCACGGCGTTGGTTCCGGCCCGCGACGAGGGTCCTACCGTTGGTCGGACCGTGGCCGCGCTCGTGGCGCAAGGCGTCGGGCGGGTTGTCGTCATAGACGACCAATCCACGGACGAGACCGCGAATGTCGCGAGCGAAGCTGGTGCAGAAATCATCGCGGGGTCTCCCCTGCCAGCCGGCTGGGTTGGGAAACTCTGGGCGCTAGAGCAAGGACGTCGCTCCGTCGGCACCCCATTCACACTCCTAGTCGACGCAGACATTGAGTTGCGCCCGGGTGTCGTAGCGGCGCTCAAGCAGCGTCAGGGTTTTGCGCTTGTCTCCCTGATGGCTGTGCTGGAGATGGAGTCGCCGTGGGAAAAATTACTGATTCCCGCGTTCGTGTATTTCTTCAAGTTGTTGTACCCGTTTCGATTGTCGAACTCCGGCAACCGACTCGTCGCAGCGGCCGCGGGCGGCTGCGTCATGATCGAGACCTCGATGCTGGAGCGCATCAACGGGTTTGCGACGTTCAAAGACGCCATCATCGATGACTGCGCCTTGGCGCGGGCTGTGAAGCGAAATGGTGGACGTACTTGGCTTGGACTCACGCATTCAGCCGTGAGCCGTCGCACGATGCATGGGCTCAAGCCGATTTGGTCGATGGTGGCGCGATCTGCATTCGCCCAGTTGCGGTACTCGACGCTTTTGCTCGTCGCCTGTATCGCCATGCTGGTTCTGGCTTTTTGGGTCCCGGTGATAGGAATCTTCGACTCACATACGCGGTGGACCGCGTGCTTAGCCCTGGCCACGATGATGGCCACGTATATCCCGGTATTGCGATTCTACGGCCGATCGCCAGTCTGGGCGTTCGGGCTCCCGGTTGCCGGCACGTTATATCTGCTCATGACGATCAGCTCGGCGATACGAGGCTGGCGCGGCGTACGGTCGCGATGGAAGGGACGCGACTATCCATCTTCCGGAACCCGCGTAAACATCGTATGATGATGGCCCTGCAAGCCGAGGTCGCTTGACGTGTCCGTGACATTTTCGCCGGCCGACCTCAAAAGGATGGAATCGGCCGCCGAGGCGCTGCTTACACCGCTCGCACACGAGCGGGTCGATGACTGGCGGCGCACCGTGACGCGGACCATCAAGCGCGCGCTCGATTGCGACGGCGCGATGTTCACGCTCGTGCCGTCGTTCGAGCCCGGCGCGGATGCCAGCTTCAGCGAGGACGGACTGGAATTCGAGTGGCGGCTCGCCCCGCCGCCCGTCGACGTGGTCGTGTTCGACGAGGAGCAGTTCGCCGGCATGCAGGCCGCCTGCCGGTCGAGTGAGGGCCTGGGCGTTGTCGTCGTGACGCGTGATCGAGGGGGCGTGCAGCCGTTCGACGAAAAGGCCTTGGCGATGCTGCGCCTGCTCCAGCCGGCGCTCGCCGTGGGGATCGAGATGCGGCAACGGTTCGCGCGGCGCCGCGCCGAGTTTTATCGCGTGCTCGATGCGATGCGCGAAGGGCTCATGCTCGTCGAGGCGAGCGGACGCGTGCTGCATGAGACGCCGGCGATCGCGCGGCTGCTGGCCGATGAGTGGGAGCGCGATCGGGTCCGCACGGCGATGCTCGCCTGCGCGCGGAGCTTGACCGAGGTACGGCGCGCGTACGGGGCCGAGGTGCGAACGGCGCAGCACCGGTATCGCATCCGTGGGTGCTATGCCGGCGAGGAGCTGGCGGGATCATCGACGGTGCTGGTGGCGATTGATCGGGTAGGCCCGATTCCCACGCCGGACGACACCGCCCTCAAACTGCGCTTCGGGCTTACACCTCGGGAAATCCAGGTGACACGGCTCCTGGCTGCCGGGCGCCGAAACGACGATGTCGCCGCCTCCTTACAGATCAGCCCGCACACCGCCAGACGGCATACTGAGCGCGTGTTGGCCAAGTTAGGGGCCTCCTCGCGGGCCGCAGTCGGGGCGCTCCTGCGGGGCACTTAGAATTCGAGCGCAAGGTTTGTGTCGTTGTAGTCCCCTGGGTGGGCGATCTTCGTTCCATGATTATGCCAACGCCAATAACCGAAGACGACCGGTGGAACGCCTTTGCGACCCGGGATCGTAATTACGATGGGACCTTCGTTACGGCGGTCCGGACCACGGGCATTTATTGCCGTCCGAGCTGCCCGGCGCGGCGGCCGCATCGCCACAACGTGGCATTCTTCGAGACCCCGGCCGAGGCCGCGCAAGCCGGGTTCCGCCCATGCAAGCGTTGCCGGCCGCATGCGGTCGACGGCGCGCCGATCGAGCGCAGCGTCCAAGCCGCCCGAGCCTACCTCGATGCGCGCGTCGGCCAGCGCGTGCCGCTCGCCCGCCTCGGCAAAGCCGTGGGGCTGAGCCCCTGGCACGTGCAGCGCGCGTTCACCCGCCTGGTCGGGGTCTCACCGAAGGCCTACCAGGAGGCGCGGCAGCGCGAGCGCTACAAGGACCAGCTCAGGAGCGGCGCGACCGTCGGCCGCGGGGCCTATGGCCGCGAGGCAACCGAGATCGGCATGCGTCCCGGCTCGTACCGCCGCGGCGGTCGCGGCGTGACGATCCAATACGCCGTCGTTCCCTCGGCGCTCGGGTTCCTGCTCGTCGGCATGACCGATCGCGGCGTCGCGACAGTGATGCTCGACGACAAGGTCCAGGCACTCGAGGCGACGCTCTCGTACGAGTATCCCGAAGCGACGCTCGTGCGCGACGAGACTGGTGTCGCGGCGACGGCCAACGCCATCGTCGAGTCTATTGAGCGCGGCAACGGACTCGCGGCGCTGCCGCTCGATCTCCGCGGCACGGCGTTCCAGCTGCGCGTGTGGGCGGCGCTTCGTGAGATTCCAGTCGGCACGACGCGGACGTACACGGAGATCGCCGAGGCGATCGGCAGTCCAAAGGCTGTGCGCGCCGTGGCCGGTGCCTGCGCGGCGAATCCCGCGGCCATCGTCGTGCCTTGCCATCGCGTCGTGCGCGCTGACGGTGAGATGGGTGGCTACAAATGGGGCGTCGAGCGCAAGCGCCGGTTGCTCGCGAGCGAGCGGACTACATCTCCATCGGGAGCGGCGTCGCGACGAGAATAGCAGTCGCCAACAACACGAGCGCGCCGAGGATAAGTTCGGCGCGCGCGGAGTTTCTGAGCGCATGCTCGTCGCCGGCGACGAGCTTCGGCGTTGCCCACCGCCAGTTGTAGGCTCCTACGGCCGCCACGGCTGCGACTAGTGCGAGTTTGATGCAGAGCGTGCGGCCGTAGGTCGAGCCGAGTACGGCGGACCAGGTGCCGACGTGCACGTAGGCCGCCCATAGGCCGGTGATCGCCAGCGTGCTCGCCGAGGTCAGGGCGACTGGGGAGAACGCGCGAATGCATGGGAGCACGGCATACTTGCGCGGTAGGATCACGACGAGCGCGAGCACGAACAGCGTGCCGAGCCAGCAGCTGGCGGCGGCGACATGCAACGCGTCCACGGCGATCGTGATCACACGGTGCGAGTCGTCACCCATCGCGTGCCCCGCGAGCGAAGGCGTGACAGACAGGGCGGCGGCGACGACGAGCATCGGGCGCCACGCGTTCCGCGTGAACGCCAACCACGCCGCCCCCGATAGCACGACGGACGCGATCCAGATCCGCCCCCATTGCGTGTGCAGCAACATCGCACCGACGAACGCCAGCTTCTCGTCGGCCGTCGCGGTGGGATCGACGAGGCTCCAGTACTGATCCCACGCGCGAAGAGCCGCGCCGACGAGCGATAGCAGCGCCGCCCACGCACCAAGGCGCGCCGCGCTTCGCGCCAGCGCGTCCTTATCCGTGACCTTGGCGCGGCTCAGCGTTCCGAAAAAAAACGCGACGGCCCCTATGACAGTGGTGAGGCCAACGAACGTCAGCCAGCGGCCAGCATCGCCGATCAGTGGGACACCACGAAGTCGAAGCGTCCCGACGCGGGATGCCCATCGGTGGCGGTCGTCCGCCACGTGACCTCGTAGGAGCCTTTTGCGATGGGCCCGCGGATGGTGGCAACGAGCGGCCCTTTCGCGCCAGTATCGACCACGAGCGGCGCCAGCGGCACGCTCGAGCCAGCGGAAGTCGTGAGCTTCACGCTCGTTATGGCGAGCTCAGGCCGTTCCGAGAACCAGAACTTGATCGCGGCCGGCGCCGTCGCGACCGTATCGTTCGCCGCGGGCTCCGAGCGCAGCAAATGCAGGTGCGCAATGAACAAAAGTTGAATAAGAAGCGTCATAGTTGAACAGTAATAGCGATGACGAGCGGATCGTATGACGCCGAGGTAGGCATTGTCGGCGCCGGTCCAGCCGGCGCGCGCGTAGCTGAACGTTTAGCGGCGCGGGGTGTCGACGTTCTGCTCTGGGATCCGCGCGCCCCATGGGCAAAGCCCTGCGGCGGTGGCCTGACGGCCGCGCTCACCGATGCCGTGCCCGAGATCGCCGAGGTGCTTCCGCGCGCGCGGCCAATCGATCATGTACGAATCACGACGGATCAAAATGTTCCGCCGCTCGAGCTCAAACTGCGCCGGCCGATCCACATCATCGCGCGACACACCTTGGGCACGTGGCAGCTTGACCGGGCCCGCGCGGCCGGCGCTCAGGTCCGGGTCGCGGCCGTGCGGGCAGCGGTCCGTGAGGGGAACGGCTGGTCCGTCTCGATCCGGGAGACACAAGCGACGGCGCGCGTCAGATTCTTGGTCGGCGCCGATGGCGCGGCCAGTACTGTTCGGGCCGCGGCGGCGCCCGGACTGAGAGTGGCGCTCGAGCCGACGCGTCTCACGTATGTGCCCGCGGACCATGGGCAGTCGGAGATGCTGCTGCGCTTCGAGCGCGGCATCGATGGGTACGCCTGGGACTTCCCGCGCCCCGATCATCGATCGGTCGGCGCGGTCGCCGCTCCCAGGAGTGCGGGCGGCACACGCGCCCGACTCGACTCGGCCGTCGCGGCGATCATCCCGGGTGGGGGCCAGCACGGCGCCGTGGTCGCCTCCGCGCTCTATCCCATGCGACGCGGATACCCCGAGATCGGCGGCGAGGACTTCGCCCTCTTGGGCGATGCCGCCGGCCTGGCGGATCCGGCCACCGGCGAGGGCATTGCCAACGCACTGCGCTCAGCCGACTGGGCGGCCGACGTGTTCGAACGCGATCGATCGTTTCGCCGCTACGGCGCGCTGGTCGCGGCGCGACTCGGCGCCGAGCTCAGGGACGCGCGATGGTTGAGGTACCTGTTGTATAAACGCGGGTACGCCGTGCGTTTGGTGGTCGGGGCGCGGGGCCGACCCGGTTTCTCGAGGATCAGCGAGGCGCTCATCAATGGCGCGAACGAGCACCGGTCGTTCGCGCGACAGGTCCTGGATGCGCTGCTGGCCGCGGCGCTCGGGGGGCGTAGATTCGAACCATCTCCTATAGGAGGCAGCGCGAGATGAAAAGAGTGGCAGTTCTTTTGAGCCTTATCGTGGCATCCACGGCCGGCGCCCAGGGCAACTTCGAGGGCACCGTGACCTATCAGATGGCGAATAACGAGACGATGCAGTACACGGCGAAGGGCAACAAGGCGCGAATGGACATGGCCAACCCACAAATGCCCGGCGCGGCCCTGATTTTCGATCGGGATGCGCATACCTCGACGATGATCATCCCGCAGCAGAAGATGTACATGACGACGCAAATGGGTCAGGCGGAAGCCCACCTGGCCGACACCGCACGGGGCAAAGTCACGAAGATCGGTTCCGAGGTCATAGCAGGCATTCCGTGCGATGACTACCAGGCAACGGCCAATAACGGCGAGAAGCAGGGGACGATCTGTCTCGCGCACGGCATGGGCAACTTTCTATGGTACGGATCGAACTCCCCCTTCATGAGGCAGATGGAGTCGCGTGTCTCCGGGCTCTCCTCGGCGCTCGCGAACGGTGGCTTCCCGCTCAAGATCGTGAAGAGCAATGGCGAGACGACCATGCTCGCGACGAAGGTCGAGAAGAAGTCGGTCGACGCATCGGCCTTCGCGCCGCCGGCCGGGTACACGCAGATGCAGATGCCCGCCGGAATGGCGCCGCACTAGCGCGGCCTAGCGCGATGCTTGCACCCGTCGCATCGGATCACTAGGAGGTCCGATGCGACGGCTCTTTTTTCTTATTGCGTTACTTGTATTTACGGGCCTAGCGAACTCGGCCTTAGCGCAGGACAGCACCAGGCGGGACACAAGCCTTCGGGACACGACCCGCCAGGATACGACCCGTCAGGATACGACCCACCACCGGTTGCATAATCGGGTACGTGTGACCTCGCCGGGCGAGGTCGACACGGCAAAAGTCCGCGCGCCCTCGCGGCGCGACTCGTCGCTCGTGCGCCACGAGATGCGCCGCGACACCGCGTCTGCCGGCGGCGACACGGCCGCGCGTCCGCCAAAGCCGCCGCCCGACTCACAGCCGAAGAAACCGTCATCGCCGCACTGACATAGTTGCTCTCGCGGCCCGCGGGCCACAGGTTGAGACGTGCTGATCAAGCACCTCGAATACCTCGTGGCGCTCGCGCGCGAGAAGCACTTCGCGCGCGCCGCTGCCGCGTGTCACGTAACGCAACCAACGCTCTCAGCAGGCATAAAACAGCTGGAAGACAGCCTAGGCGTGCTAGTAGTCGAACGAGGCCAACGGTTTCGCGGCCTCACCCCCGAAGGCGAGCGCGTACTCGCCTGGGCGCAGCGCATCCTGTCCGACGTGGATGGCCTCCGCCAGGACGTGAGCGAGACGCACGGGGGCCTGGTCGGCCGACTCCGCCTGGGCGCGATTCCGGCGGCGCTCCCGATGGTCGCGCTGGTGACGGCGCCGTTCGTGGAACGGTACCCCGCCGCGAGCACCACGATCTGGTCGCTCTCATCGATCGAGATCCAGCGCGGGCTCGATGACTTCACGCTGGATGCCGGGATCTCGTATCTCGACAACGAGCCCTTGGCCCGCGTACGCACGGTTCCGCTCTACCGCGAGCGCTACGTGCTGATCACGTCGGCCCTGGGCCCCATGGGCCGGCGCACGAGCGTAGGTTGGCGCGAAGCCGCGGATCTCCCACTCTGTCTGCTCACGCCGGACATGCAAAACCGGCGCATCCTGGACGGCCACTTCCGTTCAGTTGGCGCCATCGCGCGCCCGCATGTCGAAGCCAACTCCCTCGTCGCCCTCGGCTCCCACCTGCGCTTCGGCACGTACTCGGCGGTGCTGCCCAAGACAGTGCTCGCCGTCATCGGCCAGCTCCCCGACATGCGAGCGATCCCGCTTGTCGAGCCCGAGGTCTCGCACGAAGTCGGGCTCATCGTCGCGGATCGCGACCCGCCAACCCCTGTGGCCGCCGCTGCCGTTCGAGTGGCCGAGTCGCTCGCGCTCGGCGCGATTGTCGATAAGCTGACGTGGCCGACCAACTGAGCCCAACCCATCCACTGTTCGGTCTTGGCTACGCCAAACCAGCCCGGGCTCGGCAATTCGTGCGGCTGGAAGGCGACGCCGAGCGCGAAGGGTCGGCGGACGTCGCCGAAGAAGTACCGGTGGCGATCGCGTACAACAATCGGCCGCACGTTGTTATGATGGCGACGCCGGCCGACTACGAGGACTTCGCCATTGGATTCACGCTGTCGGAAGAAATCGTCGCTACGGCCGATCAGATAGAGTCAGTCACGGTCGTACCGTATAATCAGGGCGTCGAGATCCAGATGATCATCCCCCAATCCGCCGCGGATGTCCTCGCCGAGCGCGGCCGGCAGCTCGTCGGTCGCACCGGTTGCGGGCTCTGTGGCGTGCAGACGATTACGGACGCGTTACGCCCGCCGCGAAGCGTGCGGCCGCCAAGTCGACCGATTGAGCCCGAGGCACTGTGGCGGGCCGAGGCAGCGTTGTGGGACCGTCAGACGTTGAACCAGGCAACGGCCGCCGTGCATGCCGCGGCGTGGGCGACGGCTGACGGAACGCTCGAGGTCGTGCGAGAAGACGTCGGACGGCATAATGCGTTGGACAAAGTCATCGGCGCGCTCGCCAGGGCCAAGACTGATGCGAGCCAAGGATTTATTCTCATGACCAGTCGAGCGTCGTACGAGCTCGTGCAAAAGGCGAGTGTTATAGGAGTGCCGCTGTTGGCGGCGGTGTCGCGGCCATCCGGCCTGGCGATACGGTTGGCTGAAGCGGCCGGTATCGCGATTGTGGGTCTCTTGAGGGGACGCAGCGCCAACGTTTACACACACCGGGAGCACATATCTCACGCTTGAGCCTTTTTTCCGCGGCGATGATCGCGCTTGCCGCGCAGGCGAATGCCCAGCAGGACTACGCTGCTATGATGTACCGGATGCACCACGACGAGCGCCCCGTGGCGAACGCGTCATGGATCGCGCCGCGCGCCGATGTGGATACACAGACCGTCGCGTACGTCGGGGCGACGAACGGCTACCTCGCGCACCCGAAGGGGTCCGGCCACTATCCCGCCGTCGTGATGGTTCACGAATGGTGGGGGCTGAACGACAACGTGAAGATGGAAGCCCGCCGGCTCGCGGGCGAGGGATACACCGTGCTCGCGGTCGATCTCTACCGCGGAAAGACCGCGCAGACGCCCGAGGCGGCGCGGAATCTCGTGATCGACGTCGTGCACGACCCGGCCGACGCGCTCGCGAACCTCACCGCTGCTGTGGCGTACGTGAAGTCGCACGGCGCGAAGAAAGTCGCGGTGCTCGGATGGTGCTTCGGCGGCGCGTGGAGCATTCAGGAGGCGGTGAGTAACGGATCGGAGCTCGCGGCCGACGTCGCGTACTACGGCACACCTGTGACTGATCCCGCGAAGCTCGCGAAGATGCCGCCGTTCCTCGGCCTCTACGGCAGCGCCGACGGCGGGATTCCGGTCGATAGCGTCCACAAGATGGAGGGCGCGCTCCAGGGACTGCACAAGCCCGTCGAGGTCAAGGTGTACGACGGCGCGCAACACGCATTCGCCAATCCGTCCGGCCAGCACTACGACAAGGCCGCGGCCGACGACGCATGGCAGCGCACGACAGCGTTCCTCGCGAAATACCTGAAAGGCTAGCGCCAGAGCCTCGGTGGCCGGCAACGGTAGCGTTGCTGGCCATCGGGATGCTGCAGTTGGCGCTTCCGCGCTCGATGACGGCCGGCCCCCCGTGGACGCTGCTCGTCATCGTGTGCGTGTTGCTCATCCCCATCGTCGTTTCACGTCGTCGCGGACTGCATCGTCTCAACCACTTGTTCGGCCTCGTGCTCGCCGTGATCATTACGGCCGAGTTGATCGTGGCGGTGCTGGCGCTGGCCGCCGCGCTGCCGGCGCACAGCGAGTCGCCCGTGGCCCTGCTCAGGGCCGCGGCCACGCTGTGGGTGACGAACGTGCTCGTGTTCGCCTACTGGTATTGGAAGCTCGACGCCGGCGGCCCGAATGTCCGCGAGGCGCGGGGGCATCAAGACGGAGCGTTTTTCTTTCCGCAGTTCTTGAAGAAGACCACGGGCTGGCGGCCCGGCTTTATCGACTATCTCTTTCTCGCGTTCACGACTAGTACGGCATTTTCCCCGACTGACACCCCGGTGCTGTCCCAATGGGCGAAAGTACTCATGATGCTGCAGGCCACGATCGCGTTTACGACGGTCACCGTCTTGATCGCGCGGGCTATAAATATCTTGTAGCCCTGCTCGTCGGCGTCAGCGCCGGCGCGCAACAACCCGATCCATCGCGCGTGACGATGGACCGGCTCTTCTCGGCCGACTTCGCGCCCGAACGCACCGGCGGATTGCAGTGGCTCCCCAAGTCGCCCGCCTACACCGCCTTCGAGCGCGGCGCGCGCGGTGGCGATCTCGTTCGCTACGACGCAGCGACCGGCGCTCGCTCCGTCATGGTACCCGCCGAGAAGCTCGTCCCCGCCGGCGCCAATCAAGAACTGGCAATCGAAGGCTATACGTTCTCGCCAGACGAAAAGAAATTATTGCTGTTCACGAACTCCGAACGCGTGTGGCGGCAAAACACGAGAGGCGATTACTGGGTGTACGATCTCGCCGCCGCAACGCTCAGAAAATTGGGCGGCCCGGCGAAACCATCCACGCTCATGTTCGCCACGTTCTCGCCGGACGGCAGCCGCGTCGCGTACGTGCGCGAGCACAACCTGTATGTCGAGAGCGTGACTGACGGGAGCATTACCGCGCTCACGACCGACGGGTCACCCACCATTATCAACGGCACGTTCGACTGGGTGTACGAAGAAGAGCTCAACGATCGCGATGGCTTTCGGTGGAGCCCGGACGGAACCAAGATCGCCTACTGGCAGCTCGATGACTCGGGCGTCCAGGATTACGCCCTCATCGACGACACCGACTCGCTCTACTCGTACGTCAAACCCGTCCAGTACCCCAAGGCCGGCACGCCGAACTCCGCGGCGCGCGTCGGCATCGTCGACGCCACGGGCGGCGCCACGCGCTGGCTCGCGCTTCCCGGCGATCCGCGCGCATTCCTGATCGCGCGCCTCATGTGGGCCGGGACAAACGACGCCGTCGTCGTCCAGCGCATGACTCGCGTGCAGAACGAGAATCAGATCATCCTCGGCGACGCCAAGACCGGCGCCATCACGCCGGTGCTGACCGAACACGATAGCGCGTGGGTCGACGCCGTCGACGACATGCGATGGTTCGAGCGCGGACAGCGGTTCCTGTGGGTCAGTGAGCGCGACGGCTGGCGGCGGCTCTACCTGGTCTCGCGCGATGGCCGCACGACTCGCGCGATCTCGCCGGCAACGGTCGACGTCGCGACGCCAAACAGTCCCTTTGGCGACGGCTTTACACGCGGGGTCGACTCGAGCGGTGGCTTGGTCTATTACACGGCGTCGCCCGAGAACGCGACGCAGTTGTACCTCTATCGCGTTCGTCTCGACGGATCGCATAGTGAGCGGGTGACGCCGACGTCAGAGTCCGGTGTGCACGACTATGATCTCTCGGCTGACGCTAAATGGGCGATCCATCGGTGGTCATCGTTCGGTAAACCGCCAGTCGTCGAGATCGTGCGACTGGCGGATCATCATGTGACGCGCACGGTGACGGATAACTCGCGGCTCGTGCAAACGGTAAATGGCCTCGCGAGAGGTCCCGTGGAGTTTGCGAGACTGGACGGTCAGGACGCATGGATCATGAAGCCGCCAGCGTTTGATTCGACGAAAAAATATCCCGTGTTGTTCTTCGTCTATGGCGGCCCTGCCGCGCAGACGGTATTGGACCAGTGGGATGGTCAACAATATCTGTGGCACCTCATGCTGACCCAGTTGGGATACGTGGTGGCGTCCGTTGATAACCATGGCACGCCGTCACCCAGAGGGCGGGCATGGAGAAAGGCGATTTACAAACACTCCGGCCCACTGGAGTCAAAGGACCAAGCGGGTGCGGCCAAGGCGCTCGTAAGTCGTGGGTGGGCTGATGCGACGAGGGTTGGCGTCTGGGGATGGAGCAATGGCGGCACCATGACCCTCAACCTGCTTTTCCGATCGCCAGAGCTTTATAAAATGGGCATGGCCGTCGCGCCGGTCACCGACTCGCGCTTCTACGACACGATCTACACCGAGCGCTATCTCGGCCTTCCCGGCGACAACGCCGAGCAGTACAAGGAAGCGTCGCCGCTGACGTATGTCGGAAACCTCAAGGGCGACCTGCTGGTAGTGCACGGGTCGGGTGATGACAACGTGCACTTCCAGAACAGCGAGGCGCTGATCAATGCGCTGGTCGCGGCGGACAAGCAGTTCACGATGATGGACTACCCGAACCGCACGCACTGCATCTGCGAGGGCGAGGGCACTTCCCGGCATCTCTACGGACTGCTGACCCGGTACCTCCAAGAGCATCTCCCGGTCGGTGCTACT
>Ga0210409_10001482_pt1 | contig 30670 bp, 32 predicted proteins | sample IncBWH17MmetaG_FD_161649 | JGI IMG/M metagenome (GOLD analysis project Ga0210409, IMG submission 161649) | Forest soil microbial communities from Barre Woods Harvard Forest LTER site, Petersham, Massachusetts, United States - Inc-BW-H-17-M | ecosystem: Environmental > Terrestrial > Soil >...
GCCCATCTTCACATACTTAAGATACTGGCTGGGCTGGGTTTCGACGGTCTGCGTGCCGCCGCCGGCAATCGCAGGCACGTTCACCGTCGTGTACATAAACGGCACCCAGCCGTATAGAGTTGCGTCGAAATGCCACTGGCCGTCCCACTTGTTGCCGTCCGCGACGGCGATGACGTCTTGAGCCAATACTCTCACCGACGCGAGCGCACCGAGATTCAACACGACCGCCGCCACCGCGAATCTCAGGAATTTGACGTGCTGCATGAACTGGCCTTCTCTTTCGTTGAGCAAATGCGCATAGCTCAACCCGCTATGCTGACCGCGGCAAGAATCGATGAACGCGGACCAGCCTGTATATGGGACCTTGGACTCATAGACCCTTTGCCATGCAGATCTACCAAACCTAGCCCCAGCGCACCTATATGGCGATAAGCATCGTGCAAGCCCAGTCGGAGGAGCAATGGCGCCAGGCGCGCAGGCTCATCGAGCAGTACGCGGCATCGCTGGATCTCGATCTTGCCTTTCAGAACCTGCAGCACGAATTGGCGCATCTTGCCGGCGAATATTCGCCGCCGGCCGGGGCGTTCCTGCTGGCTGCCGATCAGGAGAGGTACTTAGGCTGCGTCGGTCTTCGGCAATTCGCCTCCGGGGTCGGCGAAATCAAACGCCTGTATGCGCTCCCCGTTGCGCGCGGGCAGCACATCGGACGACAGTTGGCCGAAGCCATCGTCGAAATCGCCAGGCAACGCGGCTATGCGCGGCTGCTATTGGATACACTGCCTTCCATGAAACAGGCGCAATCGCTGTACGCGTCGATGGGATTCAAGCCCACGGCAGCCTATCGATTCAATCCGGTTCCCGGGACCGTTTATCTGGAATTAACGCTGTGACCACGAGCCAGACCACGCGCGCGCTCACGGTGCAATTGCTGGAATGGATCGAGAGGCAGCCGAGGACGTACGCGGACACCCTTGAGGCGTGGCGCACGAGCTGTCCCCGATTATCGATTTGGGAGGACGCCTGTATTGACGGCCTGATCGAGACGGCCCCGGGCGGCAACATCGTGACGGTCAGTGCCAAAGGAAAGCTGCTGCTCACGATAGCGCATGGAGATATCGATACTTGATGATTATCACGACGCTGCGTTCTTGAGTGCTTCAAACAGTCTATCGGGGTAGCGGTCTTGACGCCCCATCGGCAGCAGCCGATCATCGCGGCCAGGTCACGAGGAGACCGCGATGACATTCCGCGTCGAGCCTTCTGGCGAGAGCTGCGGCGCGCTGCTACGCGGCATCGACCTGTCCCGGCCGCTGTCAACCGCCGACATCGCCGCAATCCGCGCGGCCTGGCTCGAGCACCAGATTATCGGCATCTGCGATCAACATCTGGAAATTACCGATCTGGAACGCTTCGCCGCGACCCTGGGACCGGATGGCGATGATCCCTATATCGCGCCGATTGCGGGCCATCCGCGCGTAGTCGAGGTACGTCGCGAGGCCGACGAAACCACGCCGGTGTTTGCGGAGGCGTGGCATTCGGACTGGAGCTTTCTCGATCCACCGCCGGCCGGGACGCTGCTCTATGGCCATGTGATTCCGCCGGTGGGCGGCGATACTTTGTTTGCGAACCAGTACGCGGCCTACGAGGCACTGTCGGACGCGATGAAGGCAAGGATCGCGAATCTGCGGGGGATCCACTCGGCGCGTCGCGGCTACGCGCCCAGCGGAATGTACGGCGAGCGCGACCGTGGGCGCTCGATGGCGATCCGCTATTCGGATAACGCGATGGCGACGCAGCTGCATCCCATGGTCAGGCGACATCCTGAGACCGGAAGGCCCGTCCTGTTTGTCAACATGGGCTACACCATCGGCATCGAGGGAATGGCTGAGCGTGAAGCGACCGCGCTTTTGATGGAACTATTCACGCACCAAAGCAAACCGGAATTCATCTACCGGCACCGTTGGTCGACGGGGTTATTGACTCTGTGGGACAACCGCTGTTTGCTGCATGCCGCGACCGGCGGCTATCAAGGCCATCGACGACTTCTCTGGCGAATCACTATCGGCGAACGACGCACCGGTGCGGCTGCGACCGGAGAAAGCACGACTGCCAAGCTGGGCGGCACTACCGCCGCAACGCATTGATGGACGCCCTGCCCGCCGAGGTTGACGCCGAATGGCGCCAGCCCCACTAGCACGCGCATGAAGCAGGCGCTGCTGGTCATCGACGTGCAACGCGGCCTCTTCAGTGGCGGCCGTCGTCCCTTTGATGCGGACGCGGTTATTGACCGAATCAATTCATTGACGGCACGCGCGCGTGCCACGGGTGTTCCCGTGATATTTGTTCAGCATGAGCATCCGGGAAGTCCTCTGGAGTTCGGTTCCGAAAACTGGCGTCTTGAAGAACATCTGGTGAATTCCGAGCGCGATACCTTCCTGCGCAAGAGCACGCCGGATTCCTTTCTGCGCACGAACCTGGGCGAACTGCTCGCGGAGTGGCACACCGAGCAATTGTTGATTTGCGGCTACGCGTCGGAATTCTGCGTGGATACGACGACGCGGCGCGCCGCGGCACTCGGCTATGCTGTGATCCTCGTCGCAGATGCACATACCACCCACGACAAGGCGCACGCATCCGGGGCCGAGATTCGCGCGCATCACAACGCAACGCTCTCGAGCCTTCGCTTTGGCCCAGCAATTGAGGCTACACCCGCTGCGGATGTCGTCTTGAACTCAATCTCCGCTTAAATTCAGCGCGCGGATCTTAAGCCCACAGCACCGGACGCTCACGCTCATACCAGTCGCCCACGTACTCGGCAAAACAGGCCTCAATGCGGCCGCGCTTGATCTTCATGGTGGGCGTCAGGCAGCCGTTCTCGATCGACCAGGGTTCGCTTGCCACGACCAGAAACCGCAGCTGCTCGTAGGTCGCCAGATCCCGGTTGACCTCGCGTAGTAGATCGTGAAGATCCGAGTCGATACGGGCGCGGACGGCCGGGTCCTTGAGAGTGGGACGCAATTGCTCGGCGATCACCAGGACCGCATAGGGGGCCGGTTGCCCCACGCCCGACACCATGGCAAGTTCCACGATCGGGTGCGCGCTCAGGCAATTCTCGATCGGCGCCGGCGCCACATACTTGCCCTTGGCGGTCTTGAATATCTCCTTCTTGCGGCCAATGATCCGCAGCTGACCATCGGTGCGTCGCTCACCAAGATCGCCGGTGCGAAAAAACCCGTCGTGGGTGAAGGATTGCGCATCCAAATCAGGCTGCTTGTAATATCCGGCCAACTGCCCCGGCGACTTGATGAGAATTTCGCCGTCTTCGTCGATTCGCGCCTCGACACCCGGCGCCGGGACGCCCACATGTCCCGGCTCGTTCAGATCGCCCGTGGTCCGATGTGAGCAGGCGAAGTCCTCGGTCATGCCGTACCCCTCCACCATGTTCAAGCCCAGGCGCCGGTACCAGTCGAGCAACGTGGGCGGAATCGGTGCCGAACCGCTGACGGCAATTCGCACCTCATCGAGCCCGAGACCGGCCAGCACCTTGCGCCTGACCGCCGGTGCCGCGGCGGGGTCGCCGAGCATGGCATCGAGTTTTGCGGCCGGGATGTTCGCAAATACGCTTTGCTGGAACTTGAGCCAGAGGCGGGGTACCGAACAGAACAGGGTCGGCCGGGCGCGCTGAATATCCTGGAGAAATGTGGCGCGCGACTCGGTGAAGAAAAATTGCGTTTTCCCTTCGACCAAGCCCCTGCAAATCACCGCCCGGTCATAGACGTGAGCCACGGGCAGGTAGGACAAAATGCGGTGCGGCACGCCCTCCGGAAGCTGCCAGATCGGGTCATTGAGACCGCACTCGATCGCCTTGATGACGGCGCCGAATGTTTGCATCACGCCTTTGGGCTGCCCGGTGGAACCCGATGTATAGAGCAGCATCGCCAAATCCGAAGCCGCTCGCGCCGGGCGGCCGGTCAGCGGCGCCGTTCGGGCGATGATCGCCTCCCACGCTTCAAACTGAGTCTCTGGCGCCAGCGGCAACGCAATGCATGGCAGCTGAGCAGACACGGCAGGCGCTTGCGCCGGCCAATTGTCGAGTTTGCCCACAAATAACAGGCTGGCCTCGCTATGTTCGAGAACATAGCGCACGGTCTCGGCGGTCTCGGTTGGGTATATCGCCACGGTGGTTCCGCCGGCCATCCAGATGGCCAACTCGGCCATGACGAAATGCGCGCAATTGTTCGAGAGCATGGCGATTTTGAAGCCCGGGGCAAAATTGAAGCTCTTCAAGTGCGCCGCCATGCGCCGGGACTGGTCCATGGTTTGGTCCCAGGTGTATTCCAGCAGCCGCTCACCGTCTATGGGCTGACTGAACAGGACCTGATCGGCTTGCCCGATCTCATTATCGTAGACGTAGTCGAGTATCAATTTCGGGACCGGCATGTGTCTCCAGCCTTTGGTAGCGTGTGCGCGCCTCAGTGAGTATCGCGCGCAGCCGCCGTCCGCGGTAGCGTTTTTTACCTTATCTCCCAAGATACCGGTCGGGTATGGGAATGCCTTGTCCGCGAAAAAACGACAGCTGATCAAAGTAGCCGCGCTGAAAAACGATCTGCTCGTGCCGCACGTGAAAAAAACCGCAGCCTCGCAAGCCATTGGGATCGCGCCATTCAAGTATGGCCCACTCCCCGTCCTCGAATAGGTTTTCAATGATGCAGGTCATCTTGGCGCGGCCGAATTCGACCTCGAACATACGGCGGATCTCCGCGTGGCCGCGGAGTGGGTCGGTGACGACTTGATGGTTGACGGCATCGACGGCGTAGAGGTTCAACAAATCCTCGACGTCACCGCGGTTAAACAGCTCCACCCATTTTGTCACGAGCTCCTTCGGAGTCATGGCTGAACCGGACAGGGCAGCGCGGGAAGCACGTACTGCTCGAGCAGATTGACGGTCTGTTGATGCATTCCGTGGGTGTTGTAGTTCTTCCGCGAGATGACCACCGCGGCGCCGAGATCCTTGAGCATCAGCACCGCGTTTCCACCGTTGCCGGACATGTACCAACCGGATAGTGCGCCGCACTTTGTCGCATAGGTGCGCTGCCAGAACAGGTATCCGTAATCTTGCTCGGCATTTGCTTTACGATGCGCGGTGGTCGCCGCCCTTACCCAATCGGCCGGCACGACGCTGCGCCCGGCCCAACGTCCGTCGTTGACCAGCATCCAGGCGATCTTGGCGAGATCGCGGGAGCGCAGCCGCAGACCACCGCCGGTCATCACCTCGCCCGACGGCGAGCGCGGCCACTGCCACTTGGAGATCGCAAGCGGCACAAAAATGGTTTGCTCGATATACCGATCGACGGGAATGCGCGCGGCACGCGTAATGATCTGGCCAAGGAGAAATACGCCGGCCGTGCAATAGGAAAACGGACCACGGCCGGCGGCATCGCGCTGGTAATCCTGCTTGGTCGGCAGATCGAGGGCCCAGCGTGCCCAGTGCTGCTGTTCGTACATCTTGTCCTCGTTTCCCGGGCTTGCATCCACGTCGTCGTTGCAGTCCAGCGCCGAGGACATGGTGAGCAAATCCTCCACCGTGATCCCGCGCTTGAGAGGGGTGTCGTTTTGGAACGGCGCCAGATCGGCCAAATATTGGACTGCGGGAGCGCTCACCGACGTGACCTTGCGGTCGCGGATGGCGGCGCCGACCGCAAGCGAGGTGATCGATTTGGTGGCTGATCGCGTGTCGTTGAGCACCTCGGCGCCGCCGTCGGCAAAATAGCCTTCGTAAATGAGGCGGTTGCGGTAAACGATGAGTACGCTCGTGGTCTTTGGAAACTCGCCGCGACCGATGGCTTCGCCCAGTCGCTGCAGGGGCTGCGGGTCAACCCCCAGGCTTTGTGGAGTTGCGGTCCGCCACTCGCTCGCTGCCAGCGCTGCGGACGCAAAAACCCCCGCAACGACAAAACCGGTGACCCCTGAAGTCATCCCGCCTCTGCGCATGATTCACCCTAAATGATGCCCGACTAACCTGCCTGGAGCATTGCCGCCATTTTTTGATGGATCAGGTTGACCGCCTTCAAAGGGCGGAGCATCACCTTGAACTCCGTTATCTTCCCATCCTCATTCCACTTGATCATGTCGACGCCATTGACCATGATCCCGTCCAACTCAACCTCGAATTCAAGAACCGCATCGTGTGTGTCGGATAGTTCACGGACATAGCGAAATGATTCGTTGAAAAAAACTTGAAACGCGGCCATAAGATACTTCTTGGTGATGGCTTTTCCCACTTGGGGCGTATGCACCACCGGCGAATAGAAGACTGCGTCCTCGGCGAGCAACCCGTCAAGCCCTCGGCTGTCGCGTTCCTTGACCAGTCGGTGCCAGGTTTGGATGGGGCCGGACAGCATGAAATTTCTCCTCGTTTGGGGCTGACGAAGATATCTTAGAGCTTTGCGGCGGCTTAGGATGAATTAGCTGTCGGCGCTTGCGTGGCTGGGCGCAACGGCCTGTGGCGGCGGCCGGGCCGCTCCGAAGAATCCGGAGCGGCGGCCGCATTGAAGCTTAGTGATCGTCTGACTTCGATACCGACAGGTTGTTGGTCACATCATCGATGACCGCATAATTGAACCGGCCCTCGCTCAAGGTATCCAAACCAAAGGCACCGCCCTGGCTCGAATCGACGTTGTACTCGCGAACGAACGTCCCCCAGACGGTGAACTCGACAATTTCGCTGGGATGCAGTACGTCGGAATTCACCGCATCGCCGTTGGCGGCCAGCAGATGTCCATTGGGAGCAAACCGCAATGCGAGCGGACCGCGCAGGTGCTCATCCGCGAACACGGTCCGGCCGCGCTTCAACGCATGGGTTCGGGTACGCGCGTCGGCCACTGAGTACACGACATTGTCGGCGGTCGACGCCACATACAGCGTATCGGACGCGGGATCGTAAGCCAGGCCGGTCGGACCGAGCACCAGAGCGGCGGCATTCGGTACATGGGTGTAGCCAGTCGCGATCAGCGTTTTGTGCAACAGGACCAGCTTTTTCGCGCCGACCGCGACATCGAGCCGTGCGACCGTGCCGTTCAACACGTTGGCCACGAAGATCGTCGCATACGCACCGCGATCGTCGACGGCGAGATCCCAAGGACCGTCCAGAAACTCAGCATCGGTCCAGGTTTGCACCATATTCCCCGTGCGGTCGATCACCTGAAGCGCGCCCTGCCCGATCGTCGCAAAGGTGCCATCGATGGTCGGCACGTTACCGACCACAACGAACCCGCCGCGCAGGACACCAAGGGCGGTGCTCAGTCCGGGCAGGCCGCTCGCAAAGAATGTGTTCGCCGTGCCCGGAGGCGCAATCGGCCCGGTTGGAGTGAGCGAAATAATGGTAGTTCCGGCACCTTGTAGATTGTCGCTGTTGTTGAAATTGCTTACCAGGACGTCGCCCGCCGCGATGATGCCGCCGGCTGGGAAGGACGCGGGCACGAAAGCCACCCCGTACGGGTTAACGTCACCATTTGCCGGTATCGTCGAGGAATTGATGACTCGGGGTATGAAGGCGCGGTCCGATTCGAAGGCTTGGAGCTGCGTTGCATAGAAACCCAAACCCGCTGTCAGAAATGCTCCCCGCAGCACATAGCGAAATATTGCTTCCTTGGTCATGTGATTGCTCCTAGGTCGGTTTCATTGGCGTTGTTCTTGCGCAGCAACATCGATTGCGCATACCGTAGGTGCCGGTGGTGCGGCGAATGGTTGCCCCCGAACCGAAAAAGTTTGCGTCCGGAATCCGTAGAGCGGTTGATCGGGGGAAGAATGAAAATCTGCATTATCGTTGCGGGTTTCACGATTGCTGCATTCAGCCATGCTGCTGCGCGCAGCGACGGCGTCGAAACGGTAATTCGGGCCGGGCACCTCATCGATACGGAATCCGGCCGCGTGCTCGACTCGCAGACGCTGCTTGTCAGGGACGGAGTGATCGCCGAAATTGGCGCGACCATCCAGATACCCGCGGGCGCTCGCATCGTGGACCTTACGGGATATACGGTACTGCCGGGGTTGATCGATGCCCACACGCACCTGACGATTGACTCAAACAATCAGGATCCGCTCGCCGAACTCGAACATACCGCCGCCGAGCGTGCATTGGGCTCGTTGCCGAACGCCCGTGCGGTGCTGCTTGCCGGGTTCACCACGGTGCGGGACGTCGGCTCGTATCGCGCACTGGTCGATGTTGCGCTGCGTGATGCGATCAATCGAGGCGATGTCGTCGGCCCGCGCATGTATGTTGCCGGCGCGTACGTGACGATAACGGGAGGGGCTGGGGCCGTCACCGGCTTCTCCCCGGACGTCACACTGCCTTGGGACCTGCGCTACGGCAATGCCAACTCTCCGGGCGAAGTGCGCGAACGAATCCGCACTCTGGCAGGACAGCGTGTGGACGTGATCAAGCTGTTCGCCACCGGCGCCGTGCTGACCCACAACAGCAACCCTGCGGGGCGCGAAGCGACGCCCGAGGAACTGCAGGCGGCCGTCGACGAGGCCCGCAATTTCGGTCTCAAGGTGGCGGTACATGCGCATGGCGCCGACGGTATCAAGGCCGCGGTGCGTGCGGGTGCGGCCTCCATCGAGCATGGCACCCTGATGGACGATGAGGGGCGCATGTTGATGAAGCAGCACGGCACCTACCTGGTGCCGACGCTGGAGGTGCGGGAGTGCGTCGGCGGCAACTACCCACCGGAATTCGTTGCCAAAGCCAATCAGATCATGACCGTCCAGCTGCAGAATTTCCGCAAGGCCGTCAATGCCGGCGTGAAGATCGCTTTCGGCACCGACATCGGCGTTTGCCCTTTCGGCCGCAATGCCCGCGAGTTCAACTTCATGGTAGAAAATGGCATGAACCCGATGCAGGCCATCCAGTCCGCGACCGTTGCCGGTGCCGACCTTCTTGGCATTGCGGACAAGGTCGGTTCACTGAAAATCGGAAAGCTCGCCGATTTGATTGCGGTGCGCGGCAATCCGGCGGTCGACGTGCGCCTGCTCGAGGATGTCCGCTTCGTCATGAAGCAGGGCGTGATCTATAAGCAGGACTGAACAAACCCATGCTGCTCTTCGCCTACGGTACGTTGCAAGACCCAGAGGTACAGAGGGCGAACTTTGGCCGAGTACTCGAGGGTCGCCCCGATTCGCTGCCCGGATACATGCTTTTGAGCATCGTGATCAATGATGCGAACGTCGTCGCATTGAGCGGAAAAGCGCATCACCGGATCGCGCAGCGAAGCGCGCATCCTGGGGACGAGGTGGCAGGCATGGTCTATACGGTTACTTCGGAGGAACTCGCTGCCGCCGATCGATACGAAGTCTCGGACTACACCCGCGCACTGGTAACCTTGAAATCCGGCGCTCAAGCATGGGTCTATGTCCGGGCCTGAAGCGGACCGATCGCGAGACTTGCTGTTCAATCCTACCCGATATTCTTCACGGCCTCCCGGTAACTCAGCGCACTCAAGCGCTTGCGATTTGATCCCACAAAGCGTCGAATCTCCGCGCCGTCGGTCCATGCGTACTGGCGCAGCGCCCAACCTATCGCCTTCTGCAAAAAGAATTCCCGTGATCCCAGCGATGGCTCGATGCAGGTGTAAAGCAACTCAAGATCAGTATCGCCCTTGAACCCGAGCTGACAAAGGATGGCGGTGCGCCGCTTCCACAAATTGCCCGATTTGCTCCAGGACAGCATCTTGCGGCGCATGGGTGCGCGATAGTCTCTGAGTATCGGCCCCACCCGATGCGACGCAATGTCGTCCACATAGTCCCACCAGGCGCCGGTCACGATCAGTTCCTCGTACATTTTCATTGTGGCCGGCGATTGAAAGGTCCGCGCGCGCATATCGCCGGTCAGATACAGCGCCGCGTAGCGCTCTTCGCGGAAACGAGCGCGGCGCCATAATTCCAGCACAACTGTCTGCCACTGCGATACCGATGCAAACTGCAGGTCGGCAAACGTCGCCTTGCATACTTGCCGAAGCAGCGGTGCCGACACGCCGTGGTAGGGCATTGCGGACTTCATGTACGCCTGCATGGCAGGCGCCTTCAGGGGATCGGCCGCCTGCCGCAACGCCCGGCGCAGCTTTGGCAGCAACTTCGCGTTCACGATGAGCTCAGGCACGGCCGCGCGATGCGTCGCGCGCCGGCTACCCGGATCTGTCTACGCGCTAATGAGCCAGCTGGAAATTCGTCGATACGGCCCATCCTTCGTTGCCGAGCTCGTCCGTGACCTTCCACCACACGCCCATCTTGTCGCCGGTGGGATAGAGCATCATGCCGGGGTCCAGGTCCCGAACCACGGCGGATTTCAAATTCGACTCCGCATACAACTTGCCGGGCTTGGCCATCCTGACCGCCTGCTGCACATTGTCGGCTTTGGCATTGGGGGCCGCGGTTTTCAAGTCCGCGACCATTTTGGTATACGCATCGAGGTAGGCCATGGTGACCACCTGGCCGATTTCGGTATTGGCGTAGCCGCTGGCGCCGCCGGCGGCAAATCCACCGAAAAATCCTGCGCCGCCGCCGCCCATCCAACCCAGGTCGGTTTTCTTTGCGTGGCCCTGCTCCAGCGCCACTTGCTCCGTCGAACGCACGTCGGTCAGCGTCAACACCACATCGGCGGTCTTGCTCTTCAGGCTGACTCCGCCGACCAGTGCTCCGACACCGTGGGGTAACAGACCACCGATGATGCTTCCAACATTGGTGCCGCTGGCATTGCGGTTTTGATTGACGACGTCGGGTACGAGGACATAGTCGGCCGCCTTCATCTGCCCCTTGCCGATATTCGATCCCTGGCGTTCCTCGCCGCTGGCCGCCAGCGCACGCTCGGCTTGGGCCGCCTGCAAGCCCTTCCCGCGGTCGACCAGCGTAAAACATTTGGACTCGGACACGAACACTTTGATCAGTGCCGCGGGCGATTCCAAGTTCAGCGCAACCCACCACTGATTCTGCGGCTCGGTAACAGCGAGGGTGCCGATCTTCTTGTCGCAGATCGGGATCTGTGGCGGCGGTGCGTCCGCCCTGGCCACGGTCGCGCCAAGCCCGGCTGCGCCGGCGACGATCAAGAGAGCCATACCACCCCGAACAATGCTGGGAGATTTATTCATTTTTCTTGAACTCCGTTGAAATGCGTCCCGAGGTCGGCCGAAAAATACCATGGCGCGACGAAATCACCTAGCTTTTTGCCTGCGGCGGAACCTTCTCCCGTCGGTGCGACATCGGGTATCAGCGGCTTGCCGGATCCAGCAGCCATTCAAGCGCCGGGGCCTCCTTGGTAAACACCATAACGCCCACGCCGCGGTTTCGCGCGACGGTTTCAAAAAAATGATCCACCATCTCGGTTCGAGCCACTATCGCCGTTTTCAACTTCGGGTTCGCTATGCGCGAGAATTCGAGAGCGAGATCATATTTCTCGAACGTGGTCATTGGCGGCGGTATCCCGGTGGCATCGACGAGCACGCGCCAGATCTCCCGCAATTGCACTTCGGCGACGATTCGCTGCATTGCGGTGAGGAGATTGCCGCGAGAGTTCCGCCCGGTCACGGTAACGCGGAGATACGCGCCATCATCGACAACCGTGAATTTTGGTCCGTCCATGTGTCATCCGTGAGTGTCGGCGTTGTCCATCGCCTCGATACCAGCAAAACCGTATTCCATCGGCCATATTTTTGCCAATTAATTCGACGCGCGGCCGGCACTTTCCGGCCTCGCGAACAGCACGAAGGGGTTACTGGACTGTGGAGCGTGCAGCAAACTGCCGCAGGTGGCTCATTCGTTCATCCGTCGAAGGATGGCTCGACAAATATCCGCCTGCTCCAGCGCCGGACTTGGATTTGGCCAATTTTTCAAGGGCGGCGGCCAGCAGTGCAGGCGACATGCCGTTGTGCAACAGAAGCGCCGCGGCATAGTCATCCGCCTGCTGTTCAAGATCTTGCGAATACTTCGCCTGCACCACGGCGGCGGGTGCAGCCGCCAGCAGGCTGCTGATATCGCCGACATAAAATGTCCAAAATGCTCCCACGGCGGAACTCCTCAGCAACAGCTGCAGGCTGTCGCGTCCACGCACATGGCCCAATTCGTGCGCCAATACCGCCATGATCTGCTGATCGTCTCCAAGGAGCGTGACCAAATCATCGAGCAAAATGATGTTTCCATTCGGCAAGGTGAAAGCATTTGCCCCAAGTTGGGGTGAAGCTCGAAACAGCAGCAGCGAATCCGGATTGCCGCCGCGTGGCAGGCGCAGCGCTCGGAATTTGCCGAGCAACGCCTCCTGGCGCTCAGCAGCGATCTTGGTCGGCTTGAGAATCGCCCCGTCCAATAGATTCAGCGTCTGTTGCGACAACGCGTTAACCACGGCGGCGGGCAGACGATTCGCGCCTTGCGCGGCGGCCCATGGCAACACCCATCGGTATGCTGCGAGCGCAAGCAAAGCGCACGCCACGCACGAGAACAGAACGAATTGCACATGGCGCTGCAGCCGGTCGACCCAGCGGTCGCGATGCCCGATCGACGACAACAGGGCATCCAGCGCATTCAAGTCGCGCACTTCGCAAAATGCGCCGCCGTTGAAGCGCAGCCGGCGCGGCGCACGTCCAAGGCGTTCGTCGATTTTGATGTCAGCCAGCGGGATGCGAATGTCGACGCCCTCGCCGGCGACGACGAGATCCGCTCCGTCCGTCGACAGGTTGACAGCATGAACACGCGTCGAGCGCCCGTCGAAATATTGAGCATGCAACATGCTCGGCCCCACCAAGAATTACAGCGAGATATCGAAATCGAAAACCGTGGCCGCCTCTTCGCCAACTGCGCCGATGGTTTCCGGTTCCGCTGCCTCAAATTCCTGCAGATCACTGGCCGGCAGCAGCCGTACGCATTCCAATCGAAATTTCGCAAGCCGCACGGCGGCCCAGGGAGTGAACAGTCCCACGGTCACTATCACCAGTATGAAGTTGCTGATGGTGATCCACATCAGGGCCAGCGGTGGCATCTTGCATTCGATGCGATGTTCTCCGATGCGCGTGTTGCTCCAAATCAGGTTGGTGATAAGCGCCTGGAATATCGGCCCGATCACCAACGCGATCAAAATAAAAGTACCGTAAAGTATCAACAGCATCCTCAATATTGCCTTGCCGTCGATGTGACCACCCTGTTTCTGCATTTGCCCCAAGGTGACCAGGGTATGGCCGACACCGACAACACCCATCAGGAAGAAAAAGCCCAGCATCGCCACCAGCAGCAGCAGATATATCGCATAGAACTGCCCGACTCGAGCGTGAAACGAGCACTGCGTGCGTCCGAACCAGCTATTGGCGTGCTGATACAATTTCAGGCGTTGGTGCATGAACGGAGCCATCACATAAAGCGTGATCAAGGCTAGAAACCCGTTCAGCAGGAACACCCGATAGGATCCGCCTACATCGCCGCGAAAATGAAAGCGCGTGCCCCGCCAGCTGGTGTTGTAGAGCCGGAAGCGGAATGAATTGCGCAGCAACCATGGCATGACCACCGCCAGCGCCAACAGGATGACGAGTGTCATGCGCGATTGCAGGCGCACCGAGACGTTGTATGCGATCAGCATTGCCAGTGCGATCAGGCGTCCGATAAATATCTTGACCGGGCTGCCGTGAAAATCAAAGCTCGAGCCGGCCAGTTCGGTATGCCGATAAAAGTACTGCAGCCGGCGTACCTTGGCCCACGCCGAATAGATGCCCAGCGTCACGATGGTCAACAGCAGGTTGACAATCCAGATGCCAAAATATTCGGCGCCGTTGCCATTGAATTGCAGCGGTTCCGGTGCATGTGGGGACGAAGACTGCGATCGCGGAGGACTTTGCGAGGCGTTTTCCATGGACTCAATTCCTTTTGAATTTCTAAGGAATTCCCAAGGCTACCATAGCTTGCGTCATCCTCGCGGCCGACGCGTATCCTTGCGCGAGGAGAAACTGTGTTCTGATTCGCAATTCCGCCGCGAAGCGATACGAGTCCCTTCGGGATTGTCGTAGGGTGCCCGTTGGGAGCCGCCGAATGCCCAGGACGGAGCGCATGACAACTACATCTAGCCGCAGGCTTTCGAGACCTGCGACAGCAATCGTCATCGCAGCAGCCGCTGTAACGGCGCCGCTGACGCACTTGCAGGCGCAGCAGCCCGCGGCAGTGGCGGATGGCCCTGCCGGATACAACATTGCGTGCTCAATTCAAGCCGCATCGGGACTCCAGGATTGCGGCGCACCGTCGCAGGGGCACACCTGCGATGTGGAATCGAACTACGCATCCCAACCGTCTAGGGAATCCACCGGCATTACCTTTGTCAATCGCAGCGACAAGCCGGTCAAGATCTACTGGCTGAACTTTCGTGGCGACCGAATCCTATATAAATCGCTGCCTGCGGGCGGCCAGCTTGCACAGCAGACATTCGTCGGCCACAACTGGCTCGTGACGACATCCACGGAACAATGCATTGGAATATTCGAGACGGTCCCCCGGTCAATTGCCGACGACGATTCAGTAGCCGTTGCGCCTCCCGAACTTCCGATCTACGAGCAACCCTCACCGCCCGAAGAGGACCTCGTATGGACCCCGGGGTTTTGGGATTGGAATCGGGACGCCCGCGACTACTATTGGGTGCCAGGCACCTGGTCAGCCGCGCCGATCGTGGGATACCTGTGGACGCCGGGATATTGGGTGGCGCGGCGTGGATGGTTCGCCTGGCAGGCGGGATATTGGGGTCCGCACGTCGGCTTTTATGGCGGCGTCAACTATGGCCATGGTTATTTCGGCCGAGGATATGTGGGCGGCTCATGGCGCGACGGCCGAATGATGTACAACAGCGCGGTAACCAATCTGGACAATTTCCACTCCAACCACACCTACAGCGAGGCGGTGGTCAGCAGCGCGTCGCGCGCGAGTTATAGCGGCGGCAGCGTCCAGCCGAACAGCGCGGAAATCGCCGCGGCACGCGAAATTCACATTCCACCAACTTCCGCACAGCTACGGCACATCCAGTTAGTCGGCGGCAATCCCGCGCTACGCGCCGGCTCGAACAACGGTCATCCATCGTACGCCGCGACAACGCGGCCTGGCGAGATCCTGAACCCTGCCCCACCCCAGGCGCAGCATGCGGGAACGTTGAGCATCACCCATTCGGCACCGGCGCCGCGTCCCGCACAAAGCGTAGCCGGTGAAAGGACGCACCACGATACGCCCGCAGCCGCGACAGCCGCTGTTCAATCCACCGCGGAATCACAACCCGCACCCAAGGAAAATCAACAGCCCCATCCCAAGTCCTCGGCTGCCACTCGAACCGCTCCACCGCACGCGGAAGCCAAACGTACTCCCTGACGGGTGACGCGAGGCAGCGCTGTTTACCGGGGTCTGCGAAACCGGAAAACCACCTGATCCGTCTTGCCGCGAATTTCCGGGTCGAATACCAGGCGTTGGTGATCATCGGCAGCATTGCGCAGAATATCGGTGTGCGCTTCAAATACGAAGCCCGCTGCTTCAATCTCCCTCCGCATTTGCACAGGATCGATCCGGTGCAGGGTTTCGGTGTCGCGCAGGAGGGATCCGGGTGCGGCCACATGATCGATTACCAGCAAAACGCCAGCGGGTTTCAACGAATTGAAAAGTGCTTTGTTGAGCGCCGCCACATCCGCAGGTCCCAGGAAGCCATCATGCAAGTCATGGTAATTCTGGGCCGTCCAGATTAGATCCAGCTTTTCGGGCATGCGATACTGATCGAGTGAGCTACTCAGCAGCGTGACGTTTGCGTAACTGGGGTCGCGACCGACTGCTTGCGTGCCCGCAATTTCACTCGGCGGGCAGTTGGCGATCTGTTCCTTGGGAATGAACGCGTATACGCGCCCCCGAGGCCCGACCACGTCGCTCAAGATCCGCGTGAAATAGCCATTACCCGGCATGAAGTCGGCGACATGATCTCCCTCCTTCACGCCTGAAAAGAACACAAGCGAGGCCGGTTTTCGCAGCGAGTCGAGCTTCACCTGATCAGCCGGACGTCGAGGGTCGGCGATTGCCGACGAAATCCCTGCCGGAACGATTGTGGCATCTGGAGAACCGGCCATCGATGTGGCGATCACGGTCAACAAGGAAGCGATGAGACAAACCAAGCGTTGAATCATATCCATTCTCCTCTCTTGCCCTTTAGCGGACTTCCGAGTTGCAAGCGTACAAGTTAAAGTGCTGTTTAAGTCAAGCTGCGCGCAATGGCTGGCAGCAATGGAGATGCACGCGATGCCCGGTCTCAAGATTGGTGATGTGGCGCGCCAAGCAGGGGTGGCCCCGTCCACGCTGCGCTATTATGAAAAAGTGGGGCTGCTGCCGGCACCGGCGCGAATATCCAAGCGGCGCCATTACGACCGGCAAATCCTTGGTCGAATTCGCATTATCCTCATTGCTCGCGATGCGGGCTTTACGTTGAGCGAAACAAGGACGTTCTTCAATGGATTTCCCTTCGCGGCAACACCCGCTGTGCGATGGCGTGCGATGGCCAGGAAAAAACTCGATGAACTGGAGGTACTGGCCGCACGCGTAAACGAAATGAAGGCGCTCCTTGAAGCGAGCTTTCATTGCGAGTGCCGCCGATTGGAGGACTGCGAACGATTGATTGCCAGCCAAAAGTCCTGCAGGATCGGTACCGGCGTCCGGGAAAGCGTATCGAAAGACCGCCTCAGGCGGCTGCGCGCGAAACGATGACTGTGGTCCATTCGGGCAGGTCCGGGGAGAAAGGCATGAGGTTTAATCTACAATGCGTCGCGTGGCTGCCAACGTCGCTGGTGGCGGCTGCCGCGCTATGGGCGCCGATGGCGATTGCGCAATCATCCGGCCAGACGCCGCAGTGGACAGCGTTCACCAAAATTTTCGACGCCGCGGCGGACGGCGACCGCATCGTCGGTGCCGGCGTCCTGCTCGTCAAGAACGGGCGTGTGGTCGCCCATCACGAGCACGGATATGCCGATCGCGAACATGGCGTGCCCATTACCCAGCAAAGCATCTATCACTACGGGTCAATCACCAAGACACTGACCGCGATCGCAATCATGCAGCTCCGTGATCGTGGCCGGCTCTCGCTCGACGATCGGATTACGAGCTACATTCCTGAACTGCGCATGGTCCACGATCCGTTTGGATCGATGGACAACATCACGTTGCGCATGCTGCTGTCACATTCGGCGGGCTTTCAAGATCCCACGTGGCCCTACAAGCAAGGCAAGCCGTGGGAACCCTTTGAGCCCACAACGTGGAATCAACTGGTCGCGATGATGCCCTACCAGGAAGTCGCCTTCGAACCAGGGTCACGCTACAGCTATTCGAATCCGGCATTCATATATCTTGCGCGCGTCATCGAGCAACTGAGCGGCGATCCTTGGGAGACCTACATCCAAAAGAACATCTTCAATCCACTCGGTCTCACGCACAGCTACTTTGGAGTGACTCCGTACTATCTCGCGGCCGAGCGCGCGCACAATTACACCCGCCGCAAGGATTCAAGCGGACTGGAAGTGGTCGCGGACAACGGTGCCGACTTCGATCCGGGCATCACCATTCCGAACGGCGGCTGGAACGCGCCGCTCAGCGATCTCGCGACCTATCTCGCATACCTGACCAATGCCACACATGGCAATCCCGAGACCCAGCGGCTCTACGACACGGTGCTCAAGCACGCCACGTTGACGGAGATGTGGCAACCGCTGCACCCGGTCAAGAGTGACGAGTCGATGGGGCTATCCTTTTTCAGCGTACGCGGCGGCAACACTACGTTCATCGGACACACGGGATGGCAGGCAGGGTTCACGGCGTTTCTCTATCTCAATCCCTCAACCGGTGCTGGCATAGTCGCGGCCTTCAACACCGACAGCGATCTGCCGGATAGCGGCCAGGCACCAGCCTTTGAGCGAATCCGGGATCAGGCGCTGGAGTTGTTACGCTAGATGATTTTCTATGATCGGCGCGGCAACATTGTGGTGCCCGAAGGGTCATCATTCATAAAACCGCGCCGCGGCGCATTTGCGCTGGTGGTCGCCATCAATGACAAGGCAATCATGCTGTCGGCCGAGGCCTGCGCCCCGGACGTGCCGGAACTTCCTGGCGGTGGCATTGAAGATGGCGAGACGCTCGATGCGGCAATAAAACGGGAATGGTCCGAGGAAGTCGGCATTGCTTTCGACGTGGTCGGCCCCCTACAGCGATTCCAGCACGTGCGCGGCTTCTACGCCGATGACCGCGATGAATTCTGGATCTATGATCAGACATTCCTGCGATATGATTTTCTTGACCGTGCGAACCTTGGTCAAAAGTGGCTCAATTCCGAAGGTGGAATGGCCGGTTGGGAGCCCATCGCAACTTTGGAGAAGTTGTCAATCAACCGCGCACATTGGTGCGCCATCCCTACTCTATTATCCTGACAACTTATCCCGGAATCCGTACCGGAAGGTGGCTGAAGCCGCGGACGAAGGCGGATCGAATGCGCGTCGGTTCGCCCATGACCTCGATGACCTTGAATCGGCGCAAGATTTCCTCCCAGAGAATCTTCAATTGAAGTTCCGCCAACCGGTTGCCGACGCAACGGTGGATGCCGAATCCAAAGGACAGATGCTGGCGCGGCCGCTCGCGGTCAACGATGAAGCGTTGCGGTTGAGGAATTGCCGTTTCATCGCGGTTACCCGACAGGTACCACATCGCCAGCTTGTCGCCTTTCTTGATCTGCTTGCCGGCCAATTCCGTGTCGACCACCGCGGTCCGCCGCATGTAGGCCAGCGGGGTCTGCCAGCGGATGATTTCAGGCACCAGGCTGTCGATCAGCGCCGGGTTGGCGCGCAGCTTGGCCATCTCCTGCGGATTGTCGTGCAAAGCCAATAGTCCGCCGGTCATTGAGTTGCGCGTGGTGTCGTTGCCGCCCACGATCAGCAATACCAGGTTGCCCATGAACTCCATGGGTCCCATGTTTCTGGTCGCCGGACCATGTGCCAGCATGGATACCAGGTCGGTACGCGGCGGCGCGTTGACGCGCTCGTTCCACAGCCGGGTAAAATACTCCAGCATCTTGCGCAACTCGGCCATGCGTACCTCAGGCTCAGGTGCGTCCGGATTGGTCAATTTGTTGGAGGTTGCCATGTCGGACCAGTGCGTCAGCAGGCGGCGGTCCTCGACTGGAAAATCAAACAGAGTCGCGAGCATATAAGTGGTGAGCTCGATCGAGACCCGGTCCACCCAGTTGAAAGTTTCATTGCGGGGCAGGCTGTCGAGCACCTTGGCGGTGCGCTCGCGAATCAGGTCCTGCCAATTGTTGAGATTTGCGGGCGCAACTATCGAATTTACCGTCTTGCGTTGTTCATCGTGCTTGGGCGGATCCATGGCGATGAACATCCGCAGCTTCTGTTCATCGTCGGGTGGGAAATCCATCAGCGTAATACCGCTTTCCGACGAATAGATACCGTGGCTGGTATCGACCTTCATGATGTCCTGGTAGCGGGTAACGGACCAGTAGGTATCGATGCCCGGAATCGGGCTGTGCGACCGATGCACGGGGTCCTCGCGGCGCAGCCGCTCGAAGATATAGCCCACGGTATCGTCGACAAATTCCTGCGGATCGGCGGGGTTCAGTTCCTCGAGCGGCAGCGCGGCTACGCGGGCGCGTGCTGCCGCCCGGATATCGACCGATTGATGCGAGACTGCATTCACGATTCATCTCCTCATCGGCGCCGGGCGGCTCAATGCTGAGCCTCAGGCGTCCGGACGACCAGGCCATTCAGTGCGTCGGTCAGCGTGATCTGGCAGGCGAGGCGCGAACTTGCAAGCGGCTCCGCTACCAGGTTAAGCATGTCTTCTTCGCTCGCAGTCCGCGATCCCACGCGCTCGAGCCATTCCGGTTCGACATACACATGGCAGGTGGCACAGGCACAATTGCCCCCGCAATCCCCATCGATACCCGGCACGCGATTATCGGTGGCGGCTCGCATCAGCGTTGTGCCCGTGGGCACTTCGACCGGGTGCGCTCCGCCTTTGAAGTCGATGAAGGTGACCTTGAGCATGCAAAACCTTGGCCAGAACCGCGTGAGTATCGCATTGGCAGGGCGGCTGTGCGATATGTTCCGGAAATACTATAATGATTCGCGGGTCCCGCCGGCAAGGATGATAGTTGTATGAGCCCTGGAATCCCGCGGACAATCAAATTCCGCCCGCTCCTCGCCATTTTCGCCGCAGTCATTGTTGCATTCGCGGTGAGCGGGACCGCCGCGGCGCAGTGGCTGAACTATAAACCCCCCGGCGTTCCTCGCACGCCCGACGGCAAGCCCAATCTCGCTGCTCCCACCCCAAAAATGGCGGACGGCAAACCGGACCTGTCCGGTAATTGGCGAGCCGACGCCGCCGGATTCGCCGAAACCAGCCGAGCTCAAGATACCGTGAAGCTCACGCCCTGGGCGGCGGCGTTGACCGAACAGCGCAAGGAGACCCTCGGCAGGGATTCCCCCAGCACGCTCTGTCTGCCGCCGGGGCCGGTAGTCGACATGGGAGTCGGTAAAGTCGTTCAGACCCGCAATCTATTGCTGATGCTGTGGGAGGGAACGCTGTACCGCGAAATCTTCTTGGATGGCCGGGACCTCCCGGTGGACCCCAACCCCGACTGGATGGGTTATTCAGTCGGGCACTGGGAGGGGGACACGCTGGTGATTGTCACCGCTGGATTCAATGACCGGACGTGGCTGGACGATGACGGCCGCCCCCATACCGAGGCGCTGCGCGTCACGGAACGACTGCACCGCACCGACTACGGACATATGCAGATTACGAGAACATTTGTCGATCCGGGTGCGCTGCTCGAGCCGTGGACCGTGCCCGTAAAGCTCGAACTGGACCCCGACCACCAACAGCTCGAATACGTGTGCAACGAAAATGAAAAAGATCGCGTGCACCTCGTGGGCAAGGCTTCCGATGTCAAGAGCGTCAAAGTAGCCCCCGAAATTCTCGCCAAGTACGTCGGATCCTATGAATTCAAAAGTCCGACGACCGGCAAAATTCAAATCTGGATCTTTAGCGTGAGTGGGGACCAATTGCTCGTGGGTGGCGCGCTCCCGTCCACCCCGCTCACATCCTTATCCGAAACGGAGTTCTCTGCGCCCGAGGGCTTCAATATGGTATTTGTCAAAAATGACGCCGGAGAGGTAACCGGCGTCACTCTCCAGGCCGTCGAGGGCAATTTCAAGGCCGTCCGGAAGTAAGCTCACGCGGAGAACTAATACGTCGGATTGTCGCCGGCGGAGGAACCGGCGGAAAGTACCACCTTTCCGTCGGCCAACATGACGCTGGCGGCGTTCGCCAGATTGGAACCGTCTTTCGCGAGAAAGCCCTTTATCGTGACCTTCTCTCCGCCTTGAAGCGTATGCCGCGACCAGCCGAGTCGCATGAGGCTGTTGGGGCTGGCCATCTCCAGTTCCCATTTCACCACGTTGCCCGATGCGTCTGTAACGTCCACGTATAGCCGCGTATGCGGGTTATACCATTCGACTTTGGTGACGATGCCTTCCAGAGTAACCGGCCTGCTATGGTCGAATTCAGCAGCGAACGAATGATGCGCGGCCAGCTGCGTGGAAAACATACCGGCCGTGACGGCGAGCGTCAGCATATGCAATTGGACGATCTTCATGACGTCTCCCTATCATGATTTCGCTGCGTGCTCTGCAAGCCTGATCATATCATCGGGCATGCGGCAGCCGCGACTGCATTATTCCTGCCCTGCCTATGCGCGGTTGCATTATGCTCGGCACATAATATTCGTCTGAAGGGGAGACCATGACTACACCGATCAAGCGCCGCGCCTTCGTGAACTCGGCACTGGCAAGCGCCATCGCAGCCGCACTCATGAAGCCGAGATTCGCGCGCGCCAAGGACGCCTTTTCGGGCATCGACGCCGTCGGACAGGCGGCACTGGTTCGCGACAAGAAAGTCACGTCGCTGGAATTGGTCGACGCGGCCATCGCGCGCATCGAGTCCGCCAATCCGAAGGTCAACGCGGTCGTTGCCGAATATTTTGACAAGGCGCGCCAGCAGGCGAAAACCGCCCTCCCCGCCAGTCCGCTGTCCGGCATGCCCTATCTCATCAAGGACCTCAACGACATCAAAGGCGAAATAGCCACCTCCGGCTCGAGGCTGATGGCCAAACATATCGGTGCCGAGAACAGCCTCTTGGCGCAGAAGGCCATAAATGCCGGCATGATCGTCGTCGGCAAGACCAATACGCCGGAGTTTGGATTGATGGCATCGACGGAGAGCATGCTGCTGGGCGCCTGCCACAACCCTTGGAATCCCGACTACTCGACCGGCGGATCTTCCGGCGGCGCTGCGGCAGCGGTCGCATCCGGCATGATGCCGGTCGCGCATGCATCCGACGGCGGCGGCTCGATCCGTATTCCGGCATCCTGCTGCGGCGTATTTGGCATGAAGCCATCGCGCGGCCGCATGAATTTCGGCGATGACGAAAAGATGCCGGGCGACATCGCGGTCGAGAACTGCGTCAGCCGCAGCGTGCGCGACAGCGCGATGGTATTTTCGATGTCCGAAGACACTTCACCGCACGCCCGGTTCACTGCGACGGGATTCGTGCGTGGTCCTTCCAAGAAACGGCTGAAGATCGCATTCTCAACGCTCAGCTATTCCGGCAAGGAGCCGCAAGCCGATGTGAAGGCCAGCATCGAGGCCACCGCGAAACTCTGCAAGGGATTGGGACACGAGATCATCGAGGTGAAGAATCCGGTCAGCGGGCAGGAATTCGTCGATGCCTTCCTCACCGTTTGGGCGTCCGTACCCGCGCAGCTTGTTCAGCTTGCGATGAGCCTCAAGCAGAAGCCCAACGAGGTTCTCGAGCCCTGGACGATCGGCCTCGCGGATTTCTTCGCGAAGCAACCCAAGGATGCCATGGCCAAAAGCCTCGCGTATTTCAAGAAAGCTGAAGCCGCCACCGACGCATTCATGTCCCAATACGACGCCTGGCTCACGCCCGTGCTGTCGAGCACGCCGCCGAAGCTTGGGCTGCAGGCGCCTACGGTTCCTTTCGCCACGCTCTACGAGCGCGTCACCGACTATGTCGCCTACACTCCGATCCACAATGTGGCTGGAACACCTGCGATGTCGGTACCGCTGGGCTGGGGCAGCAACGGTCTGCCGATCGGCAGCCAGTTCGCGGCCGCCAAGGGCAATGAGGGCCTACTTTACGCGCTGGCCTATGAGTTGGAACAAGCGCAAGGTTGGGCGGGAAAGCACGGCGTGGTTTGGGCGGGCTGAAGCTCCACGGGGAGGATCCCGCCCTGCAACGCTAGGGGTTGGTCGGCGCACCCAGCGCCCGGTCCGCTGCCTTGCGAAATTCGTACATGTCCCAAATCTCGATAAGCTTGCATTCTGCGGCAATCATGGCGGCTTCCTGACGTGAAACCCCGATGACCTTGAAACCCATCACGGTCGCGCCATCGCTCGCGATAAATCGGCCAATGCGAGAATCTTCCTCGTATTCGTAGGAAAAACCCGTTTGACGCTCGCTCAGCATTTTGGCGACATTGCCGTTGTCCTGGAGCGGCAGTACGAGAGCTTTCGCCGCCCCCGTATCGTCGAGGCGCCACTTCGCCAGAAATATTTTTAACGTGTCTCGCATAGCCACATCCTCGGACGGGCCCGGACGGTCCGCAGCCTAAGAAGGCGTGTTGGGTTCCGTTTGGCAGATGTTCGTGCGAACCTCGATTCGGGGCAATACCACGACGGTGAAATCAAGCCGCCTGTCGCAGCTTGAATGGCGTTATGTCACGGAACTCACGCGTCGCCAACGTTGTATGGTGTATGTCGGTACGCGTGAATCGATCAATAGAAGAGGACCAAATGGAACAAGCACAGCTCATTCAGGCAGCCGCCAGCATCGCCAGCGGAATGGCGGCGGCCCACTATGACAAGTTCAGCGGGCTGGTTGCGGCCAGAATCACGGAAATCGCAGAAACTGCCGTGAAAATTGCGCTGGCGATCGAAATCGCAGCCTCTAGAAAGTCACAATAGACTCCGCAACTCAGTGGTTACCGGGGTTGTAGTCGGCCTCGACGTTTCCGGCGAGCTGTTCTTGGGTGAACAGTACCGGCTTGGTCTTCATGGCCACGAACAGCGGCGTTTGGTCGGCATAGTGGCGCGACTGCGAATCCAACGTGGCCGAGCCGAACTGGTTGATGCTGTCCGAGGATAGGGCGCCCGCTTTGTCCCAGTTGACGAACATGATGAAGGTGTCGCCCGCTGAGGCCGACACGGTGCCATCCTTCTGCGCCACGCCGTAGACGGCGCGATAGATGTCCGGGCCGCCGTCCAGGCCTAAGTCCAGCTTGCCCCGGCGGATGCGGTTGACCTGGCCCCACTCCGGATCGATGCGGCCGAACTGGGTCTTCAGCGTGTTCATGGCGTGGCGCAACGCCTCGATGGGCGCCACGTCGGGATGGCTGTCCGAATGTGCGGATCCGGAGTTCATCAGCATCGCGAGCGCCGCCGCCCGGCTGCCGATATTGGTGCGCCGGTCCCAGCCCTTCAGCAGCGCCTGGGCGGCGCTCAAGTCATTGTCAGACTTAGGATCGACCTTGAGCACCTCGGCGATCTTATGAGCGAGGTCGGAGCGCTCGCTGTAGGCGAGGTCGAACTTGTAGGCGCGAAACGCCTCGGCGCTGATGGCCGCGTCGGCACCGAAGGTCTCCTGCGCGCGATAGGCTCGGTTGGTCATGTCGGTCTGGATGCCCATGGTGGAACTGAAGTCGGCTGGCTTGAGCTCGTCCCCAACTCCGGTGGCGTGGAACGGAGTGTTGTTGGAGTTGAACACATAGCCGGACTTAGGATTCCAGATCTGCGGCACGCGCTCGAATGGCAGATAGCCGTGCCAGATGAGGTCGGAGCGATCGCCGGGCTGAATCTGCGTCCAGTCGCGACCCTCGGCGCGGTTTGGAAACTGGCCGTTGTAGACATAGCCGATGTTCCCCTTCTCATCGGCGTAGATGTAGTTGATGCTGGGCAGGGACTGCAGCCGCATGGCCGCCAACCACTCGTCGCGGTTGGCCGCCTTGTTGAGACGATAGTACTGCAGCACCTGGCGCGCCTCGCCCATGCCGGCATAGCGCACCGCGAACACCCCGTGATCGGTCTTGAGCACCGGCCCCTGGACCGACCACAACAGCGGACGGTGCACCGTCCAGATCAGCGGCCCGAAGATCTTCACGCGAATGGCCGCATCGCCCTTCTCAAAGCTCTTCCATTCACCGTCCAGCCGGTACTGATCCGGATTGGCGGGGTTCACGACCAGCTGATAGACGGTTGAGACATTGGGGGCGTTGACCGTGTTGGCCCAGCCCAGGTGGGCGTTGTGTCCATGAAGCATGAAGGGCGAGCCGGGGAAGAATCCGCCCGCCACATGCCAGCCCTCGCCGGATTCGAGCACGGCCTCGTACCAAGCCACCGGCCCCACATAGGGTTGGTGCGAATTGACCAGAAGTCGGGTGGCGCCGTCCGCAGATCTCGAGGCCGCCACGGCGATGCCGTTCGAGCCGGTCGGCAGGGCTTCAGCCATGGCAACCTGTTTCGTCTTCGGCGTCGGCGCCTCCTGGGGCGCGGGCGCCATGATCTTGGCCATCACATGATCGAGACCATAGAAGAAGGGCGTGCGAAACACGAACCCGGCGGCCACGTCCTGGCCGGTCATCGGCAACAGGCCGCGCTCGACCTTGTCCGCGTGCAGAGCAGCGTAATAATTGACCCCGTCGGCATAGGCCTGCAGCACCGCGCGAGTATCGGCCGGCAATGCGCTGTCGTATTGCGTCTCCACGGTCTCGCGCACTTTCAGCAACCGCACCAGATAGTCGGTCACCGCGCCTTTGGCGCCCTCGACGCTTGCGAGCTCGCCGCGCGCGATGAACGCCGCGTTCTGGATGGTGGCGAAATCGTCCTCGGAATGGGCAAAGCCCAACCCGAAAGCCACGTCCGGATCGGTGGGGCCGCTGATGTGCGGTACACCGTAATGGTCGCGCTGGATGCGGGCATGATAGCGCGCCGCCTGAGCGATCAGGGTCGCGGGGGCCGGCGCCGGCGGTTGGCTCAACCGATCCTGAGTAATCACTGCCGCCAGGCCGACAAGCACCAGTGCCGCCAGCGCAGCCGCGCCGATCTTCAGATACCGCATGAGGCGTTTTCTCCCGACGTTATTGCCGGCTGTTGCCGGATATTTGTATTTCTGAACCCGAGGCCCGTCGACCCCTTTCGAGTCAATCTCCCTGCCAGGCACAGAGATAGGTCAGTGCCACCTGATCCCACGGCGCCGTCACCGACCCCCATGCCTCCGGCAGAACCACCGTATGCTTATTGCCGCCTTCGAGGTAGATATCGAGTGTCATGGCGTGTACGGCGCTCTTCTTGCAATCGTACTCGCTGAACTGCTCAGACCTCTCGATCCATTCTTTCTTGTACATATCCAGGTGGTGCCGTGGCACATACTTGAACAAGGCGCTTCTGATGTTGGCGACCACGGTGATCGTTTCGCGATCCACATACGTTTCGGAATCGCCATCGGCTGATTTTCCCAAAGAGAACCAGTCCGCGGCCTGCGTCGATCCGGACGCCAAGAGCAATGCGGTTGAAATCAGTTTCACATTCACGATTGCTCCGTTCTCGCTTCCTAGCTCTATGGCAGCTTCGCGGTTCGCACCAAGAATACAACCAGCCCCAGCAGCAGCAGAGCGAAAACCCAGTAACCATTCTTTCGAAACCAGGCCATGTAACCCTTGAACTTGGCTATCCGCTTCTTGACCGCCGGGCAATCATCAGCGCGCAGGTCACGAAATGGTAACTCCAGAAGCCTGCCCGCGCGAGTCTGAAGAGAGGGGCGCGCGTGGGAATCGCCCGCCGCGCTAGAATGCGTGATGACTGACTCAGCCAACGTTGCACCCCTCCTCCTGTGGCTCACCCCGGCCCTGCTCGCGCTCCTGCTCTACGGCCTCGGCCAGGGCTTCGTCAAGATGTGGATCACAGAGGTTCCGCCGGCGCGCTTCTGTCTCTACTTCGCATTCGCCCGCGCGATAGTGATGGCCTTCTACTTCTTTGCGAACCCGCATACCCCGGTGTTCGCGGCGGAAGGCCGCCACATTCTCGCCATCGGCGTGCTCGCCTATCTGCTCGATGGCGCCGGCTGGATCATGTACTTCCAGTCGATCATCGCGGGCCCGATCACGATCGTTGGCACGCTCTCGGCCGCCTATCCGGCGCTCACCATCGTGTTCGCGCACTGGTTCCTTGGCGAGACGCTCTCGCCTCTCCAGTACGGCGCGGTGGCCCTCGTGATCGGCGGCTGCATCGGACTTGCTTATCAGCCGGCGGATGCCGCGAACAAGGTGACCGGGCGGGCCTGGATTCCGCTCGCATTCTCGGCCCTCGTGCTGTGGGGCGGCGCCCAGACGATCGTCAAATACGACTACAGCTTGGGTGCCACGGACGCCAACATGGCGTTTTACAGCATTATCGGCGCCCTGCTCACGCTTGGTGTCTATGGCTTGTGGAGGGGACGCGCCGGCACGCACTCCCTGATCGAGTGGACGCGCTCGTTCCTGCCGATGGGAATGATGGCGTCGGGTGATCTGGGCGTCCTGATCGCGAGTCGCTATGGCCAGATCTCGATCGTGACGCCGCTCACCGGCGCCTACCCGATCGTTACGCTGGCCTTCGCGGCGCTCGTGCTGCGTGAGCGGATCAAGCTGTTGCAGTGGGGCTGCGTCGCCGCGATCCTGGTCGGCATGTACTTCTGCACTTCCTGAAGGCCGCCTGCCGTGCGGCGTTCACGGTCTCAGGTGAGATTGCATCATGTTTAAGCTAACCCGCGGCGCGGGCTGGTTCCGGCGCAGGCTTTGCGGCGTAAGGTTTAAAGGTTAATGCGATCAAGAAGGCGCCAATGCCGATACCCCACGCACCGATGTAGAGCCATCCGTAACTGGCGAACGTATCGTAGATCAAACCTCCAGCCAGCGGGCCAGTCGCCATGCCGAAACTACCAGCCATTGCTGTTCCGCCGATGATCGTCCCCATCATTCGCAGCGGGAAATTTTCGCGCGCCAGTACTGCATAAAGAGGCATTACACCGGCATAGATAAAACCAAACAGGGCCGCCACGGCGTAAAACGCGCTTAAGTGACGCACGAAAAAATAGGCCAGGGCGGCGAACGCCTGCAGCAGCAGGCCTGAGACCAGAACGCGTTTTGCTCCAAACCGGTCGCCGAGAAAACCGAACGCGACCCGACCGCCCAGGCCTGCCAGGCCTTCCACACTGTAGATCGAAACAGCAGCAACTAGCGGGATCCCGCAACTTATCGCATAGCTCACCGTATGGAAAATTGGACCGGAGTGCGTGGCACAACAAAAAAAATTAGTCAGCAGCAGCACGATGAATTGCGGCGATCTAATTGCCTGTCCCAAAGTGATCCCTGATTGCGGCTCGTCATGGGTGGCAAGGACGGCATTTTCGGATTTCAACGCTGGCGGTCGACGCACCAGCAACGCTACTGGAATCATAACGACTGCCGCGAGTGCGGCGAGTATTTGGAGGGACGTTCTCCAATCGTGGTTGGAAATGAGCCGTGCCGCCAATGGAGACATGGTCATCGGTGCCATTCCCATTCCGGCGGAAACCAGGGACACAGCCAGGCTGCGATGTGTGTCGAACCAGCCTGTCACGCAAGCCATCATGGGCGCAAAGATGGCCGCTGTCGCACCGCCGACCAGCAAGCCGAAGATCAGCTGAAACTCAATGAGCGAGGTTGCCCGGCTCGCCAGTGCCAGAGCCGTGGCCAGGACACATGATCCTGTCAGCACTACCAGTCGCGGACCGAAACGGTCTGACAGGTTTCCCCAGATGATGCTTCCGAATGCCATGGCGAGAAAACCGAAGGTCATGGCACCGGATACGCCGGTAATGGACCATCCGGTATCCCGTGCGATGGGCCGAAGAAAAACAGGCAGTGAAAACATGGCGCCTATGGCGACGCAGCCCAAGAGGCCGCCGGCTGCAACTATCACCCAGCGATAGTAAGATCTGCTCATTTTCCGACAGGCATATCTTGCCGACAACAAAAATGGATGGCGAGTTGCAGTGCCGCCGCGAGAAACCCCTCGCGCCGATGGCACGAGGGGGCCGTATCAGAACTTCTGGCCGAACCTGACTCCGAATTGCATGGGCTTGATCGGATACACTCGGTAATTCTCGTAGCAATAAATATTAGCGCATTGGTTGATTCGACCAAGTTGTCCGCGCTTGTCAAACACATTCTCGATAAATGCTTCCACCTTCCAGTTGTTCAGGCCGGTACCGCTTGCCAAGTCCAGCGTCGTGAATTTCGGCAAGTCTCCCATCGCGGCGTTATTTACAACATCCAGGTTGGACGTGGAGCTGCCTTGGTGCACAACCGTTCCCTGCACGAAACTCTGGTAGCTACCCACGCTAAATTTGTAGCGCGCGGTCCCGGCGCTCTTGATCTTCGGCGTTACCGGCAATTGCGTGCCGCTAGGCGCATTTGGGGTGGGGCAGTTGTGGGTAACTTCCTCGGTCACTTGATCTACATTGCAGAAATTTTGCGTCGTGCGCGCATTGGCGTAGGTTGCGGATGCCGAGATCGACAGCCTTTCAATGGGCAGCCACTCGAGCTGGGACTCGACGCCCTTCACCGTGGCATTGCCGACATTCACGATTGAAGTAATCCCGTTCGCGCCTGTGACCGAAAGCTGCACGTCATTCCACTTTTCGTAAAATACCGCGCCATTGGCACGCAGACGTTGTTCAAACCACGCAGTCTTCCAGCCAATCTCGAAATTGGTGAGGGTGTCGTCGTTGTAAGACGCCACGCCCACCCGCCGGTTGTTGCCTCCCGGGCGAAACCCCGTGGAGTAGGTTCCATATACCATGTGATCCGGATCGATCTGATAGGTCAGATTGACCCGGTGAGTTTCGCCACTTTCAACGACCTTCTTGTTCGTATTGATGCAAGGCCAGTAGCCGGGAACGATCGTCGCAGCGCTCGCAGGCGGATTGCAGCTACCCTCGCCACTTTGGCCGTTCTTGAAACCGAAGAAGCCAAAAAGCGTGTTTTCCACCCAGAATTGTCTGATGCCGGCGCTGATACTGAACTGTGAGGTCACATCAAAAGTCATATCGCCGAAAACCGCATAATCGCGGTCGGTGCGGTCCTGTTGGCTCAAATATATGGTGTTCGGCGATCCGTCAACGGTGTAATACGTTGGCAGATCATTCGTTTGGAATGCCGCGCGAATGTTGTCAGTTTGGCGCTGATAGAACAGACCGAAGGTCCCTCGGAATCGATGGTCGACCGGGGACTGGATGCGCAGTTCTTGGCTCTGCTTCGTATATTGATCGTGATTGTTGACGAACTGCGTCGGATTGGCCAAGGTAAATGCGCCGCCGGCGCAAGGCGGCGCGTCCCCGGGGCTCCCCGCGGCGCAATTGACATATCGAACAGCGTTGTAAGTGGCGCCGGGCAGCTGCGCCAGGGCATCGTATGCAACCGAGTACCCCGTATAGTCGACGATATTGTGGACGTTGCGTTCGAACCATCCGCCGGAATAG
>Ga0210409_10001484_pt1 | contig 30620 bp, 25 predicted proteins | sample IncBWH17MmetaG_FD_161649 | JGI IMG/M metagenome (GOLD analysis project Ga0210409, IMG submission 161649) | Forest soil microbial communities from Barre Woods Harvard Forest LTER site, Petersham, Massachusetts, United States - Inc-BW-H-17-M | ecosystem: Environmental > Terrestrial > Soil >...
GAACACCAGCACCAGGCTGCTCGCCGCGATTTCGGCAGTTCCCTTGTCGCCGCCACCATCCAACAGCAAGCGCGGCTTGATCAGTTCGATGTACCAGTCGCAGAACTCGCCCCAGAAAAAATCGTAGATGCGGTTGGCGGCTTCGTGGAACCGGTAGTCCTCGAGCGCCTCGTTCACGTAATCGGCAACGCCATTGAAGCGGGAGAGAATCCAGCGATCCTCCAGCGTTTTCGCCTGGAATCCCGGAATTCCCTTGGTGCCGGGACTCGCGGGCGAAGGCGCCCGCGCCACCCCCACGCGGTCCATGTTCATGAACATGAAGCGGGCGGCATTCCAGATCTTGTTCGCAAAGTTCCGATAGCCTTCGGTGCGGCTCGGATTGAAGGCGATGTCCGTGCCCGGCGCAGCCATGGCCGCCAGCGTGAAGCGGGTGGCGTCGGTGCCGTATTTCTCGATCACCTGAATCGGATCGATCACGTTGCCCTTCACCTTCGACATCTTCTCGCCCTCGGCGTCCCGCACCAGCGCGTGAATGTGAACCTCGCGAAAGGGTACGCTGTTGCGCAGAGCTTCTTCGTGACTCGCGGCTTGCTCGCCTGGACGCGCCGGTTTGTCGGGCGGCATCATGAACCAGCAGCCCAGCATGATCATGCGGGCCACCCAGAAGAACAGGATGTCGAAACCGGTGATCAGCAACGACGTCGGGTAGAAGACACCCAGATCGCGGGTAGCCTCCGGCCAGCCCAGCGTCGTGAAGGGCAGCAGCCCCGACGAGAACCATGTGTCGAGAACGTCAGTGTCCTGCTCGAGCCTGGCGCCGCCGCACTTCGGACACTTCGTGGGCGCCTCGCGGGCCACGATCATTTCTTCGCAGTCCGCGCAGCGCCACGCCGGGATGCGGTGCCCCCACCACAACTGGCGCGAGATGCACCAGTCGTGGATGTTGTACATCCAGTTCAGATAGATCGTCTTGTAGTTGTCGGGCGTGAAGCGGATGTAGCCCTTCTCCACCACTTCGATGGCGCGCTTGGCGAGCGGCTCGATCTTCACAAACCACTGTTCGGATAGACGCGGCTCAACCACCGTGCCCGAGCGATCGCACTTGCCCAGAGCGATGGTGTAATCCTTGATAGCAACCAGGAAGCCCTGCGCTTCGAGATCGGCAACCACCCGCTTGCGGGCTTCGAAGCGATCGAGGCCGGCGTAAGGACCGGCATTCGCATTCATGTGCGCGCGCTCGTCCATCACGTCGATCTGCGGCAGGTTGTGGCGCCGCCCAGCCTGGAAGTCGTTGGGATCGTGCGCGGGCGTCACCTTCACGGCGCCGGTGCCGAACTCGGGATTCGCAAGTTCATCGAGAATGATCGGGATCTCGCGATTCATCAGCGGCAGCATCACATGCTTGCCGTGCAGATGCGTGTAGCGCTCGTCCTTCGCATTCACGGCGATCGCGGTGTCGCCCAGCATGGTCTCCGGACGCGTCGTCGCCACGGTGATGAATTCCTTCGAGCCCACTACGGGATAGCGGATCTGGTAGAGCTTCCCGGGCACGTCTTCGTGCTTGACCTCGAGATCGGAAATCGCTGTGCCGCAGTCGGGACACCAGTTCACGATGTATTTGCCGCGATAAATGAGCCCCTGCTCATAAAGGCGGACGAAGACTTCGCGCACGTCGCGCGAGAGATGCTCGTCCATGGTGAAGTATTCGCGCTGCCAGTCGACTGACGCTCCCAGCCGCTTCATCTGCTCCAGAATCGCGCCGCCGTACTGCCGTCGCCACTCCCACACTCGCTGCAAAAAAGGGTCGCGGCCCAAGTCAAGGCGGGACTTGCCCTCGCTGCGCAGCTGGCGCTCAACCAGCATTTGCGTAGCGATCCCGGCGTGGTCGGTCCCCGGCAGCCAGAGCGTGAGATCGCCGCGCATGCGGTGCCAGCGGATGATGATGTCCATCTCGGTCTGCTCAAACATGTGACCCATGTGCAGACGACCGGTGACGTTGGGCGGGGGCAGCAACAGGCTGAACGTGTTGCGCGCATGGCCTTCGGGAGGCGTGGAGACGTGGAAGAGTTTCTCGTTTTTCCAGTAGTCGGCCCAGCGCGTTTCAATCGCGCCCGGCTCATACGCCTTGGGAAGTTCGTGGGGCATCTTGTCTGCGGTTCTCGGGGTGCGGCTTTCGCGTTCAGCCGAGGAACACTCGGCGAATGCTGCGATTGCAGGGGTAATCCTTGATATTACAGGCGGGCGGAAAAAAGGGTCAAACGAGCGAAGGGGTGAGAACACGACGGGAGGGAAAGCCTGTTTTGATTCGAAGGACTCTGGTCCCTAAGACCAAAGGAAAACTTGTTGTTGATCTAATCAGGATCAGCGCCCAAGATCCAGGTCACGCACCGTTCTGTGCCAGGAATTTAGCGACGGAGCAGATCGACACAAACACCTCTCACATCGACCGTCAATTCGAAGAGGAGTGATTGCCGTTTGCGGCGCTCAGCAGGATGGTCAACGGGGCGACGTGCTCGGGCTTCACGTAGCGGTTCACGAGGAAACGCTTGCCATCTTTCGCTACGTCGTAAGTGAAAACATCGGTCGAGGAAATCGGCGCACGGCCATGAATCTGGAACAGCGGTGTGGGCGTGCCCGTGGCGAAAATACCCGCGCCGCTGACCAGAACAGACATCAGCATGCCGCTGGGCGCGATGTAGAAGAGTTCCTTGCCGTCTCCGCGCCAGCGCGGCTCGCTGCCGCCGCCACGCGACACCTGCCATTTTCCCGCCGCACCCGGAAAGGAAGTGACGTAAATCTCCCAATTGCCCGACTCGTCGGAGGCGTAAGCCACCCATTTTCCGTCAGGCGAAATTTGCCCGTTCGCCTCGCTGCCCTTGCTGGTCAGAAACCGGGAGGGCTCGCCGCCAGCCACGGGGATCACCTCAAGATACTCGCCCGAGGTCACCTGGTGAGTGAACAGAATCTGCTGGTCGTCCACCGACCATGAATTGGGAATGATGTCATCCATTGAACTGGCCGGAAGGGTGAATCTCTTGGTCGCGTTCTGCAGACCGGTCGCTGGCTTCAAGAGCAAAGTTGGGCCCTCGGCGCCGGCATTGCGGTACGCCAGCTTGCTTCCATTTCGCGACCAGACCGCGACCACCTCTTCCGAGGGCTCAAAAGTGAAACGTGAGTTGCTGGTTGCGTTTGCACTTTCGATCCAGATATCGACGTTATTCGCCTTCTCGTCGCTGATATCCACTGCGACGCGACTGCCGTCGGGCGAAAGCGAGGGATTCGCCATGATGTTCGAAGTTCCAATGCGGCCCAGCTCTTTGCCCGACCGGTCCATCCAGGTGAGCGCGGACTGCGCCGCGCCGACATCGGTGTTGTAGATCAACGTCCCATTCTGCGAAACGGTAAACGCCGTCCAATAGGTGGACGGTTGAAAGCCGACTAGGTTCGCGACCACGGTGGGGCTTCCCGAAATCGTGCGGGCGGCTTGGTCAAAAGCGACGCTCACCAGCTGTCTCTGGTCATCCCCATAAAACAGATTGTGAGCGTCGAAGCCAAAACTCGAGTGGCAGAGTACCACCAGTTTTCTCTCCTTGGCCTCGAGAGAAGAGGTATAGATCCCGCTGATGCGATCGTCTTTGGCATTCGCGAAATTGCCCGCCCAGAACAAAAAATGGTCGCCATCGGGAAGAAAAACGGGCCATCGATGGGATTGGTCTTCCGCAGTGCGGATGCTTTTGGTGACCTCCCCCAACCCGGTGCCGTCGGCATTGATGCGCTGCAGTGGACTTTGGGCGTCCGCCGCAAAGAGAATGACGCCCTTGCTTCCCCAACTACCGCCGCGCGCCGCCAAAGCGCTTGCCAGAATTTGCGGCGTACCACCCGCGATCGCGATTTTCTGAAGTTTGCCATTCGCGAAAAATCCGACGTACGCGCCATCGGGCGACCAGAACGGATAACTCGCCCCTTGTGTACCCGGCAGAGGCGTCACGTTCGAGGTGCCGACGTGGTGCACGTAGAGCATGGGCATCGCGGAGGTCTCCTCCGGCGATACAAACACCAGCAAGGAACCATCGCGCGTGAGCGCCATGTGGCTGATGCTCATTTCATCGGGAACCGCCAGGGCAAACTGCATGCGGACGGTTGGAGCAGGACGCCTTGCGATCCACCATGTCAGTCCCGCGACTGCCACCAGCGCCAACGCTGCGGCGAGCGAGAGCAGAACCGGAACCCGCCGTGGAGGCGGCACCGCCGCACGCGCCACTGCGCTTACCTCGCTCCCTGACAATGCGCCCAAAGCAAACGACAGATCCCGGGCTGACTGGAAGCGCTGTTCCGCGTTCTTCTCCAGGCAGCGACGCACGATGCGTTCGAGTGCAGGTGAGACCCGATGAACAGCCTCCGACAACTCCGGCGGATCATCTTTCAGAACTGCCGTCATGGTTTCGGCAGCGGTATCGCGGCGGAAGGCGCGTGCCCCGGAGAGCATTTCGTAGAGCACCGCGCCGAAAGAGAAAATATCGGTGCGCGGATCGGGTGCCTGCCCACGCACCTGCTCCGGCGCCATGTAGCTCGCCGTACCCATGACGACGCCCGCAGCCGTGTGTGCGCTGGTGAGAGTCGCGTCACTCCCGTCGGCGCCAGCTGGCTGCACCAACTTGGCCAAGCCGAAGTCCAGAATCTTGACGCGTCCATCTTTGGTGATGAAGATGTTTTCCGGCTTCAGGTCGCGATGGACGATGCCCTTCTCGTGCGCCGCCGCCAGGCCTTGCGCGATCTGCACGCCGTATTCGATCGTTTTGCGCTGGGGTAAGGACCCACGATCGAGCCCCGCGCGCAGGCTTTCACCTTCCAGAAGTTCGGAGACCAGAAACGGTGAGCCATCCTGCTCGCCGATATCGTGGATCGCAAGAATGTTGGGATGATTCAGAGCGGCGACTGCCCGCGCTTCCTGCTCGAAGCGGCGCAGCCGGTCGCTTTCGCGCACGAACGACTCGGGGAGAATTTTCAGGGCGACATCGCGGCCCAGGCGCGTATCCCTTGCGCGATACACTTCCCCCATCCCGCCCGCGCCCAGCGCCGAGAGGATTTCGTAAGGACCGAGTTTCGATCCGGAGGCCAGGGCCATCGAAGGGCGATTATAACCTCACGCCGGTCGGGCCATTGCTACTGGCGCACTTGTATTGTCTCGTCTGATTTCTTCACTTATCTGAAAATTGGAAGCTGTTCCTTAGTCCCCCAGCAAACGAACGCAGACCTTCAACAAAATCACGCCCTTTGCCGTTGTGCTCAATTGATATGTTGTTACGTGTTGCCTTACAGATACTTTGCCCAATTCCAACCCAGGCGACCTGCTAACCTGTGCGGACTATCCGGCGTCTATCTGCTGCGACGGCAAGTTCATGAATGAATCGGAAGTTGCCCGGCCGAGGCCGCCCATGCCCCGAATGCTCCTGGTTGTTGTTCTTCTTGCTGCGAAACTCGAGGCGCCTGCGCAGAGTGATGCTCCCAAGGCTGCCTATGATTTCTCATTGTCTCGCGCAGAAAAGATCAAGTTGGCAAAAAGCGCCGCGCCGCCGGACATCTCCGACAAAGCCACGGTCTACGTCCTGGAGCGCAGCGGGTACGTGAAGGTTCAGGAGGGAACCAACGGCTTTTCCTGCTTTGTCGATCGGCAAACGCCGCTGAACATGGAACCGACATGTTTTGACGCGGAAGGCAGCGCCAGCACACTGCTGTCCCGCTTATACGCTGAGGATGAGCGCGCCCAGGGCAAGAGCGAGGAACAGATCAAGGCCGGGATTGAACAAAGCTACCAGAGCGGGAAGTTTCACGCGCCGAGAAAGGCGGGCATCGTGTACATGATGTCCGACTCTGTTTACCTGTTTATTCCGGGCCACGAGCAGCTGGTGCACGTCCCGCCACACCTGATGTTTTACGCGCCCTACGCAACGGACAAAGATATCGGCACGCCGCCGGCGGCAGTGAACATGCCGCACCTGATTCGGCCGGGACAACCGGATGCAGTTGTGGTTGTGATTCCGAGAGCGGAGAAGGACGCAGCTCACTAGCCGTAGAGCGGAATGGAATTCTGATTGCCGGAGTTGCTTCGGTGGACGCCCAGAGTGGATGGCACACGCTTGCGCTCTGACTCAGCGCTACTCTTTTTTTGTGTCGGCGAGTTTTCTCGCGATCTCCTCAACGATTTTCGGGCGGAGTTCGGCAAGCACGCTGTCCACGATGCTGGCGATGGCCTTCGGGTCGGATGCTGGTGATGGGGCCGGACCCTGTGCGACGGAGGCTGCGGCGTCCAGCTCAGAATGTGCAGTTTCCGACGACGGAATCTCCTCTTGCTCCTTGGCCGGGGCGGCTTTCACCGCACCTCCAGTGGCAATGGAATCGCGAATATTTTTCCAACTGGCGGCCATGTCCTCAACTCCTCCTGAGATCTGGGTATGGGTCACGCTTTGCGGCTCTGGTAGTGCGGAAGGCGAAGGGCCATTGTTCCCGGGTGACGGCGAATCATTTACCCGCGTGCTGGTTTCAGAAATTGCCGATGCTTGCTCCTGCGGGGTCAAGTCGTTGTGCGCGAGATGCTCGGCGGCCGGCGCAGCGACGGTCGCGGATTCCGTAGCTCCGGCTGCCATGGCATAGACCGCCGCGGGCTCGGCTGCGCGAACATCGTTGGAAGCGACGGAAGCAGAATCTTGCACCGCGTTACCAATCGGGATCGGCGCAGCGGAAGTTTCGGAAACGGGAGCAGCCGTAGCGGATAGCACGGTGCCGGAAGCGGCGACCGCGGCGTACGCCTGTTCCATTTCGCGTTCGAGAGAGAGGTGCGCTTCGTGGTCAGCAAGAACAACTTCTTCCGCAATCCAGCGCGGGCCCGCCGCATGCGCTTTTAACATCGCGGAGTCGACTTCGGCTACGATCGCCGACAGTGCCGGGGGCGCCATACTGGTCTCTGGTGTGCGCGTAGCCGGGACCGATTCGGCCGCGGTCTCTGCCGGCATGAGCGATTGCAGCGCGGCCATAACCTCGTCGTCGGCAGGCTCTGCTACCGGATTCGCAGCAGTTGGTGATGAAGTGGTGCTCTCGGCAACTACTGGCTCGGAGGTCCGTGTCACCGAGGTTGCTGCTGCTTCCGTCGATGCTGCCGCTGAGGTTTCAGATACGGGTGATGCGGCCACGAGTGAAGCTGCCGAAGACTGTTCCGCGGCTGTGGGCACCGGTTCCGCAACTACTGTGTTTTCGCCCGATGTAGAACTCTCGTTTGCCACGGCTGTACTGACTGGTTCGGGTTGAGACTGGGCATTGCTGCTCGCGTCCCCGGACTGGGCGAGGCTGGAGCCGACGGGCGGTTCCGGTCCTTGAGGAGCGGAGGCAAACGTCACAGGCGACTGTTCTTCTCGAGCAGGATCCGAGACCTTGCCTGCGGCAACGTCTGCGGTAACGACGGGCGAAGGCTCAGAGGGTTCCGTGGCTCGCGCGGGAGCGGTACCGCCTTTGAGTTGCGCGGCGGCGGCGGCGATCGCAGCGATTTCTTCCGGAGTGATGTCGGCGGGAACCCCGGCCGGCATCGGTCGCTCAAAAACTCCTTCGCGCTTCGGTTCGTGCTTGCCCGGCTCTTCGGAGTGAAAATCCCGGAAACTCTTTGCTGGTGGGGCGGCTTCGGATTCCGCTTCCGGCTCGGGTTTCGGCCCTCCGGTAGGAATGCGCAGACGCGCCTTCCAGGTCTCGTCCTTGTCGACGTTTACCTGATCATCGACGGCTGCGACGGCCTTGGCGAAGCGTCCTTGTTTATACGGTTCAGCCTGCGGAACGATTTTGTCTTCGAGGCGGGCAAGAGCCGCGAGAAGTTCGCTCGCCTCAAAAGGTTTCACGACAAAGGCATCTGCGCGAACGCGACGGGCTTCCTCGGGCTTAAAAGGCTCGAGCTTGCCGACGGTTAGCAGGATCGGAATGCGGGAAGAATCCTTGTTCTCCTTGATCCGCTGGCAGACCTCGAGTCCGCTGTAGCCGGGCATGTACACGTCGAGGACGACGAGGTCCGGCTTCACTTCAAAGATCTTCTTCAGGGCTGCCGACCCGTTGTTCACGGTAACCACTTCGTAACCAGCGTCGGTGAGGATCTTCCGGCCCATGTTCTGGGCGGTCACACTGTCATCGGCAAGCAGGATTTTGCGGGCCAAGGGATTCCTTTGGTGAAGGGGGAGATACCGCGAAATTAAACTGAGCCCCACCGCAAGTCAATGTGGAGAAGCGATTACCACACGTTACTAGGGGACATGCCTGATGGAATTTTGGGAACAGGGAGGCGCAAAGCTGTACATCCAAACGCTTTGAGACCTCCGGCAAAGAATGTGTCCGGTCCTCCGTGCAGAGGGCCTGAGGTAGTTAGAAAGGAATAATCTTCTTCAAGCCTTTTTTCTTCTTGGGTTTGCTGCTCGAGGTGGATTGTTGGGTCGGCTGATTCGACGTGGAAGACGACGAACTGTTGCCGGCAGGTTGGGCGTTGTCAGGGGTCTGGATTTCGTTGACCTGCGGTGGCGGTGGGAGCACCTGACCACCGTTATCGGACGGGGAGGGAGCTGCCGCTGGATCCACTTTGAGCTCGTTGGAGTCCGCGGGAACATTCGGCTTCAACTCGTTCGAGTCGGAGGTCCCGGCGGCGGGTGGTGGTGCGGCGGAGTTGTCCGGCTGAGGCGTATCGGAGCGAGGCGCGGGCTGGTTCGCCGCGGGCGCACCATCGGTTTTGATCTCGGCCGAGATCCCCGTGCTAGGGGGCAGCAGGGCGTGAGTCGCCCTGCTTACGACTTCGGGCGCGCTCGTTACGTGTGGATCCACAAGCGTTGGCTCGCCCACATGGGTGGCTTGAGCAACATCGGGATGCTTCTTGAAGCCGCTCAGAACGCTTCCGATCATACCGGTCGTATGGCGGCTGTCCTGTTCCGCCTTGTTCTGCGCGATGGCTGCCTGGGTGGGATTGGGGATCGGGCGATGCAGCGCTTCCAGGCGCTTTTTCGCGTCGTCGACGCGATCCATCATGGGATAACGAGTAAGAATCTTGGAATAGGCGTCGGCAGCCTCTTTGGTGAATTCCTCGATGATTTTTGCCTTCGAGGTTTCGTTCATCGGTTTCGCGCGGATCATGGCGACTTCGCCTTCACAGGCCTGGCCCATCAGGTAAAGAGCATCGTCGATGTGGCTGTAGAGCGGATAACGGTCCGCGAGTGAATTCAGCCGTGCGATCGCCGCGGGGTACGATTGCCGCATAAAGTAGAAGTGGCCGATTTCGTACTCCCGCTCGCCCAGGACTTCCTGCACTTCGAGCAGGCGCTGCTTGGCTTCGGGCACCAGCTTCGACTCCGGATACTGCAAGATCAAGCTGCGATATTCCTCTTCCGCGCGCATCGCGTGGGTGTAATCGCGGTCGGGTTTTTCCATCTGCTGGTAATGGATGTTGGCGATCTTGAGCTGGGCTTCGGCCGCCTCCGGCATGTTGGGGAAGAAGGTTTCGAAATCTTTGTACTCGATCTCCGCTTGGGCCAGCGCCGCCGTTCCACCTTCCGCATACCAGGAGTCGCCGACGGCCAGCTTGGCGCGCGCTACAAATTCGGAATCGGGATAGGTGTTGATCAGCGTCTGCAGGGTCATACGGGCGACATCGAAGCGGTTGTGCTTCATCGCGTCCATGGCGCGGTCGAACAGGACTTTGTCGGGCTGCTTCGATCCGACGTTAGCGAGGGGATTGTTTACCTTTTTGTTCGTGCAAGCGGCGGTGAGAGCCAGAAGCACGCCCAGCGAAGCAATGACCGGAATACGACGCAGCATAAGAACCTCGGGGAAAATTCTGGTGCTTCCGCCAGTGCCCGTTTTCGGCGGAGGCCCAACGCGGACGAGGGCGCCCGCACTACACGTATTAGACCTTCTGCAACGTGGCCTCGGTAGCGGCCTTCAATAGCCTCTGCGCATTGATCTTTGGATCACCGCTGCCGAACACCGCGTTGCCTGCAACGAGAATTTCTGCTCCGGCTCGGACCACTTCAGCCACGGTATCGAGCGAGATTCCGCCGTCGACCTCAATTCGGAAGTTCAGCCCGCGCTGCGCCCGGATCTCGGCAAGCTTGCGCATCTTATGCAGGGAATTCGGTATGAACTTCTGCGCTCCGAAGCCGGGGTTCACGGACATAACCAGCACGTAATCAACAATATCGAGAACTTCCGACAGCATTTCAACGGGGGTGCTCGGATTGATCACGACCCCTGCCTGAGCACGGTGGTCCCGAATGTGGTGCAGAGTACGATCCAGGTGGATGCAGGCTTCCTGGTGAACCGAGATCCAGTCGGCTCCGGCGTCGACGAATGCCGGAATGAACTGGTCGGGGTTCTCGATCATCAGGTGGCAGTCGAGCGGCAGCCGCGTCCCCCTGCGCAGGCACTTCACAACCGGGGGGCCGATGGTGAGGTTTGGAACAAAGTGTCCGTCCATGATATCGACGTGGATGACCGTAGCGCCGCCTTCAGCGGCAAGACGGACATGATCCGCCAAATGAGCGAAGTCCGCCGACAATATCGAGGGTGCGAGTTCGATCAAACCTGGGTCCCGCGCAGAAATCCTTGGCGAAATTCTAACACGCGGGGACAGGATGAAGGGCTCAGTTCACACGAGGATACGCAGTGGTTTGCCTTAGTTTATGGGCATTTGTGCGATCCGACGAACTCAGACAATTGTGCTTTGGGCCGCCGCCATAAGACTCGCGACGGTTTCCGGAAGAACAACGTGGCGCCGGCCGGCGTTGTCGGCATGTGTGCCAAGAGGACTCGCTTCTTCCCGAGATGGCACCGGACTCGGAATCGGGGAGTGCAAGGCCGCGTGAATTTCGCGAATTCCGGTCTGGCGCAGGATCCCTCGAACGTTGTTCGCGCGAATGCTGCCCGCCGCGATAATTCCAATTCTCTCCTTCGCCGCTTGTTGTAAACGCGCGAGAATTGCGGCCCCTTGCTCCGCGGTTGGAGCGCCTCCCGAGGTCAGGATACGATCGGCTCCCGTCGAGATCACATCGTCCAGCGCAGCGAGCAAGTCGCGCATCCCGTCGAGCGTCACATCGAACGCACGATGGAAGGTGACCTCCAGGGGACGCGCCAGCATCACCAACTCGCCGGTGCGCACCGTGTCGATCTTTGCGTCCGCGTCGAGAACGCCTAACGCCACACCATTCGCACCCAACTGCTTCGCTAGCAAGATATCGCGCTTGATAACTTCGAATTCGTCGGCGGAATAAAAGAAGTCGCCGCTTCGGGGACGAATCAAAACGTGCAATTTGATTGCAATTTGCTTGCGCGTCATAGCGATCATACCGGCACTAGGCGTTACGCCCCCTTCGGCCAGATTGCTGCATAACTCGACGCGCTGAGCGCCGCCCTGTTCGGCCGCTCTCGCCGACTCGACTGAGTCGACGCACACCTCCAGCAAAACCGCAGAGGCCACGTTCGTTTCCTTTCTTTGGAATCGGGCTTTCTTCTGAATCGATCCCGAGGCAACGCGAGTCTACAACAAGGCTTGTCCGCTTCATTTAGACAAGACATACGAGGGCCGTCAGCGAGTTGTCAGCGAGTGTGTGAGTGGATCGCGCACTCCAAAAAAAGGCTGCATGCTACCCTCTCTCAACTTTCACGATGCTCGTGCCCTCTCAAATGGTTCCCGCCGTCGCCAGCCTGGCAGCCACATTTGCCTGGGGTATGAGCGATTTTTTGGGTGGCTTCGCTTCGCGTAAGGCGAACGCATTTCTGCTTTCGACCATTACTCATGTGAGCGGCACGGCGCTCATGCTGGTTCTGGCATGGGCTCTCGCGTCTCCGGTTCCGGCCAGACACAGTCTTGAATGGGCGATGGTGGCAGGAGCTCTCGCCGGAGGCGCGCTGGCGATTTTTTATCGCGCGCTGGCCGCAGGTGACATGGGACTCACGGCTCCGGTAGGCGCTGTTCTCGGCGCCGGCATCCCCACCCTCGTCGATATGTTCAGCGAAGGCAAGCCCGGCGCGCTGCGGATCGCCGGCTTCTTATTAGCGGGGCTAGGAATTTGGCTGATCTCGCGCAGGGAAGGAGAGCGCGGCCGCCCTCACGGACTAGGCATGGCTGTTCTCGCCGGCTTTGGCTTCGCGGGATATTTCCTTTGTGTCCGGCAGGCCGGGAACGGTTCGGTCTTCTGGATCGCAGCGACTTCGCGCGCCGTTTCGTTTGTCACGACTCTGCTTCTGGTGGTGCTGACACGTCAATATCGACCCATGAATCTCAGCGGCGTCGGCTGGGGGTTGCTGGCGGGCATGCTCGACGTCAGCGGAAGCGCATTCTTCATCCGCGCCAGCCAGGCTGGCCGGCTGGATACGGCCGTCGTCATCAGCTCGCTGTATCCCGCGATTACCGTCCTGCTTGCGCGGCTCATTCTCAAAGAACATTTTTCGCGCTGGAGACTCGCGGGGATGCTGGCAGCCCTGTTGGCGGTGCCGATGATAGCGTTGTGACCAGCGTGCGAGGGCGCAGATTGAGGGCACCGGAATCTCTGCTACCATCGGCCCGTGGCCCTCGTCGAAGCACGCAATCTCACCAAGATCTATCCCCTCGGAGAGTCCGTCTTTGGAGGCGGAGCGCAAGGTGAAGTGCGGGCGGTCGACGATGTTTCCCTTTCCATCGAAGTCGGCGAGACGCTGGCGCTGGTCGGCGAGTCCGGTTCGGGCAAGAGCACGTTAGGCCGGCTGATCCTGCGACTGATTGAGCCCTCTTCCGGCAGTATCCGTTTCGACGGCCAGGATCTTCTCGCGGCGAACGGTAGCGAGTTGCGCAGGACGCGGCGCGAGATGCAGATCATCTTCCAGGACCCCTTCGGCTCGCTCGACCCGCGATTACGGGTGGACGAGATAATCGCGGAACCGCTGGCCATCCACGAGCGCCTCAGCCGCGACCAGAGACGTACTCGGGTCGCGGAATTGCTGCGGGCGGTGGGCATGGATGATTCGGCTGGAAGACGTTTTCCGCATGAATTCAGCGGGGGGCAGCGCCAGCGCATCGGGATCGCCCGGGCGCTCGCGTTGCGGCCTAAATTCATCGTTGCCGACGAGCCGGTTTCCGCTCTGGATGTCAGCGTCGGGGCGCAGATCGTGAATCTGCTGGCCCAGTTGCAGCGGGAGTTCGGGTTAACCTACCTCTTCATTTCGCATTCGATGCCCGTGGTGCGCTACCTTGCGACCCGCATCGCGGTGATGCATCGTGGCAAGATCGTCGAGACCGGATCGACCGAGCAGATCACCGAGCGCCCCGAACATCCCTACACCAAGAGTTTGCTGGGAGCGACTCCAGAGATCGCGGTGTAGTCATCCAGGTTGGCGCCCAAAGTACGGACGCGAACCTGGGACACCGTTCGTTCGCGAAGCTCTTGATCAAACTCATCCACCTGAAATCTGCAAGCTAGAATCTTCAATCTAGAATCCCGAATCGCCAATCCTCCATCTAAATGCGCGTGTGCCCGCTCGCTGGCACGGTTCCGCGCTTCGGTTTATCCTTGCTGCGCATTCAATCTGGAGGCGCCAACATGAAACGTACCCTCGCGTTCGTGCTTGTTTTTTGCGCACTCGCTGGAACGAGCTTCGCGCAGAAAAAAAATCCGGTCACCACGGTGATCAAAGAAATCATGCCCCGCCAGGCGAAGAACCTGCAGGGTGCGGTTGACACCATGCCCCCCGACAAATTTTCCTTCAAGCCAACCGACCCACAGATGACATTTGGGCACTTGGTTTCGCACGTTATCGAATCGAACTATTACCTATGTGCGAAAGCGGCCGATCTCCCTAAACCGAAAATCGAAGAAGCCAAGGAGACCGACAAGGACGCTTTGTCGAAGTCGTTGAAGGCGTCGTTTGATTTCTGCACGGAGAGTCTCGCCAAAGTCGACGATTCGAAGCTCGGCGACACCATAGAAGCTTATGGCGGCCGACAGGTGCCACGAGCATGGGCGCTGATCGCGCTCACCAATGACTGGGCCGATCACTATGCCGCGGCAGCGACTTACTTGCGCTTGAATGGACTACTGCCGCCGACAGCGCAGCCGAAGAAGTAAAAGAGGGTTTCAGGGACGGCCACTATGCCGCGGCGATCGCGCCGAAGAGCGTCGGTCCGAGGAGTCAGAGTTCCAGAAAAACCGGGAGATCTACTCGATCTGCACCAGGTCGCCCGCCGTTGCGGCGACTTCCGCAGCGGGATGCTGCGAGGCCCGCCACGAATCAAAAACCGACACCTGATGCACGCACGAAACCGTGCAGTGCGGAGCGCAGGACTTCTCGGTCAGGAATTCGCGTCGCACGTCGGCAATCGTATATTTTTCCAGCGGGACCGCCGGATAGCCACGTTGCTGCGAGCAGTAATGAACCAAGCCGTCCTCGCAGATGTAGAGGTAGCGGCCGCCGGCACGGCAACGCCATTGGTTCGGGCGTCCCTGGGCGATGTTGTCCTGGAAGGCGTTGATGCGGGTAAAGCTGCGCTTTTCCATGGACTTCATCTCGTGGTAGACGGCTCGCTCTTCTTCGTTCAGGGGCTGAAGTTGCCCGTCACCGTCATGAATGATTCCGATGGTCGAGCTGAAGCCGAGGGCCACGGCGCGGCGACCGATCACCAGCGCGTCCTGCGGATTTTTTACGCCTCCGCCCACCACGGAGTTAATGTTCACGTGGAAGTCAGCATGTTCGGCCAGTAGCTCGAGCTTCTTGTCGAGAACCTTCAGGCTCTTCTTCGACACGTCGTCGGGCGTAACGTTGTCGATGGAGATCTGCAACCACTCCAGGCCGGCCTTGTTAAGGCGCTGAATGCGATCCGCTACCAGCAGATAGCCGTTCGTAATCAATCCGGCAACCATGCCGTTTGCGCGAATGCGGCGGATGATCTCGTCGAGTTCCGGATGAAGCAGCGGCTCGCCGCCGCTGATGGTGACGACGGACGTGCCCAACGCGCCCAGCTTGTCGATTCGCCGGGACATGGTTTCCGTCGGGACCGGCCTCGAGAAATCGTCATACTCATTGCAGTATTCGCAGGCCAGATTGCAGCGGCGAATGGGAATGATGTGCGCCAGAAGCGGATGGTCCGTGGACATGAACGCGCTCGCGACCATCTTGGCGCCGCGCAAGTTGCGATGCGCAGCCTTCAGGCGGCGTTTGAGGGATGTAAGGCGGGACCGCATGACTGGTTATTGAAACTATTAGAACACACCAAGCAGGCTCCCTCACCGTGGAATCATCGTTTGGGGCAATTCCGGTGGTGAATGGTGACCGCAGCCAGTGGGCAAATGCCGGGTGGAGTGGCTCGCAAACTCTCAGACAGCGCGTGGCTTCGCGGCCGCGCGAAATTCGGCCGCTTCGTGGCCGGCCTCTTGCAGGGTCTCCACCGCTTTCTCCAGCCAATCATCCTTGACCAGTACGTAGTCGGTGTCGAAGGTGGAAATCGCGAAAATAGGAATCGCGCGCTCGGAGAGCGGTTGTACGAACGATGACAGAATCCCAGTCTCGGAGAATGGAAACGGGCCTTCCAGCTTCAGGCATGCCCATCCCTTCTCGTGCTGCACTCCCGCGGGAACCTGCGTTGCCGGACATACGATCGACAGTTCCTCGGAAGTCCGCGTGATCGAGAAGAGGTTGCCCGCGGACGCCCATGCGGGAAGCGCTGTTCCGGCAGAAAGACGACAGACGGCAAACGAACCGGGCACCCGGGAGAACTTCAATCGATGACGCACAGGCCGGCGACGCACCGCCTTCCCTTTAAGAGGAGCCCAGCATTGTAGCAAGGAGCGTCAACGCCGGCAGAATGAATCGGACATTATGTGCGCTCGCGAGGCAACTGTTCGACGACTGCTGCCCGCGCCCCTACCCTTCAACCGCCTTCCGAAGTGCGGCCCGAGCCAACAAGCGAGTCGAGTCGAGTGGTGGCAGCGGAGATGTTTCCGCATTCACGATCAGCGGAATCTCCGTGCAGCCTAGCACCACCGCATCGCAGCCGTCGTCTTTCATGCCACGGATCACCTGGGTGAAGTATGCCTGGGAGCCGGGCAGGAACTGGGCGTTCACGAGTTCGTCCATGATGATGTGGTTGATCCGCTCCCGCTGTTGGGCGTCGGGAATTCGGTAGTCGATGCCCGCGGCTTTCAGCTTCTGAGGATAGACCGGTCCTGCCATCAGCCAGCGCGTGCCCAGCAACGCGAGCCGTTTGAAGTGATTACGTTTCGCTTCGCATGCGACTTCCTGCGCGATGTGCAGCCACGGACGCGGTGCGCGATGCTCGACGAAATCGAACGCCTGGTGGATTGTGTTGTCTGGACAGATCAGGAAATCAGCCCCGCCTCGCGCCAGCTTCTCCGCCGAGGACATCATCAACTCAGCCACGCCCGCCCAGTCGTTCTTGTCCATGAACTTCACGTATTCCGCCAGGGAATGCGTGTGCATCGACACTTCGGGATGGTTGTGCGGACCCAGCAGCTCGGCGCCTTCAAGACAGATCGTGCGATAGCAGAGGGCGGCTCCTTCGGCACTGCAGGCGACGATTCCAATGTGCTGGGCCATGGATTTCAGATTGTAGATCTCAGATCGCAGATTTCGAGCGAACACGACCGGAGGGCGGGATTCACGGGGTCATCCAACCTGAAATCGACAATCTGAGATCTTAAATCTGCAACTTGAGAACCGCGCTATTTCGTTGCTGCGGCTGCGTCGAACAGATTCAGGTACTCCACTTTTTTCTCCGCCGGCAAGAAAGCCGCCTCAAACGAATTCCGTGCCAGTTCGCGCAGATGCTCGTCGGTGAAACCGAACTGGTCCTGCAAAAGCTGGTATTCGCGGGACAGCGAAGTAGCGAACATGGCGGGATCGTCGGAGTTGATAGTTACCATCATGCCCTCTTCGAAATAGCGCTTCACGGGATGGTCTGTGATGGCCGCGCACACGCCTGTCTTCAGGTTGCTGGTCACGCAAATCTCGATTGGGATCTGGCGTTCGGCGAGTTCCTGGATCAGGTCCGGATCCTGGGAAGCAGTGAACCCGTGTCCGATCCGTTCGGCGCGAAGGTTGAGCGCGCCCCAAATCGACTCAGGGCCGGCGGTCTCGCCGGCGTGCGCCGTCAGCCGCAAACCGTGCTCGGCGCAATACGAGTAGACCTCGCGGAAGATTTCTGGGCCAGCCTTGCGCTCATCGCCACCCATGCCAAAGCCCACCACATTCCGCTCCTGGTATTGTACGGCGAGCTCGGCGACGCGTTGCGCCTCGGCCGATCCGAACTGGCGCACGGCGTCGAAGATCCACAGCAGAGTTACGCCGAAGTCGCGCGCTCCGCGTTCGCGTCCGCGCTCCAGACCTTCGAAGATGGCGGCGAAATTCTGCTTGCGAAAAAGGCAGACGCCGACCGACATGTACACCTCGGCGTGCAGCACATACTCCGCCTTCAGACGCTCCATCAGACGATAAGTGATGAGTTCGTAGTCGGCGGGTTCTTTGAGGTGCTCCGTGATTTTTTTGAACGACAGCAGGAAGCCGGCGAAGTCGGAGTACTCATAAAGCTTCTCGAGGTCAGTAATTGTTGCCGATTTCAGGCCGTGGCTTTGCTGAATTTCGAGGAGCGTTGCAGGGTCGATCGCGCCTTCGAGATGAAGATGAAGTTCGGCCTTCGGCAGAGAATGGATGAAGGCACTCGGGGTCGGGTTGGCGAACAAACCCATGGTTTCAGATTGTAGATTTCCGCTCGGTGAATTGGAACTGACTTTAGCGCGACGCGTTAACGGGTTGCCTTCCGCAACACGTGTCGGTACGACAAAAGAATCGCCTAGAGTTCTCGTCCCGCGAACTCGCTGTGGTGCCGGCTATAAAGCCAGTAAACCGTCAAGCCGATGACGAGCCAGGTAAAGAAGCGCAGCCAGGTCAGAATCGGGAGGCCAGACATGAGCAACACGCAGAAGAAGACGCTCAAGACGGGTGCGGCCAGGCCGCCAGGGGCCCGAAAACCACGGCGCCGGTCGGGCTCGCGGAAACGCAGAATGATTACGCCGATCGACACCAATACGAAGGCAAAAAGCGTGCCGATGTTCGAAAGGTCGGCGAGCGTTCCGATGTCGAGAATGCCCGCGGGAACTCCAACGACGAAGCCGGCAATCCAGGTCGCCGTCGCCGGCGTGCGGAAGCGCGGGTGCACTCTACCGAAGAGCTTCGGCATCAACCCGTCGCGCGACATGGCAAACCACACCCGCGCCTGTCCGAGTTGAAACACCAGCAACGATGAAATCATGCCCATCATGGCGCCGAACAGTACGCCCAGCCGCACCCAATGCAGGCTATGCGATCCGGTGGCCACCGTCAGCTTTTTCAAGCTGTTTACGACCGGGGCAGCATCATCGAGCATCGATTGCCACGGCACGAGGCCGGTGAGCGTCACTGCCACGCCGATGTACAGCAGAGTACAGACCACCAGAGTTGCAATGATGCCGATCGGCAGATCACGCTGCGGGTTCTTGGCCTCCTCGGCGGCGGTCGAAACCGAATCAAATCCGATGTAGGTGAAGAAGATGATGGAACCGCCGGTCAGAATCCCCGACAAACCATTGGGCGCAAACGGATGCCAGTTACCCGGATGAACATAGTGCGCGCCGGCGATGATGAACGCGAAGATGGCCGCGATTTTCAGGATCACCATGGTGTTGTTGGCTTCGGCCGACTCGCGGATGCCGCGTACCAGGATCACGGTCAGGATCATCACCACCAGAAATGCTGGGAAGTTGAAGCCGAAGTGAACGCCGGGCGGATACAGCATGTTGCCTTTGAGGTCGCTAAGGCCGGCGGGCAGGTAAGCGGGCGTGATCCAGCGCAGCGCCGGATGCCATCCGAACCAATCGAACATGTCAACCAAGTGTGCGGAGAAACCGACGCTCACCGCCATGTTGCTGACCGCATATTCAAGGATGAGATCCCAGCCGATGATCCAGGCGATCAGCTCGCCCATGGTCGCGTAGGTGTACGTGTACGCGCTGCCTGCGATCGGGATCATCGAGGCGAGTTCCGCGTAGCAGAGCGCGGTGAAGGCGCAAACGATCGCAACCAGCACCAGCGACAACGCGAGGGCCGGGCCAGCGCCCGGGCGACCGAGCGAGGCCGTGTGTTTAATCAGGTAATCGAGAAGGGGAGCGTTCAGAATCGAGGAAGTGTCGAACTTCTGTCCGGCAATGGCCGTGCCGACCACGGTGAAGATTCCGGAGCCGATTACGGCGCCAATCCCGAGCGCGGTGAGCGAGAGCGGGCCGAGCGTCTTGGTCAGCCGCCGGTCGGCGTCCTGTGAATCGGAAATCAGCTTGTCGATGGACTTGGTGGCAAAGAGCTGAGTGGTTGCCAGAAGATTGCTCCCGGTTGAGTTGCGGCCGGCCGTGCCAGCCGATTGAGCCGATCTGGACCATAAAACTGCGAGGGTGGATCGTCGGACCCACCCTCGAATCTACCGCGCCTAACCGCGCTTCGACTGACCGCGAGCCAGCTTTTTCACTTTGCTCTTTTTGGATCCGCGTGCGTAATCACGAGGCTTCAGCGGATTTTCGGTTTTGCGTTTCTTGCGCGCGGCGCGCTTGGTTTTCTTGCGTTCTTCCTTACTTAGTTTCGATGTATTCGCCATGAATGCAGTGTTCTCTCTCTTGTTTTTAATTTTGTCATTCCCAACGGATTGCGATCCGCGAGGAACTTTGTTTGTCTAAACAGGGGCTGGTTCGAAATTTAGGCTTTCTCCAGCTGGGCATACTTCTCCACCAGCTTCTTCAGCCCGAACCGTGGGAATTGTACCGTAATCTTGGCGTCTTCCCCATCTCCTTCTCGCTGGTAGACGGTGCCTTCGCCGTACTTGGGATGTCTTACCTTCTGCCCCGGCCGGAACCCGCGCTTGCCTGTCGGTTCCTCGATCACGGTTTTCGGGAGGTTGAATTTCTTGCCGCGCGAAGCGAAGAACTCCGCGATGTTGTCGATGGAGTTGTAGCTCTTCCCCGAATAGGTCGGCTTGGCACGTTCGGCGCGTTCCCGGATCCAGGCTGCACTCTGATCTTCGTCCTCGTAAGAATAGTGGGAAGATGTGTGCTCGTCGCGGCTTTGGGATGCAGGCGCGGTTCGCACGCTGGTGCCGGTCGCCGATCCCATCCAGGCGCGGCGTTTCGATCCGCCGATTTCTTCCACCAACCCGGCCGGCACTTCTTCAAGGAAGCGGGAGGGCACACTCGCCTCCGGCATATCGGTTCCGTACCTGCGCCGGTAAACCGCGCGGCTGAGAATCAAGGTGTCCATGGCACGCGTCATGCCGACATAACAGAGCCGCCGCTCCTCTTCGATCTCGTCCATTTCCAGCAGAGTACGCGAATGGGGAAAGAGGCCCTCTTCCAACCCACACAGAAAGACCAGGGGGAATTCCAGGCCCTTGGCAGCATGAAGCGTCATCAGCGTGATGCGAGCCGATTCGTCGTAGCCATCGGCATCGCTGACCAGCGCGGCGTGATCGAGGAACTCCTCAAGCGTCTCGCCGCGATCCTTCGAGTCCAGCGCTGCATTCACAAGTTCGCGCAAGTTCTCAATGCGAGAGAAGGCTTCGGGTGAGTCCTCGGCTTCCAGTTGCTTGATGTATCCGGTGCGATCGATGAGGAACTTGAGAACCTCGGCCGTGTTCGCCGGTCCGCCCGGTGTGCGGAAGGCACTGTCATCCGTTTGATCGTCCGTGGAAGCCTCTTCGGTCTCGTTTGTAGCGCCGGCATCTTGCCGGCTGTGGAGCGGGCGTCCCGCCCGCTCCACCACGTCTTCCGCCCCCTCCTCCGAGATCTCTTCCGGCGCTCCCTCCGCACCTTCGAAATCAAACATCATCGGATTAAACTCGGTTCCCTCGCTATCCTCTGCTTCGATCGCTGCCGTAGACGGGGGGCAAGACACGCCCTGGACAGCCGCCGGGACGCCGGCGCTATTCTGCGCCGAAAGTCTCTCCACATACGTTCCCAACAGCATCGCCCGAGCGTCTTCGATCAGATCGCGGAAACTCCTCAGCGCCAGGCACGCGCGCGGAGGCAGCAGTTGCCGTTCGATCGCTTCGCCGAGTGCTCCCCACAACGAGAGTCCCGTCTCTAACGCCAGCCGCTCGATCGTCTCGATCGTGGTCTTGCCAATGCCGCGCGCCGGCGTATTGATCACCCGCAGCAAGGACACTGAGTCGTCCGGATTCAGGATGACCTTCAAATACGAGATCATGTCCTTGATCTCGGCGCGTTCGTAGAACGAAAACCCGCCCACCACGTGATATTTCAACTGGTAGCGGCGCATCGCTTCTTCGAACAATCGCGACTGCGAGTTGGTGCGATAGAGAACCGCCGCGCGGGGAGTTTCGCCACCCTCGACGGCTTCGCGCAAATAGCGCGCGAAGCGATCCGCCACAAACAGCGCCTCGTTTTCGCCGTCGGGCGCCTCGTAATAGCCCACCTTCGTTCCGCCCTGGCGCGAGGTCCAGAGGCTCTTGCCTTTGCGCTTGATGTTGTTGGCCACTACCGCCGACGCTGCTTCCAGAATGTTTTGGGTCGAGCGATAGTTCTGTTCCAGGCGAATGATCTTCGCTTCCGGAAAATCTTTTTCGAACTCGAGAATGTTGCGAATGTCGGCCCCGCGCCACGAATAGATCGACTGGTCCTCATCGCCGACCGCGCACAGGTTGTGCCGCGAACCTGCCAGCAACCGCATCAGCTCGTATTGCGGGCGATTTGTGTCCTGGTATTCATCGACCAGGATGTATTGAAACTTGCGGTTGTAATAATCACGAACCGCGGCGACCGACTTCAACAGGCGTAACGCCTCGAGCAGCAGATCATCAAAGTCGAGTGCATTCGCCTTGCGCAGCTCTTTGCGATACTCCTCGAAAATGTGTGCAATCTTCTCCGTTTTCGGGTCGGCTGACTGCAGATAGATCTCCTGCGGATCAAGCATGTGGTTCTTCGCCCAGGAAATCCGGCCGAGCGCGATCCGCGGCGTGAGCTCTTTATCGTCAATGCCCATCCGCTTCATGACCGACTTGACGATGCTTTGCTGATCGGCCTCGTCGTAGATGACAAAATTCTTCGTGTGCCCGATGGGCGGCTGCCCCGGCACGCTCGACGGAATGCGCAGCGCTTCAATATCGCGCCGCAACACCCGCACGCAGAACGAGTGAAAGGTGGAGATCACCGGCTTCGCGACCGACAATCCACCCACAATGCGCTGCACGCGCTCAACCATCTCGGCCGCGGCCTTGTTGGTGAAGGTCACCGCCAGGATCGACTCAGGCATCACGCCGAGGTTCTCGATCAGGTGCGCGATCCGGTAAGTAATGACGCGGGTTTTCCCGCTGCCTGCGCCGGCGAGAATGAGCACCGGCCCGTCGGTGGTCTCAACCGCTTCGCGCTGCTGGGGATTCAGTTGGTCTAAGAACGACAAGTCTACCTGCTACCTCAATTCAATTTTCGATTGCCGACTGCTGATTGTCGATGGAAAAGCTATGGCGAGGATGCGTTCATCGGACGACTTCAGCGGACGAAGCCGTAAGCTTCTCCCGGTGGAGCTCTGAGACCACTGCTGTTAATCCGGCTTTTCCCGCTCTGCCTTGCACTGCGCGCACGGGCAAACCTCCCGCAGGAATGCCCACGAGTAAATGCCCAGCTCATGCCCATCATTCCAGTTGAACTTGATGGCGTATTTCCCGACACCCTCCGCCGAAAGCGGCTTGGCGGTCGGTTTGAACATGGGTAGCGTGCCCGGAGCCAGCTTGAGAGGTTCGCCCGGCGCGCGTCGCTCTTTGCCGCGCTCTTCCTCGCACATGGCGCAGGGGCAAGCGTCGCGCAGGAACACGAAAGAGTAGCTGGAGTGATGGCCATCCCGCCATTCGATCTCCATACCCGTTCCAGTCGTTAGATTCACTTTAACCGACTTGGGATCCGTGCTCGCGCTGGGCGCTTTCAGCGGGGACTGCATGACTTCAGTATCGCACGCCCTCGCGTTCAGAGTGGATGGAGCCCGCTCTCGGGCCAAGACTATGTGAGAACAACCTGATCGCCGAAGGGCCGTGCAATGGCTCGCGCTACATACCAGCCACCCTTGGCTGCCAGATCGCGGAAAACTGCCAGGCCACGGGGCCCAGTGGCCGCGGTGCTGGTCTGGCGCAGGCGCACGATCGGCTCGTCCGCGCGAGTGACTGAGCCGACAATCGCCAGCACTTCGAAAAACCGGCGGAGCATTCCAAGATTCTCGCTGCGAGAAGCGGTTCCAAATAGTTGGGACCAGGCATGGAAGGGATGTTCTTGGGGCGAGGGTTGGCGAAACCCGCTCAAATCCTGTACAATCTACTGTTTGCACAACAAGTTCTGAGGATTCTGGAGAAGCGGTTCCATGGCACAAGTTTGTGAAATCTGCGGCAAAAAGCCGATGAGCGGCAACACCATCAGTCATGCGCACAACGTGAGCAAGCGACGCTGGAATGTCAATCTGCGCCCGGTCCACGCGAAAGTTGGCGCGACTACCAAGCGCATGCGCGTCTGCACGTCCTGCCTGCGCAGCGGCAAAGTTGTCAAAGCCTAAAAAATCAAAAAATCACGCCGACACGTCCAGATGAATGGAGGTACGCCTCTGCTCCGGAGCCACAAGGAACAGTCCTCCCCTCCGGGACGCGGGTCGCGAGCCTGCGGAAGGTCCGCGCGCAACAACATGGTGGGCGCCTATTCCACGCTGAGTAGCTGAATATCGAAGACGAGCGTGGCGTTCGGTGGAACTGCGCCCGGATAACCTTCTTTTCCGTACGCAAGGTCGGGAGGGATGCGGAGCTGCCGCTTGCCGCCGACCTTCATTGCGGTAACGCCTTCTTCCCAACCCTGAATGACTTGGTGTGCCCCGATCCGGAACTGGAAGGGCGCCCCTCCTACCGAACTGTCGAACTTCTTGCCGTTGGTGAGCCACCCCGTGTAGTGGACTTTCACCGTATTCCCGCGCTCGGCGACCTTGCCGGTGCCGACCTTGATGTCCCAATACTGCAGGCCGGACGAGGTCTTCGTCCCGTCGCCCGTGACTTTGGTTGGTCCTCCAACGGCAGGTTTTTTGGCGGCGTTTTGCGCGAATGCAAGAGCTCCTGCGACCGCACAAATCAGCACTACAGTGATTGCAATCTTCATAATCCAGGCTCCTGAATATTCGTTCTCACGCTAACGCAATCACATCGATTTCGACCAGCACGTCTTTCGGCAAGCGCGTCACTTCGACCGTGGAGCGCGCGGGCGGCGCGGTAGGAAAGTACTTTCCGTAGACTTCGTTCATGGCGGCAAAGTCGCCCATGTTTTTGAGAAACACGGTGGTGCGGACCACTTTCTCGAAGCCGCTGCCGGCAGCCGCAAGGATTCCCGACAGGTTCTTAAGAACCCGATCAGTCTGGAACCCCACATCTCCTGTGACAAGGGTATTGGTCACCGGGTCGAGTGCAATTTGTCCCGAGACAAAAACGAATCCGTTTGCCCTGATGGCCTGTGAGTACGGCCCGATGGCAGCCGGGCCGTCTTTGGTCGCAATCACGTCACGCATAAGACCAGCTTTCCGCTTTCAGTCGTCAGTCTTCAGCCAAAACAATCTTCGACCGCCGATTAACGCAGATGCATGGAGAAAAAGTCAACTTGGCGCGAAGCAATCGTCAATCGCGGAGGGGCTTACCCTAACGGCCAACGACTGACGGCCAACGACTGCTTTTCAGATTTTCTGCAGCCGCTGCACGTCGCGCACGCCCGGGATTTTCCTCAGGCCGGTCACAATCGTTTCCAGATGTTTCAGGTCGGAAATATCGAGAACGATATCGACGACGGCCTGGCTGTTGGCGGTGCGCGCTTCGATGTTGCGGATATTCGATTTGGCGTCGCCGATTACGCCGGTGATCAGCTTCAACATGCCGTAGCGGTCGTCGCAAAACACAGTCAGTTTGACAGGGTAGGAACTGGGGGTGGAATCGTCTCGCGCCCAGGCGACGTCGATCCGCCGCTCCGGTTCGTACATCAGGTTCACGACGTTGGGGCAGCTGATCGCATGCACCGCCACGCCCTTGCCTCGCGTGACATAGCCGACGATGCCCTCGCCGCGGATCGGGTTACAACATCGAGCGCGATACACCAGCAGATCGCCCGAACCTTTTACGGTGAGCGCGTTGTTGTCGCCGCCAAAAACACGGCGCACCACGCTCGTGATGCCAGCGTCTTTCTCCTTGGGCTCTTCGGCGTCCGGGACGGGTTCGGAGCCTGCGGGCGCCAGCTTGGCAAGCACCTGCCGCGCCGAATATTTACCGTAACCGATGCCGGCCATCAAGTCGTCGGGACGACCCAGCCCGTAGTCCGACGCGATCCGCTGCAACTCCTCGTCCTTCAGTTCCTTGAGCGCGATGCGGTATTTGCGCGCCTCTTTTTCGATCAGCTTGCGGCCGATTTCGATGGCGCGTTCGCGCTGATGGATGTTCAGCCAGTGTTTGATCTTGTTACGCGCGCGCGACGACTTCACTACCGCCAGCCAATCGCGGCTCGGCTTATGCCCGGGCTGCGTCAGAATCTCGACGATATCGCCGCTGTGCAGCTTGTGCCGCAGCGGCACCATGCGGCCATTCACCTTCGCGCCCACGCAGGTGTGACCGACTTCGGTATGCACGGTGTAGGCAAAATCAATGGGCGTGGAATCGCGCGGTAGGACGACGACCTTGCCCTTCGGCGTGAACGTGTACACCTCTTCCGGGTAAAGGTCGACCTTGAGCGTCGACAGAAACTCGTTGGGATCGGAAACGTCCCGCTGCCACTCCACCACCTGTCGGAGCCAGGCCAATCGCTGCTCGTCCTGGGCGGAAACGGCGCCGTCTTTGTACTTCCAGTGGGCCGCGATTCCTTCCTCGGCCATTTTGTGCATTTCCTCGGTCCGGATCTGCACTTCGAAGGGCGTGCCGTCCTCAGTAATTACCGACGTGTGCAGCGACTGGTAGAAATTCGGCCGCGGCATCGCAATGAAATCCTTGATGCGCCCCGGCACCGGCCGCCACACGTTATGGATGATGCCGAGCACCGCATAGCAATCCTGCACGGAGCGCGTGATCACGCGCATAGCGTAAAGGTCGTACACCTGGTCCACATTGATGTGCTGCCGGACGAGTTTCTTGTGGATGCTGTAGTAGCGCTTGGTGCGGCTCTCGACTTTGGCGGTGATGCCCGCTTCTTTCAGCTTGTCGCGCACGACGCCTTCGACTCGCGACAGAAACGCCTCGCCCACCTTCCGGTGCGATTCCACCGCCTGCTTGACCTGCTCGTAGGCGATCGGGTCGATATAGCGGAAGCCGAGGTCTTCGAGCTCTCCGCGAATCTTGCCCATGCCCAGCCGGTGCGCGATGGGCGCATAGATTTCGAGCGTTTCGCTGGCAATCTTCTGTTGGCGCTCGGGCGGAAGATGCTCCAGCGTGCGCATGTTGTGCAAGCGATCGGCAAGCTTGATCAGGATGACGCGGATATCGTCGACCATCGCCAGCATCATCTTGCGAAGATTCTCAGCCTGCTGCTCCTCCCGGGTGGCGAAGTCGATCTTGCTGATCTTGGTGACGCCTTCGACCATGTGCGCGACCTGCTCGCCAAACTCCTTGCGGATATCGACGATCGTCACCGCCGTGTCTTCGACCGAATCGTGCAGTAGTCCGGCGGCGACGGCCACTGAATCCATCTTCATCTCGGCCAGCACGAGCGCGACCTCCAGCGGATGCACGAGGTAGGGTTCGCCGGACGCGCGTGATTGCCCGGCGTGGTTCTTCATGGAGTAGTCGTAGGCTTTTTTGACCAGTTCCAGATCGTCGTTCGGCCGGTTGGCCTGCATCCTCTTCATCAGGTCGCGGAACTTCGTGACCGTGAGGACATTGGTTGCGATCTGTTGGCGCAGCGTCGCCATGGAGGATTATAGCCTCTGAGGAAGCAGGGTGAGGTAGTGACTGAAGCGTACTACCGAAGCTGAGCCCTTTACTGAATTATAACGGGTCGGCGTTGCGCACTGCTCAGGGTGAAACTGCGGATGGATATTTTTCCTGCGAAGAAACTGTTGAACGCGATGCGCCCTGAAGCTCTGAATTCGAGCCAATTCAGTGCTCGCTCTCTGCTACATTTAGGACCGCTATGGCACCCTCGGGATCGGAACGCGTTCTGGTAAGTGGAGCTTCCGGATTGATTGGCAGCGCGCTGTTGCCCTCGCTCAAAAGTCGCGGCTTTCAGGTTGTGCGACTCGTCCGGGGACCCGCATCGGGGGAGGATCAAATCTCCTGGGACCCGCTCAAACCCATCGCGCCCGAGACAGTCTCCGGTTACCGAGCCATCGTTCACCTCTCCGGCGAGTCCGTGGTGGGCCGGTGGACGGACAGCAAGCAAGCGAAAATCCGCGACAGTCGTGTTGCCAGCACGCGAAACCTCGCCCAATCCCTTGCCCACGTGGCGGACCGTCCCCGTGTCTTGATCACGGCGTCAGCGATCGGTTATTACGGGGACCGTCGAGATGAAGTGCTTCGCGAAGAAAGTTCTTCCGGCTCGGGATTTCTTGCAGAAGTTTGCCGGGAGTGGGAAGCGGCCGCGCAACCGGCCGCCGATGCCGGAATCCGCTGCGCACAGATCCGGACGGGCGTGGTCCTGAGTGCCGAAGGTGGCGCGCTGCAGAAAATGCTCCCACCATTTCGGTTAGGTGTGGGTGGCAACCTCGGCTCCGGCCGGCAATGGATGAGCTGGATTCACATTCAGGATATGGTCGGAGCTATCAATCACATCCTGAAGACCGACCTTCTCTACGGTGCGGTAAACATGGTGGCGCCCAGGCCCGTCACAAATGCAGAGTTCACGAAGACGCTCGGCGCCGTGTTGTCTCGTCCAACCATATTTCCGGTTCCAGAGTTTGTTGCGAAGCTTGCTTTCGGACAAATGGCGGAGGAAGTCCTGCTGGCCAGCCAGCGCGTGGAACCGACGAAGCTCGTAAGCAACGGATATCCGTTTCAATATTCCGATCTGCGTAAGGCGTTGGAATCGATTCTGAAGAAATAGTTCACAGGTCCCAGCCTGTGATCGCAGTCACATACTCCTGGCCCATCTCCTGCCAAGCTGGAATTGCTCAACAGCAACACTGGCGATGCGCACGAGACCCATGGCCGCGCTTCTGGTACTCACAATGGTGAGCTGGGTGGGGTCTTTTGCGCAGACTGCAGGCCCTTCGAGTCAGGGAAAGCCGCTCGCGCGCTCTTCGAATCAACATTACACGCACGACTGCTGTCCGCCGCTGCGCGCGCCATTGGTGACCATTCCACCGCCCGAACCCTCCGGCGTGCCCTGCGGCAATGAGCATCCGTGCTGTGCCCGGCCCGGTCCGCAGAGCACGCCGGAACTTCCATCGACTTCCGCGCAGCAGAGGCCGAGCCCTGTGGTGCACGCCCTGCTGCCAGCGCCATCCATAAAAGCTCGAGTCGCGATGGGACACGAATCGAAAATCTCCACCCGTCCATCCGAATTGACCACGGTCCTGCGAATCTGATCTTCCGCCTCTTCGAACCACCTTCGATCTAGACGGCGCACTCCATTTTCGGTGTGCACACAAAAAGCTGGTTCGAGCGCGAATCGCGCTACAAAACATTCATGCATGGAGAACGAAATTATGAAATGCAAACTGATCGCCTTATTTCTGGCTGTGACGATTTCTACATGGGCACAGACCACGAATTCCCAACAGCCGCCAGCCGAGAAAACCGCTCCTACGGCAGATACCAAATGCTGTTGTTGCGACAAGATGGCATCCAAGACGAGCGCCGCCTCCAGCGAGCACGCACGGCATTGCATGCCCGCCCGTGCAGATTCCAAGGACGACAAGGGCGCTGCCTCCTGCTGCTCCGGCAAAGACCCTGCTTCCTGCTGCAATGGAAAGGATGGCGAGGCTTGCGCCAAAACCGAGAATGCTTCGGCCGGCTGCTGCGGAGAAAGCTGCTCATCCGCGAAGGGTTGCTGCACCCAAAAAGACAGTAAGAAATCCGCCCACGACTGCTGCGGTGCGGGTCAGTGCGCACACGAGCATCACGAGCAACCGACCTCTGGCAACTAACCTCGCTAACAAAACGAAAGCCCCGGCATACGGCCGGGGCTCTTTTCTTGTGTGCCGAACATGTTCGACAGCTTGGGGGTGGAAGTCCCCTGCTCAACCGGATGGAGGTGAAGAGCTAGAGAAGCGCAAGGGCGCCGTTGTGAGGCGGGGTCTGAACGAAGCGCGGATCAAAGGCGCGAGCCGATGAACAAGAACCGGATGATGAGGCCTACGGTGTGGGGCGAGCTGGCAAGCGACAGCGAAGCCCACGTCCATCAAGGGCACCGGTGGTAAATCCGGCGGTTGCGCGTCGAAGGCGGTCGAGCTTACTTCGGGAGACCCGTGGCACGTCACGGAATCGTGACTGAGAGTGGAGCGATCCATTCTGACCGTGCAACGGGAGTCAGCAGAGGGCATAGTAGGCGGACAACGGCGAAGGCCCGAACAGCCAGGAGCGGCGAGTAGGACGCAGGACTCGATGAACGACCCGCGGCAGAAGAACCAGCTACAGAGGGTGCTGGCCTTCGCCGAGGAGGGGAGGAGTGAAGCTCCAAGGACTCCGCGGGAAGGGACCGAAGCGTACACGGCGAACTGCGAAACTGAAAGCCCGGCTGGAACCAAGCAACGGATGGAAGAGGTCTGCGGGCGGGAGAACTGCCAGCAGGCTGTACGGCGAGTGAAGGCCAACAAGGGAAGCGCGGGAATCGACGGCATGAAAGTCGCTGAGTTACCCGGCTACCTGAAGCAGCACTGGCCCGCGATTCGGGAACAGTTGCTGAGTGGAACCTATCGACCACAAGCGGTGCGACGAGTGGAAATCGCCAAGCCGGACGGAGGGATGCGCAAGCTGGGCATTCCGACGGTGCTGGATCGGTTTATCCAGCAGGCGGTGATGCAGGTTCTGCAAGGCAGGTGGGACGGGACATTCTCGAAGCACAGTCACGGGTTTCGCCCACAACGCTCGGCGCATCAGGCGGTAGCCAAGGCGCAACAGTATATCGCCGCAGGCAATCGCGGGGTGGTGGATCTTGATCTGGAAAAGTTTTTCGATCAAGTGAACCACGACAGACTGATGGCGGCGATCGCGCGGCGGGTGAACGACAAGAGGATGCTCAAGCTGATTCGAGCCATTCTGGAGTCGGGCGTGATGGAGAACGGGCTGGTGAGTGCGGTGGAGGAAGGCACTCCGCAAGGAGGACCGTTATCTCCGCTGCTGTCGAACCTCGTGCTCGACGAACTCGACCGGGAGTTGGAGCGCCGTCAGCATCGTTTCGTGCGCTACGCGGATGACTGCAATAGCTACGTGGCGAGCGAGCGGGGAAACGAGTCATGCAAAGCGTGACGAGTTTCATCCGGCGACGGCTCAAGCTCACGGTGAATGAGACGAAGAGCGCGGTGGCGCGACCGCAGGAGGGAAAGTTTCTGGGCTTTAGCTTTACCTACGGAGCCGAACCGAAACGGCGCATTGCGCCCAA
>Ga0210409_10001485_pt1 | contig 30620 bp, 20 predicted proteins | sample IncBWH17MmetaG_FD_161649 | JGI IMG/M metagenome (GOLD analysis project Ga0210409, IMG submission 161649) | Forest soil microbial communities from Barre Woods Harvard Forest LTER site, Petersham, Massachusetts, United States - Inc-BW-H-17-M | ecosystem: Environmental > Terrestrial > Soil >...
GGTGAGATCGCAAGCAGCCCCAGCGACGCGCCCACCAGGTCGAAGGCACGTTTGAACGCGGCGGAGGAGCGGGTGAGGTCGAAGCGCCTAACACCCATGACGGTCACGCCGTGCACGTCGTCGAACTCGACTGACGAACCCACGACCTCCAGTAGGCGCGGAACCACGCTGACCCTCACCCCCACCGCCTTGAGGGTGCGCACCAGGTTCAGCATCTCCCCGGCGTCGACGCTGCGCGGAGCGATGATCGCGCGGTGCACGTCGAGCGTCTGCGCGAGATCGCGGATCTCGGCGAGCCTCGGCTCGGAGAACGTGTCTGTCGACCAGGGCTCCACCTTGTCCAGATCGAGATGCGCGACGACCTTCGCGTTGATGCCGCCGTTGCTCCCCAGCTTCGAGCGGATCGTCTCGGCGGAGAGCTCGTCGCCGATGAACAGACATCGCTCGACAGGCGCGATCCGCAGCGTGACCGCGCGGGCGGTGGCGCGATTGAGGATCAGCAGCCCCGCCAGGACGAGCCACAGGAACAGCGCCTCGTGCCGATCCAGCGTCCCGCTGACGAGCAGGCCGCCCGTGAGCCACGCCACGAGCGCGCTGAGGGTCGCGAGCTGAAAGAGCTTGGGCGCCTCGTCGAGCGTCGTCTTGCGCAGGAGCGTCTCATCGCGGTCGTAGAGCCCGTTGATCTTGGCCGCGATGACGAGCACCGGCACGGCCGCGATGCCCACCCAGGTCAGCTGCAGCGACCGGCGCGCCAACGCAACCGTGAGCACGAAGGCCGCCACGATGGCAACGACGTCCGCGAGGACCAGCATTCGCCTGAACAGCGCGTCCCGGCGCATGCACGCGGCCGGCCCGCGCACCTCCGCGATCCCCGGTGCTGCCAGGCGCAGCCGAACCGCCAGCCCGAGGATGCCCCGGGAGCTGGAGGCAGGGGGAGTCCAGTGAACACCCGCCTCTGTCCTGCTCCCCGTCTCGACACTCATAGCGTCTCCCGCCTCCTTGCTTGCCCCACCAAGCCCATATTTTGGGCCCGCCGGCCTCAACATATGTTGGGGTCCCGTGACCACTCCTAACGCTGGCTGGGGATCATAAACATCGCCGGAAGCTAAAGCAAGTCTGGCGTCCTAAATGTTGCCGAGGCGTGGCGACGGTATAGGTAATAACGCCGGTGGGTTTTATGAGTTTCGATCCGAGAGCCCTCACGGCGGGCTCTCGGAGCTGCTCGACCGCCCGCGTGCGACCGCCGCCGGTGCGCTGGTAGGACCCTCGATCCGAGCGGCCAGCGAGCCGCCCTGGCTCCAGATAAACGGAAGCGTTGACAGCGACATCCCACGACGTCTGTTCGGATCGCCGGCGGGAAGTTCAAGCGCCGAGCGGCGTCTACCGATACAGGACTAGAACCGGCGCATCGAGAACCAAAGGGACCCAATGCTGCTCATCCTGATCCCCGTCGCGTGGCTGGCCTTCGTGGCCTTCTTCGTGATCCTCTGCCAGATGGCCGCTCACGGAGACGCGGCGATGGTGGCGAGCTCCACGGTCACGCATCCGAGCCGCCGTGCGCCGCGGCGAGCTCTCACGCAGCTCCACGGCGGTATCGCGGAGCTTTCCCCATCCGGCACCGGGCATCTCGCTACGCGCCCCCGGGCACGCGCCAGCACCGCCGGCGGCGTACGACCGCGCCGGCCGCGCTGCGTTCACTGACCGCTCCCCGTTCGCTGGCGCTCCACTCGCCCTCGGGCAACGCTTGAACCGTCGAGCCCGCCTGAAGGCGGCTCGTGGCTCCGTGCCCTCCCGCCCGTTGCCGGAAACGACACCGGCCGGGCCACTCTGCGAGCGGCCCGGCCGGTGAGACCTTTCGTTGCTACTTCCCTACATCATCCTTGACGATGCTCCGCCCTAGAAGGTGATTTTCGCTGCGCCTTCCTGAGCGATTTTCTGCACGTTGAGTTCCGCCGTTTTGCTCGTCGGCAACCCAAGGTAGTCGGTGTTGGCTTCGATCAGTTTCTGACCGCCTTCAGCTGCGGCGTTGAGGACCCACGCGTCGTAGTTGGCGATCGTGGTGGCCTCTTCTTCACTCGTCGCCGGGTAGGCGGAGTAGCCGGCAATAGCCAGGTCGTAGGTGAACCCGCAGATTGTGTAGTGTTTCTCGGAAGTCTTGGTCGTCACTGCGTTCCAAGGTTCTTCCGTGCTTTTCGGCGGGAATTTGGTGCCCGCCCCGTTGGTGTACACCTCGAGTTCGCAGTTCGCCTTGGCCTTTGCTTCGCCGTCGGTGTTGGTCGACGGGTCGGCGTATTTGAACGTCGTGATGCTGGTCCCGTTGTTCTGCACGGGAGCCCAGAACGTCGCCTTGCCTTCTCCACCAAGAGGTTTGGAGAAGTTTTTGTTGTTGCGGGCGTCCGCGAGGTTCGCGTAGCCGATGCTGCTAGCCGTTTCGAAGACCTTCGTGACCAGGCCGCCGCCGCCTTTGGCGCGCACGACCGTGCCTTCTTCAGGCCATTTGGTGTTGCTGAGTTCTTCGGCGAGTTCTTTCCACGTTTTTGTTCCGACGACTTTGCCTTTCGGGTTGATCAACGCGAAGTACTTGTCGACGATCGCGGTCGTGCCCGATCCTTCTTCGCGGACGACGCGCGAGATTTTTTCTTCGGGGTTGCAGCCAGCACCTTCGAGTTTGTCACCGCTTTCGGTGATCTGGCTCCATTTGGTCTTTTTCGCCCGGAAGATTTCCTCGAGCGTCTTGTTGCCCAGCACGAGGCGGCCGGGTACGGCCGTGCTCGTCGCCGTGCAGTTGGCCGGCGGGTGGACGATGATCGAGACTGCCGCCTGCAGCGTCGGGATCGACAGCACCTTCGCTGTTTTACCTTCGACGTGGTGGCCTTCGATCGCTTCCAGGTCTGCTTTACTCGGCGGCTGGTCGGTGCCCACGAACGCGTTCGTCGCGGAGTAGTTGGCCGCGTGGCCGTTCGTCCCCCACGATTCCATCCCGGGGCCGCTGCCGGTGCCGGTGTATTTCACGGTCGGCGATTTTTTGGCGCCCTGGGTCCCGTTGCAGGCAAGGGCGTTGGCCTCTTTGTTGAAGTCCGGTCCCCAGGTTTCCACCTGTGCAAGCTTCTGCAGCGTGGAGCCGTTGCCTTCGATGTTCGCCCCGGAGCACTGTTCGCCGAGCGAAGCGCTCGCCGCGCTCGGGATCACGAGCGCCGCAAGAGCGCCCGCGGGAAGTATGCACGACAGCACGAGCCGGCGTGCGTTGAGAGACATCATTCGGTGACTACCTCCTGATAGCAAATTCCATTGCTGAGCATGGGAAGGCGTTCTGCCCCCCGCATGCAACTCTCCCATCCGTCGCGCGAGCGGTCGTTACCATCCTGGTTCCGAGGTGGCCGTTCACCGAATCTTCACGAGTGCCGTTTCGGCCGGCAAGCTCGGCCAAGCGGCCGCCTGAAGCGGGCTGATCCGCTCGTCCGCGTCGCGCTGCTGAGCGCCCGCGATGCTGAGCGCCGGAGCGCGCCGCGCGGGCGCGCTCCCGGGCGCCGTCCCCTCTCAGCGCTTGCCGCGCCGCAGCGTCAGCGTGCCCTGCGTCACGGCGCTGGTCCCGCTGGAGTCGTGCGCGACGATCGTCGCCTTCGCCCGCAGCACGTGCAGGCGCGCGAGCAGCGACTTCGCCTTTCCGGACAGGTGGAGCGTCACGGCCTTCGTCTGGCCGCCGCCCACCGAGAAGGACCCCGTCGCGAGCGTCAGGATCTTCTTCTTGGCCGCCGCGCTGACGGCGCTCGCGGTGCGCAGCGTGACGGTACCCGAGCACGTGCTCACGCCTACGGGGCACGTGATCTTCAGCGTCAGGGCACCCGACTTGCTGACCGTGATCGAGGTGCCCGCCAGATGCGCGGCCGGCGGCACGTGCTGTTCGGTGCTGCCTTTGACTTCCGATTTGGGGGCTTCTTTGGGTGGTTCGCCCCCTTTGGGCGCTTCCTTCGGCGGTTCTTTCGGCGGTTCTTTCGCCGGCGGGACCACGGTGACACTCGCCGTCGTCGTCCCTTCCAGTTTGAGTTTGTCGATCACCTTGAGCGTGACCGTGTGCGGCCCTTCAGTAGCGAACGTGTGCGCGATCGTTGGCAAGAGGCTCGGTTTTTCCGCGACTTTGTCGAATTCCCACACATATTCCAGCGGCCCGGCGCCGTTCGGGTCGCTCGAGAGGCTGCCGTCGAACGTCGCCGCGACGCCGACCGTCGGGAAGGTCGGCGCCCAGCTGAACTGCGCCGTCGGAGCCGTCGGGGACACTTTCAGCGTCGCCACCGTGGTTACGAGTTCGGGCGTCGCGAGGTCGTTCGTGTGGATCTTCGCCTTGATCGTCCATTCGCCAGGCGCGGTGAACTTGTGTTTCACCTTCGGCAACCGGAATTCGTCCGTCGTCTTGATTTCGATTTCCGTCGCTTTCGTCGTGGTGTTGGTGAATTCCCATTCCACCGACAGCGCGTCCGCCTGCTTGAGCTGTGAGGCGTAGGTGACGGTCGTGCCTGCGGGAACCGGTTCCCCTTCTTTGATGACTTCGGCTTTGGGAATGCCGGCGCTGCCTTTCGGACATCCGCCTTCTTTTGACGCCGCGCCCGGACCGAACTCGATCACCGCGGGGTGGAACGGCGGCCCGTAGACGAGTTCTCCAGAGCCCGGTTCCGTTTCGCGACGGAGAAATTCGGATGCGAGCACGAAGACCTTTCCGCCCGAGCCGGCGGCGACCACGGGAACCAGTCCTTCGACCGTGCCCGGCTGCAGCACGCAGCGATCTCCTTCGCTGCGTTCGTTGCTCAGGACCGGGCTCTGGCCGCCGGTCCAGCCGAGCTCCGATCCGTCGGTGGCAGAGCGCGCGAACACCCCGTAGAAGGTGCCGGACTGCGGCCCTTCTTCGTTCTTGATGTTCGCGGTCCCAAAGATCTTGCCTTCGGGCGAGACCGACAGCAGGCCGCCAGTGGCCGTTTCGGTGCCCGAGGGTATCGCCGCCTTGACGTGTGGTTCTTCGAACAGGACTTTCGGCGCTTCTTTGGATGCGAATTTCGCCGGCAGCTGCACGAGGCCTTCGTAGTTGACGAGCACGTGCTCTGCACCCGTCGGTCCGACGACGACCGGCGAGTCGGGCTTGGCGGCCAGCACGCCTTTCTTGAAGAAGTTCCCGCTATCGACGTAGCGTTCGCCGACTTTGCCGCTCGATTCGACGCGCTGCAGGACGTAATGGTCTTCGGGGTTGGTCGTCGGTTCGTCCCTTTTCATGCCCGCGTGGTCTTCGTGCGCCAGGATGATCACGTCGCCGTTTTCCGGATCAACCGTGATTCCCGAGGGTTCGAGGAGAGGCGCGCCGGGCGTGTCCGACTGGGTTTCCAATTCCCCCGGCCCCGTCAGGATTTCGCTTTTTTCTCCTTTTGTGCCGGCCGGCGCCAGCCCTTCGGTTTTGAACGCGTAGACAGTCGATGCGACCGCGCTTCCATGGTCGTGCAGCTGAGACGTCCGGAGGTCGACGGTCAGCACGTAAACGAGATTGTGAGCCGGGTCCACCGCGACGCCCTCGATCGCGTTTTCCCCCGATTCGAATTCCACGAGCGGGGACTTCTCGACGAACGTCACACCCGCGGCTTTTGTGTATACGCCGGCTTTGAGGCTGTACTTGACGAGGCGAAGGGTCCGCGTGCTGATCCCTTCTTTGGAGTTTTCGACTTCTTTGAGTTCCTCGAGCACGTACACGCTGTTGTCCCGGGGATCGACGCCGATACCGCTCGCCCCTTCGTGGAGGTCGCCCGCCGGGGTGAGTTCGCCGAAGCGGGCTTCCTCGCCGAATTCCGCGCGCGCCGTGGCTGTGAGGAACGCCAGGCATGCGAGCATCGCGCTCGCGGCCAGGAGAAGCGCTCTGAGCACGGGGCGTTGCAGGTGGGACATCAGACTCCGTTCCTCGTTATCTTTGGTCCGCCGAGAGCCAAAAGTCGCAGACGCGGACTGGCTGCGCAACGGCTTCACGGTTTCGTTACACGGTGAACGCGCTGCACCGCCACGCCGTTCCCCCGCTCTCGCGCCACTATCGCGACGCGCCCGGCGGAGGTTGTTAGGAAAAGGTGAACAAGCGGTGAACCGTCGCGGGAGCGGGCCTCATCGATACCTCCGCCGCAGGTGCTCGCTCATGCTTCGCTGCTGGCGCATCGCCGAGATCGTGGCGGGTGCCACGCGCACGCCGCGGCGACCGCGCCGGCGCTTGATCGTCGACCCGGCAAACGCCGCGAGCACGATCAGCCCGAGCAGGAAGACCGGCGACGGCTCGTGTTCGTGCGGGTGGTAGGCGACCGCCTGGTTGGAGACCGACTCGGTCGCCTCCTCCTCCTCCTCTTCGTGTTCGGCCACCTCGATCGGCGAGGTCACGGCGGAGGTCCCCGACGGCGGCGTCGGGCGCGCGGGCGTCGGCACGGGCGGCGGGACGAACGCCGGCACCGGCGAAACCGGCGCGGGAGGGGCCAGGAACGGCGGTATCGCCGCCGGCTTCGCGGCCGCCGGAGGGGTCACCACGGGCGGTGGCAGGGGAACCGGAAGCGGGATCAACGTGGGGGCGAGCGACGGCGACGCCGCAGCCGGGCCCGGACCGGGCGCCGGAGCGGGCGGGACCGCACCCACCTGTGCGATGCTCGCGACTTCTTTCAGCGGAACCGTGCCGCACGGTCGCCGAACGCTTCCCGCCTGGACGGTCACCGCCAACGACGCCGAGAGGCCCCCCGAGCTGATCGTCACGACCGTCGTGCCCGCGTTGAAGGCGCAGAACAGGCCCGAGGTCGGATCGGCGATCGCCTGTTCGTTGGCATCGAGCAGCACCGAGTGCCCGCCCGGCACCGCGAGGTTCGGCTTGACGAAGTTGCCGATGTCCGGACGCGACGAGCTGAAGGCGTACGTCGGGAGGATCCCGCAGCTCGCGCCGATGCAGTTCTCGGGGATCGGGATGTAGGTCGCCGATTCGTTCCTCGTCTGCTGTCCCTGGGCGACGCCGCCCGAGCGCGGCCGGCGAGCGAGACCGGCGAACAGCGCCGAGCTGCTCCGCCTCAACAGCACGCCGTCCTGCGCTTCCATGGCGAGCTCGCCTATGTTCGGGATCAGCTGCACGCTGACCTGCGGGAGTTTCGTGGCCGGATCGCGCACGGCGCCGTTGACATGGACGAGCAGGAACCCGCTCGCGCCGCTGAAGTCCTGGCGTTCCGAGGCGGTCTGGCTGATGTAGCCGAGCGTGCCCGAGCCGAACGTCGGTACCGAGCTGCCCCGCAGAGGCGCCTGGACGTTGAGCTGGGGCGAGTCGTAGAAGTACGCCGCAGCGCCGCCGCCGGCGAGGGCGCGCCCCACGGCCTGGGCGCCCGGCTGCTGCGCGTCGATCTGCGCGTTGAGGTCTGCGTTCCCGACGACGATCGCCGGCACTCCGCGGCTTCTCGCGTCTTCGAGCTGAGCGGTGAGCCACGTGATCTGCGTCGCGCCGACTTCGCTCGAGTCATCGAGCACGATCACGCGCACGGTGCCTCCGCTTCCTGTCGAGTCGAAGGCGTAGTAGAGGGCCTGCGCCGAGGGCCCGCAGCCCTCGGCCGAGCGTGACGGGCGCAGTTCGGGATTGGACCCTGCTTCCGCTCCTCCGAACGGGACGGGGAACCCGGTGAACGCCGCTTCGAAGGCGCACTCGCTGTTCGTCGCGCCGCCGCGATCGGTCGGCGACGGTGCCGCGAAAGCGGGCAGCGAACCCGACCCGAGCACCGCCGCATAGCGTTCGTACTCGGCCGCATATGCGATCGTGCGGGTAGCGCTGCCGGACGTCTGGCCCGTCGTCACGCGCGGGCCCGTGTACAGGAACGCCCGCACGCCGGCGATCTGCATCGCATGCTGGACGGCGGTGGACAGCCACACGTCGGGGCCGAGCCCGGCGTTCGCACGGCCCGCGCACGGGGCGGCGCACTGCGCGTTGCCGCCGATCGCGAACGTTGCTTCGGCGGCGCTCGTCTGCACCGGAGCGGCGGCGAAGCCGGGAGGTGGCGCGCCGTCGGCGGGGTAGCGCTCGATGTCCGCCGTATCGGCCCTGCCTTCCTGCGGGTCGAAGACGCCGCCGACCGCCCAGCCCTGTGAGCCCGTCTGGTCGACCAGAACCGCCGAGGTCGGGTCCGGCTGGAAGACGGTGTCGTAGGCGACGTAGTTGCCCGCGGGAGCGCCGACTTCGTTGCGGTCGTGCTCCTCGTCGCTCCATCCGCCCGCGGTCTGGCGCAGGACGTGACCGGTGGCCAGCGGGTATGGCGCGATCAGGTTCGGCGGAAAGCCCGCCGGAGGCGCGATCTGGTTGTCCACTTTCAGCGTGTCCGGGATCCCGCCCGACCCGATCGTGCGCAGCCCGCCGCCTTCGCGGAAGAGCGCGAGCGCGCCGGGTCCGTCAAACCCCGGGTAGGGAGCGGCCGTCGGCTGCCACGGACCGCCGAAGCCGTTGCGCTCGAGCACCATGGGCGTTTCGCCGGGGCCGCCGGCAGAGACGGCCGCGCCGCCGTCGGGCAGGCCGGCCACGGCCCACGGCGGCTCGGAGCCGAGTCCCGCCGCGACGCCCGGTTCGACGTGCCATCCCGAGCCGGAGTTCACGAGCAGGCCTCCTGTGTAGTGCGCGCCTTCGTTGCCGCGCTGCGGATGCAGCAGGCGGAAGGCGACCATCGCTTCCGAGCCCGCGAAGGCGATCGAGGTGAAGCTCGCCCCGGCGGCCTCCGGCGGCAGCGCCTCCTGGGTCCAGCTCTTGCCGAAGCGAAGGAGAACGCCCTGCTGGCCGACGGCGTAGCCGCGACTGGGGTTGCCGGGGTCGAACGCGATGCCGAGCAGGTGGCCACGGAGATTCGCCGGCGTCGCCGGGTCCTGTTCCCAGAGCCCTGTCTCGCCGCGCCACAGCCACATTTCCCCTCTCTCTCCGACCGCGTACGCACGCGAGGGGGTCGGCCAGGCGACGGCCCGAAGGCGTGGCGTCGCATGCTTGCCGCCCGCGCCGATGAGGCTTTCGGGCATCCAGCCCTGCCCCGGGACGTAGCGGGTGACCTCCCCCAGGTCGCCGACCGCCAGCGCCTGGCTGGAGAGCGCGCCGACGGGCGCGCCGGGTTGCGGCGCGACGGCGACCAGTGTGCGCCGGAACGGGACGGGATATGGCGTGAGGCGACTCGGAAGCGGGTTACGGGTCAGGTGCACGGGTAGGCTGGCGCTGCCGAGCCAGCCCTCCTGCGGGCTGGAGAACGCCGCACCGTCGCTCGCGCCGACGTCTTCGACTTCCGATCCGCCGAGCGCTAGTACGCGTGAGAATTCGCTGCCGGCGAGGCGCAGGCTCACCCCTTCGGGGAGGCCGGTGATCACCCGCTGGCCGAACGGCGCCGAGGGATCGGCCCAGGCGAAGCTTCGGTGGGCCTGCGTCGGCAGCGATTCGGGCAGCGCGTTGTCGCACGGCGTGGCACCGCCCGGGACGTTGCACCAGGTGGCCTTGACGCTGCCGCCTTCGCCTTCGCCTTCGGGCTTGAAGTACGCAGTCGCGGGGACCTGTACGTCGGCGCGCAGCCCGTCGATCCATACGCCTTCGGCCGTCACGGTCAGTACCTGGGCAGTCGCCGTCGGTGGCTCGCCCGTGCCGAGCACCGTGAACGGCTTCCCGTTGACCGTCAGCGGTTCGCCGGCTTTTTCACCTCCAACGGCGACGGGCTTCCAGGTCGCTTCTTCGCTTTCGCCCGGATGGCGACGGAACAGGGCGACCGCCCCCGACCCCGAGGACAGTTGCGCGAGAAGCCAGGCGTTGCCGGCCGAGCTGGCGCCGAGTCCAAGGACGCGAAAGCCGCCTTCCGCTTTGCTTTTCGCCGGGATTTCGATCGGCTCGCGCTTCCAGTGACTGCCGTCCCAGTGAAGGACGCCGTCCTCGACGCCGACGGCCGATGCGTTGACGGGAACGACCAGGGCGCCAGCCTTGCCGCCTTCGTCGATCGCGGCGACGAGCGGCGCCCTCTGTTCGCTGTACAGGCTCTCGCCCACCTTCAGGAGAGCCGCTTCGCCTTCGGCGGGCACAGGGGGGGTTTCCTGAAAGGCCCCTCCGGGACTGCGTACCAGCAGCACCTTGCGTTCGTGCGGCGTGTCGGGGACGGTGCCGAGGAGTGCGCCGCTGCCGGCGGTGGTTAGCGCGCCGCCCAGCACGCTGTGCGCCGCGGAGCTGCGTGCGGGCTCGAACCCCGACAGCGGATGCCCCGCGGCATCGACTGGCGCCGCAGCGAGCGACCAGCCCGAGTCCGAGGCATAGCGAACGAGCGCCCACGACGGGCGACTCTGAGATCCGACTTCGCCGATGCCCCACGTCTCGTTGGGCGCCTCGCCCGGCGAGGAGCCCAGCATGATCACGCCACGCGCCGGGACCGACGCGTCGGTCTGGGGCGTGGGTGCTTCGCCGGCGCTGCTCTGCCCCGAGGCACGCGTGGCGCCGCCCGGTCCCAGGCCGCCGATCAGTGCCAGCAGCAGCAGCAGCGCTGCGACGAGCGCGGTCGCGCCAAGGGCGCGCCGGGAGCGAAGACCCGCTACGACCGAGCCGGGGCTCAACGCAGCGGCCCTGACCCTGCCGGCTCCCAGGTGGGGAAGCGCAGCGAGGTGGATACGGTGCTCACACCGGGTTCGCGGGAGGAGAGGGTGGGCAGCGCCGCCAACGCGCGCGTCTGCAGGTCGAGCTTGGTCGGCCAGCGCCTGGGGTCGAGCCGCAGCAGCAGCCGGCGGCTGCCGCCGGCCAGCGTACGCATCGGCGTGCTCGCGACTATCGCCTTGTGGCGCCGGGCGATCAGACGCACACGTGCCTTGACCGCGAGATGGAAGCGCAGTTCGAGGGTCGTCCCGTGCACGAGCCGCGCATGGATCCCCGGCCCGGGCGGAACGGTGACCTTGGCTTCGTTCCGCGCCGGCCCTTCGGGCAGCGTCCCGCCGATCGGGCTCGGTTCGCCCAGCAGCCCGGAGTTGTCGGGCGGTGGAGCGTCGGGAGCGATCTGCGGCACGCCTTGGTCGGGCGGCCGATAGGTGATCAGGTGGGCGAAGGCGGGGTCTGTGTTTTCGGGCAGGGGCGTACCGTCGGTCAGGTGGAAGAGCCAGCCCTGGGTGGTCGCCAGCCAGCAGTCGTTGGGGGCGGGGCAGGCGATCTTGTCGGCGGCGCCCTTCGGGCCGACGCCCGCTTCCGTTTCGTGGGTGCTCGGCAGCGGCTGCTGTTCGGAGACGACGCCGGCACGCGAGATCCGGGCCACGGTCGCGTTCGCGAGCGCCCCGTGGGAGGAGTTCGCGGGCGAGGTTATCCCGAGCCACGCGTCTTCGGTTCCCGGCTCGGCGGCCAGCGATGTGACGAGTTCGTTTTCCCGTTCGCGTTCGCCGCTGAATTTCGTGAAGGGGTTCCCGCCGGGCGGGTCGCTGCCGGCGCCGAGCACCTGGCTCCAGGCGCCACCTGCGTCGCGCACAATGGTGACCTCGCCGGAGGGAAGTTCCGAGCCGGGCGGGAACTGCGATCGCGCCAGGGGGTTCGCGGCGCCCCAGAGCGCGCCTTCGCCTGCGCCGAGGTGCATGGCTTCGAGCGCCCAGGGCGGCTCTTCTTCGGAGTAGACGGGCACGCCGGGTGACAGCGACGCGAACGGGCTGCCCGAGCTCGACCGCTGTCCTTCCGGGAAGATGAGATGCATGGTCGAAGGCGTCAGCCGGGTTTCGGGCGGGGTCAGCTGTTCTTCTTCTTCGTGGGTCCCCCCTTCGGGCGGCTTGATGCGAACGCTCTCGTAGAGGCTGTTGCCGTAGGCGCGCATGTCCTGAACGGGCCTGCCCTGGGGGTTGGGTTCGGCGATGACCGAGCTCCCGTTCCAGTGCAGGTGGAAGGCTCCGACGTGCGTCACGGGGTCGCCACCGAACCAGCAGTCCTGCGGGCTGAGGCATCCCGCGGCGTGCATCGCGCGGTATGAGCTCGGCTGGAAGGCGAGCGACGCGTAGGAGCCCGCGACCTGTCCACCCGCGAAATGGCAGAGCGTGTTGTCTTCCAGCGGTGGGATCTGGCCCGTTTCGCTGGCGGCCTGTCCGGGCCGCCCGTCGGAGATCGTCCAGAACTCCGCCGGGCCGGCCCACGCGATGCGCCCGTCGCTCGCGCCGCAGACGTTCGCGAGCTCACGCCACCGCACGCCGTTGTAGACCCACACGCCGGGCGGGATCGTCGGAGGGTTGCCGGAGGTGATAAGCAGCCCGAGGTTCGGCGCGAGGAACTCGAGGTCGCCGATCTTGCCGAGCCCGATCGGGGTCAGGCTTTCGCCGGCCGTCCGTTCCGGCGGCGTGGGCTGCTCGAGCTGCCACCTTGCCGTGGAAGCTCCTTCGCCGTGGGCCATGGCCGCCAGCGGACCAACCGCAAGCGCCAGCGTGATGGCGACGAGCAGGGCCGCCAACGGCGGGCGGGACGGACGCGAGGACTTCATCGAGACCTCCGCTTGCCGGCCTTGGATGTCCGACTCCGGTGGCGCGCAGCGTGGGCCGTGCGCTGGAAGGTGACCGGAATGCTGTCGTGCAGCGTCGCCTGTCCGGCCGCCGTGAACGTCAGGTTGACGGTCGAGGAGAGCCCGCCCCGCTGGTCGGCGAGCGAGGTGAACGCGCGGGCGAGCCTCAGCGTGAGTGTGATCGACCCGCCGGCGCTCGAGCCGACCGCTGACGTGGCGACGGTCCTGACCGCGACCGGCGTCACGCCTCGCGTGCTCGCGCGGCGACCGGCCCTGGACCGCTTCGATCTGCGTGCGGAGCGCGCGGAGAGCGGCACGGAGCCGCGTGCCGCCGCCTGCAGCCGGCCGGCTCCCGGCAGCGTGACGTACAGGACCACGCTGCCGTCGGGCCTGGAAGCCGCCGTCACTCCGAGCCGCCACAGCGGGGTGATAGCCGGGCCGGCGGGGGCGCTCGAGATCGAGCCTTCGGTGGGGGTCGGCGCAAAGACTTCGCGCGAGACGACGAACGCGTCGCTGCCGTCGATCGGCGAGTTGCCGTTTTTGACCTTCGGCGCGTTGCCATCGCCGTACACGAGGTTCGACGCGCTCGAGGCGAAGGCGAGGGTGGCGCCGTTGGACGTGAACGACACCGATGCCGCGCCTTCCTGTGCCGAGTAGGGGTCTTCCCCTGCCGGGACTTCCCCATGCGGCTCTTCGCTGGCCTGCGTTTCGCGTTCGAAGCCCCGCGTGACGCGCGTGAGCGTGTCGTTCGCGAGGTCGGCGCTGTAGAGCTCGCGCATCCCTGGCACGGCCGCCGGAACGCTCACGAAGGCCGGCGAGCCCAGGGGAAAGACGGTGCGCCTGCTCGAGAACGCAACCTGGTTGCCATCGGGTGAGATGCCGAGGTCGAAGATCGGGGCGTTGCGGGCCACGTCGCCGACTTCACCGCTGGCGATCGCGGTGAGCCGGCGGAGGGCCTGGGTGCGAGTGAGGCCCGCTCGCATGTCCGCCAGATAGAGGTCGTCGGAGGCTTCGGCGTGGTTGAATTCTTCGCCGCCGGCGATCAGGCGGGCGTTCGCCAGGAACGCGACCTTGCTGCCGTCCGCGCTCAGCCGGGGCAGGAAGTCGTTGCTTGCATTCCCGAGCGTCCAGACGCCTTCGGGCGGGGTGCCTGGTTCGATCGGCTTCGTGTCGAACGGCCCCCCGCAGGGGTCCGCGAGGGTGCGCGGCTGGACGAGCTGTGTCTCCCCGCTTGTCGCGCATTGGGCGCTCGCCGGGTCCGAGCCACCGGTCACGCGGCGCGTTATCGCGTGCGGACCGTCGGCCACACGGCGCCACAGGGGCTCGGTGTAGGTGGCGACGCGTGCGTTGTCGCTGGGTAGCGCCGCGGCCTGCGCCGAGATGCTCTCACCGAGCCATGCGACCGTCGACCCGTCGGCGCTTAGCGAGGCTCCCTGGAAGGCACTCGGGAAGGCGGCGGCGCCCGAGTAGACAGCGCCCCCCGGTACTGGCAGATCCAGACCGGCAGCGTTCTGCGCCGGGCTTCCGGTCGCCGGTTCATAGAGCGGACTGGCAAGTTCCGTGTGCCCGGCGAGCAGGTCGCGGACCGCCACCTGCAGAGCAGGCGTTTCGGGCGTTTCCACCGTTTCGCTTCCGGCGCGGTTCGGGTTGGCGAGGTTGGAGACCGCCGTCGTGACGAACGCGACGTAACGTCCGTCGGCGCTCAGCGCCGAGCGCCCGGCGGCGACCGAGCCGTATCTCGTCGGTTCACTCGTCTGGTAGCTCAGCGCTTCTTCGGAGGAGGGGGCGCCTTCGGGCTTGTTGACCGCGGAGGCGAGCCGGTACGGGCACGGTCGGGGAACTTCTTCGCCCGCTTTGCAGGGGCCGAACGCGGGAAGGCTCATGTCGCGGACGTAGACGTCCGGGGACGCGTTGCCGTCGCCGGGCACGAGCTGTTCGGTCGTCGTGAAGCTCACATAACGGCCGTCCTGGCTGATCGAGGGCAGGGTCGCGTCGCCGCCGGCGACCTGTTCCACGGTCTTGCTGCTGACCTCGCGACGCCAGACGCCCGTGACGCCGCCGAGGGAGCCATCGAACGCGACGTAGCGTCCGTCGCCTGAGATGGCCGGGTCGTGGGCGTAGTCGGCCTGCTGCAGGGCGTTCGTCGAAACGAGCGAGATCGGCCCGAAGACGTCCGCGCCGGCGGGCGCCGCGCCGGCCAGGAGCGCGACGGTCGCGGCCGAGCAGATCGTGGACAGGCGCCTCATCGCACGCTCACCCACTCGTGAATGGTGCCCGGGATGCCGAGCTTGCTGCGTACGTGCACCGAGATGCGGTACGTGCCCGAGCGGGCGTAGCGATGAGTGAACCGGGCCCGTCCTCGCGCGCTGCTGCCGTCGCCGAAGCTCACGCTGATCGCGTGCGTATCGACCCCGGAGTAGGCGTCGGTGACGCGAACGCTGACGGCGTGCCCGCCGCGCCGGCTGATCCGCACGCGCGGAGGCACGCCATCGATCATCACCGTCGAGGGAGCGCTGAGGGTTGCCTGGCCGGTGGCGTCGGTGGCCAGGACCTGGACGGCGTGGCGGCCGCTGCCGAGCCCGCGCGGGTTCAGACGCAGGGCGAATCCGCCGGCCGTCGGGAGCGCGCGCCCGTCGAGGACGACCCTGTAGCTCAACGGCGGGTTCGCGCTCGGCGCTTCCTGCCAGGACACCGTCACGACGGAAGGCCGCTGCCAACCTTTGGGCACGTTGATGACGAACTGCGCGGGCGGGGCGCTGACCTCGATGGCCACGATCGCGGCGTTCCCGAGCGGCCCCTGCCTGAAACCGACGAGACCGTCCCCGAGCCCGGAGCGGCCGACGGCCAGCTCGCCGATTTCGCCGCCCGCCCCTCCGCTCAGGAGCGCTGTCTGCACGGCGCCTTCGGGGAAGTCCTCGCGCACGGCGAGCGCCGGGTGGCCGTGCGGATCGGCGCTCTGCCAGGCGGACACGCCGCCACCCGCGGGGTTCATCACGCTGGCGGACGCCGACCCCGCGAACGGGGGCCCGAGCGTGAGCGTCCCCGCGAGGCCGAGATCGTTGCCCTGGATCACGCGCGGCGTTCCGTTGGAGTCGTACAGCAGGCGTATGTCCTGCTTTTCGTCGACGTCGATGCTGGGCGGCCCGACGCTGGCGCTCATCCCGCCCGACACTTCGGGGTCGACGATCGCCGCTCCGCTGAACTGCGATCCGTCGGCCGATTCGCCGTCAGGCAGCGTGTTGAGGAAGATCCGCGGTCCCGGCAGCGGCGAGCCCGGCGTGACTCCCTGGCGGTATGCGACCTCGGCCTGCCCGATGCGGGACATCGAGACGCTGGGCGCATCGGCATCGTCACCGATCGGCCTGCCGGCGAAGGACGCGGCGCTGACGGGGAGCACGTAGTCGAGGCTCGTCCCGAACACCCGACGCGCCCATATGCGCGCCACGCCTTCGATGTCCGGCTCCTGCCAGACGACGACCGCGTTGCCGGTCGGGCCGATCGCGATCTGCGGCGCATTGGTCTGCGTGGGCGGTCGCATCGAGACGCCGCCGTTGCGGTTGATCGCACCCAACCTCGCCCATCGTCCGCCGTTGAAGTGCGCGACCCGCACGTCCTCGATCACGTCGCCCGGACGCAGCAGCGGGATCGTCGTCCGCTGGCCGGCGCCGACCGTCACGACCCGGTAGACGACGTCGGCCTGGCCGGTCGAGCTCATCGCGAGCTCGGGGCTCGTGCCGGTGCCGTCGCGGATGTCGGGGTCGATGATGATCGCCGGGCCGAAACTCGCGGAGCCCGGACCCAGCGTCGCGCCGAGCAGCTCGTCCACGGGGCGCGAGCGTTCGGTGGCGAACGCGGTCGCCCACACGACGACGAGCTCGCCTCCGTTGGCCGCACCGATGCGCGGCCAGCTCGCGGCGAAGGGCTCTTCGGTGTCGACCCTGATCGGGGCGAGCCACTGGCCCCCGACGTAGCGGGAGACGAACACGTGCGCCACCCCTTCCACGCGCTTGAGGTAGACCAGTCCACCCGTTCCGTCGCTTGCCATGGCGACGCCTCCGAAGCCCACGATTTCCTCGCTGGGGCCGTCGATCGTGACCGGCGGCATGATCACCGCGCCGGCCGGCCGCGCCTGCAGGGCGAGGAGGATCGCGCAGAGACCGAGCAGCAGCGTGCCACGCCCAAACAGGCCGCCCAGGTGATCGCGGTCCCTGCCGTCGCGCGCCGGGATGACGCTCGATACGGCCGGGATCGGTGTCCTGCAATCGATGAGCGGCGGTCGGGGAAGTTGCTTCACCACAATCATTGGCTGGTCGGGGGTGAATTCAGAGCAGCGGCCTGGCCGCTCTGCGCGCCTAACCCGACTCTCGGAGAGAGCCTCAGGGTTCGGGTTTGTTGAGCGCGCCGGGTGTCTTGTTGAACGCACAACGGAAGTTCTCCGGGTTTCCGACGGGCTCGGACCCCGCGAACCCGCCCTTGTCACCGTTGTCGTAGACGGTCACGTACTGAAGCGATTCGGGCATCGGGTTCGCCGGGAGCGGGATCGGGTTGGCCTGGCCCTGCCGGGGGTTGCCGGTGGCTCCTTCGCTGACACCCTCGGAGCCGGCAGCCGCCGATCCCGCTTCGGTGGTCACCAGCGTCGCGCTCATCTCGCGCTGGTCGAGAAGTCCACGGCTGGGGTCGAGCGGCACCGTCGCCGTCAGCTGGGAGTCGTGGATCGTGGACTCGAGCTTCACGTGGCTCGCAGCGCCGATCAGCTGCGCCGCCGTCGGCAGCCAGCCTCCTTCCGCCTCGCATGCCTTGCTGGCCCACACGTAGTTGTTCTTTCCCGCATCGGCGTTCGTCAGCGGGTAGGGCGCCGTGTCCATGCACCAGGTGCCGAGGTCGACGGTCGCGGGTGGGCACGTGCCGGCGAGCTGTTCGGCGGTTTTCCCACCCACCCTCGCCGCGTTGCGCACCGTCGGGATCGCCGAGACGGGGAATTTCTTGTTGGAGCCCAGCAGCAGCACCCCGCCGGGGTAGGGCTTGGTGCTCACGGGATGGCCCCCGATCGCCGAGACGACGGCGTGCCGCGCCGCATCGGCGAGCCCCGTCGTCGAGAGCACGAGCGCGATCAGCGCGATCACCATCGCCGGTGACGGCAGACGGCGCCGGCTCACGGTGCTTGCTTGGGGTCGCGTGCCGGCGACGCCCTGCGCACGTCCCGCAGATCCTCGAGTGAGACGTCGTGAACCGTCGACAGCACCGCATCGAGCGCGACTCCGGACAGCGTCTCGTGCTCGAGCAGCGCCGTCGCCGTCTCCTCGACGGTGTTCCAGTTGCGGTCCAGGATCACTGCAGCCCGGGCCTCGGCGTCGCCCACGAACCGCTCGACCTCGCCGTCGATCAGGTTCAGCGTCTCGGGGCCGACCGAGCCGAGGTCCTGAAGCGAGGCGCCCAGGAACACCTCGCCGCTCTTCTCGCCGATCGTCACGAGGCCGAGCGCCTCGGACATGCCGAACGAGGTGACCATGCTGCGGGCGAGCGCGGTCGCCGCATGCAGGTCGTCGTTGACGCTCGTCGAGGTGTGCCCGAAGGCGATCCGCTCTCCCGCCAGCCCCGCGGTGATCACGACCAGCTGGCTCTGGAGGTCGACCTTGGACATGATCACCTGGTCGCGGTCGGAGAGCATGTGGGCGGCCGTGCCGAGCTGGCGCCCGCGCGCGACGATCGAGAGCTTGCGTGTCGAGGTGGTGTGCCCGAGAGCCTCCGTCACGACCGCATGCGAGGCCTCGTGGATCGCGATCAGCCAGCGCTCGTTCTCGGTGAGGATGTGATGTTTGGCGGGCCCGGCGACGACCCTGTCGATTGCCTCCTCGAGCGTTGCCTGATCGATCTCGCCGCGCCCGTCGCGGACGCTCAGCAGCGCGGCCTCGTTGATCACGTTGGCGAGCTCGGCGCCGCTGAAGCCCGGCGTCTGGCGTGCGACCTCCTCGAGCGAGGCGTCTGCGGCCATCGGTCGCTTGTCGCCGTGAAGGCGAAGGATCTCCAGGCGCCCGTGCACATCGGGCACGTCGACCACGACCTGGCGATCGAAGCGGCCGGGACGCAGCAGCGCGGGGTCGAGGATGTCCGGCCTGTTGGTCGCCCCCATCACCACGAGGCCGCCGTCGCCGGCGAAGCCGTCCATCTCGACGAGGATCTGGTTGAGCGTCTGCTCGCGCTCGTCGTTGCCCTGCCCGATCCCGGCGCCGCGCTTGCGCCCGGCGGCGTCGAGCTCGTCGATGAAGACGATCGCGGGCGCGGCCTTGCGCGCCTTGCGGAAGAGGTCGCGGACGCGGGCGGCGCCCACTCCGACGAGCGACTCGACGAAGTCCGATCCCGAGACCGAGAAGAACGCCGCATCCGCTTCGCCGGCCACGGCCTTGGCGAGCAGCGTCTTGCCGGTGCCGGGGGGACCGACGAGGAGCACGCCCTTGGGTGCGGCTGCGCCCACCTGCAGGTACTTGGAGGGGTCCTGGAGGTAGTCGCGGATCTCGCGGAGCTCGGCCAGGGCCTCACCCGCGCCGGCGACATCGGCGAACGTGATCCTGTCGGTGCTTCCCTTGCCCTTGCGCCTGCCTTTTCCGGCGAAGCTCGAGAACGCGGCGAGGCCGCCCGCCGCTCCGCCCTCGCCTCCGACTCGCATGAACAGCGAGAAGAGGCAGACGAGCAGCAGGATCGGGATCAGGAACTGGACGATGATCGTCTTGGTGCCCTTTCCCGACTGCTGGTCGACGACGACCGCCGCGCCGCTTTTGTTCAGTTCGTCGGTCAACTGCTGGGTCTGAGCGCCTGACGCGGGATAGGCGGCCCACAGCAGCTGCGGAGGTTGCGGCGGCGGAATCACGATCGGCGTCGCGGCGACCCTTTTCCTGGATTTCCCTTTCGCGCCTTTGGGAGCGGGGCTCGCCACGGGCGCCGGTTCCGGCGGCACGGCTCCCGAGGGAGGGATCGGCGGCGCAGCGGTGCTCGTCGCGATCTCGACGCGGTTGTCGTGGTCCAGCAGTACGGCGGTCGCGATGACGTGGCGCCTGGCCAGCGCCTCGACGGTGCTGATTGGCACGGGCCGCCCGCGGCTCGCCGGCTTGATGTCGCCGAGCAGGACCGCGAACGTGATCGCGAGGCCTATCGAGGCGATCAGCAGGAACAGCGCAAGGGGATCTTTGAAAAGCGCGCGGCGAGTGCCGCTGACCGCACTGCCGAGGAACGCCAGTGCGGGGTTGCGGCGACGCGCGAGGCCGGAGCGCACCGCGGGTTTGCCCGAGCGCACGCGGCTGCTCCCGGCCGTGCTATCCGCGGGCGCGCCGTTCGCGGAGACGACGTCGTCGGGGACGCCATCGCCGGCAGCAGGGTCCTGTGATCTGTGATCGTCTGTCATCTGAATCGAGGTGCGCAGGCCGCGCCTGGCGGTGACGGAGATACAGTCGCCGGGCCGGGCTCGCACCGAACGCCGCCAGCCTCACACGCGGCGAGCGGAAAAGCAATGCCGTTCACAAAAACGACACATAGCCCGGCGTGGTCTTCACAAAACGTACACATCGCCCGTCGGCAGGCGTTCACAAAAATGAAACACCAGCGAACTCGGGGATCGACAGTCTTCCCGCCGGTGACGTCCATCGCGCGTACCGCAACGATTCACACATTGAGCTGTTCTCGCGTGCGTCTAGGACGCTGAGGCGTTCCCAAACTCTCGACTGAAAAGGAGTACACGCGTGCGCGCGCACCGCACTCTCACCCTCTCCGTAGTTCTCGCCCTGCTTCTCGTCGTCCCGGCTAGCGCCGGGGCGAAGCGGCTGATCATCGGCGGCTCGACATCCGTGCTTCCGCTGGCACAGAAACTCGCGACGGCCTACCACCAGGCGTACCCGAGGATCCCGGCTCCGAAGGTCGGCGGTGGACAGTCCGACGTCGGCATCAGCGGGGCGGCCAGCGGCCAGTTCGACATCGGCAACTCCTCCCGCGACCCGATCCGTGGGGTGGACCCGAAAGGCCTGATCTTCACCAAGATCGCCAGGGACGGTGTCTGCGTGATAACCAACGCGGCCAACCCCGTGTCGAACTTCTCAGCGGAAACGGTCGAAGGCATCTTCACGGGTCGCATGCGGGACTGGAGCAAAGTGCCGGGCGCCAGGATCAGCGGTCCGATCGACCTGTTCGACCGCGACGGCGCGTCCGGTACCCAGGATGCCTTCCAGCACATCTTCCTCGGCGAAAGCCTGAAAATCTCCCCCACCGCGACGGCCGAGACCTCCAACGGCCTCGAGCAGCAAGCGGTCGGGGGCGACAAACAGGGCGTCGGCTTCGTTTCCTTCGCCTACACCCCGGGCGTCAACCCGGTCGGCTTCCAGGGAATCCCGTGCTCGCTGCGCAACGCCAAGTCCGGGCAATACGGGGGCGTGCGTAACTTCTGGATGGTCACGAAGGGTCTCCCGAAAGGCGAAACTCTGAAGTTCCTTCGCTGGGTGACGAGCGGGAACCCGGTCACGAAAAGGATCATCAACTCCAGCTGGATAGCCATCCACTGAGCGGTGCTCGCCAGCGCTCCGCACACATCTGGAGCCGCGAAGACGGACCAACGCGTCGAGCGCATGCTCGGCGCGTTGGCCGTCCTGGTGCTGGTCCTGATCGGGGCGATGGTCGTCACCGTCCTGATCAAGGCATGGCCGTCGTTCGCCCACAACGGCCTCCGCTGGTTCGGCCCCGGCGGCGAAGTCGACGCGCAGACGCGGGCGATGCGCGAAGGCACTGCGCTTCCGGGCCACTCGATCTACTACTTCCGGGCATGGCCACTGATCTGGGGAACGCTCGTCACGACCGTGCTGGCGGTGCTCGCGGCGCTGATCGTCTCCACGCTGGCGGCGATATTCATCACAGAGTTCGCACCCGCGCGGATGAGGCGTGCGATCGAGCCGGTGATCAGGCTCCTCGCCGGCGTACCCTCAGTCGTCTACGGACTGCTCGGGATCCTGCTGATCGCGCCCTGGATCAACGAAAACCTCATCTCCAACCCTCGCAAGCAGTCGGTCATCTACGTCGTGCAGCTCAACGGCGCAAACCTGACGACCGGCACGCTCATCCTGATGGTGATGATCACACCGATCATGGTGGCGATCACGACCAACGCGCTCGCATCGGTGCCGAGCTCGTGGCAGGAGGGCTCGGCGGCGCTGGGCGTCAACCGCTGGCGCACGATCTGGCGGGTATCGCTGCGCACAGCGAGGCCTGCGATCGCCGCCGCCACGGTGCTCGCGACGGCGAGGGCGCTCGGCGAGGCCGTGATGCTCGCGATGGTCTCGGGCGGGAGCGCGTTCTCGGCGAATCCGCTCGACGGCCTGACGTTCCTGTACGAGCCCGTGCGGCCGCTGGCCGCCGAGATCCTCCAGGAATCAGAGGGGCTCACGATCGGCGCGCTCAGCCACACGCTCTACGCGATCGGCGCCGTCCTGCTCGTCTCCGCGACGTTCCTCTCGCTCGCCGGCTGGGCGGCGAAGCAACCGCTCAAGCGCTACGGGATACGCGCCTGATGGCCGGAGCGGCGCTGAGCCCCGGCGCGCCACCGGCCCCGGTCCGCCCCCTGCGCGAATCGACGTCGTCGTGGCCGATCCTCGATCGCGTCGGCTACTGGCTCTCTTGGGCCACCGGCATCGGCCTCTGCCTGATCGCGGCCGCGATCGTGCTCTACATGGGCATCAAGGGGCTCTCGTATCTGCGGCTCAGCCTGTTCGTGACATCGCCCGCGCCGTCGCTTCACCAGACCCAGAGCGGCGGCTTCAGCGACCCCATCATCGGCACGCTGACGGTCACGGCGATCGGAACCCTGATCGCGGCGCCACTGGGAGTCGGCCTCGCCGTCTGGTTCTCGGAGTACGGCCGTCCGACGTGGCTGGCGCGCGCGATCGAGTCTGCGCTCGAGATGCTGGCGGGGGTGCCGAGCGTGGTGCTCGCGATCTTCGGCCTGTTGATCTTCGCGCAGGGCTTCCTCAGCTTCCTCTCCCAGCGCGCCGCGACCGGCGGGGTGCTCGGGCAGTCGTTCGTGAACGCCGGGATCGTGATGTCGGCACTCGCGCTGCCGCTCGTGTTCGCCTCGACGCGCGAGTCGCTGGCGCAGCTGCCCGACCGGACGCGCGAGGCCTCCTACGCGCTCGGCAAGACCCGCGCGACGACGATCCGCCGAGTGCTGCTGCCCTCGATCCGGCCCGGCATGGCGAGCGGGATCGTGCTCGGCATGGGCAGGATCATCGGCGACACCGCGATCATCACGATCCTGCTCGGCGCGACGCTCAAGAACGAACCCGTCGGCGGCACGCCGGTCCTGGGTGCGTTGCGGGGCACCGGCTCGACGCTCACGAGCTACGTGTTCAACAACTCGCCGGCCGGTGAGGGGAACTCGCACGAGAAGGCATACGCTGCGGCCTTCGTGCTGCTGCTGCTCGTGCTGCTGCTCAACGCGCTCGTGACACGGCTGACCGAGGGCGGGCCGATGGGGAGGGCAAGCGGCGCCCAACGCCTGCGCATGGTTCTGTTGCAATATCTCCCCTGGAAATGATGGACCCGCTGATGCCACCGCCGGTGAGGCGGATCGTCGTCGACCGGAAGCCCTATGTCGCTCCCCCGGCGCCGCCGCCCAACGGCGCGTCGGGGGCATCACCGGCGAGCGGAGCGCGCGCCGCTCGGGCCTCGAGGGGCCCGGCGGCTCACGTGCGGGAACGGATGTCCCTCGAGTCGGTGTGGCTGGCCTACGGCGAGAACTGGGTCGTGCGCGACGTGAGCCTGCCCGTGCGCCAGGGCGAGGTGCTCGCAATGATCGGCGCGTCGGGATCCGGCAAGACGACGCTTCTGCGCTCGCTCAACAGGCTTACCGAGATCACCGACGGCGCGGCGCGAAGCGGCAGCATCACGCTCGATGGGCAGGACATACACGCGCTCGAGGTCAACGACCTCCGGCGGCGAGTCTCGATGGTCTTCCAGCAGCCGAATCCGTTCCCGATGAGCATCTTCGACAACGTCGCCTACGCCCTCGCCGAGCGCCCGAAGAGCGGCCGCCGGCGCAGACGGACGCGCGAGCTCGAGAGCGCTGTGAACGACGCGCTGCGACGAGCGGGTCTGTACGACGAGGTCGCGGGCGACCTCGACCGCTCGGCTCTGAAACTGTCCGGCGGCCAGCAGCAGCGCCTGTGCATCGCGCGGGCGCTCGCGGCCGAGCCGGAGGTGCTGCTGCTGGACGAGCCCTGCTCGGCGCTCGACCCGATCTCGACGGCGATCATCGAGGAGCTGATCGTCGGGCTGCGCGAGAGCGTCGCGATCGTGATCGTCACGCACAACCTCCAGCAGGCTTTCCGAGTCGCTGACCACGTCGCCTTCATGCACCTCGGAGAGCTGATCGAGTACGGGCCCAGCGAGCAGGTCTTCGATCGACCGGTCGAGCAGCGAACGCGCGACTACGTCGGCGGGGCGTTCGGGTGAGATGGGTCGTGCTCGCGCTCGTGGGCCTGACGCTCACCGGCTGTGAGACGACGGCGGAAAAGAGCGCGAGGCTCGAACACCAGGCGAAGCTCGCCGCGGCGCGCGAACATCGCACGCAGAAGCTCAACACCTTCACGGGACAGAGCACCCACGTGAAGGTGCTCGGCGCCACGCTGCTCAGGGGCAGCGAAGGCGCGGCCGCGGTAGTCACGCTGCGCAACACCTCGCCGCACGCGCTGCGGGCCGTGCCGATCGCGATCACGGTGAGCGATTCGGCTGGCAGGCAGCTGTTCCAGAACAGCGCTGCGGGGAGCGAAGCGGCGCTCGTGTCGGTCGCGTCGATCCCCGCTCACGGCGAGCTGGTGTGGGTCGACGATCAGATACCGGCCAACGGCTCGCCGGCCGCGGTCAGCGCCCGTGTCGGCGAAGCCTCCGCCGCCTCGGGCCCCATTCCCGAGACGAGCGTGTCCGGGCTGCACGTGATCGAAGACCCGACCAACGGCCTGGGCGCCGCCGGGACCGTGACCAACCACTCGCACGTCGCCCAGCACGCGCTCGTCGTGTTCATCGTGGCGGTTCGCGGCGGGCGTCCGATCGCGGCCGCGCGGGCAGTCCTGCCCGAACTGGCGGGCGGCGCCTCGCTGCCGTTCCAGGCGTTCTTCGTCGGGGATCCGCACGGCGGCACGCTGCACGCCAGCGCGCCTGCGAGCAGCACGGGCTAGCGGGCCCGGCGCCAAGCGCCGCAGGCCTCAGCGCCTTCTTCGCCGCTGCCTGAGCGTGATGCCCTCCAGCACGTGAGCGACGGTCTCGCAGGCGTCGACAGCGGCCTCGAGCGACTCGAAGATGTCCTTCCAGCGGATCACCACCATCGGGTCGATCCCTCCGGCGAACAGCGAGGCCACGCCGTCGCGCTGCAGGCGGTCCCCCTCGTTCTCGAGCCGATGGATCTCCACCAGGTGCGGCCCGAGCTCGGTGCCGGTGCGCAGGGAGCGCAGCGCCTGGGCAATCTGCTCGCCGGCGCCGACGAGCACCTCGGTGAAGTCGACAGCCTGCTCCATCGGCGCCTCGACCGCGTACAGGCCGAGCTGAGCGGCGGCCTGCTCGGAGTGGTCGACGATGTCGTCGAGGGCCGTCGCCAGGGCGTAGCCGTCGCTGGCGTCGAACGGGGCACGCACCCGCCCGCGGCCGGCCAGGCGGTGGATGATGTCGTGCGTGATCCGATCGCCTTCCTGCTCGCATACCTTCAGGTCCTGAGCCAGCGTGCTCCGCTCCGGGTAGTCGGTGAGCAGATCGCGAAGCAGCAGGCCGGAGCGCTGGACGTTGCGCCCGGACTCCTCGACGAGGCCCATCAGCGTGCTGTCGACGGGGCGGCTCAGAAAACTCATCCGGGCAGAGTATTCTGCGCCGCCGCACGACCGTCGCCTTTCACGGATTTTTCACGACTAGATCACGAGTTTGCAACGCCTTTGCCGGTCGTGGCTGAGACGCTTCCGCGTCGTGGCAGTCCACCCTGAGAGCACGGACCTGCAGGGCATCCTCTATGCCGGCGAGCTTGAGATCAGGCCCGACGAGGGGCTGGTGCTCGCGACGGGCCGCGCGCTGACGCTCTCGGTGCGCGAGTTCGAACTGCTGGTGGCGATGGCGAGGCGAGTCGGCGCGATCATCACGCGCGAGGAGCTCTACGGAACCGTATGGGGAAGCGAGCTGCGGCTCGGCGATCGCTCGGTGGACGTCTACGTGAGCAAGCTGCGCAGCAAGCTCGAGTCGGCGCTCCCCGACCGCCGCTTCATCCACACGCATCCCGGATTTGGCTACAGATTCCAGCCCGAGCTTTCACGAGATGTTCACATGGAGGCCGCCGGCGGTTGACGAGACTTTCCCCTGGTATGCCGTCAGGCGCAGGGCCGAGGGCCCTGGACGCCTCTAACCGACAATCCCAGCCAGAGGAGAAGTAGTGATCAACAACAAGATGGGCGCGCTCGCAAGCTGCGCGGTGCTCGCATTTGGCCTCGCCGCATGCGGCAGCTCCAAATCCTCCAGCAGCTCGAGCGGAACGAGCGCCTCCAGCGGTGGCTCGGCCACCGTATCCGGAGCCGGCTCGACCTTCGCAGCACCCGTCTACCAGCAGTGGGCCTCCTCATTGCCGGGTCTGACCGTCAACTACCAGGCCGTCGGCTCCGGCGCGGGCATCACGGCGATCGCGAGCAAGACCGTGGACTTCGGCGCCAGCGACCCGCCGCTGAAGCCGGCCGACGAAGCCGCGATTGGCAAGAACGGCAGCCCCGCCGTGCAGATCCCGATGTTCCTGGGCGCGATCACGGTCTCCTACAACCTGCCCGGGGTCCCCACCGGCATGAAGCTCGACGGAAAGACCCTCGGCGACATCTTCCTCGGCAACGTCAAAACATGGAACGCCGCGGAGATCAAGGCCCTGAACCCCGGCCTCACGCTTCCCAGCACCGCGATCACGGTCATCCACCGCTCGGACTCCTCCGGGACGACGGCGGGCTTCACGGGCTTCCTGGCCGCGGTCAACCCCGAATTCAAGAGCAAGGTCGGTGAAGGCAAGACCGTGCCGTGGCCGACCGGGACCGGCGCCAAGGGCAACGCCGGCGTCGCCGGATCGGTCGCGCAGACCGTCGGCGCCGTGGGCTACGTCGAGCAGGCCTACGCACTGCAGCACAAATTCACCTACGCAGCGGTCAAGAACAAGGCTGGCAACTTCGTCTCGCCGACGCTCGAATCGACCACGGCTGCCGGTGAAGGCGTCACCGTGCCTGCCAACCTCGGCATCAAAATCAAAAACCCGAGCTCGCCGAAGGCCTATCCGATCACCTCGCAGACGTTCATCATGGTCAACCAGGACCTCTGCAAGGCCGGAGTGCCCGGCGGCGAAGCGGCAGCCAAGGGCCTGGGGAAGTTCCTCGCCTACGGGCTCGGCGAAGGCCAGTCGATCCTCGGCCAGGCCGACTACGCCCAACTGCCCGCGGCGATCCTCGAAAAGTCAAAGGCGGCCGCCGCCGGCCTGCAGTGCAACGGATCGTCGATCGGCGGCTGACCTGACGGTCGGGCATAGCGGCCTCCAATGCGGTAGATAGGGAGCCGTGGAGGCTGCATCAGTTCCCGGCGGCGGGCGCTCGGTTCTCGGGCGCTCGCCGCTGGCGCGTCTCCCTGACCGGGCTCTGCGCTATGGCCTGACGGCTCTTGCCGGGGCGATCCTGGCGCTGATCGCCTACTTCTTCGTCCGGCTCGTGGGCGAGGCCGCCCCCGCCTTCGAAAGGTTCGGCGTCTTCGGCTTCACCTTCGGCAGCGAATGGAACGTGAACGCCGAACAGTTCGGCGCGCTGCCGCTTCTTGTGGGGACACTGATCACGTCCGCACTCGCGTTGCTGATCGGAGTGCCCGTCGCCGTCGCGGCGGCTGTCTACGCCACCGAGCTCTGCCCTGTGCGCCTGCGCACGCCGCTGACGCTGCTCGTCGAGCTGCTCGCCGCGGTGCCCTCGGTCGTCTATGGCCTGTGGGGCATCTTCTTCCTGGCACCCAAGCTGCAGCCGGCGGAGCAGTGGGTTGCCAACAAGCTGTCGTTCGTTCCCTTCATCGGCGGAGGGCTCGTGACGATCCCGAACTACTTCATCACGGGGCTCGTCCTGGCGATCATGATCCTGCCGATCGTCAGCGCGATCAGCCGCGAGGTGATGGCGACGGTGCCCGCCGACCACAAGGAAGCCGCCCTCGGACTCGGCGCGACGCGCTGGGAGATGATCCGAACGGCCGTGCTGCCGTTCTCGCGCTCGGGGATTGTTGGCGGGGCGATGCTCGGACTGGGCCGCGCGATCGGGGAGACGATCGCGGTCACGATCCTGATCGGCAATGCGCCGAAACTGAGCAGCCACCTCTTCGAACAGGGCTACAGCCTCGCGGCCGTGATCGCCAACGAGTTCGGCGAGGCCCAGGGGCTGCACCGCAACGCCCTGTTCGCCGCCGGGCTCGTCCTGTTCGTGCTCACGCTGCTCGTCAACGGCGTCGCTCGCGGGCTCGTGTTACGGGCGGCGCGCGGCCGCATGGCTCAGGGCACGGGCGACGGCGGTGGCGAGGCGGGCGCCCGGCTCGCCGAGACGGTGGCGGGGGCATGAGCGCGCACGGCGCATCCACCCAGCCGCTGTCGCGCTTTGCCGTCAGCCCTGCCCGCAGGCGCAAGGACCTCTTGGCCCGCGCGGCGATACTCGCCGCGACCCTCCTCGCGCTGATCCCGCTGGTCCTGATCATCTACTACCTGCTGCGCAAGGGGCTCGGGTCCTGGAGCACGAGCTTCTTCACGACCGACCCGACAGGCAACACGTTCTTCAAGAACTCGAACATCGGCGGGATCAAGAGCGCGATCCTGGGGACGCTCGAGATCGTCGCCCTTGCCTCGGCGATCTCGATCCCGATCGGGATCTGCGTCGCCATCTGGCTCGTCGAGTACGGACGCAGCAGCCGCTTCGCGAGCGTCGTCCGCTTCGCGGTCGACGTGCTCACCGGCGTCCCCTCGATCGTCTTCGGCCTGTTCATATTCATCGTGCTCGTCGTCGGCACGGGCAGCACCTATGCCGGATACAAGGGCTCGTGCGCGCTCGCCCTGCTGATGCTCCCCGTCGTGATCCGCTCGGCGGAGGTCATCCTGCTACTCGTTCCGAGCGGATTGCGAGAGTCGGCACTGGCGCTCGGCGCGCCCCGCTGGCGCGTCATATTCAGCGTGGTGCTGCCCACGGCGCTACCCGGCATGCTCACGGGAGTGCTCCTCGCCGTCGCCCGCGCCGCCGGGGAGACCGCGCCGCTGCTCTTCACCGCAGGGGCGACGCTCAAGACGAACTTCAACCTCGGCCAGTTCACGAACTCGCTGCCGGTGCAAATCTACAACGACGTCATCTCGCCGACCACCTCCGTCGAACACCGGGCCTGGGGAGCAGCGCTCACGCTCGTCTCTATCATTTTGCTACTCAATGTCATCGCCCGCCTCGCCTCTCGCAGGAGCCGCCTCGGATGACGGTCGAAGGATCCGGTCCAGAGGTGACTGACCGAGAGCATGAGAGCTCCTCGGAGATCGGCGAGCCGCCTGCTGGGGCAGCGGAGGGGGACTCCCGGCCCGGAGCGCCGCGCATCGCCGCGCGATCGGACTCCGAGGTACGGGCACCCTCCCCGAATGGGGCCACTGCGCGTGCCGCCGAGCAGACCCCCGGGCTGAGCATCGCGCTCGAGGAGCTTCGCGCCTTCTACGGCCGGAACGAAGCGGTCAAGGGCCTGGACCTGCAGTTTCACGCCAACGAGGTCACGGCGATCATCGGGCCGTCGGGCTGCGGCAAGTCGACGATGATCCGCTGTATCAACCGCATGCACGAGGAGATCCCGGGAGCACGCGCGCAGGGAAGGGTGATGCTCGACGACCTCGACGTGTACGACCCCTCGGTGGACGTCGTGGCGGTGCGCCGCGCGATCGGCATGGTCTTCCAGAAGCCCAACCCGTTCCCGACGATGTCGATCTTCGACAACGTGGCCGCCGGGCCGCGCCTGACGTCGAGGCGCAGGGGGGATCTGCGCCAGACGGTCGAGTCCGCGCTGCGCAGCGCCGGCCTCTGGGAGGAGGTCGCCGATCGTCTCGACCAACCGGGGGCCAGCCTCTCGGGCGGCCAGCAGCAGCGCCTCTGCATCGCACGTTCGCTCGCCGTCGACCCCGACGTCATCCTGATGGACGAGCCGTGCTCGGCGCTCGACCCGATCGCGACGCTCAGAATCGAGGAGCTGATCGATCAGCTCAAGCTACGGGTGACGATCGTGATCGTCACCCACAACATGCAGCAGGCGGCGCGCGTGGCCGACCGGACCGCCTTCCTGCTCGACGGGCGGCTCGTCGAGGTGGGCCCCACCCACGAAATCTTCACGAAACCCAACGATCCGCGAACCGAGGAATATGTCACCGGAAAGTTCGGCTAGCGAGGACAGCCCCGGGGGCGAAGCCGGGGAGGGGAGCAGCACCCCCGCGCCGACAGCCGCGCAGCCGGGGCGCGCGCACTTCCAGCAGCAGCTGAGCGAGCTCGAGGTCCACGCCCTCGGAGGCCTCGACCTGATCGTCGAGCAGCTCGACCGCGTGCTCGAGGCGCTCAGCCATCAGGACGTCGAGCTGGCCCAGATGGTGATCGCGGACGACGATCGCGTCGACGGGCGCTACCTGGAGGTGCACCAGGGCATTCTCTCGCTGCTCGCGCTCCAGGCGCCCGTCGCGGGAGACCTGCGGCTGGTGGCGGCGCTGCTTCACATGATCAAGCACATCGAGCGCATGGGCGACCAGTGCGTGAACATCGCCAAGCTGATCCCGCTCTCCGGGCACGAGCCGCCCGTACGCACCGAGGTGCTCGAGGCGCTCGCGAAGATGGGCGCGTTCGCGCGCTCGGAGGTCGTGCAGGCCAAGGCCGCGTTCGCCGGGCGTGACGCCGACCTGGCGGAGGACCTCGTGCGCCAGGACCGCGAGATCAACCGCCTCAACCGCGAGATCTTCCGCACCGCGATCGAGATCGGCGACGACCCCGACACACGCGAGTGGGCGATGCACATGATCCTCGTCGCGCGCGCGCTCGAGCGCATCGGCGACAACGCGGTGGACATCGGCGAGCAGGT
>Ga0210409_10001487_pt1 | contig 30592 bp, 29 predicted proteins | sample IncBWH17MmetaG_FD_161649 | JGI IMG/M metagenome (GOLD analysis project Ga0210409, IMG submission 161649) | Forest soil microbial communities from Barre Woods Harvard Forest LTER site, Petersham, Massachusetts, United States - Inc-BW-H-17-M | ecosystem: Environmental > Terrestrial > Soil >...
ACCGCCTGAACCGCTGCCATCGACCGTTACTCGACTGTCGTGTGGGTCAGGCCTCCCCACAAAACAAAAAAGCGATGCTCCAGAACCGCTTTAATCCGCTTATCGCCTCTTGTTTCGTAACAGTCTGCAAAACCGGGGCCCTTTCGTGAATCCGTCTCCCGGTTCGAATCGGGGGAGCTTTCGCTTACGACTTGGCTTCCGACCCAGCCGTCGCAACGGCGGCCACTTCTTCACGGGCGGCGCGCTTGATGCGGGCGGCCTTACCGCGCAAATCGCGCAGGTAGTACAGGCGGGCGCGGCGGACTTTGCCCTTGCCGACCACTTCAATCGAGCTAATCGAGGGCGAGTGCAGCGGGAAAATGCGCTCAATGCCAACGCCAAAGCTCACGCGACGCACAGTAAAGGTGGCGCCAGATGCCCGGCCTTTCTTGGAGATTACGACTCCTTCGAACGCCTGCAAACGCTCTTTTTCCTTCTCGCCCTCGCCTTCCTTCAGGCGGACGTTGACGCGCACCGTGTCGCCGGGGCGAAATTCGGGGAGGTCTTTGCGCAGTTGCGCTTCATGGAGTTTAGCTATAACCAGATTCATGTTCGTATTCCCTGCAGACCCACTCAGGCGGGGCCAGCTCTTCAAAAGCAAACCCCAATTATAGCCAAATATTCACAATTTACCTAGCGCAATTCGCGAGAGGGAGCACTCCTGTTTGACTTCTGGTATCCCTTAGGGCTATGAACTTGCTGGTCCGGTTCGAGTTGGATGCATTGATATCTCATCGATGCTCGTAGGAGCTCGCAACATGAGCACTGAAAAGAATATAGGAGCGAACGTCAAACAGGCGGTGCCATTTTTCAATGTCTCGAATATGGAGGAATCGCTTCGCCACTACGTCGACGGGCTTGGCTTTGTGATGACCAAGAAATGGATCGACGAGGAAAAACTGCGCTGGTGCTGGCTCGAGATCGGCGATGGGGCGTTGATGCTGCAGGAGTTTCGCAAAGAAGGGCACGATTCCTGGAAGCCGAGCTGTAAGGTTGGAGAGGGCGTATCCGTCTGCTTCATGTGCGAAGACGCTTTGGCGATCTATCACGAGGCGACATCGCGCGGAATTAAGGCCGCGAGGAATCCATTCGTCGGAAATGCATTGTGGGTTGTGTCTTTCACGGATCCGGAGGGCTACCGGATTGATTTCGAAAGCCCCACGGACGTTCCTGAAGAGACGGAGTTCTCAGGGAAAGTTAAATGATTGTCGACTCCGCAAGTTCTTAAGCCTGCGCGGGCGCTGAAACGTTTCGGCGAATGACGCGGTCCGCGAAGCGCTCCATTTCTTCGAGCTGTGGGCTGAATTGAAGCAGAACCAGATCGACGCCAACGGCTTCGAATTGCGCGAGCCTCTCGGATACCTGTTCGGGAGTGCCCACCAGGCCGGAGCGCAGCCCGCGATTGGAAACAGAGTAGTCTTCGAGCGAAACCCGCTGCTCGAGTTGCGTTCCCGCAAGCCACTGCTGGTAATTCGCATTGCCAGCGGCGGACTGGTTGACGTCGGTGATGCGGCGCAGTTCCTCCTGAGCTTCCCGTTCGGTTTCGCGCACGATGGTATAACCAGCAACGCCAAACTTCAGCGGCGGTAGATTGTGGCGCGAGCGGCGTTCGCGCAAATCCGCGATTTTTTCGCCGACGCGCGCCGGCGGATCGCCGTGCATCAGGTACGCGTCGCACTTTTCCGCAATGAGATCCTTCGCCGCAACCGATTCGCCTCCCGCATAGATCATCGGGTTTGGCTTGGAAACAGGCTTTGGTTCGAGAACATTGTCTTCGACGCGATAATACTTTCCCCCGTAAGAAAAGTGATCTTTGGCCCACACGCCGTGCAGCACGTCGAGCCATTCGTTGGTGCGGGCGTAGCGGTCATCGTGCTGCTCAAATCCCACGCCGTACTTCTTCGCTTCATCCGACCACCAGGACGAGACGACGTTCAGCGTAAGCCGGCCGCCGCTGATGTGATCGATGTTCGCGGCTTGCTTGGCAAGAAGCGCAGGCAGATGGAATGTCGGGCGCACAGCGACCATTAGCTCGAGGCGCTCGGTGACCGCAGCCAGTGCTGCCGCCGTCGACCACGCATCGAGCGATGGCGCCTCTACACCTTTGATGTCGTTCAAATTCAATTCCGCGATCAGCATGAGGTCGTAGCCGATCTGTTCGCTGCGCTGCGCGAGCTTCTTCACGTACGGCCAGGTCGCGGGCATGTTTTCATTCGTGACGTTGCGCAGCCAGCCGCCGAAAACGGGGAGCCAGTAGCCGTATCTCATCGAATGCTCCCGGTGGAAATGAGCCGCTCGCCTCGGCTGGCCTCGTGAATCCGCGCCTCGCTGATTAGATAATCCGCCAACCGTGCGTAGGGATTGAAGCCGATCATGCGCTCGGGATCGGAGACGAAGTTCGATAGCGCGTTGATGTCGTAATAGAGCAGCCGTCCGGTGCGGTCGTCGATGACGTACTCGATGCCGCCGACTTCGATGCCGGCGACTTCCATGATGCGCTCGACGTCATCGATGACTTGCCGTGGCGGCTCATAGGCTTCCACCGTGAGCCCCGACCTCGGAGCATCCACAGGGCATGCCAGACGAGTCAGCTCTTCGCCCTTTGTGTTTTTGCAGATATCTGCAGGGCAGAGGTCGAACGTGTCGCCGGTAATGTGAATCTGAATCGCGTAGAGGTATTCACCGCCGAGAACCTCGACCCTCGTGATCACGCCATCGCGCGCCTTGAAAAATTCTTGCACGAGCGCGACGTTGTCGATTCCAAACGCCAAGCTGTTCTCTTCAACAGCCGCGCGCAATTCCTCCTGTGAATTGAACTTCTTTATCCCGGCGCCGCTGCCGCCTATGTTCGGCTTAATGATCAGCGGATACCCGATCCCTTCAGCTGCGCTCAGCGCCTGCGAGGGATGATTGATTACTCGTGCTTTGGGATACTGCAAGCCGAGCGTTTCGAGTACCGTGCACTGCAAGGCCTTGGAAATTTCGTGAGTGAAAGCGCGGGAACCATTCACCACGCGAACACCTTTTTCTTCCAAATGAGACAAATAATTGAGCGTGTAGAAGATCCCGTGGCCAACGCCGCGCTGCCACGCGGATGGGCTCATGCGGTTAAAGAGCAGCGAATACTCACGCTCCTTTGCCGCCACATCGTATTGGTGATTCCGCGCATCTACTCTGACCCAATTCGCGCCGCGCGCGTCGAGTTGGTCGAAGAGCGGCTTGAACCAGTGCTGCTGCTCGTAGTAAATGGCGATAGGTTTCCCCTCGCCGGACTCCCTGCCGTTTCCGCTCGCCGCGTTGCTCATGGACCGTTGCTCCTCATTCACTTAACAATGAAAAAGGGCCGCTTATTCCGAGCGGCCCTGGATTCCTTTTAGGTTTAGTTCTGCGCTAGACCGAAGGACTTGCCATGCCGCTTGCGACGGTACACATACAAGCACAGCATGGACACGCGCAGGCCGGCCTGCGAGCCAAAGAGCCCCGCGCGGTGCGCAAATCATCATTCTGGTGCGCTGCTCTCACTGAATCTTCAGTATACCGCGAGCCCTTTTTAGCGCAAAAGCAAATCCGGCCGGTTACGCTGGGTCTTCTCTAGAGCGGCGGCGCGGCGCCAGTTCGCCACTTCCGCGTGGTTGCCTCCGATCAATACGTCGGGCACCTTCCACCCGCGAAAATCGGCTGGCCTCGTGTAGTGGGGAAAATCCAGAAGGAGGTGATTCACAAGTCCCGAACCTCCACTGCCTAGCGCTGCGGGAAATTCGGTGTGAAGTGGAACGGGAGAAGAGGCAGGATTTTCGCTGAACGATTCATTTTGCGAAGAGGCTTCATTTCCAAGGGCGCCAGGGATCAGTCGCGTCACGGCATCGATGACCAGCATCGCAGGAAGCTCGCCCCCGCTCAGAACATAGTCACCGATGGAAAGTTCCTCGGTGGCGAGATGTTCGGCCACGCGCTCGTCCACTCCTTCATACCGCCCACATAGGAGCACAATGCGATCCAGCTGCGCAAAGCGTCGCGCGGTTTTCTGCCGAAAAAGTGTTCCTGCAGCCGACATCAGAACGATGGCCGTCTTTGGAGCGAGCAAAGCCGGCTGCTCGGCACTTCCCAAGCTGTGCCCAAGCAACGATTCGACCGCCTCAAAAAGCGGCTCCGGCTTAAGCACCATCCCCTCGCCCCCGCCAAATGGCCGGTCATCCACACTGCGGTGGCGATCCTTGGTAAACACGCGCAAATCCTGCACTTGGACCTCGATGAGGCCCGTCTCGCGGGCCCGCCGCAGGATTCCGTGATCCAGCGGGCCTGCGAAGAATTCTGGAAAGATGGTAATCAGATCGAAGCGCATCGCTGCTGCCAGTCTAACGTACCTGTGTGCTTTGCGGACATCGCCAGCCATCCCAACGCCGGTTCCTTGCCCTAATTCTGTCCTTCTGAACAGGTTGCAAGCACCCCCGGTCAGCCATACTCTTGTTTCCAGGCGGGGGTACTCTAGTCCACAGCAGCCCGTTTTTTCTGCGGGCTCTTAACGCGCCTTGCTCCGATTCTCGTGCCCGGAGGTTTTCCGCGATGGCCCGTTGGAACACGACAAAGGCGATCACCACCGGTTTCATTTCCCTGCTTTTTGCGTTGCTTCAGGCAGGCTGCGGTGGGTACTCGAATGGTGGCGGGGGCAACGGAGGAGGCGGTGGAACCAATGCGCCATCTATTCCATCGGGGCTGACGGCCTCGGCCGCCAACGCCCAGGTCAATCTGACCTGGAATGCAAGTTCTGGTGCGACGGCTTACTACGTAAAGCGCTCGACGACGACCGGCGGTCCCTACACGCAAATTGCCGCTCCTACCGGCACGAGCTATGCCGATAACAGCGTGACGAATGGGACGAAATACTACTACGTTGTCTCGGCTTACAACTCTTACGGCCAAAGCGCGAATTCTGCGGAAGTCAACGCCACACCAACAGCGCCGCCTCCTCCTGGCGCGCCGGCCGGTCTACAGGCAACACCTGGAAACACGCAAGTGAGCCTTTCCTGGACAGCCAGCACCGGCGCAACGAGTTATCACGTAAAGCGCAGTACAACCAGCGGCGGTCCTTACACGCAAGTTTCGGCCCCGACCGTGGCAAACTTCGCCGACACCAGCCTCACTAACGGTACGACCTACTACTATGTCGTGTCAGCGCTGAACGCCACGGGCGAAAGCGCCAACTCTTCTCAAGCGAGCGCCACACCGATCGCGCCTGTCACGCCCCCGGCCGCTCCAACTGGACTACAAGCCACCGCCGGGAATGCTCAAGTGAGCCTCACTTGGACCGGCAGCGCGGGAGCAACCGGCTATCACGTCAAGCGCAGCACGACGAGCGGCGGTCCGTACGCGCAAGTGGCCGCACCCGCCACGACAAGCGACGTCGACACTGGACTGACTAATGGTACGACCTATTACTACGCCGTTTCCGCCTTGAACGCCGCCGGCGAAAGCGCCAATTCTTCACAAGCTTCCGGTACGCCCGTTAACGCAACCGCGGATGTGACGATTACAGTCAATCCCGCGATCACCAAGCCCATCTCCCCATACATCTACGGTATAAATTTTTATTCCGGCGTGACCGGCGCGCCTCCGCTCTTGACCTTCGACCGCGACGGCGGCAACCGTTGGACGGCTTACAACTGGGAGACCAACGCTTCCAACGCCGGCAGCGACTACCTCTACGAAAACGACAACTATCTCAGCCCCAGCACCGTCCCCGCAGAAGCCGTGCGAAGTTTCATCGCCGGTGATCAAATCAACGATGTAGCCAGTCTCGTGACCTTCCAACTGCAAGGCCTGGTGTCCGCGGACGAAAGCGGCCCAGTCAGCACGACGAATCCGCCCGACATGACGCGCTTCAAGACCGTCGTCGACAAAAAGAGCACCGTCTCCAGCGTTCCTTTCACACTCACTCCTCCCACGACAGACGCCAACGTCTACATGGACGAATTCATCTGGGCGCTCGATCAAAAGTTCGCGGGCATGGGAATCTTCGGCGCGAGTCCCACACATCCAACTTTTATCAGTTTGGATAATGAGCCTGAGCTTTGGAATTCAACGCATCTCGAGGTGCAGGGCTCCACGGCGGTTACATCGGACAACTACATCACCAAGACCATCACGCTCGCGACGGCCTTAAAGGATCAATTTCCCAATGTTGTGATTTTCGGACCCGTCCATTACGGCTTTCAAGGTATCTACAATTGGCAAGGCGAACTGAGTGCCACTCCCAGCGGCACGAATTGGTTCCCGGACAAATATCTCCAGGCACTGAAGACTGCATCGACGACTTACGGAAAGCCCCTCGTGGACGTTTATGATTTCCATTGGTACGTCGAAGAGTACGACTCGAACGGAACAAGGGCCCTTGATCTCACGAGTACGACGCTCACCGACGCTCAGGTCCAGTTAATCGTCCAGAGCCCTCGCGCCTTGTGGGACCCGACCTTCACCGATTCAACCAACAGCAATCCTTGGATCTACGAAGAACTCGGCAACACTCCGATCAACCTTCTCGGCCGCTTGCAAGCCAAGATTAACTCCGAGGACCCCGGCATGAAAATCTCCATCACCGAATATGAGAACGGCGGCTGGAACCACATCGCGGGAACCATCGCCCAAGCGGACAACCTCGGAATCTTCGGCGCTCAGGGGCTTTTCGCTGCGAGCTTCTGGCCTCCGAACGGCACCTACTCCTACGCGCTCGGGGGCTTTCGCGCTTTCCGCGGATTCGATGGTGCCAACGCCAGCTTTGGCGATACCGCACTGCAGTCCACTTCCAGCAACGTGCAAAATGTCGTCGTTTACGCCAGCACGGACAGCACGACGCCGGGCCGCACGGTATTCGTAGCCATCAATCGCTCCGCTTCCGCGCAAGTGACGGCGATCAACGGCGCAACCCTCTCCGGCACCGCCTACTTGTACCAAATGACCGCGACCACGGCCCAAGGGCAAAACCCTGTCGCGCCGGTGTCGATCGGGACGAGGGCCGTGAGCGGCTCTTCCCTGACGATTTCACTTCCGGCGCTGAGCGTCACAACCATTGACATTCACTAACGACGGCAGACGAGCCATCGCGAACTCAGGTTTTTTCGTTTAAATCGCGCAGACCGTCGGGGAGCACCACATCGATCCTTCGCGCGCGGGTGTTGACGCTCGTGCAAATATCTTCGGCAAGCGGAACTAATAGTTCTCCGGCCGAGGTATCAACGACAAGAAGCGGCGTGCCGGCCACTCCCTCTCCAGGGATTTGCACTTCTTTGACCACACCCAGCAAAGCCGGCGCGCTTGCCAGCGAACAAGGCGAAGAGGAAACAACAGAAGGCTCCGCAAAATTTCCAAACACCAAGCATCCAACAAGATCATCCACAAAGTATTGCCCGGCGGAAAGCGTCATTCTGCTTTCTATGGGCAGTAGTACATCGAGCCCGCGAAACTTCTCCGCCTCGGAAATCGAATTACTCCCCTCAAAGTGAAACACGGCCTGCCCCTTGTGGTTCTGGCTGAGCCAGCAGGCTTTCAACGCGGTCAGACGCGGCTCTGCTGCCTTGGCGCCGCTGCTCGTGCCGAGAAATACTTCTGTCAATTTTGTTAGCCGTTCAGGAAAATCCGTGAGGAGCTGTGCAGCTACTTCGCCTTTATTGCCGCGGGGCCGGAGAATCCGCGCGACAATCACCCACCGCTGGGTTTCGGCGCTCAATCTTCCAGTATCTCGAGCGTATAGCGTTTCTTCACTTTCATGCCCGCAGCGCCCAGCAGCGTGCGCACCGCTTTAGCCGTGCGTCCTTGCCGCCCAATTACTTTGCCCAGATCCTCGGGATGCACCCGTAGCTCAAGCACGGTCACCTGCGACCCGTCGACAGACTTGACCTGCACTTCTTCGGGATGATCCACCAGAGCCTTGGCGATGGCTTCGACCAGCTCTTTCATCCTTCACCTCCACGTCCTCGATCTTCCCTGGGCCGTGGCAAACGCGCCCCGGTCTGGCCGGGGGCGCGCAAGGGATGGAGACTTCGCAGGGATTATGCGATCTTGTGTTGGTGGATAAAGCTACGAACGGTGTCGCTGGGTTGCGCACCGACTCCGAGCCAATGCTTGATGCGTTCGGCGTTGAGCTTGATCTCCGCAGGCTTCTTCAGCGGATCGTAGGTTCCCACCAATTCCACAACACGCCCGTCCCGTGGCTTGCTGCTTTCGATCACCACCACGCGGTAGAACGGCTTCTTCTTCTTGCCAATCCTGGATAAACGAATAGTGAGCACTAACCGATGCCTCCACCAGATATCTTAGCCTGTCCGGGAGGCTCGCGGCAATCGGAGAGTCGGGGGGTATCGGATCGTTTCCGCGCGTCCGCCTGGTGTCCGGATCATCCCTAAAAGCCTCTGCCTTCTAACCCGAAGCCCTACCCCTGCGGGAATCCACCAGTGAACTTAGCATTCGCAAAGCGCGGGTGACAGCGCGATAATGCCCGCAGAGCAGAGGGAGCAGCCCATGAGTAAAAAAAACGATTTGTCACGCCGCAAATTCTTGACCAAAGTCGCCACTGGCGGTGCAGCGATGGCCATTGTCCCCCGGCACGTCCTCGGGCGCGGCTACACTCCTCCGAGTGACATCCTCAACATCGCGGGAATCGGCGTCGGCGGCATGGGCCGCACCAATCTGATCAATCTCGCAAGCCAAAACATCGTGGCGCTGTGCGACGTCGACTGGGGCTATGCCAGCAAGGGCTTCGATCGCCTCGACACCGAAATCCCGAATTTGCAAAAGCGCCTCGACAATCCTGATCCACAGCCCACCCCCGGTCAGCTTCCCGTCGAGTTCGATCGCGTCAAGGCTAAGACCCGCCTTGCAGGGATGATTCGCTTAAAGAACGAGCAACTGCCGAAGGCCAAGCGCTATCAAGACTATCGCGACATGCTCGACCACCAGAAAGATATCGACGCCGTCTTCGTCGCCACCTCTGACCACATGCACGCGCCAATTGCTCTCGCCGCCATGGCTCTCGGCAAACACGTTTACGTGCAGAAGCCGCTCACTTGGTCGATTGATGAAGCTAGGCAACTGTCGAAGCGCGCCAAGGAAACCAAAGTTGCCACGCAAATGGGCAATCAAGGACATTCCTTGAACGACGCTCGCCTGACAGTCGAATACATCCAAGCCGGCGCGATCGGCGAAATCCGCGAAGTCCACATCTGGACCAATCGCCCGCTCGGGTTCTGGCCGCAAGGCGTGCCGCGCCCCGAAGCTTTGAAAGAACCCGCTGACACACTTCGCTGGAATGGACAGGGCGTGAACGCTCGCCTCGCCGCTGCCATGGCTGGCAACTACCCCGTTCCCGATAAACTCTCTTGGGATCTCTTTCTCGGCGTCGGTCCGCACGTCGAGTATCACCCCATCTACCACCCCTTCAACTGGCGCGGCTGGTCGGATTGGGGCGTCGGCGCCATCGGCGACATGGGCGCGCACTTGATCGACCACTCTATGTGGGCGCTCAATCTCGCACTGCCGTCGACCGTCGAGACGGTTTCGACTCCGTTCAACGGCGTGTCCTACCCGCACGCCACGCAAACCTTTTACGAATTCCCCGCTCGCGGCTCCATGCCGGCCGTCAAAATGACCTGGTACGACGGCGGCCTGATGCCCGACAAACCGGAGGAACTCGGCGACGAAGATCTCAACAAAGGCGGCGGCGCCCTGCTCATCGGCAGCAAGGGCAAGCTGCTTCACGATACCTACGGATTGAAGCCGCGCCTTCTGCCTAAGTCGCTCAACGATTCTTACGGCAAGCCACCGCAGAAGCTGCCGCGCATCGAGAACGAAGACCACGAAATGAATTGGGTGAACGCCGCCAAAGGCAAAACCGAAACCTCTTGTCCGTTCGAATACGCCGCGCGCCTCACGGAGGTCATGCTCCTCGGCATCGTCGCTCTTCGCGCGGGAAAAAAGATCAACTACGACGGCGCAAACATGCGCGTCACCAACGTCGCGCAAGCTAACGACTTTCTGCGCCGCGAATACCGCCAGGGCTGGGCCTGAAGGGACAGCGTCAGAAGCTATTGAATTGCTGCCTCAAACAAGGCGGTTGAGACCGTTAAATGCTGCTGTTTTATAACACTCGGCCAGTGTGGGGTAATTGAAAACAGTGTTGATGAAATACGTAATCTTGCCCTTCAACTTGAATACTGCTTGCCCGATATGAAGCAGCTCCGCCGCATCTTCACCAAAAATATGCACGCCGAGGAGTTCGAGAGTTTCTCGGTGAAATAGCAACTTCAAGCGGCCGTCCGTGTGACCAGAAATTTGCCCGCGCGCAATCTCGCGATAATACGCCACGCCTACTTCATAGGGTACATCGGCATCCGTGAGCTGCTCTTCCGTCTTCCCGATAAAAGAAATCTGCGGAATGGTATAAATTCCGTACGGATAACTCGCGGGATCCGTCTGCACTTGAAGCCCGAATGCCCGAGCAGCGGCGATCCGCCCTTGTTCCATCGAGACGGACGCCAGGCTCGGAAATCCAATGACATCGCCTACAGCAAAAATATGCGGCTGCATTGTGCGATAATCCGCGTCGACCTTGATGCGCCCGCGGTCGTCGCACTCGATACCGGCGGCAGCAAGATCGAGCTTGTCCACGTTGCCTTGCCGGCCAACCGCATACAGCAAAGCATCGCCATTGATGCGCTTTTTACTGACCAGGTTCGCTGCGACTTTTCCTTCGAGAGTTTCTTCCACGCTCTCGACTTCCTCATTCAGCCGCAGCGTGGCACGGTGATCACGCATGTGGTAAGTCAGCGCTTCGACCATTTCCGTATCCGCAAATTCCAAAAGCCGCGGCCGCTTTTCCACGATAATCACGCGCACACCCAGCGTCGCAAACATGCACGCGTATTCGACTCCGATCACGCCGCCACCCACCACGATCAGCGTCCGAGGAATCTGCGGCATCGTGAGGATTTGATCGCTGGTAATGATGTTCCGGCCGTTGATGGGCACTTTCGTGTTGATTGCCGGCTTCGTCCCCGTGGCAATCACGAAGTACTGCCCTTCCAATTCTGCGTAACCATTGCCGTTCTCCACGCGAAGATGATGCGCATCGATGAACTTGCCAAAGCCGTGGATCACATCCACACCGTTGCGCTTGAGCTGGTCCTGCGTCACCGCCACTTCGTTCTCAATCACTCGCTGCACGCGGAAATTCAAATCCGCCATCGTGACGTTTTCTTTGACGTTGTAATTCGACCCGTAAAAGCTCTTCGAGTAAAAGCCGGAAAGATGCAGCACGGCTTCGCGCATCGTCTTGCTGGGGATGGTTCCGGTATTGATACACACGCCGCCGATCGCAGCTTGCTTTTCGACCACCGCGACGCGCTTTCCGGCCTTCGCTCCCTGGATGGCGGCGCGCTGTCCGCCCGGTCCGGAGCCAACAACGATCAAATCATACGGTTGCATTCGATGAGTCCAGCGAGCTTTCCTCTTCCGGGGCGCCATCAGGCGGGGTAATCATGGTCGTAGGAGTATAAACGACGCTCTGTTTTCGCAGCGCGGGAATGTACGGAGAGTCGCCACCGACTGTGGCCAGCCGCATGAAATGATCCTGCGCGGAGAATCCGTGCCCATTTCGCACGGCGCGCGGTCGCGAATACCCTCCATCCGATCCGAGAATGCGTGCCTTGCGTGTATCGGCCAGATAGGACGAAAGAATTTCATTGCAGACGCGCTCGCAATGCTGCGGGTCCTTTAGTGGAAATAGCACTTCCACGCGTTCATAGAGATTTCTCGGCATCCAGTCCGCGCTTCCCAGATAGACTTCCGGCTTCCCTCCATTTTCAAAATAAAAAATCCGGCTATGCTCCAAAAATCGTCCGACAACGCTCCGCACGCGAATGCGGCTGCTGACGCCTCGGAGTCCCGGCACGAGCCCACATTGGCCGCGCACGATCAAGTCAATCTCTACACCAGCACTTGAAGCGCGGTACAAAGCTTGGATGATGGGCGGATCGATGACCGCGTTGATCTTCGCGATGATCCGCGCGGGACGCCCGCGTCGCGCATGCCGCGCTTCCCGGTCAATCAGCGCGAGGCACGACTTGGCCATATCGCGCGGAGCCAGCAACAGAGGCTTGTAGTTCGGCTGCTCCGCATAAGCCGTCAAAAAATTGAAAACGTCGTGTACCGCGGAAGTGATCGACTCGTCGTTCGTGAGCAGACTCAGATCGCTGTAGTACCGCGCCGTCGAGGGATTGTAATTCCCGGTGCCCAGATGCGCGTACCGGCGAATCTTGCCGTCTGGATCGTTCCGCACGACCAGCATGAGCTTCGCGTGCGTCTTCAGTCCCACAAGCCCGTGAAAAACCTGTACGCCCGCGTCCTCGAAGCTTCGCGCCCAGCGAATGTTGGTCGCCTCATCGAAACTGGCTTTCAATTCGACGACTACCGTCACTTCTTTTTTGCCGGCCGCGTCCAGCAACGCCTGCGCGATCGGCGAGTCCGAGTTCGTCCGGTAGAGCGTCTGTTTGATGGATAAAACGCGCGGATCGCGCGCGGCAGTCTGGAGAAAATTCACCACGGTGTCGTAGCAATCGTAAGGATGGTGCAGCAAAAATGCTTGCCGTCGAATCGCTTCAAACATCGAATCCGCATCATGCCCCACGCGCACCTGGCGCGGCGCAAATGGCGGATACTTCAGATCCGGCCGCGGCGTCTCCTCATATAGGTGAAAAAGCCGTTGTAAATTCACAGGCCCTTGCGCGCGAAAGACAAGCGATTCGTCCAGTTCAAACGTCGAGACCAGCCGGTTAACAATGTCCGGGTGCGCGTCAGCGTCGATTTCCAGACGCACCGCATCGCCTTTGCGCCGTTGCGAAACCTGCGCATCGACCGCGTCGAGCAGGCTCCGCGTCTCTTCTTCTTCCAGATAAAGATTGCTGTTGCGCGTAATCCGAAACGGCGCTGACGCCAGAATCTCGTACCCTCGATAAAGCTTCGCGGCATATGCCGAGACGATCTCCTGCAGCGCCACGTAGTGAATCCCGCCGTCGGGCGCAGGCAAACGAAGCAGGCGAGGCAATGCGCGCGGCACCGTGAGCACGCCGAAATACGGCTTCCCGTTGCCGCTCCTCCGCCGGCGCAGCAGAAATGCAATGCACAACGCTTTGTTCAGGACGTGCGGAAACGGATGCGAAGGATCCACCGTAACCGGCGTCAACATGGGAGACACGCGCCGCTCGAAAAATGTCTTCGCCGCCTGCGCCGCTTTTCCTTCAAGCTGGCTTGCCGGCAGGACGCGAATCCCCACTTTGGCCAGCGCCGGAAGCAGCTCCTCGTTCCAGCATTTGTACTGGTCGTGAACCATCACGTGCATCGCGGCCGACACTTTCTCCAATTCCTGCTCCACGGTTAAGCCGTCAGGACTGACCTGGCGTGATCCGTGCTCGATCCGCTGCAGAAAGCTGGCTACCCGCACCTCGACAAATTCATCGAGATTGTTCGCCGTAATCGCCAGAAACTTCACGCGTTCCAGCAGCGGGTTCCCGATATCCCTCGCCTCCTCGAGCACCCGCCGGTTAAACTCCAACCATTCCAGGTGCCGGTTAAGATAGAAGCGCGGGTCGTCAAGCGCGGTGCGTGTCATAAGCTTTCTCAGGGAACCAAGAGTGATAGCGTAGCTGTGTTACGGGCAGATGAATGGACCGAAGGAATGCTATTCTGCGAGGCGCTCACAGGAGTCCAGATGAGGCTAACGCTCATTCTTTTTGCCATGGCATTTACCTCGCTTGCCATTCAACTCAACGCGCAAGCCCCCGTGTCTCCCGTGGAGAAAGCCGCCGACGCCGTTTTTTCTGCCGTCACCCAAGAGCACGCGCCCGGTTTGGCGGTCGTCGTCCGCGAGAACGGTCGCACATTATTTGAAAAAGGGTACGGCGTCCGGGATTTGCGCACAAACGCGAAAATCGACCCTCAAACCAACTTCCGTCTCGCCTCTTTCACCAAACAGTTTACCGCCATGGCCATCATGCTGCTCGTCCACGACGGAAAACTCCGCTATAACCAGTCGCTGACCGATATTTTCGCGGATTTCCCCGCCTACGGCAAAAACATCACCATCCGCAATCTTCTGAATCACACTGGCGGCCTGCCCGACTACGAAGATTTGATGGACGCACAGGAGAAAACCAACGGTCCTATCTGGTCGCCCGAACACCAAATCCAGGACGACGAAGTTCTCGCTCTTTTGGAGAAAGAAACCAAAGGAAAATTCGCCCCAGGCACGAGTTGGTCTTACAGCAATTCAGGCTACGTGGTGCTCGGCCTAATCGTCGCCGGAACATCAGGGCAATCCTACGGAGATTTTCTCCACGCGCGCATCTTCGCTCCGCTGCACATGGATCACACCCTCGTCTATCAAAAGGGAAAAAATGAAGTAGCGAACCGCGCGTTCGGCCACACAAGAGAAGGCGACGCGCTGAAGGAAACCGACCAAAGCTCAACCTCCGCCACGCTAGGCGACGGCGGCATCTATTCCAATCTCGAAGACCTCGCCAAGTGGGACGACGCCCTCCGGAATCACACCTTGTTAAGCGCAGAAGAAATGCAACCCGCCCTCATCCCTGCAAAACTTGCGAACGGCAAGCCCACTCTCTGGCCAATCGCGCCCAACGACGACAACCTGCATCCCGGCAAGCCTGTCTCCTACGGTTTCGGCTGGTTTCTCGATCCCTACTGGGGAGTTCCGCGCATGTGGCACACCGGAAGCACGATGGGCTTCCGCACCATCATCGAACGCTTCACCGCCAACCATCTGACGATCATCATCCTCTGCAATCGCACCGATCTCGATCCAGAAGGGCTCGCCATGAAAACTGCCGATCTCTATTTGAATTTGAAGCCGAAAGAATAAACCCGCGTGTCAGGAGAGTCCCGCGAGCTTCCCCAGACCCTTCAATTTCGCCCGCGCCGCCATCGCCCCGTACTGCTTCATCATCGTGCGCATCTGCAGGTACTGCTTCAAAACCTGGTTCACATCCTGCACCGTCGTACCGCTACCCTTCGCAATTCTCTTGCGCCGCTTGCCATCTATGATGTTGTGGTCCTGCCGCTCCTGATTCGTCATCGAGTTGATGATCGCCTCGACCTGCTTCAGCTTTCCTTCATCGACTTTCGCGTCCTTCGGCAAATTTTGCAGCGGCCCCATCTTCGGCAGCATATCCACGAGCTGCTCCAACGGCCCCATTTTGCGAATCTGTTTCAACTGGTCGCGAAAATCTTCCAGCGTGAATCCCTCTTTGCGCAGCTTGCGCTCGAGTTCTAAAGCGGCCTTCTTGTCGACGGTCTGCTCCGCTCGCTCGATGAGCGACATGATGTCGCCCATACCTAGCACGCGCGAAACAATGCGCTCCGGATAAAATCCTTCCAGCGCGTCGTATTTTTCGCCGAGTCCCACGAACTTCACCGGCGCTCCGGTCACTTTTCCAATCGAAAGCGCCGCCCCGCCGCGCGCGTCGCCGTCCAGCTTCGTCAGGATCACGCCGGTGAGCCCCAGCCGCTTGTGAAACTCGCCCGCCGATCGCACCGCGTCCTGCCCAATCATCGCGTCCGCGATAAACAGAATCTCGCTCGGCTGGAGCTCTTTCTTCAGCATGCTCAATTCGCTCATCAAGTCGTCGTCGATGTGCAAACGCCCGGCGGTATCCACCAGGATCACGTCGCTCGCCGAAAGTTTCGCCTCTCGGATCGCACCCTTAACAATCTCCAACGGCTTGTCCGTCCCCGCCCCCGGCCACAGCGCGGTCCCCACAGCCTTAGCCACTTGCGCCAACTGCTCGCGCGCCGCCGGCCGGTACACGTCGGTCGAAACCACCAGCGGCCGGTGCCCATGCTGCACAAGCCACTTCGCCAATTTTCCGGTTGTAGTCGTCTTGCCTGACCCCTGCAACCCCACAATCATCCATACAGAAGGCGGCCGCGAAGCAAACAGCGGCTTGGCGTGTTTTCCAAGCATCGCCGACAACTCGTCGCGCACCACCTTGACCACTTGCTGGTCCGGCGAAAGTTGCAGCATGACCTCGCTGCCGAGCGCCTGCTTGCGAATATTCGCCAGCAACTCATCAGCCACGCCGACGTTCACGTCGCCTTCGAGCAACGCCTCGCGAATCTCACCCAACGCCACGTCCAGGTGCTCATCCGTGAGCTTCCCCTGCCCGCGCAAATTCTTAAACGTCCGCTGCAGCTTCTCTGTCAGATTTTCAAACATGGTCTATGCGTTAGCCTCACAACTGGGCCCCTAAAGAATAGCAGGGCTAGGCGCGCGAGTGCACGATTAGGTCGCGCGAATCGTTCATTCAGGCCGACCCGCGTCCACAACAACCGAAATGTCATTCCGAGCGAAGTGAGGAATCTGCTTTCTCTTACGGCTTTTCTCCGTCTCTTTACCTCGTTACTTCGTTACGTCATTACTTCTCCTCAGTAATGCCACTGCTTCGTATCCTCTGTCCCTGCATTTTTCTCAGCATGCTCCGCCATCCACTTCACCAGATTCGCATTCGAAGTCGGCTGCCACCCATGACCCTTCATCGGTCGCCCGTACTGAAAGTCACAATCACACGCCGGATTCGTCAGCTTCTTCATTTCCTCTTCTAGCTTGTACACCGCCAAGTTCAAATAAAAATTGTCCATATCTCCCACGTACACATGAATCTTCCCACGCAGCTTCAGCCCAAGCGTCGCCCAATTCGTCCGAATGTTATAGCTGAGGTCGTACCCGTGGTCGCGCATGTAAATCGCCACGCTGTGATCGATCTTTCCCGTCTTCTTGTCCCATAGCGGCTTCGGATACCCATCGTCTCCAATCGGTCCATAAGCCGCGTCCCAAATTTCGATCTGCTCCCCCGAGCGGTTATGGCTCCCTAAGATATCTTCCATCTGGCTGAACTGTTGAATCGTGATTTCCGGCTGTCCCTCCGAAGTCCGCATGATGTACCGAGGTACCTGAACCCAAGCATGCGCCGGCTCCCAAAACGCGTTGTCATCTTCATACGCGTTCACCGACCCATACCGACGAAAATCAATCGAGTCCGGATACAGCGTCCACGTTCCGCCGAAAAAATCCGGATAAAACACCTGCGCCGCCAGCGATTCCCACCCTCCCGTCGACCCGCCCGTTAACAGTCGCGCGTACGGTTTGGGAATCATCCGAAAATGCGCCTCAAGATACGGAATCATCTCCTTCACCAGCGCATCACCATACGGCCCGTTGTTCACCGAGTTCACTGCATACGAATCGTCGTAATACGGCGTCGGATGCTGAAACGTCACCGCGATCATTCGCGGAAATTTCTCCGAAGTCCAAGCCTCAAAAAACTCGTGCCCCGTTTCGATGTTCAAATCCGCCAGCCGCGTCCGCATCTCCGCATTGACCGGCTGATCTTCCTCCGTAAATCTCAGCGGCGGTCGCAGGCTGAAATGGTTCTCCTCGTAAATCACTGGGTAGTGCGCTTTGGGATGCTCGTCGTATCCCTTTGGCAAAAGCACGATCGCGCCGATGTACATCGGGTGTCCCCAGAACTTCGTCAGCATCTCGCTTTGAATCTTGACGTGCTTCACCCACGCCGTATCCGCCGGCACCTGCACGGGAGGAATTTCCTTCGTCAAGCTCAGCTTGATGTCATATCCCGCCGCCGGGTCCAAATGCACTTTCTGCACTTCGCTATACAAATTTCCCGGTGAACGATTGAAGTGCTGTCCTTCCCACTGGTCCATGTGCAACCAGACCGTGTGCCCATCCGCGCGATGAAACTCCGTATAAATATTGACCAGCGCCTGTACGTAATAATCCCCCGCCGGAATTTCGCGCAAACTCCGCACTGGCGAGCCCAAAGTGCTCGCATCAATCACCGCGCTCTGCTCCGGCGCCAGCGCGTTCACGTCAACACCATAGAACGGCCCCGAGTCGCCCCAGCTGCCTGCTTGTAGCCGCGGTTCCGGTTTGTCCTTCGTGCTGACCACCACAAACACGCGTCCCGTGATCGGTCCCGCATGCGCCGACGCCGGAAACGACACCTCGAATTTTCCACCAGCCGCTTGCGGCACAGGCGCCGCATGCATCCTCGGCGCGAGCAAAACAAACGCCGCGCAAGTCATCCCGCTCGCTCTCATTCGCATGTTCAATTTCATTACGCTCCCCCAAGGCGCCAAGAGCGTACTACACGACGCGCTCCGCATCCAAAAACTTATAGGTTTTATTGTTGCAAGTGCGCAGTTTCCCATCGTTCCCTCTCTCTGGGCCGACACCTGGCAGTGGCGTCACGCTAGAAACGCTCCGGCGAGTCAAACCGTTAGCTAAGTAATCGCGCTCGTTCCATTTCTTCCGTCCGATCGGCATTTCTGCGCGCAAAAGAAACTCTCGAATGTCCTTGACACACGCCCTCTCAAAGAACAGTATGAGTCGTGGTTTCGCTGTTTGAGGCGAGACTCCCGCTTCTCAGTCCATTTGCAGTTTCTTTAAAGGACCAGCTCCGCATCGAGCGCCAACAGGGCAGAACCTATTAGGTTCTTTTTATTCTCTCGTGCGGAGCCCGACCTCCTGTTCGACGTACAGGTTTACACACCCAGACGCCAGCGGTTTCAGCCCAGATTGCTTAAGCCCAACTCGCTATATGCGAGTAGGAAGTCCATGTCTTTCTAAAAGGAGAACCACATGTCTGAACAAAACAAAACTAACGTCCGTCGTTTGTTCCAAGAAGTTTGGAATAAGGGCCAGATGCAGGTAACAGACGAGCTCATCGCGCCTACATACACTCACCACGACAGTTCCACGCCCGATGTTGGCCGCGGACCCGAAGCTGAGAAGAAGAGAGTCACTCTTTACCGCAATGCTTTCCCCGACATTCGTTTCACGGTCGAGGATCTCATCGCCGAAGGCGAAACAGTTGTGGCGCGCTGGTCTTGCCGCGGCACCCATAAGGGCGAACTCAACGGCATCGCCCCCACAAACAAGCAATTCAACATCACCGGCGTGAGCATTGCCCGCTTCACGAACGGCAAAATGTTCGAAGGCTACGTCAACTGGGATGCTTTGGGCCTCATGCAACAGCTCGGCGTCGTGCCCGAGCTCGGCCGAGCCAAGGCCGTCGCAGCAGCAAGGTAACTGCCCCGACTTACTCAACGAAACCGGAAGGCCCGACCACAAATCGGGCCTTCTTTCTTCTAGCGACTGCCTATTCCTTGCCAAATCGCGGGCCGCGGCGTTCTCCCCCTCGACCCGCAAAAAATCGCGAGGTTCTCAATTCTCAAGGTGTCTCTGGTAGCGTGTATTCGAACTCGTAAAAATGTTTCTTCTCGACGATTTTGATCGTCATCTTTCCCGCAATCCCCACCAACTCCCCAGTCCCAGAGTCCGGTACCACGGTAACACTCAGCTGCGGTTCACCACGCGTCATCGTGCCGCTATGTTGCAGCGCGAACGTGCCCGTGCGCCCATGCAATGTTCCGCTCACGCGCTCCATCGCGACATACCCCGCCGATCCCTTAACTTCCGTGCCCACGCTCAACATCTCGCCCGCGCTCGTCCCTTCCAGATCCCCGTGAAACTGTTTCTCGCTCGACATCCTTCCCAGCTTTGCACTCTCCTCTTCCTTGTTGTCCGCCTTCTGAACATTCAGCTTCACCTCAAATGTCCCGTTTGCCTGCATTGTCATCACCGCTCCCTTTTTCTCCGAACTTGCAACCTGACCGCTCGTCCGCGTACCCCACCGAGCCAAATCCGATCACCACGCACATTACTCAGATAACGGCAGTCATTCTCCACACCGCCGAGAAAACAGGACCGTCGACGAACGCCGGTTCGATCTTCGCCCCGTAAGTCCCCTTCGAATCGAATCACTGGATACGCGATCGAATCTTCTGCAACAATGTAGCGGACTGTTCTGCTGCTTCCTTCACTAGGAATCCCATCTTAGGGTGAGAAGCTTCCAGATCAACCAGCAATCCGTAACTGCGCAGGGTTTCCGAAGTCGTGGGCCCAATCGAAGCCTTCACCACACGCTCCATGCTCGCCTTGAGCGCATCCTTCTTTGAGTCTTGTTCGGCAATCTGGAAAAGATGATGTATTTGCACGCTGGTCGTAAACAGTGCCACATCGATCCGCCTCGCGATTACTTCCTCCACCGCCGCCCGCAGCGGCGCGGTATCAGCGGGCAATTCCCATTCATAGACCGGCACAGGTGTGACGTGAGCCCCTCTCTCGCGCAATCCCTCAAGCAATTCGGGGTTGGAAACACCGTATTCTTGTACGGCAACGTACTTGCCGCGCAAATCCAGTTTGTTGTCGTCAATAGCCTGCAGCACTTCGTGCCACGTATTTGGTTCCGGCGCGGCGAGCGCGACCGGCACTTTCCATTCCCTCAGGACAGCGACGGGTTTTGGTCCGCGCGCGACGATAGAGACCTTTCTCAATGCCTCGAAAAATTTCTCCGTCCGATGAACACCCTCTATCACCTTCGATAGCGCGCGAGCGCCGACTCCGGTTAGAAACACCACCGCGCCGAATTTTCCTTCGAATAACGCGTCAGCAAATTTCAGAGCTTCGGCGTTTGAAGACAGAGGTACCTCACGCATCGCCGGCGCATGCACCGGTTTGCCGCCGTACGTTTCTATCAGCCGGCTCATTTCCTGTCCCCGCCGGCTCTCCAGCGTCAAGACACGCAATCCATGAAAATTCGTGACAGGCATTTCAAGAGCTCCGCTCGCTGACTATACCTCGAATGTGGAGGAATTCGGAGCGTCGGAGTTTGCGAGAGAGAAAGGCAAGTTGTGTTTAATCTGCGACGGCGGAAGTTGGGTACGGGGCAGAACTCCGCCATGAAGCCAATCCCACCGTTGCCGCGGCCGTGAAAAACGGATCATCTAAACTCCCCGGCTCCCCATATTCATTTCCATGGCGGTACGACTCGATGACGTCTGCCATCACTTCTGGAAACTCCTCATCACATGGCACGGTGGCCAAAATCTCCTTTCCGGCAATAGCGTGAGGTCCCGTTCGGCCACCGATGTAGACTGCCACTGCATCGACAATCTTTCCGTCAATTTTTGTCTTAAACCCACGAAGACCAATGTCCGCCGCTTCGTGGTTCCCGCAGCCGGCCGGGCACCCCGACCAATGAATCGTCAGTGGGCTCCCTCCTGGACCCATTTTTTCATGCAGCGCCTGGGAAAGCCCGACCGCCCGGCTTTTCGTTTCGATGAGCGCCAGATTGCAATAATCGGTGCCGATGCAAGCAACCAGCCCACGCACAAAGGGAGACGGCCGCGGCGAGAATTGCTCGAGCAGAGCTTCCTGCAAGAGCTGCGGCACGCGCTCGCGGGACACATTTGGAATAATTGCGTTCTGCCCGGTAGTAAGGCGAATCTCGCCGGTGCCATAGGCGTCCGCGAGACGTGCCAGCTCATCCAACTGCTCGGGATTGACTCTGCCGGTTGGAACGCAGAGCCCCACGGCCTCAACCCTGGCCCGCGTTTGCGCGGTGAGCCCGAGATGATCGGCATGACGGGAGGTTCGCATATCTCTTCCCTGGAACGGGAGCTCATGACCCAAACGCGAGGTAAGCTCCGCGCGCAATCTCGGGATTCCCCATTTTTCGATCAGGAAGGCGAACCGGCATTTCGACCGCGCCTCGCGCGGGCTATGATCCCTGTGAATTTTGATCAGCTCAACGACAACGCGTGCCGCTTGAAAAATTTCGACAAAAACATTTAGCGGCGAGGCGATGGTAAATCCTCCGGAGCCCATCTTTCCGCCAACGAGAATGTTAAAACCGGCTCGCCCGCCCTTTTTTGCTGGGATCAGCGCTATATCCTGCGACTCGTTATGCGTGCAGTTGTCCATGCAACCGGTCACTGTAATGTTGAACTTGCGCGGCAAGTTCGTGAACTCCGGATTGCCCCTGCTTCCGACGATGATGCGATCCAATTCCTGCACTACGGGAGATGCGTCAAACAATTCGTGCGGCGTCAACCCGGCAAGCGCGCACCCGTTGATGTTCCGCACGTTATCGATGCCCGTCTGGAGCGAGCCCAGGTCCACACCTGACAACTTTTCCCAAATCATCGGAATGCTGTCGAGTGTGAATCCGCGCAACTCGATTTGCTGCCGCGTCGTAATGTCCAGAACGCTATTGCCGATCCTCCGCGAAAGCTCCGCGATGGTTCGCAGTTGCTCACTTTTTACAAAACCATTCGCCATGCGAATGCGCATCATGAACTTGCCGGGCGTTGGCCGGCGGTAGAAAACTCCCACCCACTTCAACAATTCCTTTTCCGCCGGTGTAAGCGATTCCGCGCCCCGCTCGATGATCTGCGGCAGGTGCTCAAGTATGCGCAGCCCGTCGCCATCCATCGAGGCCTTATAACCCTCGACCGCGTTCGCGGCGCGGACGCTCTGGCTGGATTCTGTGCGAGCTGTCGTGATCGAATTGCTTTCGGAACCTTGCGTCATGACCCTCCATCCGCTCTTCTTTCGCAAACTCCGCAAAACTATAAAGACACTTTTAGTCGGCCTCGGCCGCCTGTCCCACGGCCGCCCGCGCGGGTTCCACGGCTCCCAATGAAATTTCCAATGTCGTAGATTTCTTGGGAGCGTTTGTCACATAAAGCGCCAACCCTGTGAGCGCAGCACCCGAAACAAAGTTGCCCAACGTAACCGGAATCTGATTCCAGATCCACCACTGCCCCATCGAAACCGGCGCGCCAAACAGTTTCCCTGTCGGAATCAAAAACATGTTCACGATCGAATGCTCATACCCAAGCGCAAAAAACGTCATAATCGGCAGCCACATCGCCACCACTTTCCCGATAGTGGATCGCGAAGCCATCGCCAACACCGCTCCCAGCGTCACCATCCAGTTGCACAAAACTCCCTTAATGAACGCGGTTTCCCATCCGCGCAGCCCCAGCGCCATATAGCCGAGTGTTTTCTTCTGCGCCGCCGTGCGCATTAACTCGCCGATCGCCCCGCTCCCCGTCGTGCCGCAGTTCGTCACTGCCAGGTAGAACAGCACTCCGTAGAACAAACTTCCGGCCAGGTTTCCCAGATAGACCCAGCCCAGATTCCGCGCTATTTTGCCCAAAGAGACTTCCCCGGCCGCCCATCCCATCGGCAGCAGCGCAAAATTCCCCGTTGCCAGTTCCAGCCCCAGCAACACTAGAATTACAAATCCCACAGGAAACAGGATCGCTCCCACAATGGGCGCTAAATTCTGCGAGAGCACGATGAATACGAGCGAAGTGGCATAAGCGAGCAATCCGCCCGCAAGGAAACTTCGAATCAGGAGATCGCGAACGGAGAGAGAAGCCTTCCGGGATGCCGATATCACCGCGTCTTTCAGAAGGTCTACAGGCTGCACGTAGTCCAAAGGCCACCTCCGTAGGCTGGATTGCGGGGACACATCTCCTGCACCGACGTCATTCGTGGCAACATGTTGAGTCCGGGTGTGACGCGCTGCAAACGCAACGTTCTTATTGGCTGTATCGAAAATTGTGAGCTACAGAAGGAGCTCGCATTGCTATGGTCCAATCAACAATCTCCAAACGCGCAGTGATCGAGGCCCGGGAGCAGACCCCTTCGCCTACCATGTCAACAATCAACGTACAAGCAACGACCGGGCCTCGCATATTGTGCGTACCAGCCCCTCTGGATATACAATGCGCCCTGCAGGAAAGCTCTCACCACAAAGGCGGCAACGATGGACATCGAGCGGCGCGACTTTCTGAAGACCACTGGAAAAGCAATTACGGTAGGCGCGGCTACTCTCGCGCTCGGCGGCAAAATTCTAGGCGCAAACGATCGCGTCCGCGTGGCCATCTGCGGAGTGCGCGGTCGCGGCAACGATCACATTCACGGCTTTTCGCACGTACCCGGAGCAGAAATCGTCGCCATCTGCGACATCGACGAAAACGTCTCCAGCCAGCGCATCGCCGAAATCGAAAAGATGGGCCTGCCAAAGCCGAAATCTTACGTCGACATCCGCAAGCTGCTCGAAGATAAAGACATCGACGCCATCTCCATCGCCACTCCCAATCATTGGCACTCGCTAATGGCCATCTGGGCTTGCCAGGCCGGCAAAGACATCTACGTTGAAAAGCCCTGCTCGCACAACACCTTTGAAGGCCGCCAGCTAGTCCGCGCTGTAAAAAAGTACAACCGCATCTGCCAGCACGGCAGCCAGTCCCGTTCCAATCCCGGCATGCTCGAAGCCATTCGTCATCTAAGCGACGGCACCATAGGCGATGTCTACATGGCTCGAGCGCTGAGCTATAAGTGGCGCCCTTCGATCGGCCACGCCACCGAGGAACCCGTTCCCGCCGGCGTCAACTACGACCTCTGGACCGGTCCCGCCCCGCTCAAGCCTTTCACGCGCAATCGCTTCCACTACAACTGGCATTGGATCTGGGATACCGGCAATGGCGAAGTCGGCAACCAAGCCATTCACGAAATCGATATCGCTCGCTGGGGCTTAGGCGTCGGCTTCCCGGTTTCCGTCTCCGCCATGGGCGGACACTTTATGTTCGACGACGACCAGCAGACGCCCAACGTGCTGAATGCCGTCTTCTATTTCGACGCTCCCAACGGTAAGCGCAAAATGATGGAAGTCGAAGTCCGCCCCTGGATCACCAACCACGAAGCCGAAATCGGCACCGGCGCTTACGGAGCCAGCGCCGTTCCTCCCGCGGGCCTCACTGCCAGCCCCGCCAAAAAGCCTGCCGCCGCTCAGTCACTCGGTCCAAAAGACGCCAAGAGCAACACCGTCGGCAACATTTTCTATGGCTCAAACGGCTATCTCGCCATCGACGGCTACGACGCCTACAAAACCTGGATCACCGATCAAGTCGAACCCGGCCCCCACGGCAAAGCCTCCGGCGACCACTACGCCAACTTCATCGAGTGCGTCCGCAGCCGCCGCGCCGAAGACATCCATTCTCCCATCCTGGAAGCCCACATCTCCACAACGTTGGTCCACCTGGCCAACGCCTCCTACCGCCTCGGCCGCACGCTAAAATTCGATCCCGCGACTGAACAAGTCATCGCCGACGAAGAAGCCAACATCCTCCTCCGCGGCACCTATCGCACACCCTACGTCGTAGCCGAGGAAATCTAAGCGTCCGAGGGTTCCGGGAAGCGTCAGAACACTAAATACCTCCCGCGCCCCCCGCCATCTCCGCGTCAACCAGCGCAAAATCTCAGCGCTCTCCCACTATCGCAAGGCTGAAGCACTCGCATGGCGAGCGTCTCACAGCAGAAAATAGCTAACGTAGGACTCGGCACCGACTACGGCTTTGTATTTGCTTCTGGTTGGGCAGACGCTGCGCCAGCCACTTCCGTGGAGGAAGAGTCCCCTTGGCGAGTGAGAAAGAGGACGAACGGAGTGATCTCGAACGGTATTTTCTCGTATTCAGCCACTCCGCTCACCGGTTTCGACTTGAGCATCTGCAAGCGGCCACTCCACGGTTCGATCTTGACGCGACTACCGAGCGGCAGCGCCGCAATCACGTTCGCCGCCGGCTTTTCAGCAGGGGGCTGCGCGGAGGATTTGGAGGCGATGGCCAAATTCGTCGGCACCCGGTCGCCCAGGTGAGGGCTGATCAGGTTGGGAATATCCTTAGACCGGTCCTTCAGCGCTTGCAGGAAGAGCCGAGCGGTCCCCGTCTGATCCCTGTACGGCGATTTGCTCAGCAGTTCGGCCCCCTTCTGGTTCGCCGCCTGCTCTTCTTCATGTGTGCGGCCAAAGCCAAAGTGGCTGAAGGTTTCCTTCTCGTCAAACCGCAAGTGATTGAGGAACCCAAATTGGGTGTCCATGTGATGCCCCAGCAAGACGTGACCGAGTTCGTGCGCGACGATAGCCGCGAGGCTGGCCTCGTCGGGAAGCACATCAATCAGTCCGCGGCTCAGCACGATAGTGTGCCCGATCGTGAAAGACTCAAGCGTTGAAGTCATTAACACGCGGCAGCGGACCTCGGGTTGGATGTCGAGCTCATTGGTGACCTCGAGATTGTTGACCACCGTCTCGAGCACCTTATCCACGTCCCCGTAGGGCGCCATCAACCCCAGCCGCTCCATGCTTTCCATGACGTTGTCTTCGGCCTGCCGGGCCCAGGAACGCTCGGCCAGGAGGGGCGAGTAGTCGTCCGCTTTCTCACCCCGATCCTTCACCGGTGTTTCCACCAGGACCTTGGTCAGCTCTTGCTCTTCCCCTGCGCCTCCAGGGGAATAACCCCAAAGCCGCGTCTGCGCCTTGAATGGCTTGAACCCCATGTTCTTCGTCTGCGCGTCCTGAAAATCGCCTTGCTGGCTGTAGATGAATGCCGGAAGCCATTGTTTCTTTCCGGTATTCACCCGCCAGCTGTCGAAACTGAAGTAGTAGCTGGTTAACGACGCGGGGCCGAAGCTGCCGTTGAAACGCACGATGGAGTAATCCTGATCCTCTACCCAAATCCGCCCAACGAATCGTCCCTTGCCGTTCTTGGACAACGGCGTCATGTCAAAGACGAGGCAACGGACCTCGCCCAGGAATTCACGGCGGACGTACGTGAATTTGTAATTCCCTTGGTTGAACCCGTCGGGGTCAATGAAGACCATCTGCAAAAAGCCGGCAGGTACATACTGCTTCCCGAGAGCTATGAAATTCCCCATCGATCCGAAAAAGTTCTTGTTCTTACTCTGCGTGTCGTTCAGAGAGACGACCTCAATGCCGCGCGAAAAATCGGCCCTGCCGAGAAGATACTTATCGCCATCCGGCACTGCCCCCAGATGCTTGTCTTCGCGGAAATTTTGCACATACGTCTCCACCAATGGAGAGAATTGGCGGATCAACTGCATTTCCTCCCATTCCCGGTTCACAATTCTGTCCACAACCTGGCTCTCCGTCATCGGTTGTTGGGCGGCCGGTTGTTGTGCTGCGGGTTGCTGGGCTGCTGGCTCCTGGGCTGCCGGTAGTTGCCCTGCTGTGACTAGCGGCATCGCCATGAGCGCGGGCGCCACAAGCAAACGCAATACGTTCAGAAGGAAACGCATGAATGTCCTCGGAAACCTGTGGGTTAGAGCTGGAGTCCCCGTCTGCCACGCTACCCCCCGCAAAGTGGGCTGTCATCTGTACCGACGAGCAGTTTTGGGACAGCCGCCTTCACGTTTGGCGTCAGGCCACGGCTCCAATCCCGCGGCAGGCACCCGAGTCTCAGTCCCATCTCAACTATATTTCTTCTAGCATTATCTAACGTACTAGTATAAATACGCCTCCAATGCTCGCCCACTCATTCCCACAGGGAATCCTGCTCTTGCCATCCCATCCCAGTTCTGGGATAATTCAATGACGCGTCTAGTTCGCGCGAGCGGTGAAAGGCTGCAGTTCTGGGTCGCATCCTCCCAGGAGGATCTTCAGCAGTTTCCAGAGCCCGTAAAGGACGCCATCGGTGTCGCGCTAAGCGTCGCACAATTCGGCGGCAAGCATCCGGCCTCAAAACCCTGGAAGGGTGAAGGCCCGGGCGTTCTAGAGGTTGTCGAAGACTATCGCGGCGGCACCTATCGTGCCGTTTATACGGTCAAGTTCGCTGAGGCCATCTATGTACTTCATGTTTTCCAGAAGAAATCGCCCAGTGGTATTCGGACTTCTCAAAGGGATGTCCGGCTAATCTCGCTAAGGCGGCGCGCAGCCCGCGCCGAATATGAGGCACGCTATGTCAAAGGAAGCCAAGCGAAGGAACAACCATAAGATTCCTATCTTCAAAAGCTCCGGCAATGTCTTCGCCGATCTCCGCCTCCCCAACGCCCAGGAGAAACACACCAAAGTCCGTCTCGCCGTCGCCATCAACCACATCCTCGCCGAGCGCCGCCTCTCCCAATCCCGCGCCGCCCGCCATCTCCGCATCAACCAGCCGAAAATCTCAGCGCTCTCCCGCTATCGCCTCGATGGTTTCTCCGTCGAGCGCCTCATGCACTTCCTCGCCCGCCTCGGCTGCGACATCGAAATCGTCATTCGCCTCCACGCCAAACCCCGCTCCAAAAAGTCCCCCGCATCCTCGTCTCCGCCGCCTAGCTGCCGTAAAAAAATCTCAGTAGCGTTGAGGCAAGCGAGCGAAGAAAGGGAGTGGAGGGGCCGCTGGGAACTTCCTCCCCCTGCATGACGTATCTCCTTGTGTCCTACACGCCATCTGAAAAGGGAGTCTCATGAAGAAAGTCATCACTGCAAAAACGCTGCTGCTGCTCGCGGCCTTCGCCTTGTGCTGCATCCGAGCCGACGCTCAAGCTGTCCCCGCGCTGGAGAACATTAATTCCCAGGCCGAACTAGACAAGGCCATCACCACACTGGATGCCGCCCTGTTCGACGCCTACAACCGTTGCGATTTGGAGAAGTTCAGCTCGTTCTTTGTCGAGAATGTCGAATTTTACCACGATCAGGGTGGCGTCACCCTCGGCAAGGCCGCATTGACCGACAGCGTCAAAAAGAATATCTGCGGCAAAACGACCCGCGAACTCGTTCCAGGGACGCTGCAGGTGTATTACATGAAGGGCTATGGCGCGGTCGAGATGGGCGTCCATCGTTTCCACCATCCGGGACATGAGGAAACTGAGGGCGTCGGTGAAGGGAAGTTCGTTCATCTGTGGCAATACAAAGACGGCGCCTGGAAAATCACAAGGGCCATCAGCTACGACCATCACGCTGCTGCGAAGTAAGCTCTGAATGATAGAATCCGCCCATGAGACGAGCGGTTGCTATAGCGGCGATCATCGGATGGGTGCTCGCGCTCTTTCTTCTGTTGCCGGACATCCGGAATTTTCTCCTGACGCATCCTTTGTGGCACAGCTTATTGGCTGCTGTGCCTGGAATTGCGATTCCCGTTCTGGCGTGGTTCGGGTTGCGCGACTCCGCCGAAGCAAGCACCCTCCGCGCTGATGCAAATCGTCTCCGTACCGAACAGAATGCCCTTCAAAATCAGGTCGGTGAGCTTACGGCTGAACTTACTGCGGAGCGGGACAAACATCTTCAACAGATTGCCGAGAATACGGAGAAGCCAGCGGATATTCCAGTTTTTGCAAAGGGCGGCATGGCCTTCCACGCCACGTATAGTAAAGGTTCGTCCGAGAGGCGGACGATCTATGTGTATGCAGCCAAAGACGGTTCAAATTCATTTTTGCTTGAGGCTTCCACGGGACATAGGGTTATAGGAAACAACGAAGAGATTTCTAAGCGGTTCTCGGTCCTGCAAATTGAGTATGAGGCAGCAGGCTTTGAGCGTACCAACTCCGGCACAGGCGGTACCCTGCATCGACTTTTTATTCGCTAACGCTTGCGTCTACCTCCAACGCCGTCCGAACCTGAGAACAAGTGACGGGCCGCGCTGTGCCACTCTTCCCCGTTGCGCTGAGTAAATTCGCAACTATTTGTGCCCCAAAGTGTCGAATCAGGTCCGCTCCCCTAAGCCTGACCGCGAACAAAGTTTAGTAAAAGCGGGTATGAGTTCGCCGATCCGTTTGTAGGCGGTCTCAAACATCGCCAAGGCCACGCTGAGATTACCCACACCAATTAGTTTTGTGCCTTCTCCCTTGCGCATATTTTGGCCAAGGTCCGTTTTTCGCGGGTGGCCAGGATCGATTCAATCTAAATCTGCCAAACTCCGATTGATCGAACAATAAAACTTCAGCCCCCTCACAAATCAACACGGAGGCGGGTGGCGGACCCTTTGGGTTTGGTTTAACAAAGGGTGCGGCCTTTGTCTAAGACGCTACGTTGAAAATCGAAGCTATAACGCGGCGCGCTTCGCGTATCGCCGTTCCAGCAGAAATGCAATCCCTGCCCCGATCAAGACAAATGTCCAGACCCAATTGGCGTTAACGCGGAGCAATCGCTCTCCTGAGAGCAGGAACACGATGCCGCCGGCCAGAAATAATGGGCCAGTAATAGCGCAGTGAAAAGTACGATTCCTGGTCCAATTGGCGAAGCAGCCGATAGCCATCGCGAACAGGCGCGCCGACGGTGACGACGCATGGAGCAGAGGCCAATAGATACCTATGAGGCTCAACACTCCCCACGCCACCAGCGAGGCTACGAACCAGTAGCAAATCGATGCCGGCGAACTGCAGCAAACCTCCGGTTGCTTTGGCATGGCTCGGAAATTCCTAGCCAACGTCGAAAACGGCAAGCCCTGGAATAATAAGAGGCGATCGCCTCATCATAATCCACGTGAAACGTTCGTACGCTGCTCAATGACGCTGGCGGGCAGCGCAGAGGTCGGTCCGAATCTCTCAGGAACATCCCGCCGCGGGCGCATTGTCGCAGCTAAACAATCCCGTAATCGTCGCCGTTTCAATCACGTGCCCGATCATGGCGCGAAACAGCGTCTCGGCGGGCGCCGGAAATCCCGGTGGAAACGCTGGCAGATCCAGTTTTGTATCCAGCGCATACACCGTAAAGAGATAGCGGTGAATGCCGTTCGGAACGATGTCCGGCGGCGGGCACGGTCCGGCGTACCCCACGTTCCCGGCATCGTC
>Ga0210409_10001488_pt1 | contig 30588 bp, 27 predicted proteins | sample IncBWH17MmetaG_FD_161649 | JGI IMG/M metagenome (GOLD analysis project Ga0210409, IMG submission 161649) | Forest soil microbial communities from Barre Woods Harvard Forest LTER site, Petersham, Massachusetts, United States - Inc-BW-H-17-M | ecosystem: Environmental > Terrestrial > Soil >...
AGCGCCGGCCGTTGACCGATAAAAAGCATATCCTCAAATCGGCCTCGATCATCTCCCTGGTTACTATCGTAAGTCGAGTTCTCGGCTACGTGCGCGACCAGCGCATCGCCCTCCTGCTTGGAACAACTGCTATAGCCGACGCTTACAATCTTGCCTACCGGATTCCCAATCTCTTCCGCCGGCTGGTCGCGGAGGGATCGATGACCGCATCATTCATCCCGGTTTTCACTACCTACATGCGGGACAAGACAAAGGAAGAGGTTTGGGAATTCGCGAACAAACTTTTCTGGACGTTGGCGCTTGTTGTGGCCGTAATTACCGTCCTCGGCATGGTCTTTTCGCCGACGGTTGTCCACCTATTTGCCGGAAAAAACATTGCCGAGGCCCAAGCGACAGGGCTGAACCGAATCGTATTTCCTTATCTCTTCTTCATCTCATTGGCAGCGCTTGCGATGGGAATATTGAACTGTTTCCATGTTTTTGGCCTGCCTGCGGCGACTCCGGTCTTCCTGAATTTGGCGACGATCCTGTTCACATTTGCGGCTGTTCGGAGCCATTTCAAGGATTCTGCAACAGCGATCGTCGTCGGAGTACTTGTAGGTGGCGTGCTGCAGTTCCTGATACAGGTGCCGCTCCTGGTGCAAAAAGGAATGAGGTTCAATTTTGGGATTTCCTTTTCGCATCCCGGTATCAAAAAAGTCGCTCGGCTGATGATTCCCAGGTTGTTCGGGATAGGCATTGGGCAGATCAATTTATTCGTTGATACGCGATTCGCAACGGCCCTAATTATGCCGATCGGAAGTTTGTCGGCGCTGATCATTGCGGACCGCACCATGGAACTGGTTCTTGGAGGATACGCAATCGCCGTGGCGACGGCGATCCTGCCTATGATGTCGCATCAGGCGGCGGCCAAAGACTACGAATCGCTCAAGAAGACACTCGCTTTTGCCGTGCGCATCGTGGCGTTCATCACGGTGCCGGCGGCGTTAGGGCTCATGATCCTGCGCGAGCCTATTGTTCGAGTGTTGTTCCAGCACGGGCAGTTCGACGCGAATTCTACGAGATTGACGGCCAGGGCGCTGCTGTACTACGCCATAGGCTTGCCGGCGCTGGCCAGTGTGAAACTGGTGGTGCCTGCCTTCTACTCGACCTCGGATACAAAGACGCCTGTCATTGTCGCTTCCATCTCGTTGGTCATCAACGTCGTTCTCAATATCGTGTTTATGCAATTTTTCTTCAAGCGTGTGCAGAACGGAGGCCCCGCTCTTGCCACGGCCATTGCCTGTTTCTTCGATTTCTTCGCACTGTTTGTCATTTTTCGTTTGCGCTACGGGCAAATGGGAACGATGGAGATCCTGCGATCCTTCGGAAAGACTTCGTTGTGCGCGAGCATCATGGGAGTGGCGTGCTGGTTCGGAAATCGCTACACGGAATTTACTATGCACTCGCGCTTCCTTATTCAGCTCCTTGTTTTTTCGGGACTGATTGTTGGAGCGACGACTCTTTATTTGGCGCTCGCCTGGTTATTTCGTTGTTCTGAAATCCAAGAAGTGTACGGCATCGCCACGCGGCGGCGAGCAGGCGCCGGGAACGGTTACGCGGAGCCTTAATGGAAATTACGCCAGCCATATCGCTATTCTTGACGCACGTGAAGGTGGAGAAGGGGCTTTCCATCAATACCGTCTCGGCCTATCAGCGCGACTTGGCGAAGTTCAACGTATTCGCTCAAAAACGAAAGCTGACGCTCGTGAGCGTGAGCCGCGACGATTTAGTGGATTTTCTCGCCGGTCTGTACCGGGAAAAGCTGGAGAGCCGGACGGTGGCGCGACACCTGGTCACGTTGCGCAATTTCTTCCGGTTCGCGCAAGTTCAGGAGCTTATCACTACGGATCCATCGCTGAATCTCGAGTCGCCAAAGATCCGGCGTACCTTGCCAGGCTACTTGAGGCTCGAGGAAGTCGAGCGTTTACTTGCGCAGCCGGATGCAAAAACTTCTTTTGGTCTGCGGGACCGCGCCATGCTGGAAGTGCTGTATTCCACCGGGCTGCGGGTTTCTGAACTAATTGGGCTGCGGGTCACCGATCTGGACGCGAAAGTCGGCTGCATTCGCTGCATAGGCAAAGGGGACAAGGAGCGCATCGTTCCAGCCGGACGCAAGGCGTTGGGAATGGTGGAAAAGTACCTTCGCGAAGCCCGGCCAAAGCTTTTGGGGAAAGGTGTTTCTAGTCAGGCTCTATTCGTGAACCGGCGGGGGAATTCCCTCAGCAGGGTCGGAGTATGGAAGATACTGTCGGCGTACGGCAGGCGCGCTGGTTTGCGCGTTGCGCTGACGCCCCACATGCTGCGCCACAGCTTTGCGACGCACTTACTGGAACGCGGCGCGGACCTGCGGTCGGTACAGCTCATGCTGGGACACGCAGACATTTCCACGACCCAAATCTACACGCATGTAGTGGAAGAGCGTTTGAAACAGATTTACAAGGCGCATCACCCGCGTGCTTAATGCGCGGTAGGCCTGGGTCCAAATTGCGGTTGCCTCTGCGGCAGTCAGCGCGGGCATCCAGAACGTGAAGGAGTGCGATGCCAGATTATATGTTCTTGCTGGAAAGCCGGCTGTCTCCGGAGCAGCGAGCGGTCATGATGCGCGTGCAGGAGCTCTCTGCCGCCATGGGATTCAACGTGTACCTGACCGGCGGAACGGTGCGCGACCTCGTGACGGGCGCCTCGCTGCGCGATCTCGATTTCACGGTGGAAGGGAACCCGTCGAAGATCGCCCGCGAACTGGAGAAGGGGGGCGCAAAAATCCTCTCCGAGGATGAAAAGCTTCGCCAGGTGGAAATTCTATTTGCTGGAGACTGCGACGGCAGCATCTCCGCGGCGCGCGACGACCACTACGTGCGCCCCGGAACGCGGCCGGAGGTCCGGTGGTCCACCATTATGGAAGATTTGCGACGGCGTGATTTCTCGTTGAACGCCATTGCCATCTCGCTCAATCCTGCTTCGCGCGGATTGCTTTTGGACCCAACGAACGGACTTTCGGACGTCGAACGCGCCGAGGTGCGCGCGCTTACCATTCATAGCTTCACAAATCAGCCCGTGCGCCTGCTCCGTGTTCTGCGCTTTGCCGCGCGCATGGGCTTCAAAATCGAAGCCCGCACGCAGGAATGGTTTGACCTGGCCATCGAACGCGATTTGCATCACACCATTGCGCCGGAAGACGCCGGTGCGGAGTTGCGGGCGGTGGCTCGCGAAGAGCGCCCTGCCGTGGTCCTGAAGGAATGGGAAGAGCACGACTTGCTCGAAGCGATTCATCCAGTTCTTGCAAAGCGGCACCCGAATTACGAAGCCATTGCACGGTTGATGAAAGTTCGCGAGGATTTGTTTACGGCTGGGGTTCGTCCGAAGCTCGCGACGCCGATGATGCTGGCCATTCTGGGGCGGCTCAAGGATCGGGAACAGAGCAGCGTTCTCTCGAAGGCTGGATTCCGATCAGCGGAAGCGGATGCCATATTGAACTTCGAGAAGGAAGTGCTTGCTGACCAGAAGGAACTGATCGGACGCAAGCTGAATGCGCCGGTGGATGCTTACAAGTTTCTGGAAAGGCTGCCCGTCGAACGTATCGCGTACCTTCTGGCGGAATCGAGCAATTCTACGGCGCTCTCGAAAATTCGCGCTTATCTTAACAAGTGGCGGCCAATTCGGGCCGCGCTGCCCATGGTGGCAAATGAGCTGGAAACTCTGGGCTATGCACGCGGGGCGAAGTTCGATGCCATTGTGGAACAAGTCTTCGCGATGCAGCTAACAGGGCGTGGCAAGACGCCGGAAGAGCGCGTGAAGATCCTGCGCAAATTGTCTGGGATCAAAGAACAGCCGAAAAAGAAAGAAAAAGAAAAGAAACCCGCGAAGAGCGCGGAAAAGCAGCCCGCGGCCGCCAGCGCTGCGGCAGCACCGGAAAAGGGCGCGCCGGCGAAGGCAGTGCACGGGCAATCGCATAAGAACCATCCGGTGATGTTGAAGCAAGCCGCAAAACACAAAGCGGCTCGGGAGCAAGCGAAGCACGCTGCGGCGAGCAAGAAAAGTAGCCGCCGAAAATAAGGAATGGGCGCAAAGGACGGCGCCTGTGCAAATCCTGACAATGCGATTCGCAATTCGCGCCAGAGAGTTCTAGAATCGAGATCCATGGGCCAGCCGCAGTTTGTTCATCTTCACGTTCATACGGATTTCAGCCTGCTCGACGGGGCTTGCGAGACGTCTGAGCTGCTCGACGAGGCTTCGCGGCAGAAAATGCCTGCAGTGGCAGTGACGGACCACGGTAATCTCTTCGCGGCCGCCAATTTTTTCAACGAAGCCAGCAAGCGTGACGTCAAGCCGATCATTGGGTGCGAAGTCTATGTGGCGAAGGGCAGCCGCCACGACCGCGGTGAAAAAACGAACGGATCGAGTGGACAGGATCGCGGCGAAGCAGAGCCGGGCATGCGCGGAAGCAACCACTTGGTGCTGCTCTGCGAATCGCTCGAGGGCTATCACAACCTCATCAAGCTGGTGTCCTCAGGCTTCCTCGAGGGCTTCTACTACAGACCGCGGATTGACTACGACCTTCTTGCGAAGCACAACAAGGGCCTTATTGCGCTGTCAGCCTGCTTGCGAGGCGCGGTGACGGAAGCGGTGGTCGATGAAAAATATGACCAAGCCCGCGAAAACGCGTATCGGCTGCAAGACGTCTTCGGGAAGGGCAATTTCTTCCTCGAAATACAAGACCAGGGATTAGAGATCGAACAGGGTGTGAATCGCGAACTGGTCCGCCTGTCGAAAGAAACCGGTATTCCCCTGGTCGCCACAAACGACTGCCATTACCTTCATCACACCGATGCGCATGCGCAGGAAGTTCTGCTGTGCATCCAAACGGGAAAGACGATGAGCGACACTCATCGAATGAAGTTTGCTAGCGACCAGTTCTACTTTAAGAGCGCGACGGAAATGGCGCAGGTGTTTGGCGAACTGCCGGATGCGCTGAGCCGGACAGTGGACATCGCGGCGCGCTGCAACGTCAAAATCGAGCGCATCCCCAACCCGTTTCCAGAGTTTAAGGTTCCAGACGGCCACACGGCCGGGAGTTATTTTGAGAAAGTGGTGCGTGAAGGTTTTGCCACGCGTGTGCCGTATCTGGAGCGGCTGCTGAAACAGGGTGCATTGCACAACCCGTTGTCCGAGTACGAACGGCGGCTGACCTCCGAAATCGAAATGATCAAGAAGATGCGCTACGAGGGCTACTTCCTGATCGTCTGGGATTTCATTCATTACGCGCGCGCACAGGAGGTACCTGTCGGGCCGGGGCGCGGGTCCGCTGCGGGCAGCCTTGTCAGTTACGCTCTGCGCATCACCGATGTGGACCCCTTGCAATACAACTTGCTCTTCGAGCGCTTTCTAAATCCGGAGCGCGTTTCCTTGCCCGATATCGACATCGACTTTTGTATGCGGCGGCGTGGCGAAGTGATCGAGTACGTCACGCAAAAGTATGGCCGAGAAAACGTGGCGCAAATCATTACGTTCGGCACCATGGCTGCGAAAGCCGCGGTCAAGGATGTCGGCCGCGCCATGGAGATTCCTTATGCGGAAGTCGACCGGCTGGCGAAACTCATCCCCACAACTCTCGGTATCGACTTGGAAACTGCTCTCTCCGAGGCGCCGCAGCTAAAGTCCGCCATTAATAGCGATGAGAAGTTAAAGGATTTGATGGCCGTAGCGCTGCGTCTGGAAGGACTGGCGCGGCATGCTTCCACGCACGCGGCGGGAGTCGTTATTTCGCCGCGGCCGCTAACAGATGTGGTCCCGGTTTATAAGACGAACCGGGATGAAATCACCACGCAGTACGACATGAACGATCTTGAGCGCATCGGCTTGCTGAAGATGGACTTCCTCGGCTTGACGACGCTCACGGTCTTGCAGGATACCGTGGGCATGATCGAAAAGAATCGCGGCGTAAAGGTTGACATCGACAACCTGACTCTGGATGACGAACAAACCTACAAGCTTTTCGCACGCGGCGACACGACGGCCATTTTCCAATTTGAATCGCACGGTATGCGCGACATTTTGCGGCGCTACCAGCCCTCGCGCATTGAAGATCTCACCGCTCTGAACGCGCTCTACCGCCCCGGGCCGATTCAGGGCGGCATGATCGACGACTTCATCAGCCGCAAGCAAGGGAAGACGAAGGTCAGCTACGAGCTTCCCCAGCTCAAGGGCATTCTCGATGAAACGTATGGCGTCATCCTCTACCAGGAGCAGGTCATGCAGATCGCCAACCTCCTGGCGAGCTTTTCGCTTGGCGAAGCCGATATTCTCCGACGCGCCATGGGCAAAAAGAAAAAAGAGGAGATGGCGGCGCAACGCGCAAAATTCATCACCGGCTGCCTTACCAACAAGGTTCCAGAGAAAAAAGCAGAGCGCATTTTCGATTTGATGGAGGAGTTCGCCGGCTACGGTTTCAACAAGTCCCATTCCTGCGCGTATGCGCTGCTGGCGTACCAGACGGCTTATCTGAAGACGCACTATCCAGTGGAATTCATGGCCGCGCTGCTTACTTCGGAAACGGGCAACGCAGAAAAAGCTGTGAAGTACATCAACGAAGCGCGAGGCATGAGCATCTCGATTCTGCCGCCTGATGTGAACGAGAGTGATCTTTATTTCACACCAGTGGGCGAATCCATCCGCTTTGGGCTCGCCGCCATCAAAAACGTGGGCGAGAATACTGCGAAGGCCATCCGCGATTCGCGGCTGAGCGCGGGCGAATTTACTACTCTTTATGACCTGTGCGAGCGCATCGAAGCCAAGTTCCTAAATAAGCGCGTGTTTGAGAGCCTGATCAAGTCCGGCGCACTGGATTCTCTCGGGCCGCGCGAATCCATGCTGGCATCTGTCGACGACGCGTTGGCGGCAGTACAGCGGGCTTCGCGGATACGCGAATCGGGCCAGCACGGTTTGTTTGGCACGGCTGCGGCACCCGCACGTATCGCTTTTGAATTGCATGAGGCCGAGCCCTGGAGCGAGGCAGAACGCCTTGCCAGCGAATATGCAATGCTCGGCTTTTACGTATCGGGACACCCGCTCGCAAAATACGCATCGCGATTGCAGGAATTGAAATGTGTTTCGCTCGACCAAATCGAGGGTCAGCGTAACGGCAAAGAAATCACGGTCGCGGTGCTGATTGTTGGCACGCGACCCATGCGTTCCAAAAAAGGCGCGCGCTGGGCCATCTTCACGATTCAGGATATGACTGGAGTCCAGGAAATGCTGGCTTTTCCTGAAAGTTTTGCGCGGCTGGAGCAGACCCTCAAGGCGGGAGCGCCGCTTTTGCTCAAGGTACGCGTGCAGGTGGAAGAAGCCGGCGTGCGGCTATCCTTGCAGGAAGCCGCACGCCTGGGAGACCTTGCAGAAAAGCCGCCATCCGGACTTCGCATCCGCATGAGGCTCGAAGATTTGAACGATGAGTTGCTGGACCGGCTGGAAGAAATACTCTCTTCCTATCGGGGTTCGAGCCTGGTATCGCTTGATCTCTCAGACGCGAAAGGGGCGACGGCGACCCTTCAGGTCGACCAGCGCGTCCGGACATGCCCCGAACTAGTCGCAGCAATCCGGGAATGTATGGGCGACGAATCAATTGAGCGGGTGATGGGATGAAGTCCAGGGACAAGACAAAACCCCCGGCGGCACAGGCGAATCGTCAAAGCGAGATCGAACGTCTTGAAAAAGACGTCGAGGAATTGCGCCATCTGGCTGGCGACGAAGAGGCGGACGCTGAGCTCGAACGCATTCGCCAGCAGGTGGCAGAACTGCGCAAGGAGTTTTACAGCCATCTTGGGCCCTGGCAGCGCGCCCAAATCGCGCGGCACACGCAGCGGCCTTATCCCCTGGATTATATCGGGATGCTCTTCACCGACTTTATCGAGCTGCACGGCGATCGCGGCTATGGCGATGACAAAGCCTTGATTACCGGACTCGCGAAGTTTCATGGGCGCCCTATCGCCATCATCGGCCACCAAAAGGGCCGGGACACAAAACAGCGGCTGCTTCGCAATTTCGGCCAGCCAAAGCCCGAAGGCTACCGCAAAGCCCTACGGATTATGCAACTTGCAGCAAAGTTTGGCCGCCCCATTTTCACTTTCATCGACACTCCTGGCGCCTATCCCGGGATCGATGCGGAGGAACGCGGCCAAGCCGAAGCCATTGCACGAAACTTGCGAGAAATGGCGCGTCTTCCCGTTCCAATTATCGTGACCGTGACGGGTGAAGGCGGCTCCGGCGGCGCGTTGGCGATCGCCGTCGGAGATCGCGTCAATATCCTGGAAAACAGTTTTTATTCGGTGATTTCGCCCGAGGGCTGCGCAGCGATTATGTGGCGCGACGCCACAAAAGCGGAGACAGCCGCTGCGGCGCTGAAAATCACGGCGAAAGACCTGAAAGAGCTTGGGATCGTCGATGAAATCGTGGCCGAACCCGAAGGAGGGGCGCACGTCGACCCGGAAGGCGCCGGTCGGTTGCTCGGGGAAGTGTTGGATCGGCAGTTGGTGGCCCTGTCCCAACAGACGACCAAAGATTTACTGGATACCCGCTACGAAAAGTTCCGCAAAATGGGGCAATTCTTCGATTTTGGCAGCTAATACCACGTTCCTGACGTCTGTTCGAGTCCTGGGTCTACCCCTTAGCACATTCGCAACTTGTCCGAGAGCAATCGTTGTCGCTTCCGTGAGGCCGGGCTACTCTGAATGCGCAACCATCAGAGTGATCCGGATCCGGGCACCTTCCGCGCTTTCACGGCCACCCGTCTACGGAGGACAGGACTCATTATGTCGGAACCCTTTCGCCCCTATGAAAAGCTTGTGGAGATCACCGTGATGGGCAAGAAATTTCAGGTGCCGGAGCGTAACTCGCTTCTGCGATGTTTTCAGTTCATCAGCCCCGAAACGATTCCGTATGGGCGTTTTTGCTGGAATCAGGATTGCCAGTATTGCCGCGTTTCCTGTCAGTTGCCGGATGACGACGAGCCACGGGAAATGTTGAGCTGCAAGTTCATCGTCATGCCGGGAATGGAAATCACCGAATTGAGCCAGGAGCTGAAGTGGTGCCTCAGGTCCAAGCTTCCAGCCGACGCCGCAGTCTCCTCGTAAGCTTTGCAACCGTAACGCGCAAAAAAGGGCCGTTGTCTTCGCAACTTTTATCCGCTTTCAGGGTTTCTAGGCGAAGGCACACGTAACATCGCGCGACGGCGGTTGTGCGACGCCAAAACCCAATTAACCATCCCCGGCGCACAGCCGTCGTCGTCGAATATTGGTTTGCTTTCGCGGGCCTTGTGAGTTCATGGACTGTGCTGGACGCGAAGTTTGCGTGATTTGCACTCCTTCCTCCGCTGGACTACGATTCTCTATTACAAGCCATGCCCACAGATTTCTTGTCTTGCGACGGCTGCGGACAGCCCGCATCCCCCGAACACATTGCGCGCCGGCTTCAGCGCCTGGAATGGACTACGCGCTATCGCCCGATCCACATTGGCGCGCTGCTACTCGGCGGGTTTTCGCCGTTGGCCGACGCAGACTTCTTATATTCCGGAAAGTTTGAAGGGGAAGCCAGCCGGCTGCTTGAGGCAGTCGGAATCTCTCCCGCGGGGAAGCCGGCAGATGCTGTGCTCAGCGAGTTTCAACGCGGCGGTTTTTTTCTGACGCACATACTCGAGTGTCCGCTGGAAAGTGGCCAGGCCGGACCATTGGTGTGCGAGTCACTGCTTGGGAAACGCGTTTCGTCGGTGATGACGCGCATCCGCCGATCGCTGAAGCCCAAGCGCGTGTTTCTGATTTCGGAATCGCTGGCGCCGCTGTCCACCGGATTGTCTAGCGCCGAACTAAGTTGTCCCGTAATCCTCGATGGTGGTCAACCCTTCGGCCTGGACTCTTCCGGCTTTTCTGAGGCCGCTCAGCATTTGCGTGTAGCGCTTGCCGCGCCCATCGCAGTGAAATAAACCGGCGGCCTTTACCCCTAGCCCCACCGGACAGGTCGAGAACTGAACTTCGACCAGCTTGCCAATCTTCCGGCTGTGATAGAATCGAAAAATTGGATATTGTGGACCTGGAGTAGGAGTCGAGCCGTGAAGAAACAGGCAAAATTCGGCATCGGAGTTACCGTGATCGTTGTTTCGATGGCCTTTCTGGCCTGGCTCGGCTACGGCGAAAGCAAGACGTACTACCACACCATCGCGGAACTGCAGACTCTTCATGGTTCTGAACTCTCGCACCGGATCCGAGTCGGAGGAACGGTGGCGCCAGGCAGCATTCGCCGGTTCACAGGCCGCGTGGATTTTGTTCTGGACGGGGAGGGGAAGTCGCTCCCCGTGAGTTATGTGGGCAGCGATCCTCTGCCGGATACGTTCGTCGATAAATCGCAAGCGTTGGTGGAGGGCCGGGAGACGGATGGGCGCTTTGTCGCAGAAGTAGTCCAGGCGAAGTGCGCGTCCAAGTACGAGGCGGCTCCGGGTGGAACGGTTGCTACTCCTTCCACCGCGACGCAGTAAAACAATAGGTTGCGGGCCCGGCTTGGCCGGGGGATAGGCGGAGGCCCCGTGGATGTATTCGGTTCGTTCGCTTTACTCCTGGCATTCATTTGCGCGGTATTTGCGTTTGCAGGCGGGATTGCGGCGATCATCACGCGCCATCCGCTCCTTGTTAAAAGCACGAGACAGGCAGGTATAGCCACCTGCTGTCTGATTTTTGTCGCCACTTTCAGCCTCGAATATCTCTTCTTCAGTGATAATTTTTCCGCTGCCTACGTCGTCGCCCACAGCAACCGCGCGCTTGCAACGTTTTACAAAATTGCCGCTCTGTGGGCTGGCCAGGAAGGCTCGCTACTCTTCTGGAGTTTTCTCCTCTCGATCTACGTTTTCTCTGTCTTGATTGCTTACCGCAATAAAAACGGCGAATTGATGCCGTATGTGGGGGTGATTCTTGCGGGCGTCCAGATTTTTTTTCTGACGCTAAACAATTTCGTGGCAAGCCCGTTCAAGGCGCTGGCCGTTCCCGGCGCTCATGGGGCGATGGACCTTGTGGCTCGCGCCGATGGCAACGGTCTGACTCCGTTGCTGCAATATCCGGAAATGGTGATCCATCCGCCAAATCTTTATTCGGGTTATACGGGATTCACGATTCCATTCGCATTTGCCCTCGCAGCCCTACTGGCACGTTACCCCGGCGAGAAGTGGATTCATCTCACCCGCAAGTGGACGATGATCGCATGGGGCTTTCAGACCGCTGGCATTCTCCTCGGCGCGCACTGGGCATACGCGGTACTCGGCTGGGGAGGTTACTGGGGCTGGGACCCGGTTGAAAATGCCTCCCTGCTTCCGTGGCTTACGGGCACCGCGTTCCTGCATTCGGTGATGATGCAGGAAAAGCGCGGCATGATGAAAGTGTGGAACGTCTGGCTGGTCTTCTCGACCTTTCTTCTGTGCATTCTCGGCACGTTCCTGACGCGCAGCGGAGTTGTAAGCTCAGTCCATGCGTTCGCGCAGTCTAGTATTGGCAGCTGGTTTGTGGGCTTTCTCGTGGTCATTTTCGCGGTTTGCCTTGGGGCGTATTTCAAGAATCGCGACTACTTGAAGAGTGAAAACCAACTGGACGCCATCGTCTCCCGTGAATCCAGCTTCTTGTTCAATAATTTGATTCTTCTGGTTTCGTGCATCGCCGTTCTCTCGGGCACGCTCTTCCCGGTTTTGTCGGAAGCGCTTTCGGGCTCCAAAATCAGCGTGGGCGCGCCTTTCTTCAATAAAGTCAACATCCCCATCGGCCTGCTCCTGCTTTTCCTGACCGGGGTGGGACCGCTGCTCGCTTGGCGAAAGACTTCCGTGGAGAGTCTGAAACGGAATTTTGCCTGGCCGCTGACGGTCGGAGTCGTCTCAGGCGCTGTCATCTTTGTGCTCGGGTACCGCGAGTTCTATTCCCTGATCTGTTTTTCGCTGTGCTTCTTCGTCACAGCCACGATTGCCATGGAATTTTACCGGGGCGCAAAAGTCATCCGAGTGCGCTCCGGCGCTTCCTATCTGACCTCCGCCATCGAATTGACCATGCGCAATACCCGGCGCTATGGCGGCTACATCGTTCACATGGGCATGGTGTTGATCTTCATCGGGCTGGCCGGTGCAGCCTTCAATCAAAACGTCCAGAAGGAAATGCAACCTGGTTCTTCCATGGAGCTCGGAAAGTACAAACTCGTTCTCCAGAGCTTCGATAGCAAGCCGGAGGCAAATTACACCGGCCTGCGCCTGAATGTGGAAGTCTTCGTCAACGATAAGCCGCTGATGATGCTTTATCCGGAGCGCCGGATCTTCGAGACGAATGGTGAGACCGGAACGATGGTGGCGATCTATTCGACGCTCCGCGAGGACTTATACGTCGTTTACGCAGGACAGAGTCCCGACACGAAGTTGCCTGTCATTCACGCGTACTTGAATCCGCTGGTGAAGTGGATCTGGTTCGGCGGCGTTATCGTTGTTTTTGGCACGCTAGTGGCATTGCTTCCGAATCGTAGAGCGGTTTTGGTTTTGTCTGGCGCGAAACAGCCCGCGCCAGAGCCGCTTGTGCACGGAATGACGCCGTCTGCGACGTTCAGAGAAGGCCATGACTAAACTGCGAAGGATACGACGGCCCGGTTTGCTCATTCTGGCCACCGCGTTGTGTTTTGCCGGTGCGCTGCCCCTTTTGTCCGGGTTTGGGGATGCACAGCAGCTCGATCACACGCACCAGTTGGGCATGAAAGTGAAATGCATGTGTGGTGGCTGCAACGATTCCGCCGGCGGTTGCTACCACGTCGGTGGCGCGTTCTCCGGGCCTTGCGATACCGCCCTCGGAATGCTGAAGAAAATCGACGAGCGCATCGCCCAGGGAAATTCCGATGACCTCATCGTTCAATCGTTTGTGCAGGAGTATGGGCAAGCCGTGCTGACCGAGCCCCCGCATAGCGGATTTGGACGTGTGGCGTGGTGGATTCCCGCACTTGCTTTGATCGGAGGATTCGTGCTGGTCCTGAGCGTCATTTCCCGTTGGCGCAATCGTCCAGGGCCCGAGGCTGCTTTGGCTGCAGCGGGCAACGCACCTTCCGTTTCCAATGAAATGCTTGAGCGGGCGCGCGCAAGAGCTGCTCGCGATACTGAGGATTAATTTTGACGGTTCTCACATCCATCGCTGTTTTTCTGATTGCCTCCGCGGATTGGGCCGTTCTTGGCGCGTGCCTGGCGCTGGCTCTCGCCACCGGGCTTTTCATTTTTTATATTCAGCCCGATGCTTCAGACCTCGCTCCGCGTCGCTCGAAGCTGGATCAGCTGCTCGAGCGGCGCGACACGCTCTATGACAATTTGCGCGATTTACGGTTCGAGTTCCGCTCAGGAAAATATGCCGAGAACGACTTCGAAGCCATGAAGACCTCTCTCGAGGACGAAGCGGCGCTGATCCTCACGGAAATCGATCAGGTTACGGAATCGCAGGTGCGGCGTCCTCGCGCGATCAAGCGAGTTGCCTCGGACCGAGGTGCGCAATGAGGTCCGCGTGGGTTCTGCGTTTGGCACTCGGCGTTTGCCTGCTGACGCCGTGCTCTTTCGTTTACGGCGCGACGGTACACGGCAGCGTAAAAAATGGCACCACCGGCAAACCCGCGGCTGACGTCGAGGTCATCCTGATCCAATTGCAGGGCGGAATGCAGCCGGTACTGAACTCCAAGACCGATGCGCAAGGCCTATTTACTTTCGACTATCCGTCGATCGGTACGCAGCCCATGCTCGTTCGCGCAGTCTATCGCGGAATTAATTTTCACCAGCCCCTGCCGCCCGGCCAAAATCAAGTGCAAGTTGAGGTCTTCGAGCCGTCTAAGGATCCCAAAACGATCTCCGTGGGGACCCATTTCGTCATTTTCCAGCCGAACGGCGTGACCCTTGAGGTTGGCGAGGAATACGCCATTAAGAATGATTCCCAGCCTGCTCAAGCCTATTTTCGTGCGGACGGCAACTTTGAATTTGCAATTCCGGAAGGCGCAAATCTGAAACAGATCGCAGCCCAGGGCCCATCGGGCATGCCCGTGGTCCAGGCGCCAATCGATCGCGGCAAAAATAAGTACAGCGTGGCATACGCGTTTCGTCCTGGCGAGAACGGCGTTCGCTTCTCGTACGAACTGCCATATAGCGGAAATGCTGCCACCGTAAGACTGCCAACCGTCTATCCCGGCGCGCGCCTCGTTCTGGTCGCACCGCCCACCGTGCAGGTTACAGGGGACGGCTTGCAATCTAACGGGCAAGAGCAGGGCATGAGCTTGTATAGCCGCGACGCTCTAGCCGCGAATTCAATACTGTCTGTCAGCGTATCCGGGACGGCGCCGCCACCCAGCGGCAATGAGTCTGCGTCCGCCGACCCTGATTCAGGGCCACAGAACCGTGAAGCGCAGCAGGGAACTGGTCCATCTGCTGGCGTGGCCATTCAAGTGGTCCCAGGCCGGCTGGATGTCTTGAAATGGCCCATCGTGGGCGGGTTCCTATGCATGTTCGCTCTGCTGGCCATTCTTCTCGCGCGCAGACCGGTGGTGGCGGTTGCGGGCGGCACTTCCGATGGCGTTCCATCCCCACCCGCGAATCCTTCCAAGAAAGCGGCATCCGCTTCGGTCGCGCCCGCGGTAACTCCCAGCGCTAATCTTGCGGAAGTCGACGCGGCAGTGGGCACGAGCCTCGATGCGCTGAAAGACACGCTTTTCCGGCTCGAGCTGCGCCGCCAGGCAGGAACGATTTCAGAGGCAGAGTACACCCAGGAACGTGCTCGCGCGGAAAAAGTATTGCGCGATCTTGTGAGAGGCTAAAGGGTGACGCTGCGCGGTGATATGTCCCCTCGCGAGGATCACCGGTGACGCCCCCGGCGTTTTCCCCAGTTGGTCTTCGGCTCGAAAATATCGATAAGCGCTATGGCGGGCTCCTCGCCTTGCGCGGAGTGTCACTCGTTATCGCCCCGGGAGAATGCGTGGTTTTTGCTGGCCGAAACGGCTCCGGCAAGACCACCCTTTTGCGCATCGCCGCGCGATTGGTGCGGCCCTCTCGGGGAACGCTGAGTTTTTCGCGTGAATCCCAAGCCGGGGAAGATCACGCCATTCGTCCGGGATTCGTCGCTCATGCCACGATGGTCTACGACGAACTGACCGCCGAAGAAAATCTTTTGCTCTTTGCGCGGCTCCAGGAAGTAGCTCAGCCTGAGCGTCGCGTTGACACTCTACTGAATGAAGTGGGCTTGTCGGATCGCCGCGGTTCCCTTGTGAGAACCTTCTCTCGTGGGATGCGCCAGCGCGTGGCCATCGCACGTGCCTTGCTGCATGAGCCGTCTGTTCTGTTGCTCGACGAGCCAGCCACGGGCCTTGATCCTCAGGGCGTTGCCTGGCTCGCCGAAGAAATTCGCAGGCTTCGCGATTCCGGCCGCACCATGCTGATGAGTCTTCACGGCGAATCGGAAATTTCTTCTCTCGGAACCCGCGCCATTCGCCTGGATTCAGGCTCGATCACCGCGGACACGCGCACCGGCGCGACGTTTCGCTCCATACTCACCTTCGCCGATGCCTGATGAGCCTGCTCCCCAACGCGGCCGTTTTGCTCGGCAAGGAGCTTCGCACGGAGTTCCGCTCGCGCGAATTGCTGACAACCACGATTGTCTTCATCTTGATCGTGATAGTGCTTTTCAGTTTTACGTTTGATCCCACGTCGGACGAATCGCGCCGCTTTGCTCCCGGCCTTCTTTGGCTGGCGTTTCTTTTCGCTTCTTCCTTGATGCTGCAGCCCTGTTTTCTGCGGGAGCAGCACAACGACACGTTGAGCGCGCTTCGCCTTTCGGTCAGAGATCCATTCGCTATCTTCCTGGCCAAGCTCGCCGCGAATACACTGTTTCTTCTGCTCACCGAACTACTGCTGCTGCCGCTTTTTGCCGTGATGTACAACGTGCCGGTCATCCCTGTGCTTCAGTGGCTTGTACTGGTGTTTTTTCTAGCGAGCCTGGGCATATCCATTGCCGGCACGGCGCTCTCGGCCATCTCAGCGCAAGCCCGTATGCGCGAACTGCTGTTGCCGCTGCTCATGCTGCCGCTGCTTACGCCCATTCTTGTCGCCAGCACGGAAGTCACTAAATCGCTTTTTGACCGAACCCCTTATGTGCAATGGAAGGGAATCGGCTTCCTTGCGGTTTTCGACTTGGTTTTTTTGACGGCGCTATGGCTTTTCGGCGAATATCTTCTGGAGGAATGAAGCACTATGTGGAAACGCGCGGTGATCGGCGCCGTAGTTCTTTTCCTGGTCGGCGCTGCCGCTTATGCGTCTTTTTTTATAGCTCCAGAAGAGAAAACGATGCACGTGCTCCAGCGGATTTTTTATTTCCATGCCGCCGCCGCATGGGCCGGAATGACCGCGTTTTTCGTCTGCTTCGTCGCTAACCTCGTGTACGTCTGGCGGCGCGAAGAGCGGTGGGACGCGCTCGGCATTTCCTCCGCGGAGGTCGGTCTGGCGTTCATTACCGTTGTTCTGATCACGGGACCGATTTGGGCCAAGCCGGCGTGGGGAATCTATTGGACCTGGGATGCACGGCTCACTTCCACGTTTGTTCTTTGGCTGCTCTATATTTCCTACCTTCTCTTACGCACATTGATCGAGGAACCGGACCGCCGGGCGCTTCTAAGCGCTCTCTTCGGGATCTTCGCGTTCATCGATGTCCCCATCGTTTTTGGAGCGATTCGCTGGTGGCGCACCCAGCATCCCGCCCCCGTCATCATGGGAGGTCCCGGCTCGGGACTTGATCCCACCATGAACAAAGTGTTTTTCTTTAGCGTGCTTGCGATGCACGCTTTGATGGTGTTCTTGATCGCTGAGCGCTATCGGCTGGAAAAGTTGCGCTCGGATTTTGAGGTCGTACGCCGCGAGGCGGAGGCAATATGACAAGTCTAGACAGCGTTTTCGCGGCTTATGTCATCGGCTGGGCCGTGTTTTTTGTTTTTTATCTGACCATTGCGAAACGCACTTCGTCACTACGCGCAGAACTCGATCGCTTGAAGAATTCCTTGAATCGGGGCAAGTAGTTGGCGAAGAAGAAAAAAGTCGGGATTGTGATGTTCCAGCTCGGTGGGCCGGATTCGCTCGATGCCGTCGAGCCATTTCTTCTGAATTTGTTTCTTGACCCGGACATCATCCCCATGGGGCCGCTGGGGTTCTTGCGGCGCCCGCTGGCGAAACTCATCTCGTCGCGGCGCTCAGTTCCAGTGCGGGGCAAGTACGCCGAGATTGGCGGCCGCTCGCCGATTGGGACCTTGACCGAGCGGCAGCGAGGCGCGCTCGTCGAAGCCCTATCCAACGAAATAGATCCAGTAGCCGTCATTGCCATGCGGTATTGGCACCCGCTGACTGCAGAAGCCGTCGAGGAGCTGCGCAAGGCTGCGCCGGTGGATGAGATCGTGCTTCTGCCGCTATACCCGCAGTTTTCTTACGCGACGACGCTCAGCAGCCTCAAGGAATGGCGGCGCGTTTATGGGTCGCCGGAGGGCGGACCTCCGGAGCGCACCCTCAGCCAGTTCTACGACCACCCGCTCTATATTCAGGCGCTCGCGCAACGCATCGGCTCCGTTTTGCGGCAATTTGCGGACAGCTCTCGCATCCATCTGGTTTTCAGCGCGCACGGCCTTCCGATGAGCCTGGTCGAGAAGGGTGACCCGTATCCAAATCAAATCGAAGCTACGGTTCGCATGGTCTGTGAAGAGGGAAGAAGGCAGTATCCGGGCTGGCCGCAAACGCATCTATTGTGTTATCAGAGCCGGGTCGGACCCTCAAAATGGTTGCAGCCGCCTTTGACCGCCACTATCGAGCGGCTCGGCACTGAAGGCGTGAAGGAAATGCTCGTTGTGCCGATTTCCTTCGTAACCGAGCACATCGAAACGCTGCATGAAATCAACATCGAGGCCCGCGAAGATGCCAAGAAGTTTGGCATCGAAGTTTTTCGGATGATGCCCGCCGTCGGCGATTCGCCCCTTTTTATTGCGGCTTTGAAGGACATCGTGCTTCGAGCGGTTGGTCTCGCAGGAGATCCGCAATCCTTGCAAGTTTCTTCGACGGCTTCGTGATGACAATGCGCTCGATTCTCACCGCCAAAGCCGGCTGGGGACATCCCGTCCGGGTCGTGGTGTCAAAGTTAAATCGCGGCGAACAGAGAGCGGAAAATCGTTCATTGCGCTATAATCCCGCGCTGGGACAACGGCTATGAAAGCTACCTACCACAGGGGCGTGCATCGCTTTGCCGTCTTTACGGTCTGTTGGACGGTGTTGCTCCTTATTGCTGGGGCGCTAGTTACCTCCAACGATGCAGCGCTTTCCGTCCCGGATTGGCCGAAATCTTTTGGCACGTGGACCCCGCCCATGGTCGGCGGGGTTTTTTACGAACACTCGCACCGCGTGATTGCAGGCGCATTGGGAGTATGGACGCTTATCCTCGCCATTTTGATTTGGATAAAAGAAGAGCGCCGCTGGCTGCGCTGGTTCGCCGTGATCGCCGTGGGCGGCATCGTCGCGCAAGCCATTCTGGGCGGCCAGGTGGTGATCCAACTGCTGCATTACTGGCTGCCAGTGTTACATGCGTGCTTCGCGCAAATCATGTTCGGAGCGATTTTGAGCATTGCCGTTTTCACTAGCAACTGGTGGATCTCGGACCACCCGCAACTCGAGGATCGTGGCTCGCCCTCTATACACTCGCTGGCAGTATTCAACGCGGCGGTGATCTTTCTACAGGTGTTTCTGGGAGCTGGTTTCCGCCACAAAGAAATCCCCATTTGGCCACATGCCGCTGGGTCGCTCGCTGTGCTTACAACGGTGATTTGGACGGCGGTGGTGCTCCGCAAGCGCTTTGAGAATTCGCGTGAGCTCACCAAAATTCGAATTCTGCTTCATTCTTTCTTTGGCTTACAGTTTCTGCTCGGGATCGGCGCGTATTGGTCGCGCATTGCCACCGCGGACGCGCCGCAACCCATGCGCGTGATGATCGTGCTGACGGTGACCCACACGGTAGTTGGCGCGCTCTTGTTTGCTGTGTCTATCTTGACGATTCTCTTGTGCTATCGTCTGGTCCCGCGCGCCGGTGAAGTTGCGGTATCGTCGCAGGGGCGGGTGCCGGTCTGATGAGCACGGTTCGCACGACGGAAATCACGCTGGCTTCGCGTGCCAATGCCTACGTGGCGCTTACTAAGCCGGACGTTTCCTTTCTCGTTTTGATGACTACCGCCGCCGGATACTACATGGGTGCGCGCGGCGCAGTAGATTGGCTGCATCTGATTCAAACCGTTTTCGCCACACTCCTAATTGCCGCGGGCACAGCAACTTTGAACCACTACATCGAACGCGATTCTGACCGCTTTATGCGCCGCACGGCGTCGCGCCCGCTTCCCAGCGGACAATTGCAGCCCCGCGAAGCCCTGTGGTTTGGCCTGATTCTCTGCGTTGCTGGCGCACTGGACCTCTACTTCACAGCCGGGTTTCTTGCTTCCTCGCTTGGAGTTCTCACCTCTTTGAGCTATCTGCTTGCCTACACGCCGCTGAAAAAGCGCACGGTTTGGGCTACCGCTGTCGGCGCGTTCCCCGGGGCGATCCCTCCGATGATTGGCTGGGTTGCTGCTACCGGCACTTTGGATCGTGGCGCTTGGCTGCTGTTCGCCATTCTATTCTTGTGGCAATTCCCGCATTTTTACGCCATCGCATGGATGTACCGGGAAGACTACGCCCGCGCCGGCATTCTGATGTTGCCCGTCGTAGACCGCGAGGGCACTCGCACGTTTCGCCAGATCATTCTCACCGCCATCGCACTCGTCGGAGTCAGCCTGTTGCCCGCCGTGATGGGTTTGGCCGGCGTGCGTTATTTCTTTGGCGCGCTGGTCGTGAGCACGGCGCTCGTCCAGGTTTGCTTATGGGCCGCCAGCTCGAGGACCAATGTGCGCGCTAAGTGGCTAATGCATGCCACAGTACTGCATATTCCACTGCTTCTCGGCTTGATGATCTACGACAAAATTCCGCGCTGAGCCGTTTCTGCCGGGAAGGACACTCACAAACTTATGTTTTCACAGGCCGCGCTCAACGCATCTCTAAACGGCACCAGCGCCATCCTGCTTGCGTGCGGTTACGCCGCCATCCGAAACGGCAAAATGAAAGTGCATAAGGCTTTCATGATTTCCGCGTTCGCCGTCTCCACTGTGTTTCTGATTTCCTACGTTGTCTATCACATCCGCGTCGGCCATGTTGTTTTCCAGGGCCAGGGGTGGATTCGGCCGGTCTACTTCGCGTTGCTCATCTCTCACACCGTGCTGGCCATCGTCATCGTGCCATTGGTATTGATCACGCTGCGCCGCGCGTGGCTCGAGAAATTTGATAAGCACCGCGCGATTGCGCGTTGGACGCTGCCGTTATGGTTCTATGTTTCGGTCACCGGCGTAATCGTCTACATTCTTCTGTACCAAGTCTATGCGCCGCGCGGGGTTTAGCGGCAGACACCCAGTCAACGCCCTCTAATCGACTGATATCAAAGCGAGAGCCTCAAAAGCACCTGAATGTTTGCAAGAATTAGCTTATTAGTTTTGCGGGGGGATATTCGGCGTCTTCCCGGGCTTCACGAGCGACCCGGTCTGGGAAGAGCGCACGGCCTGCCGCGTCCCCGCCTTGGGAAAGACCACATGCCAGAAGTCACTCCGGGGCGTGACGAAACCGAGGCCAATGAATCGCCGGTCCTGCTTTTCGCGGACGGAGGTAACAAAGCACTCGACGGATTCTGACGTCATTTCATTAAAGAGCCGGACCGTTTGGCCTGGCAAGAGAGGCGCGTCCATCACGATGAGCGCGCCGTGGGCGCTCACAAACTGCGTAAACGCTTTTAAATCAATGGCTTCGCCTTCCGGCATCTGGCAGCGTACTTTTAAGGGAATTTGAAGCGTCATCCGAACGGTGCGACGCCTTTCAGGATACCTCGACCGATGCATTCATCCGCCTTGGAAGGGACCACTAACGGTCAGAGAATGCCACGTTTCAGCAAGAATAACAAGGGTTTACGGGCGAATGAACCACCTGAGCGCCAGAAATGCCGCACTAGGGAACTAGCTTGGGCGAAGCGAGGAGATGACCGCTTCGGTGAATTCTTCCGTGCCGGCTTTGCCGCCCACGTCCTGCGTGATGTGCTTGCCCTCGCGGTGGACTTTTTCGAGGGCGCTTTCGATGCGGCGCGCGGCGGACCGCTCGCCAAGATGGTCCAGCATCATGATGCTGCTCAGAAGCAAGGCCGTTGGATTGGCTAGGCCTTTTCCAGCGATGTCCGGAGCGGTTCCGTGAACGGCCTCAAACATAGCTGCCTCATTACCCACGTTGGCGCTGCCAACTACGCCTAGTCCGCCGACGAGGCCTGCGGCTAGGTCGCTCATCACGTCACCGTAAAGATTCGGCAGCAGCAGCATGTCGAATTGCTGTGGATTCAGGACCATTTGCATGCAAGCGTTGTCCACGATCATCTCTTTGTACTCGATGTCGGGGTATTGCGGCGCGACGTTGCGGATGGACTTCAGGAAGAGCCCGTCCGAGAGCTTCATAATATTGGCTTTATGGATGGCGTGAATTTTCCTCCGGCCTTCGCGTTTGGCGTACTTGAAGGCAAAGTGCGCGATCTGCGTGGAAGCTTTTTCCGTGATGATCTTCAGGCTTTCCACAACTCCCGGAACCACTTCGTGTTCCAGTCCGGAATACAAATCTTCCGTATTTTCGCGGATTAGGACGACATCCACGCTTTCAAACCGTGATTTCACGCCAGGAAGATTCTTGACTGGCCGAACATTCGCGTAAAGATCGAGGGTTTTCCGTAGCGCCACGTTAATACTGGGCGCGCCACCGGCAACGGCGGTGCCCATCGGGCCTTTCAGCGCCACGCGGTTGCGCCGGACGGATTCGACGGCGCCTTCCGTGACGAATTGCCCCGTGGCCGACGCCTTTTCAGAGCGCGCCTCGACCTCTTCCCAGTCGATCTGCACCCCAGCCGCTTCCAGAATGCGCCGCACAGCTGCCGCGACTTCAGGACCGATGCCTTCCCCGGGGATCAACGTGACTTTGTGTCTCATGGCTGCATCTTATTGTATGCGAAGGTTATAGGGTTGTCGAAACGCGGCTGGGCGAGCAGTTTCCAGACAAGAAATTCCACGTTCAAGTGCCATGTGCAGTTGTGGAAAAGGTTTGCTATACTTGACTTGAGAGTTGCGTCGCGGGCATACCTGCGATGCGGAGGCCAAAGGAACTTATGATTAGTCTGACTCCCACTGCCAGCACCAAGGTCAAGGAAATCATGGGCATGCAGAATCCTGTACCGGTGGCGTTGCGCGTTGCCGTCGTCGGCGGAGGCTGCTCCGGTTTCCAGTACCACATGGCTTTTGAAAACGCGACCAATGAAACCGATGAAGTGGTCGATTTCAACGGGCTCAAGGTCGCGGTCGATCAGATGAGCTCGATGTATCTGGAAGGCGTCGAGATCGACTACATCGAGACCATCGAAGGCGCTGGCTTCAAGTTCAACAACCCGAACGTGAAGAGCACTTGCGGTTGCGGCAGCTCCTTTAGCGTCTAATCATTCCGTCATTCTATGAATGACAGAATGAATGAATCAGACTCGGTCGCTTGATGCGACTTCTGACGAGAATTCGAGGCTCTTGAACGCACCGTTCAAGAGCCTTTTTTATGCCCGCTAACGCAACTGAATGGGACGCACGTCATCGCGATTCCGCGAAAAACTCGCCTGCGGAACCCGCCAGCATTGTTTCGGAATGGCTGCCCTTGCTTCCGCGCGGGCGGGCGCTTGATCTGGCTTGCGGTAACGGGCGGCACACGCTCTTGCTCGCGGCTCAGGGTCTGTCTGTGACGGCTATCGACTGGTCCGAAACAGCCTTGGACATTCTTGAAAACCGTGCGCGAAAGGCAAAGCTGCGGGCTAGCCGGGAAGACGCCGCTCACTTAGCGGATTCACGAACGCGGGGTATCCGGCTGATTCAGGCAAATCTTGAGGAGATGCGGCTTCCCGTTGCTTCTTTTTCCCTGATCCTTTGTCTTCAGTATTTGCTGCGCTCTCTTTTTCCGCAGATGGCACGTGCGCTATGCCCTGGTGGTGTGCTGCTCTTTGAAACCTTTACGCGCGCTCAACTCAACTACGCGGGTGGACCGCGCAATCCCGCGTATCTGCTGGAACCTGGGGAGCTGCGCACTGCTTTTCCAGAATTGCGTGTTCTGTTTTACCGCGAGCTGAATGCCGAGCAGGGAATTGCCAGTTTAGTTGCCCAAAAGCCGCAACATGATGAATAGGAGCATCACTATAAAACGGACACAAGCCATCGCGCAGATGTTTGCAATCTCGCGTTTGCATCCGTATTCTAAAGTGCCGGCATGAAGATAGCGCTTGCGCAGTTCAATCCCACGGTGGGCGATTTTGCTGGAAATTCGGCTCGCATCCTGAGCTTAGCGGAGAAAGCCAGGCAGCGAGGGGCCGATCTTGCCGTTTTTTCCGAACTTTGTTTGTGCGGCTACCTTCCGCAGGACCTCCTTGAGCGGCCTGCCTTTATCGATCGCAATCATCAGGAATTGAAGGACCTCGCAGCCAAGCTGCCTCTGCCCGCTATCGTTGGATATGCCGGCCGCGTGAAAAACGGTAAAGGAAAGTCCATTGCGAACAAGGCCGCGCTGATTTGCAGCGGGCGCGTGGTGTTCGAGCAGAGCAAAATGCTCCTGCCGACGTACGATGTGTTCGATGAATCCCGCTATTTTCAGCCCGCAGGCAAGCAATTCGCTTATGGATTCGGCAAAGAGCAACTGGGCATCACGATTTGCGAAGACGTCTGGAACGACAAAAATTTCTGGGCCGAGTGCCGGTATGACCGCGATCCCGTGACCGAACTCATTGGGCAGGGAATTACCGTGCTGCTCAATATTTCCGCCTCGCCCTACACCATCGACAAGCGCGCTCTGCGCCTGGAAATGCTTCAGTCGATCGCGGTGAATCAGCACCGTCCCATCGTCTACGTCAATCAGGTGGGCGGCGATGATAGCTTGATTTTTGACGGCGCAAGCATGGCCTTGACCGCGGAAGGAAAGGTCGCGGCGCAAGCTCTTGCGTTTGAAGAAGATTTGGTCCTCTTCGATACCGTCACGGGTGAGGGCGAGATTCACAAACAGCCGCACGAAGAAATTGCGTATGCCTATCGAGCGCTGATCACCGGGACACAAGATTACGTCCGCAAATGTGGTTTCAAGAAAGTTCTAGTTGGCCTGAGCGGGGGAATTGATTCCGCCGTGGTGGCGAGCATCGCTGTGGACGCTCTCGGCGCCTCCAATGTATTGGGCGTTTCCATGCCAGGGCCGTACTCTTCGGAGGGCAGCAAGTCCGACGCGAAAGCCCTGGCTCATAACCTAGGGATCGAACTCATCACTCTGCCGATTGGCGAGGTGTTTGACGCTTATCAGAAGGCGCTTGCACCCGCATTTGCTTCGAGGTCGGCCGACGTCGCGGAAGAAAATATACAGGCGCGCATCCGTGGAAACTATCTGATGGCGATTTCCAATAAATTTGGATCGATGGTTTTGAGCACTGGCAACAAATCCGAGCTGGCCGTGGGTTATTGCACGCTGTACGGCGACATGGCCGGAGGTCTCGCGGTGATTTCCGACGTACCAAAGCTGATGGTGTACGAGCTCGCACGATGGATCAATCGCGAAAGGGAATTAATTCCCCGCTCGTCCATCGAGAAGGTCCCTTCCGCGGAGTTGCGCCCTAATCAGAAAGATGAGGACAGCCTGCCGCCCTATGACGTCCTGGACCGCATCCTGAAGGCATATATCGAAGATCTGCACAGTCCCCAGGAGATCGCGGACCACTATGGCTTCGACCTGCAACTTGTGCGAGACATTGCTCTGCACGTCGACAGGACGGAGTACAAGCGCAAACAGGCTGCTCCCGGGCTGAAGATTACGTCGAGAGCTTTTGGATTTGGCAGACCTTTTCCGATTGCCCAGCGGTTCATTCCCTAAAGAATTGAGGTCTAGAGTGAAGACACCACTGATTGTTGCAGCGATCCTCGCCCTGAGCTTTGTCGTTCCGGCGGCCCACGCCGCCCCGCAATCGCAGGCACCAGCCGCTGTCCCTGCCTCCGGCGTACAGTCGCCCATTCAGAAGACCGTTGAGGCTTACCTAAGAAATCTCTACGCGTTCGGGGCGGACACCGTTGTCAAAATCGGCGCTCCAAAAGATATCGGAATCGAAGGACTGCTGGAAATCGATGTAGCGGTCAAACTCGGGGAGAATGAGCAGACTGGCAAAGTCTACGTCACAAAAGATGGGAAATATATGTTCCGAGGTGAGGTATCGGATCTATCGAAAGATCCAATGGTGGAGACCCGCACCCAACTGGAGACGAAGGACAGCCCTTCGCTCGGCCCCGCCAATGCTCCTGTCACCCTGGTTGAGTTTTCGGACTTCGAGTGCCCTGTCTGTCGGGCCTTGCACGACGCGCTACGTGGGATGCTCCCAAACTATCCCCAGCTGCGCGTGGTCTTCAAGGACTTTCCACTCGAGCAAATACATCCTTGGGCGCGGACGGCAGCCCTGGCCGGGCGGTGCGCTTACCAGCAGAACCCTCCTGCATTCTGGAAAATGTATGACTTCATCTACGACGGACAGGACCTGATCTCTCCGGAAAATGCCTGGGGTAAAATGACGGACTTCGCCAGCCAGTCCGGGTTGAACGCGGACGTGTTCAAGTCTTGCATGGCCAGCCCGGAAGCTGGAGCTGCGGTAGATGCCAGCCGCGCGAACGGTATCTTGCTCGAAGTCGGCAGCACGCCGACGATGTTTGTAAACGGCCGGCGAATTGTCGGCGCAGATCCTCACACGCTCGAACAGTACATCAAGTACGAGCTGGACCACCTCAAAGTACAAAAAGCTGCTAGCAAGAATTAGCTGTTGTGAGTGACGGGAAGGGGGAGAGGCGGCCCTGAGAAGTGCGCGGTTCCAGGGGGCGCTGGGGTGGAAGAAGTTAGGTCGATTTCTCAGTTAACATAATATTACTTATCAGACGCAGTGTCAAGAGAAATCTTTGGTTATTTTGAGGTTTTCCACCGTTCTGGCGCTATGCCTCTATGCCTCTCGATCATCCCAGGGGCTTCTTTTTGAGGAGGAAGCCGGCTGGCGCGGGGGGTGCGCCAGCCGGATCGGCGCGCAAATGAGACTTCTCGCCACAAAGGCATTAGATTCGTCGAATCCTTTGCACACGGTTCCAAGGCGGTGGCTTGGAAAGGCTCTCTCGATGATCCCAATGACCTGCGCAAGGACAGTGGTCCTTTTTTTAGTTTCTCAGGCTTCCACGTTAAATCCGCGAGCGGGGAAGCTACTTCCCTGCCGGAATCTAGCCGGAATCGCTTCCCCGACCGCCTAAAAGCCAGTCCAGACCTGCGACATCTCGCGACACCCTTCTAAAGCCCATCCCTGACGTGCCTTGTCGCTTGAAAGGCCATTGGTTTGGGCTAATGCTGCGTGTCTCACGGGATGCCTGTATCGCGCGAGGTGGTGCTTTTCGGGTTTCAAATGGGACTAAGCGAAGGCGCAGGAAGCGCGATCTGGCAGGTGCCACATCAGACGGCCATGCCAGGGGCGAGAGATCGTAGAGCGAAAGGACGGTCATGAAATACATAGAGACTTCTGTTTCTCGGGCTTCGAGCAGGTTGAAGCGCGTTTCTCAGCAGTGGGTGGCGCACTCGGTGCTCATCAGCTTGCTCAGCTGGCTGGGAGGGCCCACGCCAGCTGCAGCGCAATCGCCATGGAAAGACAGCGACAGACGAGACCTGCGAGTGATGACCTACAACGTGAATGAAGGCACGGACTTCTTACAGATCCAAGCGGCGACGGACCTGAATTCGTTTCTGGTGGCTGTAGGGCAGACGATCACGCAGGTGCGCGGAACCAACCCTCCAGCACGAATGCGCGCGGTAGCAAAGCAGATTATCGACGCTGACCCCACGCTAGTAAGTCTAGAAGAAGTAGACGAGTGGTACACGTCGTCGTTTAATCCGGCTACGGGCGCGTGCGGTTCGCCAACGCTGGAATTTGCCATGCTTCAGGAGCTTCAGGATGCCTTGGCTGAGCAAGGGGCGCACTATACGGTCGCCGAGGAAGCACAACAGTACGCGTTCCCCCTGATACCAGGCTTCATCCCTCCAAGCACGTATCTATGCGTGTCGCTTGTCAATCACGTGGCGATTCTGGCGCGCACCGATCTCGATCCGGAGAGATTTCAGTGGAGCAATCCGCAATCGGCCCAATACGCCACCATGCTCCAGTTCCCTTCACCGATGGGGCTGCTGCCGCTGCCGCGAGCCTGGGTATCCGTGGACGCAACCTTTGACCACAAGGCATTCCGATACATCGGGACGCATCTGGAATCTGTGGTTCCAGCCATCCGCGAAGCGCAAGGAGCCGAGCTGCGTGCCGGTCCGGCAAACACGTCGGTGGCTGTGATTCTTGCGATGGACTCCAACGCACAAGCGGCACCGCTACCGCAGGACCCGACCTACATGGATTTCATTGCAGCGGGCTATGACGACGGGTGGGCTGAGAACTTTCCGTTTGTTCCGGGGTTCACCTGTTGCCAAGACGAACTTGATAACAATCCAGTATCGCAGCTCTATCAACGGATTGACCTGATTCTGACGTTGGGTGACGTCAAAGTGCGAGACATTGCGCTGTTTGGCGCGGATCCCAATGAGAGGATCATCGGCGGACTGTGGCCATCGGACCACGCGGGAGTTGCCGCGCACGTGGTGGTCGAACGGGAGTAGCACAACCACTGGACAGGAAGTGCTGCTGCGCCGGGATTCCGGCTCCCTGCAAGGAGTCCCGGCGCAAAGATTAGTGCACGCCGATCCTAGCCAGGAGCCGCGCAAAGCGAGGATCGGAACGAAGGGGATCGGCCATGGGTTCGGAACCAAGATAAACGAGTCGGTCGTTGCGCTCCGTGTAGGCACGATCCAGCCAATCGAGAGCCGTGTGGTTTTCACCGAGGCCGGTGTAAACAGCAGCGAAATACAGCGAAGAAACATAGCGCGACTGCGCGATGTGCTGGAGATCGTCGAGAGCTTTGTGCGCGCCTGCGGCGTCGCCAGAGAGAGCAAGCGCATGACCGTACAGAGAGATCATGACCGGATGGTCGTGAGAAGCTGCACGGCCTTTTGAAAACTGCTCCAGAGCTTCCTTGTACATTTTCTTTTCGCGAAGAGCAGAGCCCAGCCAAATGTAGGCAAGCCAATAGTTTGGATATTGCTCGATGGCACGGCTTGCCGTGGTGATAGCCGCGTCGTAGTTGCGCGCGTGGTAATAGATCTCCGCGCGGTTGATATTGAATAGAGGGGAGACCGGCTCGATCTCGAGAAGGCGAGAGTTTTCCTCGATCGCCTGCGGCAGGCGGTTGCGCACAATGCAGTAGTGGCTGAACCAGAGATGTGGAGTAGGGTTGTTCGGACTAAGGGCTAAGGCCCGCTGAAATTCCTGCTCAGCGACCTCGAAATTCCAGTCGTAACTGAAGGCCACATTGGCGAGGACGGCGTGAGCCTCGCCCAGCAAGGGGTCCAGTTGGAGGGCGTGCTCGGCAGCCGCACGGGCTTTAGGTTTGGCTTCGAGCGGCGACATATCGTCATAAGGCACCTGCCCAAGCAGAGCGTAGGAGCCGGCAAGACCGGCGTAGGCGAGAGCGTATTGCGGATCTTTCTGGATCGCCAGCTGGTAGGCCTCGATGCTCTTGTGGAGGTCACCGCGATTGGTCCAATAGAAGCGACCCGAGAGATACGCATCATACGCTTCTGCGTTGACGGAGCGATTTGCGAACTTAGAGCTGCTCATTACGGTAGTGGCAGCTAAGGCCGTGCGAATCTGGCTAGCGACGGCAGCGCCGACTTCGTCTTGCACGAGCAGGATGTCCGTAAGGTCGCGGCTATAGGAATCCGCCCACAGGTCGGTTTGGTCGCTGACCTGGATGAGATGGACGTCGATGCGCACCTGATTGCCTTCGCGGCGCACGCTACCTTCGAGGGCATACTGGACATTGAGAGCGCGGCCAATCTCCTTGAGGGGTTTTCCGGACTGCGCGCTGGAAGATGCAGCTGCAATCACGCCGAGACGCCGCGGGTCGAGGCTGCCCAGCCGCGTGATCATCTCGTCGGTCAGGCCTGCGCTGAAATAGTCCTGCTTGGGATCGCCACTGATATTTTTAAAAGGCAGAACGACGAGACGGACTTTTTCTGGTGGCGGAGGCTTGGTTGGTATCAACTTATAAACTGCATAGGCGATGATGCACAGAATCGCGAAAGAGACCAGGCCAAGAGCAACCTGCTTTCTGATGTTGGGAGGCGGTTTGTCCGGTTCCACGGAGGGAAGATCTTCGCTCCCCGCTTCAGGAACAATGGCGACGACCGGAAGGACTGCGCCACCGTTGGCTTTTTCAGAAAGGGTGTCAACGTCGGGTTCGGTGATGGATGTGGCGTCGGGTTCCGGGACGAACGCAGCGTCAGCTTCTGGATCGTCCGCCGGCTGGCGCCTTTTGAACCACTCATCCAGCTCGCTCGTGTAGGCGTAGACAGTCGATTTTTTCTGGTGCTCGTGGCGACGTATGGGAAGCCCTTCGGTCTTTTCCCATCGCTGGACGGTGCGAGTTTCGCGGCCGAGATGTCCGGCAATCTCCTTCCAAGAAACGAGTTTCTTGCCGGGAAGGGGTGACCCTTCGGCACCGGGATTGGCTCCGCTTGCCGGAATGTCGGCGAGTGACATGGAAGCGATTCAGTGCGCGGATTATACCCTAGAAAACTGTCAGGTTTGAAAGCACGCGGTCGGAGCTTGCTCGGCGTCAGCATCAGCGTGTGGCCTTGGCCGCTATGGCTCCAGCGGCGGCGCCTATCGCTCGGAGGGAGCGCCGAAGAGCAGCCCTAAAATGAAAACGTCCCGGTCTTAACCGGGACGCACTTTTCTACGAGGGTCAGTTTATCACATATCCAATATTTATCAAGAGAAATCTTTATATTTTTTCACTTTTTCTTGACTCCCTTTATTTTCAAGAGCATAGTCCCCTCATTCCCAGGAGGAATTCCCCGGAAATATACCCACCGCACCTGAAGGAGATCATCATGCCGCTCTATTGCCACCAAGTCAGCTATACCAAGGAAGCCTGGGCCCGGCTCATCGCCAACCCGCAGGACCGGATCGACGTCGTCAGAGTTCCCATCGAGAAGCTCGGCGGAAAGCTGCAGACCGCCTATTTTGCGTTTGGCCCCTACGACGCTCTGGTCATCACCGAGATGCCCGACAATGTTTCGGCGGCGGCCATCGCCATTGCCTTCGCAGCCGGCGGTGCGGTCGCCAACATGCAGACGACACCACTCGTAACCGCCGCAGAGATGGTGGAAGCCTTGCGCAAAGCCGGGACCTGCGGCTACAAGTCCGTTCTCGCGGACGGCTC